>WBZM01000533.1_pt2 | contig 51175 bp, 38 predicted proteins | sample 5204271 | NCBI WGS metagenome assembly WBZM01 (sample SAMN12344346, study PRJNA552823) | activated sludge metagenome | biome: Activated sludge suspended growth; feature: Nitrification reactor; material: Wastewater; isolation source: activated sludge from nitrification reactor of wastewater... | reverse complement strand
CAGTCGCCCTGCGCCTGCGCCACGTGGCCCAGGTTGTCGAGCGACACCGACAGGTCGCGCAGCGACTCGGGCGTGCCGCCCAGCCGCTCGACGAGCTGGCGACTGAGCGCCAGGCTTTCGCGATACACCGCCTCGGCCTGCGTCCAGTCGCCCTGCGCCTGCGCCACGCGGCCGAGGTTGTCGAGCGACATCGACAGGTCGCGCTCGCTCGACCTATCGGCTTTCGCCTGCGCACGGCGCCTGGCCAGCGACAGTGCGCTGCGGGCAACGTGCTCGGCGTCGCCGGGCCGTCCGACGGCGAGCAGTTCGTTGCTGGCCTTCCAGGCAGTCGGCAGGAACGCTTGCTCGGCTGCCGATGCTGACGCCATCCGCTGCCATTCGGCAAACGCCGGCAGGCAACCGTCCTCTACGGCCAGTGTCGCCAACGGCTCGATTGAAACCTGCGCAGACGTCGGCGCCGTGTCGGGCAGCCAGCGCAACTCCTCGCTGAGGTCGCGCTTGTGCCAGATGTCAGGGGCCATGGCGCGCGTCTCGGCACGGAAATGCGCCGGCAGGACCAGCACCAGCGGCCGCTTCAGGTCGCGCTCGAGGAGGAAGCGGCGTTCGTTGAGGCGCGCGAGGAACAGCGTGCGGGCGCGGTTCCACTGCACGTCGCCGGGATGGCGCTGAATCGCATACCACACACCGCCCGGCTGCGCCGAGAGATCGGCAAGGCGGTCGACCAGCAGGTCGACCGCCGCCTCCGGATGACGAACGAAGCTGTCCTTCGCCTCGTGGCGATGCAGCGCGCGGCCCTGCATTGCCAGCCGCTGATCCAGCCAGTCGGCGAGTTGCAGCGAGGGACCGACGTCGGCGAACAGGAAAACCAGCGAGAAGCCATCGTACTGCCACTCGAGGTGACGCAGCAGATTGACGGCAACGCGTTCGGTCGGCGCGTCAAGCGCCAGTGCGGGCAACATGGGCGTCGACCAGCTCACGCAACAGCGGATGCACGTCGTACCAGTCACTGCCGTTGCGGTAGTTCAGCACCAGCCGGTTGTCGAGGAAGTGCGCCAGCGTCGGCAGCTCGCTATCCTTCTCGAGACAGGTGTCGTGCGTCCTGGTGATGCGCTGCAACCAGAGCAGGTGCTCGCCCGGGATCGGCAGCATCTCGCTGCGCGCCGCATTCTCGGCCGCTTTGACGGCGGTGGGTGACAGCGGCAGTTGCGAATCGTCGCGCACCGCCGGCAGGCAAAGCCGGATCAGGCGGAAGAATTCGCGCAGGTCACCGCCGGAGCTGATCGCCAACTGGTCGAGTGCCTTCTGGTCAAACAGGCGTGACCAGTCGCAATAGCGCCTTTCCACCACCGTGCGCAGCACGGCCAGCCCCTCGGGATCGGGATCGCGGCTGCGGTCCTTGAAGACGTGCGTGCTGACCAGCCGGCGCGGAACCGCACCGCCCATCAGAGCGCCGGCGCCCGGGCCGAGTACCGACAGGTATGGTGGAATCGTATAGACGATGTGCAGGAGGGGCACGCGCAAGAGTTCAGCGTGGCCGAAAAAGAGATTGCGGACGCTCTCGTAGACGGCCATGGCCTCGCTGCCGACGCCGCGAATCCGCTCGACCGAATCGATCAGCAGGACCACCTTGCACGCCGGTTCAGACTCTCTCTCGCGAACGAAACGCACGGCCTCGGCAAGGAAGTCGTGCGCTTCTCGCGCCAGTTGCGCCACATGACCGCGTGCTGCTTCCTGCACGCGGTGCTTGAAATCCGGATCGCTCTTCAGGGCTGCCTTGACGTCCACGCCGGGCAATCGGGCGGCGAATTCCCTGATCTCGACTTTGGTCTGCATGAACTCACGGAAGCGGTCCCAGTAGCTGCGATTCCCCGGTGACGCACCGTACTCCTCCTGCACCCTCTCCGACATCGCGCCTGCCACCGAGACCAGGAAATCGCTGATCTCCACCTCCTTGGTGAGCAACAGGAACTCCGACAGGTCGGCGTAGAAGACCACCGTGCCACGGTCCTCGAGGCGCTTCTTGAGGCGCTTGAGTTCGGTGCTCTTGCCGGTGCCGCGCTGACCGGTAAACAGGCACACGCCACCGCCATCCTGCCATTCGATCTCGTTGGCGATCTCCTCGATCGCATCGCTGAAGCCCTGGCAGTTGACTTGCGCCACATAGACCGGATCACCGGGCTCGAGCACACGATCGGCAAGTGCGTTGTACAGCGTCTTGAGTTGTTCGCGAGTGTCGGCGCTAAGGGGCATCGATCAGTCTCCGTGGCGTGGCCCAAGGCCGCTGACCGTGGGTCGCACAGCCACCGCAGCCCTGCAACCTGAGCCCTCGACCCAATGCTGCCTTGGGTGAACGCAAAGCAAAGGGAACTTCAGCAGTAGGCAAAGGAGTATCTTCGGTCGCTTGTAGCCTGTCAACGGCGGTCCATCAACAGGCGTGATCGCTGCCCTTTTCGCGTTCCCGTTGCTGCGATCCTCTCGGCCACGCCCTTTGGTCTGGCCAATCTCCAGCAAGTCCACTGCCCGGTAGCTGGTGCCGACGAAGTGTTGCGTGTTTACCGAGGTGGCGGGAGTCAGCGAAGGAAATGGCGAGTCCTTGCGCAAGGTCACGAACGCTGCGGGCGAGGTCGCCGCCGTTGCCGGCCGGTTGCAGGAAGTGGGTCGGCGGTCCACGGCCTGATCGCCCGTGGGCGGCGCGCCGGGCGGCCGCGCCCAGCGGGCCAGGACGACAGCGTTCCCTGCTGCCTTGCCCACTGCCCCGGATTCTGCAGCCGATCGCCGAACAGGCCGGCGATCGTCTCATGATGGCTGAGCAGGGCCTTCTCGAAGAGTTCCGGCCAGTTCGCCGATCTCGTCGGTGGCGACGGTCTCCTGTAGCGAGATGCGCGCCTTGTTGCCGTCCGGGGTGATGAAGGCGTAGCGGGTGACGGTATCCACGAAGCTCGCCGCGGCGCGCGTGCTGACCTTGCCGCTGCCCCAGAAGCTGCTGTCCGGCGTCAGCTGGCCGCCGAGAACGGTCAGACGGACCTTGAGAATCGTCGCGCCGAGACCGGTGGCGATCCGGTTCTCGATCTGCTGCGTCGGCGCGGCGGCAAAGCCACCCGAGAAGCGCGTGCCGAAGGTGAGGAAGTCGTCCCACTTCTTGCGGCCGAAGGAGAAGCTCGGCATGAACTGCGTCTCGTCCGGGGCGCGCGGGCTGTCGCCGCCGGCGTGTCCTCATCGGCGATGGCGAACCTCGGCCGCGCCCTCGGCACGTGTCGAGGAACTTTACATCCAGCGTGGCTCGTCGCGGGCCGGCGGTCAGGAAATGCGGGCCGATCGCGCCAAGTATCTGATTGCATGCATGCACAAGCCGCACAGAGCGTAATGGCATCAATCTTGCTTATGTTGATCACGAAGCCTGGCGACATCGCTTCTGACCGACGAGCAGTCATACAACGGTCGCCACAAGAATGTTTCTTTTTCCGCCTTTCCTCGCCTTCTCCTGGAGAACAACCATGACATCGATGAAAAGTCGCTGCAAACAGACGGCTCTGGCGAGCCTGACGCTGATCGGCCTGGGTGTCAGTTCGCTGAGCTTCGCCGGCACCGTGACCCTCACCGGAACCATCCGCGATTTCTGCGCGCCGTCGATCACCGGGCCGAGTGCCTGCACGCAGCTTTCCGACTTCGAGGGGGCGATCCCCGGCGTGGTGACCGGCATGGTCGGGTCGACCCTGTCTTCGGGATTGCCGACCGCAGGCGCCAACATTGTCGCCGGTGCGTCGTCGGCGGCGAATTTCGCCAAGTGGTTCGTCGACTCGCCCGGCTTCAACCTGTCCACCCCGACGTCGCTGACGCTGACTGAAGGGCCGCCTGGCACCTACACCTACAGCAACGGCTCCTTCTTCCCGATCGACGGACAGCTGTATGGCGACCAGGGTCGCTCGCACAATTATCACTTCACCATGCACCTCGAAGGACAGGTCGCCTTCAGCGATCCTACCGCCGGCGCCGATCGCAGCTTCAGCTTTACCGGTGACGACGATCTGTGGATCTTCGTCGACGGCAAGTTGATGATGGACCTCGGCGGTGTGCATGGCGCAGTCAGCGGCAGCTTCACTGAGGAGGACCTGAAGGCCCAGGGACTCGTCGCGGGAACCCTGTACGATCTCGACATCTTCTTCGCCGAACGCCACACCTCGGCGTCGAGCTTTGCCATCACGACGACACTCGAGGTTGCGGCACCGCCATCGGGAGTGCCGGAGCCGACAACGATGCTCCTCTCGCTGTCCGCCCTCGGCGCCCTGTTTGCGCGGCGGCGCCAGCGTAGCTAGGCGGGCGACCGGTTCGCTGGCTGGCGCTCCCCAGCCAGCGATTGGCACTGTGCCTGGCACGCGGCGCGGAGTGCGGCAGCGGTACCGGTACTGGTCTCGCGCCTGCCGCGCCCGGGATCGGCTGGTTTCTTCCGACGGCGACGGAGGAGAAGCATCCGCCCGCCGTCAGCACTCCTCCGGCTTCGCGCCAACGACCCTGACGGTCCGGCCCTTCCTGATTGCGCGCCGTGCGTCCGGTGCATCGCGAAGGCAGGAAGATTGGCTACTGGGAGCTTGCCCAGGAGATCGAACACGTTCTGCCGGCAACGAAAGCGATCACCGGCGATGACGTGGCGGTGCTGCTGAACGCACAGCCTGTCGTTCATCGGTGTGATCATGTTGCTGGGTGCGGCAGTCGTCGTCGCTGGGGTCGGCCGCGCGGTGGCGCAACTGGGTGGTGATCCAGCCTATGCCGTCGCCGTGACGCGGCAGAGTGCCGCCGGCAATCCGGGCGTCGAGGTCCGGTCCGAGACCTCGCGCGACGATACCCTCCTCGCTGCCTCGCTGCCGTCCGCGAGATGCAGGCTGCCCTGCGCGCCGTGGTTGGGGAGACTCAGCGCTGCTCGTCGCTGCTTGCCACGTAGGCGTCGACCCTCGCCCGTTCGGTCCACGAGGCGGCGGGTGCGCTGGCCAGCGAGGCAGGCTCGGCGCGCGCGGGCGAGGCCGGTCGTGGTCTCGCGGTGGTCGCCGACGAAGTGCGCAAGCTCGCCGAGCGCACCGGCAAGTCGACCCAGGAGATCAGCGGCATCATCTCGCTGGTGCAGCAGAGCACGCAGGCGGCGCTCGAGTCGATGCGCCGCGAAGTCGAGCAGGTCGACCAGGGCGTTGCACTGGCACAGCGGGCAAGTGCTTCGATCCGCCAGATCGAGAGCGGGACGGCGCGGGTCGCCGAAGCCATCGCCAGCATTTCCGACCTCCTGCGCGGACAGGCTGCTGCCAGCGAGGAGGTCGCTGCCGGCGTGCGGGAGGTCGCTGGCGTGAGCGAGCGCAACGGCGAGTCGTTGCGCAGGGTCACGAAGGCTGCGGCCGAGGTTGCCGCCGTTGCCGGCCGGCTGCAGGAGGCGGTGCGGCGGTTCCGCACCTGATCGCTCGGGGGCAGGGTGGCCGGCGGGCAGCGAGGACGAAAGCCGCAGGCCGTTCGGCTTGCCCCGCCTACTGCGCCGGTTTCTGCAGATGATCGCCGAACAGGCCGGCGATCGTCTCATGATGGCTGAGCAGGGCCTTCTCGAAGAGTTCCGGCCGCACCCGGCATTCGTACTCGCTGGTCGCCGAGAAGCCGCCGGTGTAGCCGGTGTTCAGCCCGCCGAGGCGCGCCGCCAGGCTGGCGACGTTGAGCGCGACGAGTGCGACGTTCTTCGCCGTGTCGGTCGCCTTGCTGCCGTCGCTGGTGGTGTTGACCAGTTCGCCGATCTCGTCGGTGGCGACGGTCTCCTGTAGCGAGATGCGCGCCTTGTTGCCGTCCGGGGTGATGAAGGCGTAGCGGGTGACGGTATCCACGAAGCTCGCCGCGGCGCGCGTGCTGACCTTGCCGCTGCCCCAGAAGCTGCTGTCCGGCGTCAGCTGGCCGCCGAGAACGGTCAGACGGACCTTGAGAATCGTCGCGCCGAGACCGGTCGCGATGCGGTTCTCGATCTGCTGCGTCTGCGCGGCGGCAAAGCCACCCGAGAAGCGCGTGCCGAAGGTGAGGAAGTCGTCCTGTTTCTTGCGGCCGAAGGAGAAGCTCGGCATGAACTGCGTCTCGTCGATCAGGTGCAGCGGCAGTCCCTGCGCCGTGAAGAACAGTCCCTTGCCGGCTTTCGCATCCTGCTCGTTCGGCAGCGGCTTGAGGCCCGAGGCGGCGAGTTCGGCATACTCGGGCAGGGCGGCGAGTTCGGCGTGCTCGACCACCTCGACGCCGCGCGCGCGCAACTGCGCGACCGTCTGCTCGTAGAAGGCGTCGGTGATCGCCTGGAACTGCTCGTTGCTGCTGCCGACGAGCCGGATCGAGACGTCCGAGTCGGCGCCGATCAGTGCCTCGAGCCCGCTGAGCGACTTGCTGTAGCGCAGTTCGCTGACGAAGTCGGCCATGAAGCTGGTGATCACGACGCGCTTCACCGAGGGCAGCACATCCGGATTCTCGACGCGGACGATTTTCGCCGCCTGCGCCTTGAGGTCGGCCGGCGCGTCGGGTTCGGCGGCAATGGCGGGCGCCACGCCGATGAAGAGGGCGGTGGCGAAGAACAGATTCCGGAGCAGGCTTCTCACGGTGGAACTCCCGGCTGGTGGTCAAGGGCCGGCATTCTAACGCTTGCGCGGCCGCTGCGTCGATCGCCGCTGCAGCTTCCGGGCGGGCGAGGTCGGCATTCCGGCTGCCATCTCGCCGCTGCGCTGCCCCTGGCAGGCTGTGGTCGTTCAGTTGGCGTCGATGCCCGCCCGCAGTGCCGCTGCCAGCACGGGATCGCGCAAGGCCGCGTTGCGCGCCAACGGAGCGCCGACGCGCCGGCCGCCCAGCACGCCACCCATCCGGTCGCCGAACGGCACCAGCGCATGACACATGGCCCGGACTCCTGATCGGACCCTCGTTTGCTCCTCGTGCCAGCGCGCCGGCAATGCCGGGCACTCGCGCGCTGCCGCGCCGCCGGCGATCGTCGCGGCCGGCCGCCGGGCGTGCCGACCCGCCCGACAGAGCCGTCGGCGAGACCGCGTCCGGACCTCTCGCAGAGAGTCAATAGTCAATGCAAAACAGCATGATGAATGACAAAACTGAGAAAGGACTCAAGCTTGCGTGGAAAAGCCTTTTCTATGGATGTCGCACGGCAACGCGCCGAATCAATCTCGAAAAAACTCGAAGAAAAGATGACAAGCAATTGCTTTCATTTGATGAAATGCTGCCCGACGCGGCTGAAAACACGTCCCGGCCGGGTTCAGGCATAAGTGATATCAATATGAAACGACGAACCAGCTCCTTCGTCGGCCGACCCGGCGACGGAAATCAATCTGCCAATCAGTCAGTTGCCCGCTCGGCGGCGAATGCCGACGGCACCGTGTGGCTGCCGCCTCGCGATCAGCGCCTTGCTTTATAAAAAGATTTGCCTTGCGGTGCGCTGGCGCAGGAAATAGAGTTGGTTCATCGATTTCCGCTTGCAACCCGTCGGCCTGTGCCATCTGGCGCGCCCCACGCCGGGCAGGTGGTGGCTGCGGAGCCGGCGATGGCTGCAGCGCAGTTGGTGCCCGCGGTGCTGCGGGCGTAGCGACTGCTTTCCCGGAGGGTGCTGATGGCAAATGTGTTCGCAGTGCACGCGGTCGGCAGTTCGATTGTGACCTTCCTGCGCAACACCTATCCGACCGAGATCGGCGGGCGCGCCTTGCCCGAATGCGACTTCGAGCTGGTCAGCGGCGGCCAGATGGCCAGCGAGGGCGAGGAGCGCAACCGCATCACGCTCTTCCTCTACCGCCTGACGGTGAACGAGCACTCGCGGCAGAGCGCCCACCTGCGCGGCTCGGGCAACGGCGTCGGGCCGCTCGGGCTCGACCTGCACTACCTGATGAGCAGTTGGGGGATGGCGGCGCAGGACGAGCAGGTGGCGCTGACCTGGGCGCTGCGGCAGTTGCACGAGTACCCGGTGCTCGACGCCTCGTCGCTGACTCCCGACGCCGGCTGGGCAAGCGACGAGGTGATCCAGATCATCCCGGCCGAACTGGCGACCGAGGACGTGATGCGCATCTGGGATGCGCTGACGCCTTCGTACCGGCTGTCGGTGTCCTACGTCGCGCGACTCGTGCGCGTCGATCCCGACAGCGACGCCGCGCAGTTCCGCCCGGTGGTCGCCGGGCGCTTCGCCTACGGCGGCGCGGCGTGAGCAACGGGGCGCTGCACGAGCTCGAACGCGTCGAATGGCGCGTGCTCGGGGCGCTGCGGCCGGTCGACGGCACCACGGGCATCGTCGTGCGCGGTGCGCTCGAGGTCTCCGCGGCCGGTGCGCGCATCGTCCGCAACCGCAGTGGACTCTATGTCATCCACGAGTGGACGCGGCTCGCCAGCCATGCCGCCGCTTTCGCGGCGCCGCCGTCGCTGCCGGCGGCCGGCAGCGAACGGCTGGAGATCGCTCTGCGCGACCCGAGCGGGCGCTACCTGCCGCGACTGGCGTCGATCGCGCTGCCTCGCGATCCGCTGGCAGCGGGCGCCGATTCGCTCTTCGCCGCGGTCGATGTGCCGCTCTACCCGAGCGCCATCGCCGGGCTCGGCACCAACTGGACCGAGCTGCGGGTGCGCGTCAGCGACAACGCCGACGGGGCCGCGCTCGGTGGCGCGCTGCTGCGCGTCGTCGCTGGCGGCAGCGTGCTCGCGCGCGGCATGAGCGACTGGCGCGGCGAGGCGCTGGTGCCGGTGGTCGGCGTACCGGTCACCACCTGGTCGGAGGACGAGAACGCGGTGGTGGTGAGCAGCATCGCCGCCACCGTCGAGGTCCATTTCGATCCGGCGCTCGGTAGCCGTACGCCGTCTGCCGAGGTGCGCGCCGGCCGCCAGCCGGCGGTGCTGCGGCTGGTCGATCCGGCCGACATCGAAGCACGTCGCGCCGCCCTGCCGACGACGCAGCAGAACGTCAGCCTCGCTGCGCGGGGCGCCCTGAATCTCAACCTGGGGCTCGATCTGCCATAGGCAGCGAGTCCGTCATCCGGGCAGCACAGCGCCCGGCACGCTCGATCGAAGGAGACCTGCCATGCCCGAGTACCTAGCTCCCGGCGTCTATGTCGAGGAAACCAGCTTCCGCGCCAAGTCAATCGAGGGCGTCGGTACCAGCACCACCGCGTTCGTCGGGCCGACCCGCAAGGGCCCGTTCCGCGCCACGACGGATGCCCAGGAAGTGCCCGAAATGCTCACCAGCTTCGGTGACTTCGAGCGCATCTACGGTGGCATCTCGGACCTGGCGCTGACCGGCGGCCCGCCCGGCACCAACTTCCTGGCGCACGCGGTGCGCGCCTTCTTCAACGAGGGCGGTTCGCGGCTCTACGTCTCGCGCGTCGTCGGCGCTGGCGCAGCGACGGCCAGCGGCGCAATCACCCCTGGCGGTACGGCGGCTGCCGAAGCGGCGGCCTTCGTCGCGCGCTTCCCGGGCAGCATCGGCAACGGTGTCATCGTCGTGCGCGAGGTGCTGACGCCGGTCGCGGCGACGGCGATGGCCAACGCACCGACCGGCACGCTGCTGGTCACCGGCGCCGGCGGCACGACCGCCTTTCACCTCAAGGTCGGCAACGACTGGCATCCCGCGACCGACCCGAGTGCCGCCGCCGAGGTGGCGGCGACGCTCGCCGCCGACACGCCGCGCATCGTCAGCCTGCTGGTGGTGGCGATCGATGCCGATGGCGAGGATCTGAGCTTCGAGGGTCTCGGCTTCGACCGCAGTCATCCGGCCTGGGTCGGGCACGTGATGTCGGCGACGCCGGCGCGCCGCGCCGATCATCTGCAGAACATGTTCGCCATCACCATCGGCGGCAACGTCAGCGCACTCGAACTGCACACGGCGTTGTTCACCGGTGCGGTGACCAACGCCGCCGGCCAGCTCGAGCGCAGCATCGCCCTCGCAGGCGGCCTCGACGGTGCGGCGCCGGTGGCGGCGAACTACTCGCTGGCGCTCGGCGAACTGTCCGGTCTCGAGGACATCTCGATCGTCGCTGCGCCGGGTTCGTCGGCCTACGCCGAGACGCAGGCGATCAACAACCTGCTGATCGCGCACGCCGAGTCGCGCCGCGCCTACCGCATCGCGGTGCTCGACCTGCCGCGCGACCAGACGCCGGGCCAGGCGCGCACGCTGCGGGGCCTGATCGACTCGCGCTACGCGGCCGTGTATTACCCCTGGGTGGTGGTGCCGAACCCGCTGGCGCGGCCGGGTCGCGAGGACATCCCGCGCGAACTGGCGCTGCCGCCATCGGGCTTCGTCAGCGGCATCTACGCGCGCAACGACGTCGAGCGTGGCGTCTGGAAGGCGCCGGCGAACGAGGTCGTGCGCGGCGCGCTGCGCTTCGAGATCGACGTCAACTTCGCGCAGCAGGAGATGCTCAACCCGCTCGGCGTGAACTGCCTGCGCTATCTCTCCGGTCGCGGCTTCCGCGTCTGGGGCGCGCGCCTCGCGTCGTCCGATCCAGAGTGGAAGTACGTCAACGTGCGGCGCTACTTCAACTACCTCGAGTCGTCGATCGACCGCGGCACGCAGTGGGCGGTGTTCGAACCGAACGGCGAGCGGCTGTGGGCGAACGTGCGGCAGACGATCGCCGACTTCCTCTACAACGAGTGGCGCAACGGTGCGCTGCTCGGCAGCAAGACCGAGGAAGCCTATTTCGTCCGCTGCGACCGCAGCACCATGACCCAGAACGACCTCGACAACGGTCGTCTGGTCTGCCTGATCGGCGTGGCGGTGATCAAGCCGGCCGAATTCGTCATCTTCCGCATCGGCCAGAAGACCGCCGATGCCCGTGCCTGAGCGAGAGGGACTGAACAATGGCTGAGCGAATCACACCCTACGGCGCCTTCAACTTCGTCGTCAGCTTCGACGGCGGCGAGGAGTTCGGCGGCTTCTCCGACGTCTCGGGAATCGGCACCGAGGTCACCATCGCCGAGTACCGTGCCGGCAACGACAAGGAAAACCACGTGCGCAAGGTGGCCGGGGTGCACAAGGTCAGCGACGTGACGCTGAAGCGCGGCATCGTCAATTTCGACAGCCTCTGGGCGTGGATCAACGAGACCCGCACCGCCGGCCCGGCGGCGCAGAAGACCGTCGCCATCAACCTGCTCGACGAGGCGCACAACCCGGTGCGCACCTGGCTGCTGCGCGGCTGCATCCCGATGAAGTACACCGGGCCGACGCTGGCCGGCAAGGGCGGCGGCGACGTCGCCCTCGAGGAGATCGTCCTCGCCGCCGAGGGCTTCGAGATCGAGGCCTGAGGCCGGGTGGCGTAGACGATGAACGGGCTCTCCTTCGAAATCGCGCCGCCGGCGGCAGCAGCCGACCCAAACCGGGTCGACGTCGCCTGTTTCGTCGGCTTCGTCGGGCGGCGATCGACGCCGCTTCCCGGCAGCGTGTGGGCAGCGCTGGCGGCCGCCGGCTGGATCGGCGGACCGTGGGCGCGGCCGGCGGAGGAGATCGAAAGCTTGTTGCAGGTGCCGGTGGTGGTCGACAGCTGGAATGCCTTCGCCGCACTCTACGATTGGGCGGCGAGGCCGGTGGGCAGCGGAACTCGCCGCTGCGCGAGCTATCTCGGCGCCGCCGTGCGCAGTTTCTTCGCCAACGGCGGGCGGCGGGCGGTGGTCGTCCGCTGCGGCGATCCCTGGCCCTACCTCGAAGCGGCCGGTGGCCGCGCGGCGCAACGCGCGGCACGGCTGTCCGATCTGCTGGCGCCGGCGGCGACGCCGCTGGACCCCACGACCTGGCGCGGCATCGGCCATCTCGCCGGGGTGCCCGAGGTGAGCTTCGTCTGCCTGCCGGATCTGGCCGACATCTGTGCCGCCGAACCGGCGATCGTCGATGTCGCCGTGGAAGCGCCGGACTCGCCCGAGGTCTTCGTCGAGTGCTCGGTCGATACGGCGCCGGCAGTCGAGGAAGACGTCGGGCTGCGCGACCTGGCGCCGCCGCGTGCCGACGACGACGGTTTCGTTGCCTGGCGCGATGCGCTCGGCAGCGCCCGCGAGCAACTGGCGCGCCGTCATCGCGAGATGCTGCTGCTGGCGGCGTTGCCGTTGCCGCTGCGCGATGCGCGCAATGCCGCCGCCTGGGCGCAGGCGGATTTCCTCGCCTATCTCGACGAGGCCGGCCTGCTGGCCGCGCCCGACAGCAGCAACGGCGGTCGCGCGCTCGGCAGCGCCTTCGTCCAGCTCGCCTGGCCGTGGCTGCGGACCCGCTTCAGCAGCGACCTGCCGGGGACGCTCGAGCCGCCGGATGGTCTGTTCGCCGGCGTGCTGGCGGCGAACGCGCTCGCCCGCGGTACCTTCCGCTCGGTCGCCGGCAACCGGCTGCCATCGGTTTCCGGCAGCGAGCCGGTGCTCTCGTGCAGCGGCATCGCGGCGACGCCGGCCGACCGCCTGGCACAACGCGTCTGCCTGGTCGCTCCGTCGCCCGATGGCTGGGTGCTGCATTCCGACGTCAGCGCCAGCGGCGACCTCGCCTGGCGTGCCGGTGGCGTCACCCGCCTGCTCGGCGCGCTGCTGCGCGCCGCGCGGCGCAGCGGCGAGGCGGCGCTCTTCGAGGCCAGCGGGCCGGCGCTGTGGCGGCGCGTCGAGCAGGGCCTCGGGCAGTTGCTGACCGCCTTCTGGCGTGAGGGTGGCCTCGGCGGCGCATCGCCGCAGGAGGCTTTCAGCGTCCGCTGCGACCGCAGCACGATGAGCCAGAACGATCTCGACAGCGGCCGCCTGCGCGCCGAGGTCAGCATCCTGCCGCTGGCGGCGGTCGAGCGCATCAGCGTCGTCCTCGATCTGACCGGCGGTGGCGTTGCCGCAGCGGCGAGCGAGCCGCTGCGCGAGGTGGCGTGATGAACGACCTGCCGCTGCACGTCTTCCGCTTCCATGTCCGCTTCAGCCAGCAGTCGCTGGCCAACCCGAGCGGCGCCACGGTGCCGCTCTGCCAGGGTGCGTTCTCCGAGTGCACCGGACTCGAGGCGACGATGGAACCGAAGGTGATCAAGGTCGGCGGCAGCAACTACGGCGCCGTGCAGCGCGCCGGCCCGGTGAGCTTTGCCACCGTCGTCCTCAAGCGCGGCATGAGCGACACGCGCGACCTGTGGAACTGGTTCTCCAAGGTCGGCGCCGGCGCCTATGCCTATCGCCTGCAGGTCGAGATCGAGATGCGCAACAGCGCCGACGAAGCGGTGGTGCGCTGGGCACTGCGCCGCGCGATGCCGGTCAAGTTCAAGGCCGCCGACCTCAATGCCAAGGGCAACGAGATCGGCATCGAGGAACTGCACCTGGCCCACGAGGGCCTGGTCCTGGTGAGCTGAGGCCGGCGATGCCCGAGTTTCCCAACGACCTCAGCGACACGCCCGCCACCTTCGAGACGATGACCGGCCCGAAGGTGACGGTGCCGGTGCATTTCAATCCGGCAAGCCTGCAGCACACGGTGTCGAACACGCTCAAGGAAGAGGGCCAGGGGGCGAAGAAGAAGCAGTACGTCAGCCAGACGACCGCCAAGCTGACGATGGACGTCATCTTCGACACCACCGACACCGGCGAGGACGTGCGCATCACGACCAACAAGATGGCGCAGTTGCTGCAGCCGGTACCGGAAGGGCAGAGCAAGAAGGTGCCGCCGCTGGTGAAGTTCAGCTGGGGCGCCTATTCCTTTACCGGCATGGTCGAGCAGTTCAAGGAGACGATCGACTTCTTCGCTGCCGGTGGTCTGCCGCTGCGCTCGTCGATCAACCTGACGCTGTCGAGCCAGGAGGTCAGCTTCGAGGGCGGCACGAGCGGCGACCAGGCTTCGGTCGACGCCGACCTCGCTGCCGAGCCGGTCGTCGTGCCGGACGACGAGGGCCCGCTCGGCGGGCCGCAGGGTGCGGCGAACAGGGCCGGCGATCCACGCGCCGCGCGCGGCATCGCTGCCGCCAATGGCGCCGCGAGCCTGCGCTTCGGCGGCAGTGGCGGGCTCGCCGTCGGCGCTTCCGCGAGCGTCGGCTTCGCTGCCGGGGCCTCGGTCGGCGTCGGCTTTTCGGCCGGCATCGGCGCCTCGGCGGGAGCTGGTTTCTCTGCTGGGGCGACTGCCTCGGCGGGCGGTGGCGTCAGCCTGCTGCCGGCGGCCGCCTTCGCCGCTGGCGGCGGTGCCGGACTGAGCGTCGGCGGCGGCGCCGGGCTGGGCATCGGCGGCGGCGCCGGATTGAGCATCGGTGGCGGGGCCGGACTGAGCGTTGGTGGCGGTGCCGGGGCAGGAATCGGTGGCGGTATCGGGGTGGGGATCGGCGGCGGCGCCAGCCTGAGCATCGGTGCGGCAGCCGGCGTCGCTGCCGGCGGCTCCTTTGCCGGGCTGCGGGTCGAGAGCAACCCGACTGCGCGCGCCCTGTCGCCCGGCCGGCTGCTGCAGGAGTCGGCGAGCATCTCGAGTGCCGGCAAGGTGGCCGTCGGCGGGCGCCTGCTCGACGGCGGTGGCAGCGGCCTGAAGGCCGATGTCGGTGGTGAAGCCGAGTTCGTCATCGGTGCGCGTCAGTAACGGAGAGCAAGGGGATGCCGATCAGGATCGAAGAGATGCAGGCCGAAGTCAGTTCGGAGCGGCCGGAAGCACCGGCGGACAGCGGCGCGCCGGCGGCTGCGGCGGCGCGCGAGCACGAGCTGCTGCCGGGCCTGCTGCGCGAACTGGCGCTGCGCGACGAGCGCCGGCGGCGCTGGCTGGCGGATTAGGGAGCAGGGCGGCATGCCGGTCGAGACCTCGGTCAGCCGCGCTGCGGTGTATCGTGCCCGGCCGACGCTGCGGCTGGCCGGGCAGGAGGATCTGCGCGCCTCCGAACTGCTCATCGGCATGCGCATCGAGGAGTCCGAAGGCGGCATGACGAGAGCCGAGCTGCGCTTCTCGAACTGGGCGAGCACCACCGACGGCAACGCCGAGTATGCCTTCGAGGATGGTTCGCGGATCGCGCTCGGGACGGCGATCGAGGTCTACAGCGGCGACGAGAGCCAGCCGCGCGAGCTCTTCCGTGGCGTCGTCAGCGGCCTCGAGGCCGACTTCGCGCCGGGGGCACCGCCGGAGCTGGTGGTGCTTGCCGAAGACGCGCTCGGGCGGGCGCGCATGGCGCGCCGCAGCAAGGTCTACAGCGACATGTCGCCGGCCGACGTGGTCAACGCGGTCGCCGGCGAACTCGGACTGCGGCCTTCGGTGCAGGGACTGAGTGCACCGACCGGCACCTGGGCACAGCTCAACGAGAGCGATCTCGCTTTCCTGCGGCGGCTGCTCGGCCGTTTCGATGGCGACCTGCAGATCGTCGGCGACGAGCTGCAGGTAGCGCCGCGCGGCGACGTCCGGCGCGGCGAACTGAACCTCGAGCTGCACGGCCAGCTGGCGCGCGCACGCGTCGTGGCGGACCTGGCGCAACAGGTGACGAGCGTCAGCACCGCCGGCTGGGACCCGGTCGGCGGCAGCGCGGTCAGCGGCGAGGCCAGCAGCCTGGCGCACGGCGGGCCGGGCAGCGGCAGCAGCGGCGCCGACTGGCTCGGGCGGGCGCTGGCGCCGCGGCACGAACACATCGCCAACCTCGCCCTGGCGAGCGCCGGCGAGGCGCAGGCGGTTGCCGAAGCGGCCTTCGACCAGCGCGCGCGGCGCTTCGTCCGCCTCGAAGGCGTCGCCGAGGGCAATGCGCAGTTGCGCGTCGGCACGACGGTCAGCGTCAGCGGCCTCTCCGGCCGCTGGGACAACAGCTACTACGTCGTCGAAGCGCGTCACCTCTACGACGTTCGCGCCGGCTATCGCACCGAGTTCGTCGGCGAGTGCGCCTGGCTGGGAGACGGCTGATGGACCGCGCCTGCCATTTCCAGCCCGCCGCCGGTTGGCTCAACGGCGCGCAACTGGCGCGCGTCGTCGACCTCTCCGACCCCGAGCGGCGCAACCGGGTCCAGGTTCGCCTGCTCGCCTTCGACGGTGTCGACGGGCAGGACGCGCCGCTCTGGGCGCGCGTCGTCTGTCCGTTCGCCGGCGCCGACCGTGGCGCCTTCCTGATGCCGGACGTCGATGACGAGGTGCTGGTGGTCTTCGTGCAGGGCGATGTGCGTCATCCGCTGGTGCTCGGCGGGCTGTGGAACGGCAGCAGCGCGTCGCCGGCCGATCTCGGCGACGAGGGCAACCGCTTCAAGCGCATCCGCTCGAAGAACGGCGTCACCATCACCCTCGACGACCAGCAGGGACAGGAGAAACTGCAGCTCGAAACGCCCGGCGGGCAGAAATTCACCCTATCCGACGGACCCGGCAAGGTCACGCTCGAGGACTCGAACGGCAACAAAGTGGTGATGGAGGCGGCGCGGATCAGCGTCACCGCCAGCGCCGAGGTCAAGGTCGACGCGCCGCAGGTCAAGGTCAGCGCCGGCATGGTGACGGTCGATGCGGCACTCGCCAAGTTCTCGGGCATCGTCAAGTGCGAGGTGCTGCAGGCGACCTCGGTGGTTTCCACCAGCTACACACCGGGAGCGGGGAACATATGGTGAAGCATCACGAGGTGATCCTGTCGGCGCCGCGCGACCTCGCCGATGGCGGCGCGCCGGCGATCCTGCAGCGCAGCGACGAGGACTTCATCGAAGCGGTGCTGGCCGGCCTGCGCGACGCCGGCGGTCGCGTCGCGCTGCGTGCCAGCCTGGCACAGCCCGCCAGCGTCGCCAGCGGCAGCGATTCGCGAGCGCGCGGCAGCAAGGCGAGCGGCCGCGACCTGTTCAACAAGCTGCGCGGCGCCAGCCGCAAGCTGGGTCTCGCCGGCGGCCGGGTGGCGGCCGTGCCGGCGGCGGCGAGCGCGCAGGACGCGACGGCGCGGCTCGAGGAGATCCGCCGCGCGGCGACCGGCGAGCAGGTGCTGAAGCTGTTCCAGCCAATCCAGCGGCAGTTCCACCTGGCGGTGATGGAAGCGCGCTGCGACACGCCGGGCGAGCCGCGCATCGATCCGCAACGGGTCGATGGCGCCGGCCTGGTGATCCGTCGCCTGGCGCGCGACGCCGGCGGGCGCGAGCTGAAGCAGGGCTGGATGCGTTCAGGCGACAGCCTGCGCGGCTGGGCGCGCGTCAGCGCCGCCGCCGACGGCGCGGCCAGCGGCAACCGGCACGATCCCGCCGCGCTGCGCCGCCTGGACCGGCCGGGCACCGGGCAGCCGGTGCTCGACGACGAGGTGCGGCTGCTGCTCGCCGCGCAGGAGGACGCGCTGCTCGACGAAGCGGTGGTGCCGATGTTCCTCGCGCCGCCCGACGTCTGCGCGGCCGCCGGCGCGACGCTGTTCTACGGCCTGGTGCCGACCACCAGCAGCGAGAAGGCGGAGGGCGGTGCGCCGCGCTTCGACGAGCAGGCCTTCGGTGCGGCGAGCAGCGACTTCAAGGCGCACCTGGTCGGCCCGCTGCGCGGTCTCGCCGACAGCCTGCCGCGGCCGGGGCGCTCGCTGACGCCGGACTTGGCGGCGATCGCCGGCAATCCCGCGGACAGCGACCAAGGCAGCATGAAGCGCCTGCTGCTGCTGCTGCGCCAGCTGGCGGTGGAGTTCGACGCCTTCGGCGACCACGCCGAAGGCGAGGCGCTGCAGACGCTGCTCGACGGCATCGCGCTGCCGCTCGCCGATGCCGCCGGCAAGCCGATCCCGGGCAGTACGCCGGCGGGTGTTTTTCTGGCGGCGGCGAGCCGCATCCTGCTCGATGGCGAGTCGATCTCGCCGGCGCCGACGATCCCGGCCGCCTGGCCGGCGCTCGACGGCACGCGCAGCGCGGCGCTGGCCGGCGCGCTGTCGGCCTGCCTGCAGCGGCGCTTCGACGCCGTCAGCGGTGTCGCCGGCCGCTTCGACGACCCCGCTGCGCGCTATGTCCTGCGCGCCTTCGTTCGCCTCAAGCCCGAAGGGCACTGTCCGCAACGCACGGTGTGGGGCGACTACAGCCCGCCGTTCGTCATCGCGCCGTGGTACGAGGGTGGTGGCGCGCCGCCGGTGCAGGTGCCTCTGCCCGACCCGAGCGATCGCGAGATGCTGAAGAAACTGGTGCCGAACGTCGCCTTCACCGTGCCGGCGTCGCTGCAGAACCTGCTGACGGGCGATCCGCTCGACCTCATGGAGGGCAAGAAGCCGGCCGACAGCGGCCTCAAGCTGGGCTGGATCTGCAGCTTCAACATCCCGATCATCACCATCTGCGCCTTCATCGTGCTGAACATCTTCCTTTCGCTGTTCGACCTGTTCTTCCGCTGGATGATGTTCATCAAGATCTGCATCCCGTTCCCGAAGAAGGGAGGCGGAGAGTGATGAACAGCCCGTTGCCGCGTCCGCTGCTCGGCTGGCCGCTGTTCGCGCTGCCGGACGAGCATGGGCGGCTCGACTGGCCCGATCTGGAAGCGAGCGTCCGGCAGTCGATCCGCGTCATCCTCAGTACCCGTCCGGGCGAGCAACTGATGCGCCCGGAATTCGGCGCCGGACTCGACCGCCTGCTGCACGCCCCGAACAACCTGGCGACGCGGCGCCAAGTCCGCGACTGGGTGATGGACTCGCTCGCTCGCTGGGAGCGCCGCATCCTGCTCGACCGGGTCGAGGTTTTCGAGGTACCTGAACAGCCCGCCGAACTGCGGCTGGAGATCGCCTATCGACTGGCCCGTTCCGGTACACCGGCGGCGCTGGCCGTCACCGTTCGCCTGGAGGAGGGCTGATGCCGATCCTGCCACCCCGTCTCGACGACCGCAGCTTCGACGATCTGCTCGAGGATCTGCTGGCACGCATCCCGGCGCACACGCCGGAATGGACCAACCCGCGCCTCGGCGATCCCGGCCGGACGCTGCTGGAGCTCTTCGCCTGGCTCGGCGATGCGCTGCTCTATCGCGTCAACCTGATCCCCGAACGGCAGCGGCTGGTTTTCCTCAAGCTGCTCGGCCAGGGCCTGCGGCCGGCGCGGCCGGCAGAGACGATCGTCAGCCTGGCGTTCGCGCAGCCGACCGAACTGAGCGGGCTGACGCTCGCCGCCGGCGCCCGCATCAAGGCGCCGCTGCCTTTCGAGACGCTGGCCGAGACGACGCTGCTGCCGGTGGCTGGCGAGGCGTGGAGCAAGCAGCCGCTCGCCGACGTCGAGGCGGCGCGTCTCGAGGCGGTGATCGCCGGCCTGCAGAAGGTGCACCGCATCGACACGGTCGCCAAGGGCTACCTGGCGACGCCGCTCTTCGTCGGCGGCCAGGCGGCGAGCGGCGACGGCGTCGATCTCTTCGCCGACAGCGTCGACCGGGCGCTCTGGCTGGCGCTGCTGGCGCCGGTCGCGCAGCGGCCCGAGCAGCAGGCGGCGACCAACGCCGCCGCGCGCGCGGCGCTCGGCGGCGGTGACAGCGGGGCGACGGCACTGCTGTCGGTCGGCGTCGTGCCGGCGATCGCGGCGCCGGCGCTGTTCGAGGAAGTCGGGCCGCGCGCCCGCGTGCCGGTGCTGTGGGAGGTGGTGACGCGCGCCGCCGACGGCATCAACGCCGATTACCTCAGCGTCGAGCCGCTGCCCGGCGAGGTCAACGACACGACCGCAGGACTGACGCGGCCGGGGGTGCTGCGCCTGCCGATGCCCGACGAGTCGCTGCTCTGGGCACCGGTCAACGACGTCGGCGAGAACCCGCGCGCCGGTGTCGGCGACAATCCGCCGCGCATCGACGACCCGGAGAAGGCGGCGCGCCTGGTCGGCTGGCTGCGCCTGCGGCCGCGGCCGGGAAGCGGCGTCGCCAGCCTCCGCCTCGCCTGGGTCGGCATCAACGCCGTCGCCGTCGATCAGCGCAGCACGGTCGGCAGTCGCGTGCTCGGCGTGTCGACCGGTGCCGCCGACCAGGTGTTCCGTCTGCCGACCGGTTCGGTCGATGTCGACACGCTGCAGATCCAGGTCGAGGAGCCGGGTCGTGGCTACCAGCCTTGGCAGCGGGTCGATGACCTCGCCGCGATCGCTGCCGATCCGCTGGTGGCGCGCGAGGCGGCGGTGTTCGAGGTCGATGCCGAGGCCGGCAGCCTGCGTTTCGGCGACGGGGTGCGCGGCCGTGTGCCCGAGCGGCAGATGCGGGTCCGCCTCGCACATGGGCGCTTCGGGGGCGGTCGCGCGGGCAACCTGCCGCCGGCGAGCCTGAGCGAGGTGACGACGGCGCGCCTCGTCGGCACGCAGCGGCCGCTGCCGGCGATCAAGGTCCTGCAGCCGCTCGCCAGCGAGGGCGGCGAGGACGCCGAGACGCTGGCGCGGGCGGAACAGCGGATTCCGTCGCTGTTGCGGCATGGCGAGCGGGCGGTGACCGCTGACGACTACCGCCGCCTGGCGCAGGAGGTGCCGGGGACCGACGTCGCGCGTGTCGAGGTGATGCCGCGCTTCAAGCCGCGTGAACGGCGCTTCGGGGTTCCCGGCGTGGTCAGCGTCATGGTCCTGCCGGCGCGGGCCTTCGGCAAGGCGCCGAACCCGCGTCCCGACCGTCCGTTCATCGAGCGCGTGCATGCCCACCTCGAGCAGCGCACGCCGCTCGCCACCGAACTCTACGTCATCGGCTGCGAGTACGTGCCGCTCGGCGTCGCCGTCGCGGTGCGGATGCGCGACGGCTTCGGCCGCGAGGCGGTGCTGTTCGAGGTCCGCGAGGCGCTGCGCCGGCTGCTCTGGCCGCTGCCACCGTACGGTGCCGGCGGCAGCGGCTGGCCGCTCGGGCGGACGGTGCGCGAGCGCGAGCTGGAGGTCGAGGTGTCGCGGGTGGCCGGGGTCGCCGAGGTCGGCGGCATCAACCTCTTCGAACGTGTCGACATCGACGGTCGCGGCCAGTGGCGGCTGCTGACGCGCAATACCACCGACGGCAGCCAGTCGCTCGAGCTGACGGCATGGCAGTTGCCCGAGCTGCTGAGCGTCGTCGCGGTCGACGACAGCGCGGCTGGTGGCGGCGCGCCGGCCGACCTGTCGGCGACGGCGAATCCCTTCGCCGACGAGGCCGCGGTGGCGGTGCCGGTCGTTCCCGAGGTGTGCTGATGGATGCCAACGGCCAACGCTTCTGGTTGCTTGCCGATTACCGGCACTGGCCGGGGCGCAGTCACGTCGACTACCGCCTCGGCTGCCGCGCCTTGCGGCTGGCGAGCGAGCGCCGCCTCGGCGCAGCCGTCGCCGACGCGGCAACGATTGCCGCGGCGGCGCTCGAGCGCTTGCCGCGCGCCGTCGACCGGCACGGCGCCAGCGCGCACTGGGACGAGACGGCGATGGCGATCGTCGCGCGCAGCCACCTGCCGGCTGCCGCGAACGTGCTGGCGCTCGGCGAGCGGCCGCAGGACTTTGCCGCCGGCTTCGACGACGTGCTCTACGTCGCGCTTGGCGAGCGCGTGCTGCTGCACGACCTGCGCGGCCGCTGGCCCGATGTCGTCCTGCCGACGCCGGGCTTCCAGCCGTGGCGGATCGCCGCTGCGCCAGCCGGCGGCGTCTGGCTGCTCGAGCGCGCGAGCGGCCGCATCGCCCGTCTCAGCGGCTGCGTGCAGGCGGAGCGACCGGCCGCCGACTACGCGGCGACGACTTTCCGGCCGCTGGCCGAGAACCCGACGCCGCCGACGCTGAACCTGTTCGATGCGGTGCTGTGGCCCCCCGGCGAGCGGCCGCAGGCGATCGCCGCCGCGCATGACGGCCTGCTCGGCATCCTCTCCTGGGCCGGTGATGGCGAGAGCCGCCTGCGCCTGCTCGACCCGCGGACCGGCACCCTCGGTGTGGCGCAGACGCTCGCCGGAGCGACCTTCGCCTATGCCATCGACTGGCTCGGCGAGGGCCGCGTCGCGGTACGGCTGCCGGGCCGGCGTGACGTGCCGGTGTGGCTGCCGGCGTTGGCGGCGAGCAGCGACAGCGTCCTCGAGGCGGGCGGCGACATCTACCCACTGGCCGTCGATGCCGACGAGGCGCCCTTTGCCCACCGCCTCGACGAGCCGCCGCGCTACCCGCTGAGCGCCGGTGGCGTCGAACCGCTGCACCGGCTGTCGGTGGCGAACCTGGCGCGGCGCGGCGAAGCGGCGAACTTCTCCGCTACCGACGTCCACCTGCTCGACAGCGGCGATCAGCAGACCGTCTGGCACCGGCTCTTCGCCGAGGCACGGCTGCCGGCGGGCTGCGGCCTCGTCGTCTGGCTGGCGGCGACGGCCGAGCCGAGTCCGGCGACGGCGGCCGAGTGGCATGCACACGTGTTCGGCGAGGTGGCGGCAGAGGCGCTGCCCGGCGGGCCGCTGCCGCGTGCCGCCTGGGAGCGGCAGCCATCCGAGTTGCCCGGTCACCCGGGACTCGGCGCCTGGGGTGCACCGCAGGCCGGCCGCGCCGGGCTGTGGTCGGTACTGATCCAGCGGGCGCAGCGGCGGGTGCGCGCGCTGTCCGGGCGCTACCTCTGGGTACGGGTCGAGTTGCATGGCGACGGTCGCGATTCGCCGGAGCTGGCGGCTCTGCGCGCCTACGCTGCACGCTTCTCCTACCGTGATCATTACCTGCCGCGGCTGTACCGCGAGAGCGAGTTCGGCGCTGCCGCCGAGTTGCCCGGGTCGTCCGTGGCAAGCGTGGACACGTTGCTCGCCGCCGATCTCGATGCGGCGATCGTCCCCGGCGCGCTGCGCGCTGCGCTGGCGCTGGGTGAGGCGGCGCGGGTCGAGGTGACCAGCGCCGGCAGCCTCTGGCAGCTGCGCGACGGCCCGGCGAGCTGGACGCTGCGTCGCGAGGCGGCGGCGATCGTCACCTATCGGCCGCAGGCGACGCCGGCGGATTTCCTCGAACGCCTGCTCGGCAACGTCGAGGGCGTCCTGACGCCACTCGAGGATCGCGTCGCCGCGGCACACCTGTGCAGCGATCCGGCGGTGGCGCCGGCAGGCTCGCTCGACTGGCTCGCCGGCTGGATCGGTGTCGCCTTCGATGCGGCGTTGCCGGAGGCGCGGCGGCGCGAGTGGCTGGCGCGCGCCAGTGAGCTGGCGCTTCATCACGGCACCCGCCGTGGGTTGCGCCTCGCTCTCGACGTCGCCAGCGACGGCGGCGTGCGTGGCGGCGAGATCATCGTCCTCGAAGGTTTCCGCATGCGCCGCCTGCTGAGCACGCTGCTCGGCGTCAACCTCGCGGTGGCGGACGACCCGCTGCTGCCCGGCCTGGTGATCAGTGGCAATTCGGTGGTCGGCGACACGCTGGTTCTCGGCGAGGCCGAGCGCGTCGAGTTGCTGGCGCTGTTCCGCAGCGAAGTCGGCTCGCCGGCCGAGCAGGAAGCGATTCTCGCCTTCTACGACCAGCTCGCCTACCGGGTGCTGGTGCTGGTGCACCAGACGGTCGCGGCGCAGGATCTCGGGCTGCTCCGTCGCATCGTCGAGCTCGAGTCGCCGGCGCACGTCGAGGTGCAGGTGGCGACCGCCACCTGGCCGCTGCTCGTCGGCATCGCCAGCCTGGTCGGCGTCGACACCTACCTCGGCCCGCCGCGGCAGCGCTTGCCGGCGCGGGCAGAGGTCAGCAGCCTGGGCAACGGGGATCGCGTGCTCGGCGTCGGCAGCCTCGACCCGCGCCTGTCCGGTGCCAGCGGCGAGGTCGCCGGACCCGCCGCCGTGCGGCCGGTCGCGGTCGCCGGACCCGACAGAAGCGTCGCGCATGGGCGCTCCTTCGTTCTCGACGGCGGTGGCTCGACGGCGGCGGCCGGTCGCCGCATCACCGAATATCGCTGGCGCCTCACCGAGTAGGCGCCGGCACGGCAGCACTTCAACCCGACCCAAGGAGCCCGACATGGCCGATTTCATCATCAACACCGAAGTCAAGACCGATACCCCGACGGTCGAGGTCACCATCGCGCCGAGCAACCCGCTGCCGCTCGGCCGCCACACGTTCCGCCTCGTGGTGGTCGATGACTCGGGCAACAGCTCGATTCCGGACGAGGTCACGGTCATCGTCGCCGATTCGCAGAACCCGACCGCCGTCCTTTCGGCGCCGCGCAGCGTCGGCTTCGGCAGCAGCTTCAACCTCGACGGCACGCGCTCCTTCGACGCCGGTGGCGGGCGCGTGGTGAGCTACCTGTGGACCTACCTCGGGCAGCCGTGAGCACGGCACCGGAGGCGATGCCATGACCACCTTCGTCCGCGGCCGCACGCTCAGGACGAGCGACGCGACGGCGGTGGTCGACGCCGGTCTGGCGGTCGGCACCCACCGCTTCCAGCTCGAGGTGCTGACCAGTGACGGCCGCCGCAGCGCGCCCGATGTCGTCGACATCGTCATCGCGCGCGTCCCGGTCGGCCCCGTCCGCCCGCAGCTCACGACCGGTGGCAGCGGGCTCGTGACACCGGTTGTGACGCCGGTCCGGCCGAGCCGTGTACCCGCTCGACCACGTGCCAGCAAGCCGCGCAAGTCGGCCCAAGACAGGAGCGAAACATGAACAGCCCTCTGCGCCCGCCCGCGGACGACCCGCTCTACGCGCTGCCCGACGCATCTCGGCCGCACTACGCCACGGGCATGCTGCTCGACGCGACCGATTTCGCCGACGAGCAGACCTATCACCGCAACCGCCTCGCCCGCGCGTTGGCCTTTGCCAGCGGGGCGGGGGCACGCCGCCTGCCGCCCGGAATCGACCCGGCGACCGCCGGCGCCAGCGGCCTCTTCGCCGGCGGCACGCTCGCCGGCCTGCGCGTGCGGCAGGTGCCGGCGACGGCGACCAGCGTCGAGGAACTCCGCATTGCCCCCGGGCTCGCAGTGGACCGCCTCGGTCGTCTGGTGGAGCTGCCGCGCGCGGTGTGCCTGCGCGTCGAACGCTGGTTCGATGGCGAGTTGCAACGCGATGGCGGCGACGGACTGCGCCTGGCGGCGCTCGACGACCCGGGCCGCTTCGCCAGCGCGCGACTGCTCGCCGATGGGCCGGCGCTGGCGGCGCGGGCGGTGATCGCCGATGTCTTCATCCGTTTCGTCACCTGCCGCCAGGCGCTGACGCCAGCCTTCGCCAGTGGCCCTTTCGATGCGCTCGACGCGGTGCAGACGGCGCGTCTGCGCGACGCCTGGGAAGTCCATCTGGTGCTGCGCGGCGATGGCCTCGACGACGGTTTCAACGGCCTGCCGCAACAGGATCGCGACCTCTCGGCGTTGACTGCCGGCGAACGTCGTGCCGCGCTGCATGACGCGGTCCTCGATGGCTGGCCGGAGGTCACCGCCAGCAGCAGCGTGGCCGGGGAACTGGCGCCGCCGCCCGGACATCCGCCGGGCCTCGATCCGACCGCGGTCTTCCTGGCGCGGGTCTTCCTTGCCGTCGACGCTGGCGATCCACCGGCGCGCGCTGGCGATGCCGTCGTCGACAACGGCGGCCGGCGCGTGCTGCCGCATCTCGGCCTGCTCGCCGGCGCTCTCGGGCTTGGCGGATGAACAGCAATCACACTGGCGCGGCAAGTGGCGCCCTGGAGGACGAGTCATGAACCTGAGCACTGGCGAAAGCCGCGTGAACCTGGCACCCGATCAGGTGGCATCCCTGAGGACTGCCGGCGTGCTGATCGAGGATCCGCGCCGCGAGCGGCCGCGCTACTTCGACGGCCGCTTCCTCGCGGCGCGTGACCTCACCCGCGACCAGGAGTATATCCTCACGCGCGAGGCCGATCTCGGCCAGGCCGCGGGCAGCGGCGTCGCCCGCGGCCTCGGCGTCGAGCGCGGCAGCGCCGGCGACCGCGTCACCATCACGGCCGGCCATGGCATCACGCCGGCCGGCGAACTGGTCCTGCTGCCACGTCCGCTCGAGCTGCGTCTGGCCGACGTGCCGCGGGCACAGCAGTTGACGGCGCGCTTCGGCCTCGGCAGGCGGCCGCAGCCGCCGCTGCGCAGTCGCAACGGACTCTTCGTGCTGGCGCTGCGGCCGGTCGAATTCACCGCCAATCCGGTCGGCGCCTATCCGACGTCGATCACCGGGCAGCGCACCGTCGAGGATGGCGATGTCGTCGAAGCGACCGCGGTCGTCCTCGTGCCGTGGCAGGACGATGGTGCCGCCGATGCCCTGGCCGCCCGCCGCGGGCGGGCAGCGGCGGCGATCTTCGGCGGCGACGGCGTCCGCGGCGTGTCGGCCAACGTCCTGCCGCTGGCCATGCTGGCGCTGATGAACAACGTCGTCGTCTGGCTCGACGAGGCGCTGGTGCGGCGCGAACTCGGTGCCGACCGTGCCGACCTGCCGGGCCTCGGCCATGCCCCGCGGGCGCTGCGCCTGGCGCATCTGGTACAGCACCAGGTACATCTGGCGGACATCCTGGCGGCGAACGGTGGCCGCGGCTTCGCGGCGCGCGAGAACTTTCCGCTGCTGCCGCCGGCGGGGCCGATCCCGGCCGGCATGATCGACAGCCGCGACTTCACGCAGCGCTACTTTCCGCCCGAGATGGCGGTCGATTTCTCGATCATTCCGGAGGACGAGCTGCCGGCGCTGGTCGAGGAGTCGCTGAGCCTGCCGCCGATCGACCTCGAGGCCGCGTCGGCGACGCTCGAAGCGACCGCCGTACTGATCCTGGCGCCGGTCCCGCGGCACGAGTGGCGCGCCGTCAGCAACCGGCTGAGCAGCCGCATCCTGGCGCTGCGGCCGGCGGCGATCAATCTCGTGGCAACGCGCAAGCCGCTCGAGATCCTGCAGCAGTTGCGGATTCCGCGGCTGCCGCCGGTGATCTCGCCGGTCGACCCGGCACAGGCGGAATGGGCACGGCTGGCGGCGCTGCCGACCCTGTGGTTCGTGCGCCGGCGCAATCTCGCCTACCGCGATGATCTGGCCGGCGAGGCCATCCGTGTCGCCGGTCGCGACCTGATCGACCGGGCGGCGCCGCGACTTGCGGCGCTGGGTCTCGAGACGGCGCTCGGGCGCCTGCTCGAGCGCTCGACACCGCGCGCCGCGCTGGAGATCGAGAGCCTGCTGGCCAGCCCGCGCTTCATCGAATCGCCGGCACTGACCGCCGCCGCCCTCGGCGAACTCGGCCAGGCGCAGGCGCTTGACCAGGCCGCCGTGTTGCGCGTCGCTGCCGACCTGTCGGCGCCCGGCGTCGGTGATGGTCTCAGTCGTCTCGAGCGCGCACGGCCGGACACGGTGCCGAGCAAGGCGGCGTTGCAGGAGCTGGCTGAAGGAGGCGACTGGCGTACGGCCGACGCCGCGGCGGCGCAGGCGCGCAGCTCGCAACTGTCGGCGATGGCGCGCAGCGTGCTGCGGCCGCAAGCGCTGCGCAGCGCTGCAGCCGAGGAACCGCCGCCGGCTGCGCCCGCTGCGGCGCGCAAGCGTTCGCCCGAAGTCAGCACGGCAGCCGGCGAGAAGGCCGCGACGACGCCTTCCGGCAGGCGCCGCAAGACCAGCACGGCAGCCGGCAAGAGCGAAGGCGATGGGCAATGACTGAAGGAGGTGGACCGTGAGCATCACACCGATTGCCAGGCCCCTGTCGGGCGAGCACCTCGTCGGCCTCGCGCCGGAAGATGGCGTCGACGCCAGCCGCTGGTGGCTGCGTCGGCCGAACCTGTTTGCCGGTCGCACCCTCACCGCTCCGACGCTGTCGGGTCGCCAGGACTGGGCGACGCGCCACATCGCGCTGCGCGGGCAGGCGTTCACTCCCGGGGTGGTGCGCGGACTGGAGAGCGCATTGTTCGACACCACCGGCGGTCTCGCCGGCACCCGCCTGGCGCTGCTGCAGGGGCAGGGGCTGGCGGTCGACGGCGAAGACGTGCGTGTGCCGCAGGCGATCGAGGTGGCGCTTGCCGACTTGCCGGTGGTCGCCGATCCGTCGGCCTTCGCCGGCATGGGCGGGGCGGGCGGCGGCGCCGGCGGCGTTGCCAGCAAGATGGTCGGCCCGGCGCTCGGCGCCGTCGTCGGCGCCTCGCCGGCGGCCCTGCCGCGGGTCGGCATCCTCCTCCTGCAGCCGGTGTCGGCGGACCGCATCGGCGAGTTCGATGCCACCGATCCCTGCGCACTCGACGGTTGCGGCAGCGGCAACGTCGCCGCCTTCGAGGACTGGCGAATCGGTGATGCGGCGCGCCTGCTCTGGTACGCCTGGCCGGAGGAGTTCGTCAGTCTGCCGGCGATGCCGGCGGGAATGCCCGGGCGCTGGCGCAACGATCTCGCCTGGCGCATCTTCGACGCCGAGGCGGCGCTCGGGCCGGATGAGTCGCTGCCCTGGGAACTGTTCGGCGTACCGCTCGGCCTCGTCGCCTGCGCGGACGACTGGACGCCACTGTTCCTCGACCGCGCGAGCGTCGTGCGCAGCGGCGGGCACGCGCGCCATGGACGGATCGGTGGCATTGCCGGCGGGCTGGACATCCACTGGCGGCTGCCGGCTCTCTGGCAGGCGCGCCTCGAACAGCTGGCCGAGCAGATCGCCGCCGCGGGCGACACCGTGCCGGACCCGGCGACGCTGGCGGCCGATTATGCGCGCCTGCCGCCCTTCGGTTTGTTGCCGGCCAACGTCGTTGACCTGGCCAACCTGTCGAGCGATTTCTTTCCCGGAAGTTTCACGCTCGATGCGGCGCCGCTGCCGAGCGAGCAGCTCGATGCCGCCGTCGCCGAAGCGGTCTCGCTGGCGCCGCTCGACCTCGCGCTCGGCGAGCGCGTCCGCCTGCTGGTGCCGGTGCCGCAGGCGGTGTTCGAGCCGCGCCTGCTGATCCGCGAAGTGATCGACCCGGAGTTCGCCGCCACCCTCGCCGAGTTCGTCCTGCGGCGCGCCCGGGCGCTCGGCAGCCGGCAGGGACTGCGCAACCGCGCTGCCGTGCTGGCGCGGGCGATCAGCGGCAGTGCGCTGCCGGTGCCGGCGATCGCCGACGATGCCGAAGCACTCGAGACCGAGTCACTGGCGCCATGGGGTCCGCCACCGGCCGGCGGCGGCCACCGCTCGTCGCTGCGCGGCGGCACCCACCAGCACTTCTTCGAGGCGGCGAGCGAGACCCTGGCGGTGGCGGCCGGCGACCAGCTTTTCGCCTGGGTCCATCTCGATCCCGACAACCCACCACGGACGCTGATGCTGCAGTGGCATGCCGGCAACTGGGAGCATCGTGCCTACTGGGGCGAGAACCTGATCGCCTGGGGTGCCGATGGCAGCGCCGGGCGCCTGCGTGCCGGCGACCTGCCGCCCGCCGGTGAATGGATCCGGCTGCTCTTGCCGGCCTCCCTGGTCGCGCTCGAGGGGCAAGCAGTCGACGGCATGGCGTTCACGCTGCAGGACGGTCGCGCCGCGTTCGCGATGACCGGTGCACTTGCTGCCAGCGGCAGCGAGCGGAAGTGGTTCTGCAGCGTCCTGCCGACGGGGGCGATCCAGAATGGCGACGAGCGTTGGGAGTTCATGACCCACAACGACCTCTGGGCTCCCTTCGAAGCCTCGACGACGGTGCTGCCGGTCGACGGCAGCGGCGCACCGGCGGGCGGCGGGCATGTCGAGCCGCCGCTGCCGGGGCTGCACCAGCACTTCTTCGAGAATGCCGGCGCCGCGTTCACCGCCGCGGCCGGCGAGCGGCTCTACGCCTGGGTGTATCTGGATGCGAACAATCCGCCGACGCAACTGATGCTGCAGTGGCGCAGCGGCACGAGCTGGGAGCACCGCGCGTTCTGGGGCCTCGACCGCATTGCCTGGGGCAGCGCCGGAACGCCGTCGCGGCGGCGGATCGGTGCGCTGCCCCGGCCGGGGCGCTGGGTGCGGCTGGAGGTTCCGGTCGATGGCGACAGCGGTGTCGGCGTCGCCGGCACGGCGCTCAACGGCATGGCGTTCAGCTTCTTCGACGGCAGCGCCGCCTTCGGCGCTGCGGGTGCGCTCGGTGCGACCGGTGGCGAGCGGCCCTGGTTCTCCGGCGCCCTGCCGGTGGGCGCCACGCCGCGCGGCGTCTGGAGCTTCCTGCAGCCACGCGAGCTGCGTGCGCCGACGACGGCGGCGGTGAACGGGCAGGTCGCGGCAGCGCTCGCGCTCTACGACGACCCGGCGCTCGCGCACCTGTCGGCGCAGGAGCGCTACCAGATCTTCGCGCGCGGCCTCGAGGGCTTCATCGCCTACCTCAAGAGCCGCGCGGACCGCGCCGATGATCTCGTCGACTACAGCTTCGTCAAGGTGCAGACGGACATCTACCGCGTCCGCCAACTGGTCCTCGGCACCACCGCGGCGACCCGGCTGGCGATCTCGCCGGCACTCGCCAGCATTTCCCGCGCCGAGACCGCGGTGGCCTCGAGCGAGCGTATCGCCGGTTTCTTCGAGGAGCTGAAGGGCGCCTCGCTGCAGCCCCGGGGGGATTTCGCCGGGTCCGCCGGGGGGGCGGCGCCGACGACGGCATCCGGCGGTGCGGGCGACTTCGCTTCGACCGGCAGCATCTCGCTCGCGACCGCGGCGGACGGTGCCCAAGCCAGGGGCGTCGCTGCCCGGGCCTTCAGCTTCGCAGGCGGCGGCACGCAGGCGGTGCGCCTGAGCGGTGGCAGCAGCCAGGAGTTCCTCCTCGCCGGCGGCAGCGAGGAACTGCGCCTCGGCGGCGGTGCCAGCGAGAACCTGCAGATCGGTGAATCGGCGAACCTGCGACTGGCCGACACGGTGCAACTGGACAACAACACGATCACGCGTGCCGCGACGCAGGCCGAGCTGTTCTCGAGTGGCAGCAGTTACCTGCCGTACGACATCACGCACGCGGCGCCGCTGATCGGCAAGGCCGAGGTGCGCACGCTGAGCATCGCCGACCGCCTCGAGGCACCGAAAGCGAACGAAGCCAAGGACTACACGACGTCGACGCGCTACGAGGCGGTGCGCAGCCTGATCGCGTTCGCCGATGCGCTCGAGGTCGAGGACGGTGGTGACAGCGCCGGGCTCTTCGACGGTATCCAGTTCAACGGTGTGCGTGGTGACCCGGCGCTGTTCTTTGACGCGGAAAGCCAGGTCAGCGGTCCGGACGCCCGTCCACTGCCGGTGGTCGACAGCAGCGATGCGCAGGAGCAGGCGGCGATCAACGGCCTGCGCCGCAGTCTGCCGCTCGCCACCGTGCTGCGCGAGCGCTGGCGGCTGCCGCTGATGCTGCAGGCGCCGCGGCGCAGCAAGATCGATGAGTCGGCGTATTTCGCCGACGGCGCCGATCTCTCCGACAACACGGTGGCGCTGATGCGGCAGCTCGAAGGACGCATCAAGCTCTACCGCGACGCCATCCGGCGCAGCCAGGCGGTCCTCGACGAATTGCGCGGGCAGGCGGTGACGCTCGAGCAGCGGTTGCTGGCGGTTGGCGGGACGCTTGCCGAGGCGCGCCATGACGTTTCGGTGACGCGGGCGCTGATCGCCGAAGAGGAGGCGCGGCTGGCGGCGATCAACGAGCGCCGGGCGCAGGTCCTGCGCGAGCATGTCCGCTTCATCGCCTACCAGCGGCCGCGCGAGGCGGAGCTGATCGTCCCGGCGGCGCTGCGGCAGCTCGACCCCGGCCTGCTCGAAGCGCCGGTGCCGGCCTGCCTCAGGATGCACCAGGCGGCGCCCGACGAACTCGCCGAACTGCTGGCCGTGGTGCGCGAGGCGCCGGCACGCTGGTTCGCGGCGGTGCCGGCGCTGCTCGACCGCCTCGACCGCGTCGACCTGCTGTTGAAGACCATGCAGTCGGCGCAGTTGCGCAGCCAGATCATGCAGCTGCGCGTCGCCGCGCAACCGGCTGCCAGCAGTCCGCCGCGCGGCGTCGCGGCGGCGATCGGTGCGCTGCAACGGCGGCAGCTCGCTTCGGTCCAGCAGTTGCGCGCAGTGGCGACACGCATCGATCCGGCGCTGATCAGCCGCATGGGCTGGCAGGGGGCGCGCGCCGAGGCCGAGAAGGTGGTCTCGCTCGGCGACCTGATCGACGGCGAGCATGGCAGCGGCGCGGTGGCGAGCCAGGCAGCGAGCGTCTTCGAGCAGATTTCGCGCATCGCCGCCTGCCTGCACGAGTCCTTTGCCGAGGTGCTGCCGTCGATCCGTCTCGACTGGGCCGAACGCCTGTCGCAGTTCGACGCCGCGCCGCGTCTGCGCAACCTCGCCGGCCTGCCGCGCTGGGGCGAGCTGGAGTACGCAACGCGGCGGCAGCTGCAGGCTTATGCCGACTGGCTTTTCGGCCAGATGAAGGTGGCCGAGCCGGGTGGCGAGGGACTGATCAACGACCTCGTGCACATGTGCCTGCTGCTCGCCAGTCACGCGCCGGTCAACCGCATCATCGCCGGCCGCCTGCCGGCGCCGGTGACGGCGGTGCCCGGAGTGCGCCTGCCGGTGCGCGTCAGCGATGGCCTCAAGCTCCGCGTCGGCATGCAGGCGCTGGTCTACCAGGCCGAGCGCGTCGTCGCGCGGGCACGCGTGGACGATCTCGGCAGCGGCGAGGTGCAGACGACGATCCTGCAGGTCGACGGCAACCGGCTCGAGCTGGCGGCCGAGACACGGGTGCAGTTCGTCGCTGCCGACAGTCCGGTGGCGATGAGCGCGGGCCGTCTCGACCGTGTCAAGATGAGGTAGGTCGATGCTCGCCGAGCGCAGCGTCCGTCGCCTGTCGATCCGTGCGCCCGACGCTGCCTTGGCACGGCGGGGTGCCTTCCTCATCGAGGATGCACTGCGCACGGCGAGTCTGCCCGGTGACGGCGGCGAGCTGGTACTGCTTCGCCGGCTGCGCCTGCCGCCGTTCGCCGCTGCGGCATCGCCGCAGCAGGTGGCGACGGAACTGGCACGCGCCTGCCGCGCGGCGGCAGCGATCGATGGCGCGCAGGCCAGCGATGCCGCGCTGGCTGCCGCGACGGCCGTACGTTTCGCCGATGCGCTGACGGCGCATCTGGCGCTGACCCGCCTGATCCTGGCGCGGGCCGCGCGTGCGGCCTGGTGCTGGCCGCTGCTCGTCAGCGGCTACCATTCGACGCTGGATGGCGGTCCGGCGTTGCGCGCCGTGGCGCTGTCGCTGGCGGCGCTGCCGGAAGCCCCGGCTGCCTTGCCACGCTGGCTGGCGCTGCTGCTGACGCACGGCGAAGACGCCTGCGCGCGGCTGTTGCTGGCGCTCGCGCCCGCGGACCCCGGCCTTCTCGATGCCGCCTGTGGTGCTGCCGTGGCGACTTCGTCCGCGGCGCCGCCGCAGGCCTGGCGGGCGGCGCTCGACTGGTCCTGGCGGCGACTCGGGGGCGACGACCCACGTCACCTCTGGCTCGCGCGCATGGCGTGGCGCAGCGGACTGGAGCCCGATCGGTCGCCAGCGGAGGCGGCGCTGGCCGGCGCCGCGGCGGCGATCGAGCCGGTCGCGGCGAGCCGTCCGCCCGGCGAAACGCTCACCACCACGGCGAGGCCGGCAGCGCATGGTACGGTTCCTGCTGCCGCAGCCACCCGTGCTGCAGCAGCACGGGTCGGCCATGATCGCCGGGCTGTTGCGCCTGAAGCTGCCGGCGGTGAGCAGCCGCGCGGGCCGATGCCGCCGGCGGCGACCGGTCGCGCCGACAGCGCGCCAGCGGTTGTCCGCGACACCGGCGATGAACCGGACTTCGCTGGCCCTGCGCACCGCCTGCCGTTGTCGGCCGACGCGGCCGGTTCCGCTGCGCCTCCCGGCAGCGCGCCGGCGGCCGGCAGCAAGCGGCGGCAGCGGGCGGTGACCGGACAGGGGCCGCTGCCGCCGCTGCCGGCCACCGGCGAGCCATTCGCCGGCAACGTCGCCGGCGGCGAAGGAATCGTCGACCGACAGGCGACGACCGCCGGCGGTCTGCTGTTCCTGGTGCCACTGCTGTGCCGTCTCGCTTTCGCCGACTGGCTGGCCGGCGATGCCGGGCGTCGCGACAGACCGCAACGGATACTCGTCATGCTGCTGCACCGGCTGCGGGTCGACGGCGATGATCCGGTCTGGTGCCTGTTCGCGCCAGCGCTCGCTGCGGACGCCGCTGCCGACGGCGAGGCGGCGTGCTGGCTGCGTGATTGCCGCCGCCATCTGCGCCGGCGCGTCGGCATCGGCCTGCACAGCCTGGTATGCCGACCGGCGCGGCTGTCGCTGACGCCGACCCACATCGATGTCTGGCAGGATCTGGAAGCGGTCGACCTGCGTCTGCGGCGCGCCGGTCTCGATCTCGATCCGGGCTGGGTGCCGTGGCTCGGGCGGGTGCTCTGCTTCCACTACGGGCGGGGGGATCGATGAACCGTCCGGAGACACCACCCGGCGAGACGAAGCGCTCGCCGACGCTGGCGGAGATCGCCTTCGCGCTCCTCGCCGACGGCAGCGGCAGCGAGGATTCGGCGGAGGCCACCTGGCTGGGCAGCCACGCGGCGGCGCTGGCGATGTGGCAGGGGGTTGCCGATCCGCCGGACGCGATGGCGGCGTGGACCCGCTCGCCACCCGTCGTCGACCGCCGGCTGCATGCCCTGGCGGCCGAGCAGCGACTGGGACTGGCCGAAACCCTGGCACTGGCGCTGGCGCGCGAGGCGGAACTGCTGCCGATGGCGGCACGCGCCCTGATCTGGCTGCAGCATCCGGTCGGCGAGGCACGCCCGACGGTCGGACTGATCGCCAGCCTCTGCCAGCGACTGGGTGTGGCGGACGCCTTGGCGGCGCTGGCCAACGGGCCGGCACGGCGCCACGGGTTGCTGCAGCTGCAGCCCGACGAGCGCCCGCTCTGCGAACGCAGCGTGCGCGTCGGGCTGCCGCTGCTCTTTGCGCTCGATGGTCGTGACGGACATTTCGACGGTGTCGATACCGATACCGCAGGGCTGCCGCCGCTGCCGCCGTCCACCGTCGCCGAGGCGCAGCGGCATGGCGCCGGCCTGATCGGCGACGGGGTGCGGACGCTGCTGATCCGCAGCGGGCAGCCGCTCGAGGCGCGCGCCGCGGCAGCGCAGGTGGTCGCCGCCATCGGCGCGCGCGTCGCCTTCTTCGAGGGCGACGCAGCGCCGGGATTCGCCGCCTGGCTCTGGCTGAACGGCCGCCTGCCGGTCTGGTGCGTCGCGCTGGCGCCGGGCGAGCGGCGGCGGGCGCCGCGCATCCCCGGGCACGACGGGCCGTTGCTCGTCGCCTGTGGCGCCGACGGCAGCATCGACTCCGGCGCTGCCGTCGCGCAGTGGCGACTGCCGGTGCCGGTGGCGGCCGAGCGCAGCCAGCTCTGGCGTGCCGCGCTCGGCGCGGGACCGGCAGCGGAGACGATCCTCGCCCTTGCCACGCAGCATCGGCACGCTGCCGGGCGCATCGCCGAACTCGGGCAGGCGGCCCGTTCAGCAGCGGCGCGCCTCGACGAAGAGGTCGCGATCAGCCATGTCACGCAGGTGGCGCGCGGCGGTGTCGGGGCCGACCTCGGCGCGCTCGCCGAACTCCTCGCCGACGACATTCCCGACGAGGCACTGATCCTGACGCCGCTGCTGCGCAACGCGCTCGAGGCGCTGCTGGCGCGCTGCCGGCAGCGCGACACGCTCGCCGAAGGCCTCGGTGCGGCGGCACGGACGCGCTACCGGCCGGGCGTGCGGGCGCTGCTGGTCGGCCCCTCGGGGACCGGCAAGACGCTTGCCGCGAGCTGGGTGGCGACCCGCCTCGGCCTGCCGCTCTACCGCGTCGATCTCGCCTCGGTGACCAGCAAGTACATCGGCGAGACGGAGAAGAACCTCTCCGATCTGTTCGCCCGCGCCGAACATGCCGAGGTGGTGCTGCTCTTCGACGAGGCGGATTCGCTGTTCGGCAAGCGCACCGATGTCAAGGACGCCAACGACCGCTTCGCCAACCAGCAGACCAACTATCTGCTGCAGCGGATCGAGAGCTTCGAGGGGATCGTCCTGCTGACCAGCAACAGCCGCGCGCGCTTCGACTCGGCCTTCACGCGCCGGCTCGACGCGATCATCGAGTTCCCGGCGCCGGGACCCGAGGAGCGGCGGGCGCTGTGGCTGGCGCACCTCGGGGAACGGCACGGGCTCGACGCCGCCACCCTGAATCGCCTCGCCGCCGCCTGTGACCTTGCCGGCGGCCACATCCGCAATGTCGTCCTCGCCGCCGCCGCGCTCGCCCGCCAGCGGGGCACGGCGCTCGACGAGGCGGCGTTGCTGGTGGCGGTGGCGGCGGAGTATCGCAAGCTCGGCAAGTCGCTGCCGAGCGCAATGGCGGTGGCGGGATGAGCGGCCTGCAGAGGATGCTGCGTCAGGCTGGCAAGGAGTCCGCCGGCGGGGCGAGCAGCGGTGGCCGCGAAAGCGCGCGGGAGCAGCGCGAGCAGGCAGGGGTACCGCGCTTTCTCAGCCACCTGGCGTTGCCGGCCACACTCGAGGTCGGGCCCACCGATGACCCGCTCGAGCGCGAGGCGGATGCGGTCGCCGACGCCGTCGTCCACGACGGGTCGACGCTGCCGCGTTTTCTCGCGCCGGCTGCGGCGGATGGCCGGGGACACACGGCAGCAGCGGCAGCGGCGGCAGCGGGCGGCAAGGCTGTCCGCCCGCACGTGCTGCCCGGCGTCCGGCGCAAGAGCCTGCGCGCCGACCCACCGGACGACGGGCAGGACGCGGCGAGCACTGCGCAGGGCGACGGCGCGCAGCCGCTGCTGCCGTCGCTGCGCGGCCGGATCGAGGCGACGCTCGGCGCCGACCTGGCCGATGTCCGCGTCCACCAGGGGCCGACGGCGGCGGACGCCAATGCGCGGATCGGCGCGCGCGCCTTCACGCATGGCCGTGACGTCTGGCTGGGCGAGCGGCAGCGCCCGGATGACGCCGCCCTGATCGCGCACGAGGCGGCGCACGTCGTCCAGCAGCGGCGCGGTGATGTGGCCATCCGGCGGCAGCCGGACGCGGCCGCCGGTAGCGGCAGCGAGCCGGCAGCGGCGGGTACGGCCGGGCAGTCGTTCGCCTTTTCCGAGGAGGAGATGGCGTCGCGGCTGGCGGCCACGCCGGCCGCAGGAGCCGATGCGGCGGCGACCAGCGTCGAGTTGAACCCGGGTACCCGGTCGACGCTGGGCGAGGTGGCCGGCGAGGGTGAGCGGGGCGACGGCGAACCGGCGCCGGAGGAGGCGGCAACGGCGGAGACGGCTGACGACGGCGGCGGTGAAGGCGATGCTGCCGGAGCCGGTGGGGAGGACGGCAGCGATGCCGGGCAGGGCGACGCGGCGCTGCGCGCGGGCGGGCCGATGGCCGACGCGGGATCGCCCCCGCCGGTCGAGCGGCCCGGCCCCGCAGCCGAGTTCGAGAGCCTGGTCGGCGAAGAGGTTGCCGCCTATCTCGAGGGGAACCTGTCGGAAGAGCGCATCGCGGCGCTCGACCCGCAGACGCGCGCGCTGCTCGATGCGGCCGACGCACTCGGCGAGCGCCGGCTCACCGACCCCGAGGCCAGTGCCCTGCAGGGGCTGGCCGGGGACGGGCTGCAGCCGGGTGCACCGCGCACCGGCTACGAGGCCGAGCCGCTCTGGCTGCGCACGCTGGCGACGATACGCGACGTCACTGGCCAACTCGGCGGCATCGTCGGCATCATCGGGCTGGTCGCCACCGTCAGCGGCTTCATCCTCAGCCTGCTGCTGCCGCCGGTCGGCGCCTTCCTGCTCACCGTCGGTCGCTTCTGTGATGTCGCCGCGCTGATTCTCGACGGCATCAGTCTCGTGCTCGGAATCATCCTCACCGGCTACAACTACTATCGCCTGAAGAACGAGACCGACCCCGAGGAGCGCCGGCGCCTGCTCGGCATGGTGCGCCAGGATGCGATGGGAACGGTGATGAGCGCCGTCGCCGTGGCCACCGCGGTGGCGCCGGGAGCGGCACGGCTGCTCGGCCGCAGCCGCGTCGGGCGGCTCGTCGGTGGCGCCGCGCGCGGCGTGGGCAGGCGGGTCGCCGGCGCCGCCGGCCGGCTGGCGGCGCAACCCGGGCGAATCGGGCGGGCGGCAGCGGCGGTCGGGCGAGCCGGCAGCGGTGCGGCGGGCGCGGTGCGCCGCGCCGGTGCGGGTGCCTCCGGACGTTTTCACACCTTCATGGGACGGACGCGCGATTTCGGGCTGCGCAGCGCGCTGTCCACCACCGCTGCCGGACGTGCGGCGCGGGCGATCGGCCGGACCGGCCCCGGCCGCGTCGCCGGGGGCGCTCTCGCTGCGGTCGGCACGCGTGCGCGGGCGCTGCTCGGCAGCGCGCCCGGCCGCCTGCTTGGCGGGGCGGCGACGGCCGGTGCGAGCGGGCTGCGCCGCTTCGGCCGCGGCGTCGCCGGATCAGCTGCCGGACGCTGGCTCGCCGGCTCGCGACTGGGACGCTACGCCGGTCGCGTCTACGGCGAGAACCTCGATCTGGCACGACTGCTGTTCGCCCGTTCGGAGCGCGCGCACCACGGCTTCGTCGGCGCGCGCCTGCGCGCCGAGCTGGCCGGTGCGCAGAGCGCCGGCGCGCTGACCGAGGCCGCCGCACGCGCCCGCCTGCAGGCACGCATGCCGGCGTCGGAGTTTCCGGAAATCAATTTCAACGACCTGGCCCTGCGTGCCGACCCGGCCGCTGGCGGCCGGCTGGTGTTCGGCCGGCCAGGCAGCCGACTGCAGCGCTTCCTCGATGGTCTGCGGCGGAACGAGGCGACGACGATCAACAACGCCATCGCCGCCAATCCATCGCTCAGCGATGCCGATCTCGCGCGGCAGCTCAATGCGCGGCCGAATGCCCCGGCGCAATGGACCGAGGCCGAGGTCGCGGCCTTCCGGCAGCAGGCGACGCGCAGCGCGGTGTACAAGACGCCGCATCACACCATATCGGTGCTCGACGCGCCGCATGTCGCCTACGATCCGCGCTACATCCAACTCGGCAATGCGCCGCTGGTGGTGCCGCCCGGTACGACACGGGCGACATCGCCGTGGACGCTGTTCGGGACACGCTCGGCGCGCCGGCCGCCCGGCGGCAGCGGTGCGCCGCTCGACGTCCCCTTCATCCGCACCACCGGCGAAGCCGAAGCGCTCGCCCGTGGCGGTCCGGCCTTCGCTGGCGGCGGACCGTCGCCGACACCACTGACCGGCAGCTTCGACCCGGACTACTTCCGCAGCGAGGCATTCTTCGAAGCGCTGCGGCGCGAGGGCAATACCGGCATCTGGGTGAACCCGAACGACCCGTCGCAGCGTCTGCTGTTCGACGCGCATTTCGTCGCTGGCCATCGCTGGCAGACCGGCGAGGCGGGTGCGCGTGCGCTCTTCGGTCCGACGGTCGACTTCGCCGACCGTTTCGCCGGCGTCGTGCCGCGCACGCTCCTCGACCGTTCGATCGCCGGCATCGGCAGGATCGCCGTTCGCGGCTCGGACGACGTGCAGATGCAGAGCCTGGCGCTCGGCGACTGGATGCTGGCGCAGCTTGGCGTTCCGTCTGCCCCCGGCGACGAGTCGGCCGCCGCGAGCGCCACCGAGCCGGCGGCCGCGAGCGCTGCCGAGTCGGCGGCGGCGACCGCCACTCCCAACGCCGGCGAGACTCCCGCCGCCGGCCCCGACGACGAGCCGCCGGCCGTCGACGACACGCTCGTCGCCGGCGGCGGCGACGGCGGCGCAGAGGCGCTGGGCGAGGTGGCTACCGCCCCCGCGCAACCGCCGACGCCGGTGCCGTGGAGCCCGTCGGCACTGGTGTCGATTCGTGAGCAGCGGATCGACATCAGCAGCGCGATGGAAGTGGTGAACGACTGCGTCAGCGAAACCGTGGCGGCAGAGCAGCACAACGTCGCGGCGCGTGCGGCGGCGGCAACGCTGGAGGAGCGCAACACCGCGCAGGCGCGCTTTGCCGGCGCCGAGCGCGCGACGGTGGCGGCCGAACAGGGCAAGCTCGATCAGGCCACCACCGCGCAGCAGGAGATGTCGGCGCAGGGCGCCGAAGCCTCGGGCGATGCCGCACGCGGCCAGCAGGAGGCGGATGCGGTCCAGTCCGAGGGGCAGGGGGTCAGTGTCGAGGCCAAGCCGGAGGAGCCGCGTTCACGCAGCTGGCTGGAGCGTGCCTGGGATGCGACCGCCGGCGCCCTCTGGGATGGGCTCGTCGCGCCGGCAGTGCGGGCTGTGCGACGCAAGGTCAATCAGGTGATGCAGTCGATCAACGAGTTCATCATGGGCATGATCAATCAGGCACTCGGCCTGGACGAGATCGAGGCGGAGCTCGACGGTGGCGGGCAGGACATCGCGGCGCGCAGTGGCAGCCTGGAAGAGAGCGATGCCGGCCTGGAAGCGGTCGGCGAGCAGGCGGGCGAGGAGCAGCAACGCAATCGCCAGTCGATGGATCAGGCCGACGCCAACATCGACGACGCGCGCGCGGCGCGCGCCGATGCGCTGGCCCTGCAGGGCGACCTCGCGGCCCACGACGGCGTGCTGGCGGCCGAGGAGATGGCGGGAGAAAGCTACGTCGTCGATTTCGCTGCGACCTACCGGCCGTACTTCGCGGCGACGGGCGAGGGCACCGTGCCGGCGCGGGCGGACGAGGGCGCGACGAGCGAAGCCGCGAGCGCGGCCGCAGGCGCAGAAAGCGAAAGTGATGAAGCAGCGCTCGTCAGCTGAGCTCGAGCGGGCAACCGCAAGCCTGCTCGGCGATCGCCTGCTGGATGTGCCGATCACGCGCGCCAGCGGCTCGGCCCGACTCCGCCTGACGGCCCTGCTGCGGGCCGCCTGCGCGCACCCGGTTTTCCCGGGCTGGCCGACGCCGGTCGATGACTGGCTCGACGAGGCGGCACGACTGGCGGATGAGGTGGCCGACGCCGATGCCTGCGGCCGCGTTCTGCTGCGCCGCGCGATCGTCCGCATGCGGCGGCTCGATCTCGATGCCGCGCTCGAGCTGACGCGACAGGCGGCCGCTGCCGTCGGCGGCCGGTCCGGCGAACTCGCCGCCTGCTGCGCGATCGGCCGCGTGCGCGTCCTGGTGCGCCTGCAGCGTCTGGATGAGGCCTGCCAGGCGCTGCAGGCCGTCCCGCTGGCGCCGCCGGGTGAGGCGTCCGGTGCGCTCAGGCAGCTGGCACTGGGCGAGTACCACATCGAGGCGAACGAGGTCGCCGCCGCACGCGCGGCGCTGACGCTGGCGCTGGCGCGCCTGCCGGAGGAACTGGTCGAAGAGCGCATTCAGGCCAGCCAGTCGCTCGCCTTCGTCTTCATCAGCCTGGTCGACGCGCCACGGGCCGTGGGTCAGCTGCGACAGGCGCGCGCCTTGCTCCGGGGCGCCGCAGTCTGGCCCGAGGTGATCCAGATGGACGTGGCGCTGGCCAGCCTGCTCGCGGCGCGCGGTGAGCACGGCGCGGCGCAGGCGCTGTTCGGCGAGGCCGCAGAGCTCTGCCGGGCGCATCCGCAGCCGGATCTCGCCATCCTGATCGATCTCGGTACGGCGCGGTCGAGCGCCGCGCAGCAGCACGGTGCTGATGCAGTCGCCGCCTGCCTGCGAGCGGCTAAAGGCTATGCCGAACAGGGCAACCTCCTCGGACTGGTCAGCATGGTCATCTTCATGGCCGGCATCCAGAGCGCCGCCAAGGCTTTTCGCGAAGCCTACCGGACGCTGGCGACCGGTCTCGCGATCGCCCGCCACCGCCGCTGGCCGGCGGCCGAGGCGGTGTTTCGCGCGCACATCGATCGATTGCGCAATGATCTGCTGGGGCCGGCGCTTTTCGACGAGATGGTGGCGCAGATGGTGAGCGAGATGAGGGCCCGATAGATGAACCCGACTTACGAGCGAAGTGGCGGGCAGGCTGCTCGCCGCAACGTGCCGGCGACGACGGCGCCGGCCAGCGTGTCGCCTGCGCTGCAGCGCTCGGCGCTGCCGCCGGCGCAGGGCGTCCCGCGCTTTCTCGCCGCGCGTGGCGTGCCGCTGTCGCAGCCGGGCGACCCCGGCGAGCGGCAGGCAGATGCGGTCGCCGAGGCGGTGATGGCGCCGGCGGGATGTGCCGGCTGCACGCCGCTGGCGCCCTGCAGCAACTGCGCTACGGGCGTCCAGCGCTCGGCCGAGGGCAGGGGCCCGCCGGCGGTGCCGTTGCCCGGACTGGATGCGGGGCAGCCACTCGACGGCGCCACGCGCGCCTTCTTCGAACCGCGCTTCGCGCGCGATTTCGGCGCCGTGCGCGTGCACAGCGGGCCGCGGGCGGCGCGGCTGGCGCGCTCGCTGTCGGCGCGCGCGTTCAGCTTCGGCAACGACATCGCATTCGCCGCCGGCCGCTACGAGCCGGGATCGGACTCGGGGCGGCGGCTGATCGCGCACGAACTGGCGCATGTGGCGAGCGGCGATGCCGCGCGGACCGTTGCCCGCGCACCGGACGCCGGTGTTGCTGCCGACGGTGCGCTGCCACCGGCTGCGGCGGCAGCGGCCGGCGTTGGCCCGACCGACGCCGGCGCGGGGTTGCCGGCGGGCGTTGCGGCACCACCGACGCCGCTGTTCGATTCCCTGTTCGGTGCCTGCCTGACGCCCGAGGAGGGCGCCCGCCGCGACGCCTTCGCGCTGCGCCACATGCACCTCGAACGCTACATCCCCTCGACCACCTTCGGCATGTTCGACGCCGATTACTTCCCGCTCGTCGGCCTGATGCCGGTGACGGTGAAGATGAAGTTCAATTTCGTCGCCGCCGACAATGCGCCGGGGGTGTTCGACGTCTTGCGGCGGGCTCTGGCCGGTGAGGATCTGAGCCGCTTCTTCTGGAGCGACAGCGAGAAGGCCGACTTCAAGCGCGACTTCATCGGCCGCGTCAGCGCGCGCTGGAGCGCGCAGCACGTCCTGCGCTCGAGCAAGCCGTGCTGGGACTTTCGGGCGGTCCCGCTGGTGACGCCGGTGGAGGTCGATGATGACGCAGAGGCGCATTACGTGACGACGGTGCACAAGAGCCCGGGACCGGCGATCGACTACAAATCGGGTACCAACGACCCCGACCCGGCGCATCCCGAACGACCGGCGACCGCCGATCTGTACCAGTCCGACGTCCGCGAGGAGCCGAACTTCAACAGCGGCAGCGTCGCCACCAGCGAGCGGCAGCGGCTGGAGACGGCGCTGGCGGCGGCAGCAGCGTCGCCGGTGCTCTTCGCCAACGATTCGGACGTCATCGAACCGGCCGTGCGTCCGGCGCTGACCGCATTCGCCAATGCGGCACGGCAGAAGAATCCTGCGGACCCGTTGATTCCGCTCAAGGTCGATGGCTTCGCCAGTCGCGACGGGGAAACGACGCACAACCAGGGCCTCTCGGACCGGCGTGCCGCCGCGGTACGCAGTTTTCTCGCCGGCCTCGGCGTGCCACAGCCGATCGGTGTTCTGGGCCACGGCGCCGTCGGCAGCGCCGGCGATGCCGCCAACCGTCGTGCGGACATCTCGGTCGACCACACTTTCGAGACGACCTACGCCGCCAACCGCTATTCGGTCGGTGAGCATGAGTTCGGCCACATGCTCGGCCTGCCCGACGAGTACCAGAACAATACGACCGGCACCCTCGGCACGCAGCAGACCCTCTATTCCGGCCTGGTCACCGCTGCCGGGGTAGCGGGGCCGGCGGTCTGGGGCGTCAGGACCTCGAGCCAGATGTCGAACGGCATCGATGTGCTGCCACGTCACTACGTCACCCTCTGGGAGGCGCTCGGGCGCATGACGGCGCCCGACATCGCGCAGTCCGAGTGGCGCATCGGATGAACCCCAGCGCTGCCGCCGACCCGCCGCTCAGCCTCGAGTTCCGGCGCGTCCAGGCGATCTCGAGCCGCGGCAACCAGCGCATCCGCGTGACGCCCGCCGGCGACGTCTTCGCCTATCTCGAACAGCGCGATTGTCCGCTCGGCGAGGAGTGGAGCGCGCCGTGGCCGGACGCACCGCTGCGGCGACTGTCGCCCGTTGAGCAGCAGGAGCTGGCCCGGACGCTGCTCGCCAGCGGCTTCCTCGAACTGCCCGGGCGGATCGTCGTCGCCGGCCGCGACGGCTTTCGCGACGAGATCGATGCCGCTCTCGGCGCGCAGCGCCATTCGGTGCGCATCGAGCGCGCCCCGGCGCCCGTCGCCTTCGCGCGTGTGCGTGCTGCACTGTTGGCGATCGCCGGGCCGCCGTTCAGCGCCTGAGAGGGGGATAATGCAACATCCTGTGGCCCCCACCGGGCGCTTTCCGCGGCAGCGGACGACGGCGGCTCCGGCGCAACGTCAGGCGCCGGGACCGGAGAAACCTTCCCACCCGCATGACGGAGCATGAGCATGAAGACGAAACCGTATCGCACGCGGATTGGCGGCATCCTGATCGCCGCCCTCTTGCCCTTCCAGGTCGCCGAGGCGCAGCTTGGCGAGGTCCTCAAACAGGGGGAGAAGAGCGGCCTGCCCGGTGGCATCGGCGGCGGGGTCGGCGTGGGTGGCCTGGGCGGCCTGTTGCCCGGGCAGTCGCTGACTTCGGGCAGCGTCGGCAACGTTGCCGGGCTTCTCGAGTTCTGCATCCGCAACCATTACCTCGGTGGCAATACGGCGGCTTCGGTCAAGGACTCGCTGGTCGGCAAGCTCCCCGGCCGGTCGCCACGGGCCGACCCGGGCTACGACAGCGGCAGCCGGGGCATTCTCGACGGCAGCGATGGCGGTCAGCTCGACCTCGCCGGTGGCGGCTTCAAGAAGCAGGTGACGAAGCAGATCTGCGACCAGATCCTGGCCCAGGGCAAGTCGCTGCTGTGAATCACGGGATCGGCCGTCGCTGTGGACAAACCGTGGCCGATCGCAGCTTGTCCCCAGAGACTGCGGACAAGCTGTGGGCAAGGCCTGTGCAGGCGGTGGAAAACCGCCGTGAAGCGCCTACCGGCAAGGGATTCCAGCGGCCGCTGAAAATTTGGGCGATGCGGGCGGGGCCGCGCGATGCACCGACAGCCGCAGGACGCCGGCGACATCGGCGCCCGGAGTGCTGCGGGAAGAGCGGCGACGGCGTCGCCAATTGGTGAGCAAGGAGGCGTCATGACTTTCAAGTCGCGAGCCCGTGCAGCGGCGGGCGTTGGGGCGGCCATCGGCGATGCCGCTGGCGGTGGCCGGGCACGCAGCGGCATGCCCCGTTTCCTTGCCGGAGCGCGGAGTACGGCGGCCGCTCCGGGCGCCCCGCAGACGACGGCAGCGGCAGCAGGAAGCGCTGTTCCCGCCTTCCTGCCGCAGGCGCGACCGGCGGCGACGACGCCGCTCGCGACGCCGGGTGATCACCACGAGCTCGAGGCGGAGCAAGCGGCGCGGCAGGTCGTCGCCGCGACCAGCGGCGAGCCAGCGGCGGCAGGCGCCGCGCCGCGCCGCGGCGCCTCGCCTGCGGCACCGCCACAGGGGCCGGCAGCCCTGCTCGGCCGCCAGGGGCGAGCGCTCGACGGTGCGACGCGCAGCTTCATGGAGCAGCGCTTCGGCGCCGACTTCGGTCATGTGCGGGTGCATACCGACGCGCAGGCGGCACGGCTGAATCGCGACCTGCACGCCAATGCCTTCACCCACGGCAGCGACATCTTCTATGGTGCGGGCCGCAGCCCGGGGCGTGACCAGCTGACCGCCCACGAACTGGCACACGTCGTCCAGCAGTCGGGCGGTTCTCCCGACGGCAGCGCGATTCCGCTGAGCGCGCACGGCGGCCCGGCGCCGATCCAGTGCAGCTTTGCCGGCACCTACATGATCCCCGGCAGCGCCAGCCTGTTCGAGATCGACCTGCAGACGCGCGAGGGTGCGCTCGCCGCCTCGCCGACCAAGAGCGGACTCGACGGCTACCTGCGCTTCGTCCCGGGAATCGGCGAGCCCAACTCGAGCGTCATCGGCATCTGGCAGGTCAACAGCACGATCGATGCCAGCGGCGCCGACGTCAATGCGGCGTCGATGCCGGCGGCGCAGGCGCCGCGCGGCGCGCTCGGCGATCCGGGACTGCGCACCGAGGCCGATCCGCTGCGCGGCATCGAGGGCGGCTTCAAGACCGACGTCCTGCATCGGCCGAATGCCGCCAGTCCGGGGGTGCCGGCGGGATCGGCACTGTCGCCGCGCTATGCCTGGGGGGCGGCGGCGCCGGGAACGGTCGGCTTCGGTGGCACGACGCAGCAGCCGGCGTCGCGTGGTGGCGGCATCGGCGCGAATCCGCTCGGGCAGGTGCCGGGCTACAAGCGCTCGGATGATCCGGCCGACATCCGCACGGCGTCGCTGTACGATTTCCCCGGCACCAGCAGCCCGACCGACGTCATCACCTGGACCTTCGAGAGCGCGGCCATCGGCGAAGACACGATGCTGACCTACGGCGCGGTGAACTGGGGCTTCACGGTCGATGCCGGGCACGTCACGAACGAGCACCTGCACGTCGATGCCGGGACCTCGGCAACCTTCGCCGAAGCGCTCGAGCGCCATCGCGACTTCTACGTGCACGAGCCGGTGACCTTTTATTTCGATTTCAACGACGACTTCCTCAATGCCACCGAGGAGGCGAAGATCGACACCTTCCTGCCCTACCTGACGCGCAACCCCGACGTCGAACTGGCGCTCGAGGGCTTCGCCGACCAGGTCGGCGGCGCCAGCCAGTACAACCGCGACCTGTCGCTGCGTCGCGCGCACGCGGTCGAGGCGGCGCTGCTGGCGAAGGGGATCGCCGCCGCGCGGATCAACGGCATCATCATCGGCCACGGCGCGTCGACGGCCGCCACCAGTGACGCCGGTACCGGCGACGAGGGCGGCGACGCCGCGGTCGGCGCCGACCAGAGTCGCGAGGCCAACCGCTGGGCCAATCGGCGCGTGATCCTGACTTTCAGCCATGTCGCCGCGGCCCCCTGACGGGCGCAGCGCGGGCGAACTGGTCGCCGCCCTGGCGGCGGACCACTTCAACGAACGAGCGCTGGCGCTCGCCGAACTGGTACGCCGCGGCCGGGCGAGCACCGCGGTGCTGCTCGCCGCACTGCCGCGGGCGGGCGGCGAGTTGCGCGCCCGCATCGTCCAGGGGCTGGCCGAGATCGCCGACCCCGCCGCTGCCGAGGTGTTCGTGGAACTGCTCGGCGATCGCGACGAAGAGGTGCGCGCGCGCGCTGCGCAGGGGCTCGCCCGCATCGGCGACGCACGCGCCGTCGATGCGCTGCTGCAGACCATCGACGACTATCCGGACATCCTGCGCGAGCCCGACACGCTCGCCACCGACGGTCTGACCGATCTCGGACCGGCGGTCCTGCCGCGCGTCGTGCCCCTGCTCAAGGCGGGCGGACTGATGACCCGGTCGCGTGCCTTCCTCGTCCTGCGCCGGATTTTCCCCCGGCTGGCCGGCGGCAGCGACTGGCAGTCGCTGTGGGTCGAGTTCGGGCGCTACCTGCCTGCTGCCGAACAGCCGCAGCGCGATGCGGCGGCGGATCGGTGGATCGACTGGGTTGGCCGGCAGGGCCGCTGAGCCGCACGGCAATCTGCCGACGACGCTGCCGGCGCAGGCCTCCACTGCAGCGGCCGCAGTTACCAACTGTGATGGGGAGCGTGTGCGACCCTCAGCCATGATGCCCCGTGGCGCCGGTCACCGCAGGGTTCGGCGAGCCCCGGCGGACCGCCCCGCGGGCCGCAACACGGATTCCGGACGCCATGGAATAAGCTCATGAACAAAGATTCCTTCACGGGAGCATGCGGGCTCCGTAGACTGCGGGCCCGCCCATCGCAATGGAATCCCGATGAAATTCAGATGTCTCCTGGCCGGCCTGTTGGCTGCTGCCGTGCTGGTTGGCCACGCGCTCGCGGCCGACGTCTCCCTGTTGAACGTTTCGTACGATCCGACGCGCGAGTTCTACAAGGAGTTCGACGACGCGTTTGCCAGGCACTGGCAGGCGAAGACCGGCTCTGCCATCACCGTCAGGCAGTCGCACGGCGGTTCCGGCAAGCAGGCCCGCGGCGTGATCGACGGCCTGCAGGCCGATGTCGTGACGTTGGCCCTGGCCTACGACATCGATGCCATCGCCGACGCGGGGCTGATACCGAAGGAATGGCAGAAGCGTCTGCCGCACAACTCCTCGCCCTACACCTCGACGATCGTCTTTCTGGTGCGCAAGGGCAATCCCAAGGGAATCAGGGACTGGAGCGACCTGGTGAAGCCGGGCGTCGCGATCGTCACGCCGAACCCGAAGACCTCGGGTGGTGCGCGCTGGAACTACCTGGCAGCGTGGGCGTTCGCAGTCGAGCAGCCGGGCGGCAACGAGGACAAGGCCAGGGATTTCGTCGGCCAGCTCTATCGCAATGTGAAGGTGCTCGACTCCGGTGCGCGCGGCTCGACGACGACCTTCGTCGAACGCGGCATCGGCGACGTGCTGCTCGCCTGGGAGAACGAAGCGCATCTGTCGCTCAAGGAGGCCGGGGCGGACAAGCTGGAGATCGTCACGCCTTCTCTGTCGATCCTCGCCGAGCCGCCGGTGACCGTGGTCGACAAGGTGGTCGACAAGCGTGGCACGCGCCAGGTGGCGCAGGCGTATCTCGAGTACCTCTATTCACCGGAAGGGCAGGAGCTGACCGCCAGGCACTTCTACCGCCCGACGGATGCGCAGGTCGCCGCGAAGTACGCGAAGCAGTTCGTCAGGACCCGGCTGATCACCGTCGACAAGGTCTTCGGCGGCTGGCGCAACGCGCAGAAGCGCCACTTCTCCGACGGCGGCGTCTTCGACCAGATCTTCGTGCCCGGCAAGCGCTGATGCGCTTCCTTGGCTGGCTCGCCCGTGTCGACCTGATCCCCCATCGGCGAAGGAACTCCGCATGACCAAGCTGGACCGCCGGGATGATTTCCGACCCGCTTTCGCGACCCTTACCGTCCATGCCGGACAGAGTCCCGACCCCTCTACCGGTGCGATCATGCCCCCGATCCGTGCCAACTCAACTTGCGTGCAGGAAAGTCCGGGGGTACACGAAGGGCTCGACCATGGTCGCTCGCACAATCCCACGCGCTGGGCGCTGGAGCGCTGCCTGGCGGACCTCGAGGCGGGTGGCGCCGCGGCCTTTGCCTTCGCTTCGGGGTGGCGGCAATCGCCACCGTCCTCGAACTGCTCGATCACGGGGCACACGTCACCGGCGACGATCTGTACGGCGGCACCTATGGTCTACTGGAGGCGGTGCGTGGGCGCAGCGCCGGGCTCACATGCAGCTTTGTCGACCTCTCGGATCCGGCAGCGCTTGCCGCGGCGATCCGGCCCGAGAGTCGCATGCTGCTGGTCGAGACACCGACCAATCCACTGCTGCGCCTGCTCGATCTGCGGGCTCTGGCCATCCTTGCCCGCCAGCATGGGCTGCTCGCGGTGGCCGACAACACGCTGGCCAGCCCGTGGATCCTGCAAGAGGCTCTCCTGCATCACGCGGCCAAGAGCTCGTGCAGCCGGATGGCCGTTTGCTCCGGCACCTCGACGGCGTCGAAAAGAGAAGCCGGGTAGAGGAAGTCCTCGCCGGAATCGTCGATGATCCGCAGCATGCCGTGGCTGTCCTCCGGCGCAAGCACTTCATAGAGCCGGCCGAGCGTCAGGTCATCCGTCGAGAACTCGCCAAATCCTTCGCGGGACAGGCAAACCACGAACCTCATGGCCATTCCTTTATCTTGAATTTCACCTTGCCGATACCATGCGCCTCATCCCAGTGCAGTTCGGCCCTGGCGGTCGTTCCATCAACAAGGCGCACCGTGGCGATCGCCTACTTCTTCCGCCAACGGCCAAGCCCGTATCGCTGCCGCAGCAGGGCAAGCTCCCGAATACCACTGCCTTCGGCGATGGTCTGGACCTCCACGATCCTGCCGACGATACAGAATTCCACTGATCAGTGCCACTCCGAGCAAGGCGAGGACGCACGGCGGCGTTGCAGGTTAGGTTCCGCCTGTTCAGGGCAAGCTCATCGACCGCGCGGGAGCCGTGTGGCAGCGGCAGGATTCGACTACGGCGCGCAGGGCGTTGGGCTCGCAGGCTCGGCCCAAACTGCACGGCTGCGGGCGAGCCATCGTGACCGGCATCGGGCTTCCGCCGGGAAAGCGGGGGATGCATGCCGCATGCTCGGCTGGCTGCGCAAAGCTCGCCGTTGCGCAGAAACCGGGGATCGCCCGATACTGCGGCATCAACGATGGAAGCAAGCCATGAACTCGCCAGAGAATCCCTCGACCGTACTCATCACCGGCGCATCGTCGGGAATCGGCGCCGCGCTGGCACACCGCTTCGCGCGTGCTGGTCACCGGCTGGTGCTGGTCGCGCGTCGTGCCGACAGATTGCAGGCGCTGGCGCGGGCGCTGGCCGACGAGCATGGCGTCCGCGCCGTCGTGCTCGCCGCCGACCTGGCGCAGGTGGGCGCCGCCGCGGCGCTGGCGGCCAGGCTGCGGCGGCGACTGACGATCGACATCCTGGTGAACAACGCCGGCGTGCTCGAGCACGGCGCCTTCGTGCGCCTGGACGCAGCGCGGCAGCAGCAGCTCATCGATCTCAACGTCTCGGGATTGACGGCGATGCTGGCGCACTTCGTGCCGGCGATGGTCGAACGGGGTCGTGGGCGGGTGCTCAACGTCGCCTCGATCGCCGCCTTCCAGCCGGTTCCCTCGCTTGCCACCTACGCGGCAAGCAAGGCCTACGTGCTGTCGCTGAGCGAGTCACTGGCCGAGGAACTGCGCGACAGCGGCGTCACCGTGACGGCGCTGTGTCCGGGAATCACCGCCACGCCGATGTTGCGTACTGCGGCCGAGGCGAGCGCATCACTCGCGCGGCTGCCGGATTTCCTGGTTGCCGACGTCGACGCAGTCGCCGCCGAGGGGTACGAGGCGTGCATGCAGGGCGAGGTGATCCGCGTTCCCGGCCTGCTCAATCAGGCGGCGACGATCGCCGGGCGGGCGGTACCGAAGTGGCTCCTGCGGCGGATCGCCGGCAGCATCGGCCGCAGCACTCTGGATGACTGAGAGATCTCGATCGGGCGGCGACCGCATCGACCCTGAATTGGGTGAGCGGCCGGGGGCGAAGCGGCCGCAGATGGCGGCGAGGTCCCCGGCGCGCAGTTTTTCCACCCAACGGGCGTAATCGAGCGACTGGGCGACGACATCGCGCGGCGTCTTGTCGCGCTTGAGGTCGATCAGCACCTGCGCGCCGTCGGGGGCGATGGCGAGCAGGTCGATGCGCCCGCCGAAGCCGGAGTCTTCCTGCCGACCGATCAGCATCCATTGGTCGGAGAGGAGCTTCGGGGCGGCGACGATCATGTCCTCCAGCTTCCTTTCGCTGGCCAGCTGCGCTTCGGGCAGGGGCTGTGGGGTGGCGGAGACTTTCCAGAGGCCGGTACGGATGGGCATGGCGGCTCCAGGTTCAGGCGGCGTTGAGGGCGGATTCGATCAGCGTGGTTGCGAGTCGTTCCTGCCGCGTGCGGGCCTCGGCGAGGTCGGCCTTGAGGCGGTCGCAGAGGGCCATCAGTTCGTCGACTTTGGCGACGATGCGTGACATTTCTGTACTGGGCGGG
>WBZM01000543.1_pt1 | contig 51202 bp, 50 predicted proteins | sample 5204271 | NCBI WGS metagenome assembly WBZM01 (sample SAMN12344346, study PRJNA552823) | activated sludge metagenome | biome: Activated sludge suspended growth; feature: Nitrification reactor; material: Wastewater; isolation source: activated sludge from nitrification reactor of wastewater... | reverse complement strand
TTGCAGACGAAGTAGAGAAGGAGCTTAAATCCTACGAAAATAAGCATCCAGAAAAAAATTTTCGCAAGTTAATTCAAGATACTTTAAAGCTAGATCCAAGACCTGTAGTTTATAGAGGATTTGAGAAAGAAAAGAATTCGCCCTATAGGTCTCAACATGCAGTTCGAATCATCGACTATGATATCCATTTTGAATTTTTATCCAGTACTGAAATTTTAGTTCAAAAAATCAACTTAATCTGACATCACAACCTCTTTCTAGATAAATGAAAAAATACTGTTACTGTTTTAAAAATAGTCAGGTGCCCGCTTTTGTCAGAAATTTGCCCCCCCACAAATAGTTAGGGCCCCTAAAAGAAATCAGCTTCAATATTCAAAGAGCCTTGATATATTTTTCTGTCATGATTATGGCTTGCATTCTTCCTGGAGGTTCAGATGAATCGCAGATCAGCAAGCTTTAGCAAGTTACCGGCCTTAATTTTGTTTCTGACCCTTATCGTAGCAATGTCTGCCACAGATGCGTTCGCATCAAGCACCCAATGTCATCAATATTATTTGGATTCAATTTCAACACTAACACCAGCACCAGCACTAACACCGACAGTGGCTCGTATTGGAGAAATATTAGCTTTTCCAATAAAAGATCAGATACAGACGATGGAATCCTATTCAGAGGTAAGCCTTAAAGAAATAAGGGGTGAATTGAAGGTTAGAGAAGAAGTCGCAGCACAAATTGCCTCAGAAAAGCCAGAAGAGATCGCAGCATTAAAAAACATTACAGAACAATTAAGTCAGATTGGGTTTCTGATGAGTCCCTTTCATGAATATTTGTATCTACGTACCCTTTATTCGTCAGACGGTGGAAAAAATACCAAAGACAGATCTACCTATCATAATCCATTCGGAGAACAAACGAAAAAAACTTTAAGAGATCGAGCCTTTACAAAGAACAGTGAATCAGAACAAGATCTAAAGGATCGACGAGATTTCAGTGATAAAATGCTAGTCCCGCTTACAATAGATCCAATTGATATCCAAAATTGGAACTCTTTCGAATTAATTGAAAAACAGCGTAGAGCAACTCGCCTAATAGAGAGCTTAGATTATAAATATAGTCTAAATCTTAAAATTAAGCAGACGGATCTCATAAAGTATTTTAATTCTCTTTCTACTATCATAAATTCCTATGACCGCTCCTTATTAAGAAAGGTTTTCGAGTACTCTATCCCAGACATTCAAACTGTCGTGAATGCAAGGACTCGTGGCTTCTTTGATAAGGCATTCCATGGTTGGTTTTTACCATTAACCGGTCTTGGCTTAACAGGACTCGGTATGGGAACAGGAACAATTCCGGATGGAGTTGATGTTATATTAGGTTTTGGGATCCCTACCATTTCAGTAATGTTTACTGCGATTTGGGACGTTGAAGCGGCAGCACTTTCAAGACTGCCAGGGCGGGCTCGTGCGTTCTTATCAAGAAACATTTTAGCAAGGAAAGCGAATGAAAGAATTGTTTCTCGAGCCGAACAGGCGACTCTTGCAGAGAAGTCACAGGGTAAACCTGATGAAGTTGTGAATTCTAGTTTAGAAAAAGATATCGAATTAGATGTTGATTTTACATCCATAAAACTTGAATTACGGACGAAAAAACTAAGTAGCGATATTGAGATCAGCAAATGGGGTTCATTGTTTGAAAAGGGTTTAGAGAATCTAAATGATAGATTGCAATTAGTAACGGACCGAATCGCTCTTTACAGAGATAAAAATGATACATTAGAAAATGAGGTTGTTCGATATGATGGTATCCCTTCTGAAAAAACAATTGAGCAGAAGCACGCGATAAGAAACCTGATTTTAAGTCAACAGGAATCATCGTTGGATATTTTAGCTCCATTTCTTGGAATCAAATCAGATTTACTTAGCATGGCTGTAGCCCTTGATCGATATCAAGAAATTTCTGATCGATTGCCCACTCAAAGGCAGCTAACCGAGTCTGAAAGAAAAATTCTTAAAAGTAAGATGGACAGCTTTTCATCCTATGTAACCCAAATTGAAGCGATGGCTATGCTTATTTCAACCGCAGAGCAAGCAATATTGGAAGAAGTAATGTCACTCGATCAACTAAAACGTAGGATAAACACAGAAGGAATTAGTCAATCTATTGAAAAATTAAGGAATTAGAGGTATTGAAATGATGGAAAATTTTTCAAAAAGAACTGTTCTATTTGACCACTTAAGAGCGGATTTTCAATAGAACGAATAGTCATTGCTAAAAATTTTAACTAGGAATATGACCACTCTTAGATGATTAAGTTCTTGGTTGTTATCTATTTCTTTACACTTTGGGCTTTGGCTCAGTCAACGGAGCCTGCTAATTTGAATCTGATTCAATTAAAGTTTCAAATTGTTTTTTCAAATCGAGATATGTTTCTAAAGCCTTGTGTGATTTCTGAAAGTTACTGTCATTTTAATTCCACCGAAACACGAGTTGGTCTGGATATAATAAATAATTCAAAAACATACTCTGGTCTTGAATTTCTGGCTTCGTCTCAGAATCCTAATTTATTTTTAAGAGACCTCAAAGGGGTCTACCAAGTCGTGGGCACCACGAATCAAAAGGGAGCTGCAATTAATGTTAATACAGACAGACTTTTGGAGCCCTTGGTGAGACTCGTTGGGGTTGATAAAGTTATTGAATATGTTATAGGCTCCTTGTTCTTTCAAATGACCAACAGCTGGGACCAAAGTCTTCAGACTAGCAAAAAAGTAAGCGCTTTTTGGGTTTCTAAATTTAAATCGGATATACCTTTAAAATTTAATGAAGAGTCCATTGAGGTGCTTATTTTTAAAAATAAAGAGATCAGAGTCATGTTGCTTGATAACATCCAAGCCCATGTTTTGACTTTTGAAATTTTAAAAAAATTACCTTGTTCTAATTCCTTCGTACCTTCGGTTGTAACGGATTATGTAAATGATCAGTGGATTGACTTTCAAAACAGAACAGATATTTCCAAAGGTAAATTTGCTCTAGAGTTAACCTATCAATGCATTGATTCTTCTGGGAAGAATGAAAAATGGAACAGTTTGATAAGTCTTTATTTTCAATTCGAGAAGTCTATTCTAGGAAAAAAGGCCTTTGTTCCGAATTCTTTTCTTGTTGAAGTGTTAAAGTCTCAAAAGATCAATTGATAAGAATTTTGAGCATTTCCAATATTCGGAGAAGTTTCTTTAGATTGGCCGATGATCTTTCTCGAAGATTCTGAATTCGATTTTTAATTCCATTATTCGGAGACTTTGCATTGTTAAAGTGAACAGATGTATCATTCACCTGGGTATTTCAATTGAAGGCTCCGAATGAAATGAAAATTCTTTGTCTTGTTTTTTTACTCAGCTTTTGGATTAACGATGCACATTGCCTGACAGAGGAAACAACGCAGGACATTTCAAAGATAAAAAGGCTGACTGAGCATTTCCAGAAAAACGAAAAAAAACTCAATGTCGTTAAAACTCTAGAACAGTTAAAAAAAATAAAACCGCATTCGAAAATCCCGAAGGATCTTGAAGCCCAAATTCAGAAAATAGAAAATGAAGTTAACCAGCTCCAATTAATTTTGAAATCTCAATAGCACTTCTTGAAGGGATTGAATTTGAGTCATCGATTGCGCGAGTAACGCTTTATCTGAAAGTATAACATCCTCTTCCGCATTTTTTATAAATTTCTCGTTGTTTAGTTTCCCATTCAGAATGCTAATGTCCTTTTGCAATTTTTCAATTGTTTTATGAATTCTTTTAACTTCTTCCGCAAAATCAACAAGGCCTTCTAAAGGAATAATAACTTTAGCTTGGAATTCTCCCATGCCTACAGAGTTTACAGCACATTTTGACAAGTTTCCATCACTTCCAATTTCAGTGATCTCGACCCTTGCAATACATTGAATGGTTCCTTTATTTTCACCAATTATTTTTTGTGTCTTTTCATCCAAAACTGAAACTCTAATTTTCAATATTTCAGCAGGGGAAATTCTATTTTCACCGCGAATATTTCTGATTCCTGTAATCACTTCTTTAATAAGGTCTATCTCTTTCGCTGCAGATGCTGAGCTCAATTCCAACAAATCTTTATCTAATCGAATATGGGGATAGTGATCAATGATGCAAGCATTGTTTTTGATTGGAAGTTTTTGATATAATTCTTCAGATATAAAAGGACAAAAGGGATGAAGCAATCGAAGCATGCGATTTAAAACCTGAGCCAAGATCAATTGCGTGGCTGTTCTTTCTTGAGAGGTCGGACCGCTAAGAATAGGCTTAGAAAATTCAATGTACCAATCGCAAAATTCATTCCAAATAAACTGGTACAAATTATTTGCGGCATCAGAAAACCGCTCTTGTTCTAAAGCCTCGTCAATGTTTTTTTCAACGAGGTAAAGCTTGCTCAAGATCCATTGATCATAGATGCTGATATTGGTTTTAACCGGCAAAGCTTTGACTCCTTCTGCAGGAACCTTAAAATCACTTAGGTGAGACAAACCATACCGTGTGGCATTCCAGATTTTATTCATAAAATTACGATAGACTTCTAAACGCTGTTCAGAAAATTTTAAATCTTTGCCAGAAAAAAGATGAGCCAAAAAAGTAAATCTTAATGCATCTGCACCATGCTTATCTATCATCTCTACGGGATCAATAGAATTCCCTAGGCTCTTAGACATTTTTCTTCCTTGTGAGTCCCTTACCAGTCCATGAATGTAGACAGTTCGGAACGGAACATCGCGGATAAACTCCAATCCCATCATGATCATTCGAGCCACCCAGAAAAAAATGATGTCATGACCAGTCACCAGATAAGTCGTCGGATAAAATGTTTTCAAAGTCTCGGTATCTTGCGGCCAACCCATGGTTGAAAAAGGCCACAACGCCGAACTAAACCAGGTATCTAGAACGTCTTCATCTTGGTGGATTTTTGAACTTTGGCATTTTTCACACTGGGACAAATCCACTTCAGAGACACTAATATGATCACAATTGTCGCAAAACCAAGCGGGAATTCGATGGCCCCACCAAAGTTGTCGTGAGATACACCAATCTTCAATAATATTCATCCAGTGCAAATACACCTTGGTCCAAGATTCTGGAGAAAACTTAATAGTGCCACTTTCAACAACACGTTTAGCGGGAATAGATAAATTTTCAGTTTTAACGAACCATTGTTCAGACAGGAAAGGCTCAACCACAGCCCCTGATCGAGAACAGTGACCCACAGAATGTAAGTGGGGCTCTTCCTTTTCCAACAGATGTTTAAGGTTCAAGTCTTCAACGATTTTTTTTCTGGCTTCATTAATCTTCAGTCCTTGATAAGGGCCAGCGTTTTCATTTAGGTCGCAACTTTTAGTAAGAATATTTATAAATTCTAATTTGTGAGCTATACCAATTTTATAATCATTAAAATCATGGGCCGGCGTGATTTTTACAACCCCCGATCCAAACGCTTTATCCACATAGGGATCTGAAATAATTTTAATGGGTCTGTTAATCAAAGGAATCAATGCCGTTTTGCCAATAAGATGTTGGTACCTTTCATCTTCTGGATGAACACAGAGAGCGGTGTCTCCAAGCATTGTTTCTGGACGAGTCGTAGCAACAACTAAAAAATCTGATTTGTCACTGAGTTGATATTTAATGTGGTATAAAATCCCTTTGACTTGTTTATGCTCAACTTCTAGGTCAGAGATAGCTGTTTCTAAAGGACCACTCCAATTCACTAACCTCTTACCTCGGTAGATCCAGTTTTTCTTGTACAAGCTAACAAACACTTTTCTTACTGATTTTGAAACGCCTTCATCCAGGGTAAAACACGCCCGATCCCAATCACAGGAATCACCTAGGCGGCGCATTTGATTGTAGATTCTATCTCCGTACTGATGTTTCCACTCCCACACTTTTTCTACAAAAAGTTTACGGCCCAGAGTGTGTCGGTTTGTGTTTTGTTTCTTAAGCTCTTTTTCCACAACTGTTTGGGTAGCGATGCCTGCATGATCAGTTCCTGGTAGCCACATGACATTAAAACCACGCATGCGCTTCCAGCGCACTAATAAATCTTGAATGGTGTGATCCAAGGCATGACCCATGTGAAGAAATCCCGTCACATTAGGAGGAGGTAATATTATTGAAAACGGGGGTTTATGGGATTGGTCTGATGACTTAAAAAAACCAGACTGTTCCCACCATCTATAAATTCTGGATTCGACTTCTGCTGGGTGATATCTGTCAGAAATTTCTATTTTTTCAGATTTTTCAGATTTATCAGAGTGCTTATTTTCATCCATGGAATTTCCTTTGATGGAAGAACGATAGCATAAAAAATAACCAGGGCTCAAGAAAAAATAACTTCTGATTTGAAAGTGTCCAACTTAATTTTAGACAACTCCTTTTTGACAGTTACTTATCAGGAAGTTGGATAGGAGGCCATCTTGGCATCTGCCAAGAGTTGAGCCAGTCCCCCTTCGATGAGATAAATATTTTTATAACCTACTTTTTCTAAAGCAAGAGCAAATTGATTTGAAGACAAGCCATCTTGACAAATTAAAATGATCGGAGATTCAAATGCAAGGCTGCCGTCGCTTGAGCCCTGTACAAGCTGGTCTAAATCTGCTGCCAAAAATTGGTCTTTGAAGAATCTTTGATAGTAAGGATTTAAATGCTTAAAGGCATCCAGAGTGGACCCTTTGGCAAAAGTATCGGAGCTTGAGTTTTGAAATAACTCGACAAATTTAAAAGGAACCTTTTGTAAAATTAAATTTTCTAACTGATAAAAACTTATCTTATTTAACAGGCTCATGATGTTTTCCCTTGACTGGAATTTTTGAATAAATGCTGATTAAAACCAAGAATGAGATCATTCCGAGCAAACTTGAAAAAATAAATGGACTGGTCTGGGTCGACTTATAAAATAGCCATCCTCCAAGGGCCGGTCCCAGAATTCTACCTAGTGATGCAAGACTTTGTGTGACACCCAGAGTTCCCCCTTGTTCGGTACTTTCAGTTAACAAGCTGATGCTGCCAAGGACGGAGGGGGTGGAAAGCCCATTACCAAGGGAGAGCAAGGTCATACATATGGCCATGAAAGAAATGGAGTCAGCTACAGCAATCAAACCTAGTCCTGAAAAAAAACAAATTGATCCAATAGTAAGGACTACCCTTTCTCCATATTTAGGGATGAGCTTTCGAACAAGAAATCCTTGAGCGAAAATCATCATAAGCCCGATATAGCCAAAACCAAAACTCACTTCTTTCACTCCCCAATTGAATTTCGAACCCATAAATAAAATCAAAGTAGCTTCCATAGAAGACATCGCAAATGAAAGTAAGAAAAAAATAACAATTAGTTTATTTACAACTGGTATTTTCAATTTTTCAAAGATGACAAGGAATCGATTTCTTCTATGGTGGTTTATATTTTTTTCTTTCAATGACTCTTCCAATTTAAAATAGCCAAATAAAAAAGTGAGGCCGCAAATACCTGCGACGAAGTAGGAAGCAAAGGAAGTGTTAAAAAAAGGTTCACTCGAAAGATGACTTCCAAATTGGGTCAACAGCCCACCAATTGTTGGGCCAAAAACAAAACCCAGTCCGAAGGCGACCCCAATTAAGGCCATCCCTTTAGACCTTTCATTTTGAGGAGTGATATCTGAAATATAGGCTGATGCCGTCGAGATGCTACCGCCAAAAAAACCAGCCATGGCTCTAGCAAGGAAAAGTAAATAGAGATCTCGGCTCAAAGCAAAAATAATATAAGACAGCCCTTCACCAAGGAGACAAAAGAGTAAAATCGGTTTTCTGCCCTTTCGATCGCTGAGTCTTCCCCAAAAAGGAGCAAAAAGAAATTGAGCTAAAGAATAGATCGACATTAAAAGTCCCGTTTCAAAAGCCGTTGCCCCAAAATCTCGACTAAGGATTGGCAAAATGGGAATGATAATTCCAAAACCCAGGAGATAGATAAAAACCGTAATGAAAATAACTACAAGTTGAGTTTTTCTGCTTGGGGAGGACATTTACTTTACCTCTTTGTATATGTTGGTCATAATATTCCTAATGAAGAAATTTTATATTTATTTAATTTTCATTCTCTGTGTAACGTATAAAGCGAACTCTTTCAACAAACTTAAGAATTATGAGCCAAGAACTTTTGAAATTGGAGCTGGAACGACATATCTTGATACGAATGCCAATTTTAATGGTGACGGAAATAAAGTCGATCTTTTCGGGAGCAATAAGTATACTTTATTTACTTCTTTTGTGACATCTAGATATGTTTTTCCAGGATTGTGGTCAGTGTCTGCTGCCGCAAATGTTTCAAATGCTGAAAGTAAAAACTCTGATTTTGTGAGAACAAACTCAACATTCAGTCAGCTTTCTCTAACTGCGGATTATATGGGTTATCGCGGTTTTATGGATTTTATTCCGGAGCTGACTTTTAGTTACTCTTTAGATCCCATTGAAAAAAATCAAGATACAGTCATGACGAATGAGGGAGTCATGGAGCTAATGGCAATGTTAAAAGCTCAGAACAGTTACTCTTGGTTCTCTTATTATCTGGGATGTGGGTTTAATTATCGCAGTGAAAGATCCAGCTTGTTCCCTTGGAATGTGGGGGGAGGTGTTCGATGGGGGCAATCCTTTGTTGGCATCGAAGTCAGTGGTTTTCAAAGTGTGATGGATGACCCCGATAAAGGGACTTTAGAATCACCCAGGTATACTCTGATACAGAAAGTTAATGGAGGGAGTTATCGTTTTTATACTGTGAATCCATCAGAAACCAAAGCCAGTTTAAATATCGATTTGGGCTTTTCAAGAGGTATCGTTCTTAAATCCTTTGTGGCCAGCTCACTGGTGGGACAAAATTTCTCTAGTGGTCTCTATGCGGGTATTGGAATAACTCTATTATTTGATGCCTTTTCAAAAAAACAACCTGACTTCCATGAAGCCACTCAAGAGGAAAAATATAAAATTCAAACTGAAGATGGTGTAGATCAAAATTTATTTCAAAAAGAACCTGAAATACCAAAGGCTCCCGTTAGATCTGATCAAAAACAAAAAGAAGTGCTATCAGATGACGATCTGCAAACTCAACTAGACGAAGCTGAAATGAGCATCAAACTAAAATCCAATAAAAAGAAAAAAAAGAAAAGATAAGATAAGAAATTCAACGCAACTCAGCTCAGCACATCTCAGCTCAGCCAATCTCATTTGTGTAAGAGTGTATGATGCAGATCCTGTTCAAATTTTCGTAGGTCATTTGGACTTATTTTGACATATTTATGGCGAGTTAAATGTCCTTTGACAATTTCGATTTGATTTCGCTTAAGATGAAATACTTCAGCCAAATAGAGAATCAATTCTTCATTTGCTTTTCCTTCAACAGGAGGGGAATGAATTCGCATTTTGATCTTACCACTATGAATTCCTTGAATTTCATTTTTTTTACAATTTGGCTGAATCAAAATAGACAGGAAAAAACTTTTTTCGCGTTGTTGGTAACAGTTTTTTATTTCATCCATGGCAAAACTCACCGGTTAGCTTAAGGAGTCGTTTTAGAACAGGTTTAGGGTAGTTTTAGAGGTGAGAATTTTGATTTTTATTATGATCAATGGCATAATTCACAGAAGGAACATATTTCTCGCCCTGTTCTAAAATTGAAAGATGAGCTTGTACAAGGGCCTTTAGATTCGCTTCAAATTGAATTCGAGTTTTCTTTAAATCCACGATTTCCTGATAGGTCTTCTTGAGAGAATCTTTAGCATCGCGAGTAATAAATTCAGCTTTTTGTTGTGCTTCGGCTAGAATAAATTTGGCTTCCCGATCAGCCTCATGGCGTATTTTCTCAGACATCTGTGATGCCGTTGTAATCGTATCTTTTAAAAGTTTATCACGTTCTTTGTATTCCAAAAGTGACAATTCCTTCTCACGTAAGATTTCCTTCAGTTGGTTTCTTTCATGAATAAGGGATTCCATCTGGGAAGAGATTTGTTGCAGAAAATCACCAACTTCTTGATTGTCAAAACCCATGAGTTTCCTTGAGAAATCTTTATGGGCAATATCTATAGGTGTAATTTTCATTGGACCTCCCTGTCGCAAAAAATCTAATTCTTAATCAGTCTAACAAGAAAGTAAAGACCTCTGCATAGGGAAAGTGAACAGCGGAATTAATCCTGACCAAAGTCGTGATTCTTCCGGAGTTCTTTAACTTTTTATATTACTTCCGAGAATAACTATGATGAGAATTGGATCTAATGTTTCATACACCACTGAGTTTGAGTATTCCTTGTTTGATAAGATCGATGGCGATCATCCTTATCGCGAATTAGGTAAACATGGATACGTGGATTATGAAGTCCTGAAATTAAATAAAGGTAAAGTAGTTTATTTTAATTTTGCCTTAGCAAAAGAAATGGGACTAATCAGTAGTGATCACAATTCTGATATGAATGCGTCTTTGCATCAAAAACTCATCGAGACTTTTTCTCTGCAAATTATAAATGAATACGACATTTTAAATAAAAAACGAGTTGCCAAGAAAAATGTTAAACCCAAAAAATACATGGCAACCAGATACCTACAGTTACAACATCAAAGTAAAAAAGGCCTCACGTCAGGGGATGGAAGAAGTATTTGGAATGGTTTCATCGTGAATGACGGAACCATCTGGGATATTTCATCGCGAGGAACGGGGGTTACGGTCTTGTCACCAGGAGCTTCGATTAAAAAAAAGCCCCTAAAAACGGGAAATACAGATACGGGATATGGTTGTGGACAGGCAGAGTTGGATGAATTAATCGGTTCCGCGATTATGTCTGAAGTTCTGCACCGAAAAGGAATTCATACGGAAAGAGTCCTATGTGTCATTGATTTAGGAAAAGGTGTAGGGATTGGTGTTCGCGCAGGTAAGAACCTTATTCGTCCAGCTCATGCGTTTCTTTTTCTAAAACAGAATAGAAAAAACGAATTAGGAAAAGTAATCGATTACTACATCAAAAGACAAATCATAAATAAAAAATTGGTGAGTCTGAGTACCGCGTTTGCGAATCAAAAATATGATCTTTTTCTGAAAGATTACTGTAAGAGGCTGGCCAAGTTTGTGGCTTTTATTGAGGAAAATTATATTTTTGTTTGGTTAGATTGGGATGGAGATAATTTGTTATTTGACGCAGGAATAATTGATTATGGAAGTATCCGTCATTTTGGAACCTGCCATAATAGGTATAAATATGATGATGTCGATCGATTCTCAACAAATCTGAGTGAACAAAAAAATAAAGCTCAACTCTTGATTAAAGAAATGATTCAAACTGTTGAATACTTAAAAACGAATTTGAAAACTCCCCTTAGGAACCTTAACAATCATTCTGGGTTGAATTTGTTTCAAAATTATTTGAAGCAATATTCTTTATTTTATTTTGCTCAAAAAATTGGACTATCAAATCATCAAATAAAAGAATGTTTGAAAGAACCAAGGCTGGCCGCAATTTTAACTAATCTAAAAGAAGACTTTAAGTTCTGGGAAGACTTAAAAACGTCTAAAGGACGAGTCAAAGTTCCTGATGGAATTAATTATTTCCCCTTAGTAAATATGCGTACGGTTGCTAGGGAGTTTCCCGCTTTGTTTTCGCAAAATGAGGAATTCTCAATCCATGATTTTGTAAAATTGGCGCAGACTCAATTTTGTAAACCTAAAGATGAAAAAATCTTTTTACAGAATAAACATCGCTTCTTGAGTTTCTTTAAAAATTATAAAGCGCTTTTTAAAGGACTAAAAATAACATCCAATTCAATCATTCTTGAAAAAGTAAAGCAAAGAGTGAATCAAATTCATCCTGAAAGTTTTTTAACTGGTAATTCGTTAATTCATTGTGTTGATGATATTATTAGCGGTTATGCGATTACACATAAGCCTGATACCGTGCAAAAGCTAATTGAAAAACTAATAGATTTCTCCCATGGAGAAAGTTTTTTTAATCGGCAAAGACATTTCTATTCCTTAACAAATAAAGAGAGTCTGACTGAGAAAAAAATATGGGATAAAATTGTTATGAATTTACACGAGTATCGGGAAGAGATTTAAGTCTTTTCAACTACGCTCTGAGCTTTTATCCATCTGCGGATAATTGGAAACTCTTCTTCTTCGAGGTCGTGTTTTTTGTTTAAAGAAATAAACTCAATATTCAAACCTGCATCTATTAACTTTTCAACACCAAATTTCGTATCACTATATTTTAAAATATCATCATGATACCCGTGAGTGAGTATCCAGGGAGTTTTTTTAGTTTTTGCAGTTAATGAGTTTCTCCATCTTGGAAAAAAATGAAAATAGCCGCTGATTCCAATGACTCCTCCTAATTTTTTTGGATAATTAAGAGCAATATCAGCACTAATCAGACAACCTTGAGAGAATCCAAAAAGAAAAATATCTTTTGCTTTCCATCCGGAAGTATTCAGCTCGTTTATCAGATCAAACATTTTACTTCTGATTTTAAGAACGCCTTCTTTCTGGTAAGGAGGTTCTCCGTACCAGGAAAATCCTGTCATGTATTTTCTAGGAGCATTTAATAGCAAGTAATTCATTTCTGGCAGGTTAAATTCATTATCAAAGTGGCGAAACGGTCTTAAGCTGTCACCCCTGCCATGCAAAACAATCATCAGCTTTTTGGATTTCTTTTTAGAAGGAATAAATTTGTATTGAAAATGTTTTTGCGTTAATGAGAACACCTGAGTTTTATTTTGAATTTTAATCTTTGTAACCAACGGTCTACCCTCAACTAAATAAATGGCAGAGTGTGGCTGATGACTTTTCAAACACACTTTTAGCGAATATAGGATCAAAACAGAGGAAACTCAACAAATTAAGCCGTGAGTGTAAAGTTTTATCCCTATGTGAATCATATTTTTATGAACAAGATAAAATCGCAAGAGCTTTTCCCACTTGGGGATCACCCATCCGAGCAGGAACCATGCGGTCTTCACAGTTTTTAATTTTTAAGTGATTCTTAGAAGTATTTTTTGCAACCTCAAAGGAACCCTTGTCTGAAGAATCCTTTTGTAAAGAACCTCTACCTGAAGATATAAAATTATAAACCGGGTTATAGTAGAGATCTTCCTCTCGTCCCTCAGCGATATCCCAGGAATTTATCATGATGTCAGGAATGATTCCGATAAGTTGAGGAGACGATCCAGAGGGAAGCGTAAACAAGCCCTTAGTTTGAAAGATTAGTATTTTTGGATTTTTGAACCAAGCTTCGCCTTCTTGGAAGGTGCCCTTGCCAAAGGTTCTTTCTCCAATAACCATTCCTCTATGGTAGTCCTGAAAAACTCCAGCCAATATCTCGGCACTGCTAGCTGTTCCTTGATTAACTAACACGGCCAAGGGGCCAAAATAAACTTGCTTTGAAGAGGCAAAAAACGACTCCGATTCTCTTAGCGCCGTTTGCTTAAAATACTTTAGTTCATAGACTTTTCTTTCACCAACGAATAAACCAGCCAGGCAGAGAACTTCATCCATAGAACCACCCGAGTTATCACGAAGATCTAAAATGATTCCTGAGACATTCTGTTGTTGTGCTTTGATAAGAAGAGACTCGGTTTGTTTACAAACTCCCTCGGCAATTTTAAAGATTGAAATATGCCAATGAGATTTATTGTTTCCAGATATTAACTTATGAAGTTGAACTGATTTTAATATTTGATCCTCTTTTGAAAGAGTGAGCTGGATAAATTTGTCACTTTGCAATATAAGAAAGGAGTTACGCTGCTTTCCCTTAAATAGATTTAGCAACTCTTCGTTCGACAAGTGAGACACAGATAAGCCATCTACTTCAACCAAAACATCACCTTCATGAATTCCAGCTTTTTCAAAAAGCGTATCAGAATAAATTCGTGTAAAAATAAACTTGTTGTTGGATTTACTTACGATAAAACCATAGGAATTAATGACATTTTGACTTTGAGCTGTCACTTTTTCATAATACTCTTTGGGTAATATATAAGTATGAGGATCCTTGTAAACAGACAGATAAGCATTAAATGCTTGAGCCACCCGTAGAGACTCGTAAATTCGATTTGTAAAGGATCTGGAAATCTCAAGCCAAATAGCCTCAACAGGAATTTGAGATGCTTTTTGTCTCCTAAAAACATTTTCCCAAATTTTGAGTTTTTCTTTTTCATTCATATTAGAAAACTTCTTGGAAACGGTAATTGGAGAATGTGGCTCTACCTTACTGTTTGCTGTTCCAGCCTTACCGGTTAATATACTATTTGACAGTGCTACGACTCTTCCATCGAGTAAAATTTCTTTCCCCTCTTTTTCGGCAATCGTCATCAGAGCATTCATGCAAGATAGAAAAATTTTTTGAGAGGTTTGGCATTTTTTGTTTAAAAACAAATTTTCGATATCTTTAATCTGAAGACCCGTATCGCGCCACTTCGACTCGAGTGAAAGACTAGCATTTTTATTTATGGTAACATCCTGTATATTGGAGAGGCTCTTGATCTTTGTATAAATATCACCATTGTTGTGATATGAAATATCGAAGAACAAAATAATAACAATAATAGTAAAAACTAAATAGATAACCCTATGCCCCAAACGAACCACAAAAACTTCCCCCAAAAAATAACCCTAGGCCGTTAACTAGCAAGCCGCATGCCTTCCGTAGACTACTATAGACGACACGTAAAGGAGAAAAAAAGGTAAACCCTGTTATATTTTCAAGAGTGGATAAAGAAAAGACACTCTCGGGCCTCTTTCTTCTTTTTGTGGGGATTCGTTTGTGGGGATACGTCGAGACTAGAAACAGATTTATGCAAACATTTTCCTATCGTAGCTGCCTCATCGCAGATGTCCTGTCTTTGACTTGCTGTCGCAGATGTCCTGCCGTAGATGGATGTTAGAGTTGTCACACGTGAATTAGCTTGTTTTAAGGCTTCCTGGGTTTTTCTGATTCAATTTTACTAGCTAAATTTTCAATTTTTTTACGTGTGCCAGCTGGAAGGCGAGCCAAAAATTCTTTAGGGTTTTTACTATATTCTTGAAGTGAGTTTAATGCTTTTTCTGGATTGTTCTCATTCATTTCCAATAAAACTGGTAAAATATCCGCAGCAATAGAATACATCTGCTGAACATTCTCATCAGATCCGCCAACTTGCTTTGCAAAGTCATCTGCTTTCCTGGCCTTTGGGTCAGCGCTAAGAACTGTTTCAACTTTACTTCTATCTTTCAGAAAGCCCTGCGTTTCTGAAAGTGAATTCTTATCAAGTTCCTCAGCAAATGAAGTGACCGCCAAAGAAAAAACAGTCAAAATTTTAAAGACATTTATTGGGGTAAAAAGACTTTGGTTTTTTATTTGCACAACCAACTCCACTTCGATGATTCTTATTCATTTCAGTGTATATTTTTTTAGAGAATAAGAAATATTTTTCTAAGGGGGTGTTTCAAATCAGTGCGAATTGGGCCGATGTGTTATTTTACTTTAAGATGTCTCAAAAAGAGAAATTATCGCCGGACATACTCAAATCTGGTATCAAAATTTAAATTTCTATTGTTGATAACGTCCGTATTGAACTCTTTAGCTTTTGCAAGCTCGATAGGGATAAGGCTAGCCATCATTTTGGGCAATAACTTAACCTTTAAAGACTGGCATTTACTTCTAATAAAACCCTCTTCATATCTGCTTGTAACTAAAATGCTTTTTTCTTCTATTGCAAGTTCCTCAATGATTTCTAAACCCGTCTGTTTTTGATTAAGTAATTCATAATCAAATAAAAATAAAAAACTATTTAAACTAAAAAAAGAATTAAATACTTTTTGTTTAAGAAACCAAGTCTTAAACTCTAAACCAGAAGTAAAAGATAGAAATTCAATTTGATTTTGAAATGCATTTAAAGACTGAATTCGCTCTTTCCAAATACCATGAATAGTACAATCATCATCAAGTGATATAATGATTTGCTTTGGCTTCAAAATTAACCTTGCAACAAACCAGTCAGGAGCCTGAACCCTCGGAAATTTCAACATTATTAAAGTGCCCTTTCCTAATTCACTTTTTACCAGAAATTCACCCCCACATTTATTAACAGTCTGTTTTGCATGATATAAGCCCAGTCCAGAACCACTTTGTGAGCCTTCTTTACCATGGGTGACTCCCATTTCACCCAAGCGATTAAGTATGTATTCCGGCATGCCTTTACCGTTATCTTTTACAATGATGTTTAAAAACTCAGTTTCTAAAACAAGGTTAAGTTCCACTTTACCATTAGCATCTGAAATAGATTCAACTGCGTTTACTATTAAATTTGATAAAACCCTTTTAATTTCCGCGATATTAATTTTTGCAAAAGCACCATATGAATCATTAATATCCGAGTCAATTTCAATATTTATTTTATCCCTATATTGCGTCCTTTTTTCGGAAACAATTAATTCAATTAACGGTGGGATCAATTCGATCTCAAGTTTATAATCTGCGTCTGAAAAACGCTCTGAATTTCGAAACGAATTCGATGAATTATTTGTTACTTGCTCTTTGGAACGTTCTAATAGCGTGTTGGCAATATCATTAATTCTGTTAACAGAAGTTCGTAACAAGATTCTTTTTTCTTCCGAAATATTTGAAATTTGAGAAATAAGCATATTAAGAACTGAAAGTGGCGATCGAATATCATGTGAGACTTGCGAGGCTATCTCTGCCATAATCTTTAATCCGGCTGCTTTTTCAACTTCATTTTTTACCAATGTTAGTTCTGACTCAATAATAGATCTCATTTCGATTTCTCGATTTAAATCTTTGGCTAATAGATCGTTAAGCTTTTTTTGGGTTTCAACATTATTACTTACAGCCTCGAAACGATCGGATGTAATTTTAGCTAATACTATGCCTACGAGCATACCTGAAACGGGAAGACTAAAATTATCGATAAAATGACCAATCGACGAAAAATATTTTGGATTTTTAAAAAATAAAGGAACAATGAAGCCCGTTAATTGAATTGGAAATGTGAACTTTAACCAACTTTTAAAGGTCTCTCTTAAGGATAGGGAACTTAATATCAGCCATGGACCAGTGAAAGAGTAAAAGGAAATTGAATTCGACCCTTCAATAATTCCATGAAATGCCTGCATAATTAAGCAAAATAAAAAGAAATACGTTTCAATTTTATCTGAATTTATCTTGTTAAAAAACAATAAGGTCGACAACGCAAATCCAGTGAAAACCACCAAAATGCGAGTTGAAATAAGCAAATCAAAAAATACTTCCGATTGATACTGATATGCGCTTAACACGAAAAGTACTAAACCCAATGAAGTTAATGTAATTGCTACAGCTTGTGATTTATTTAATTTCTTTTCCATAAGGAGTCATAATTCCTTTTTTTATTTTTAAGTTTTGTTCCGCTATAACAAGTGATTCAACATTTTGATCAAATAATTGATCCATATGTTCCCCCTTTAGTTTAAAAACCCTTATAATAAAGAATTTTTAGAACCTTTTATATTAAGAACGCATGAACATCTATAATTTTTCGTATGAACTATAAGATTCGAAATATAAATATTGAAAAGCAATATTAAAACCAATTTATATATATTATACCAAACATCATCCCTGTATTTAATTCACGATTATAAAAGCTTGATAATATTCTTCTGAATTTCCTCCGAAATTGAAACCTGATTTTTTTTAGGTTTAATTAATGACAAACAATGTGAGCTCATAAACAAAATCTGTATTTTAATAAACAAGGGCCTTTCATTGTATATTTCAAATACATTTTTACAATCTGTTTCATTTCTATTCATTTCAATAAATTGCAGGGATTTAATATTGGATCTGGTTCAGGAAACAAGGTGCATTTATACGCGGATTTGCGGACTTGGCGACGAGACCATTTTTTAGCGGTACCCATATCGTTTTTATCTGCCATTGAAGTTTCAAGTGTAAAAAAGATTGTTAATTGTGAATCCTAACAAAGACAAAATACCCGAAAGATAGTATTAAATAATTTCACTCATCATTGGAATTCGTGGTCACAATCTCGATATGGCGTGCAGTTAGCCCTTTGCGCTTCAAGTTAAAATATGTCTAGAAAAAGAAATGTTAACTTCGTTTTTGGAAAGTTCGAAATCGCTTTTACTTTTTTTTCAACTGACAGTTTGAAATTTCCATTTTCATTTATTGATTATTCCTAAAAATCACATTTTACGCAGGATCATATTAGAATAAATTTTGATATTTCAAAATGTAACATGGTTCCTAAGGCAAAATCATCCGAGTTTTTCTTAAAGTAAATGATTACTTTAAGAAAAGGATTTCAATAGTTAACTGATTTATCAGATTCAATGAAACTTAATTTCGTGACAGTGACATAATTTTATTTTTTTGTTTTCAATTATGGCTTTATTAAGATGAAAAGCTGATTAAATGTTTTTAAACTCATCTTACAAACTACAATTTTTGGAATGAAGGTATTTTAGTTATGTAACTTTTCATTGAAGTTATGAAAGTTAAAAACATAATTCTCGTGGGGCTTTCGGAAACATAATATTGGCTTTTCAAATTATTTTCTTGAATATCTTATAAATAATGGGACGCGTGAATCTTATGTTGTGGGTGTAGACTTTGACAAAAAAAGTCCCTGTGGGCGTAAAATGAGTTTCTATTTTTAACAATGATGTACCAATTGTGATATTTTAGATTTCAACAAATTAATATCTATTTGAGATAGGCTTTATTATTGTATGAATATAAATGCAAAAGACACGCAAAAGGAGCCAAAATGAAAACTTTAATCATCATTCTCACATTGATACAAGTTTTAAGCACAAAATCCAGAGCTTGTGATTATAATAATGATGAAATTAAAGAGACTGTAAAACTTGCTGATAAAGTAAGTGATTTACTTGGGGATGATTCAAAATATGCAATTTTAGATCAACATTATGAACCTTCAATTCAAAAGAAAAAGGCATACTATGCTATGAAGCCTATTAATCCAGCGGAATTAGAAAAGCAAATTGAATATAATACTGTAGGAAATGTAACTATCAGTGGTTCTAATGGTAGTAGACCAGGAAGTGGAACTGGTGTAAAAATAGGAAAGAGTTGCATTTTAACTTCAGCTCATAATTTGTATCATTCAGCTGATGTGTCTGTTGACAATGAAGAATTTAATAGATTTAACGGCAAAATACAATTCTCCAGGGGAGGAAATTCAAATCTTGGTACAGTCAATGCAAAAGTGTTCTTTAAAATGACTGAAGAAAATAAAGATTTTGAAATTGGAACTGATGAAAAAGGCAATTTAATAAGAATTTTTAAAGGACATAATGATTTAGTAATATTACAACTTGAAAAAGCTGACCACAATTACAAAAAGGTGGCGGTAAGGACTCCAGAATCTTTTTCCGCATTAAATCCAGAAATGGGTGAAAAAATTACTTGTCAAGGTTTGCCAATTCATGCTGTAGAAAAAACATATGGCAATTGCTCTGGAAATCAGTTTCTATGGGAACAAAAAAATGCCCGAATTTTTACAAATCATATGAAGAAGGGTTTAAGTACAAACTTGGCATCAACAAAAGGCATGTCTGGTGGATCATGTTCGCTAAATGTAAAACCTGACGAAGTTTTTGCAATAGTTAGTAATGGATTTTCTGTGGATGCCTTTGGAAACTATGTAATGCCGAATTTAAAGTTTTCTAAAGGAAATATTGAAAACGGAGCCGCCAGTTATCTATCTTTGCTTCATATTCTTGATCAGAGAATGAAAAAAGAACTTGGCTATGGTCTAGATAAAATCGTTGAAAAATGTAATTAATTATTTTTAAGTTTTATCCGACAATATATGAGTGAGCCACTTTACCAAAGTATTTCTTCAATTAACAGTAATTGTTTTTAATAGTTATGCTAATTGTCTTTTTTTGGAGTTAAAAAATAGCAGTGAATATAGCTTTTCTTGCGAAGGTAAAGAAATAAATGTAAGTTGTTCGCCCAGGCAAGAAAAAGATGATTGTGAAGCAGATATAAATGTCGAAATTAAAAAATATAATGTTCAATTCGCTAATTCTAAAATTATTTCTGTCAATAAGTTATCTAATCAGGATAAAACAAATAAAATTTGTAAATTTGATTTTGGAAGAAATATTTCATGTAAAATGGTAAATGATTGCAAAAATGGAATACACGCTAATACTTTTTTAAAAGAGAACGGGCAGATCGGCGATCAAAAAAAATGTGAGCATAATAATCTTGAAGTTAAAGTATGTTCAATTCTATCTGATCATTTAGTTTCACGATGGATTGATAAACTAGATATAGAAAAGAAAATTCAAGATTCATGTACACAATTTGACGAAAAAGAAAAAAACAATCTAAGTGTCTTTTTTAAGAATGTTATAAATCCTGACAAGTTAAGGAAAAGTTGTTTTGGAGATTTAAAAAATGAAAAAGACCAGCTTGTTTCTGAAGAATTAAAAACAGAAATTGCTAACAAGGTATCATCAAATTTGATGGACTTTATCAAAAATGATTTTAAGAATTGTAATGCTTTCGGTGATCACTTGTCTATGCATAATAATCAAACTATTGATCAGTTTTTATGCATGAAAATACAGGAAGTGAGGCCCTTACAAAATATCAATTGTTTGAAGGGAAGTGAAACTGTCTTAGCGGAAGCCCGTTCACTGTTGATTGCATCAGACAAAGCCTCTGGGGCTGCGGTGGCAAGTGCGGATACTAGCGGATTGGAAAACCAAACTCCCAAATTAATTCCAAAGCCTGCTGAGATGTCAGAGCCAATTCTTGTCAAAGGAACTTTGGCCAAAATCGACGAAATGTTAGGAAAAAGTAATGGAATTGTTACCCCCGAAATTAAATCTGCAGCTGGAGCTATGTTTAATGCTGGTGTCTATGAACCAACGCGAAAAGCAATTGATTATCTAGATGAGCAGTTTTTTACTGGAGAACACAAAGAAAATGGAAATCAAAATCACGATACAAGCGGAAATGGCAGCTCACAAAACAACGGTTCGCGAGCTCCTGCTTCCAAATCATTTGGAAAAAAAGAACGAAATTCAAGATCTCCATCATCCTCAAATAAAATAGCTGGTTCATCGGGAGATGATTCTATTTCGATAGCTCCTGGAGGGGTGAAGGCAGGTCTTGCAGGTGGTGAATCTGGTGATGCCGTTGCTGCTTCAACTGCAGTTAATGGCGGTCGGGCGGTCAATATTCTTGATGGTAAAAATAAGGTAGCTGGCCGCTTGAGTATCGATAATCAAAATGGAAAACAGACTGGTGGGGTGCCGCCTGGTACGAATCCAGAAAGTACTTTCGCTGCTGGATCTGGAGTCGGACCTGCTGCTGTTTCTGGGGCCGGATCTGGTGGTCTGAAAGTGGGATCAGTGGGGCCGTCTAGGCCGGGTGGTAATGTAAGCTTAGGCTCAGGTAAAGGTAGCGGTGCAACTTCAGGTTTAGGACCCGGGCAAACAGAAATTCATAAAGGAGTGGAAGTACAACCTTTAAATGAAAAAGAAAAAAAAGAGTTAAATCAATTTGCTAATGCGCTTAAAAGGATTGACAACGTGAAAGATCTTGAGACCGTCTTGCGCTATAGTCAAAACTTTCCGCAATTAGATTACTTGATCAAGCATTCATTTGTTCAAAATGAAAGTCCAGGTGGAAACTCTAGGGTTCCAGCATCTAAACCTACTGGTCGTGTGAGTGGGGCTAGCGCTGTCGTTGATCCAACAGTGGAAGAGGCGCAAAGAGAGTTAGTCGGGCGTTTAAAGAAATTTAACGTAAAAGTGTTTGATGAAAGAATAGCAAAAACAGTATTTGATCCAACAAAGGGTCGTGATTCTGATGAAGCCAGCAGTAGCGCCGCTAGTTTCATTGTTCGAATCGATAGAAATGGTAATGTTCGATTTGCAAAGCCTCTTCGTGGAACGAGTAAGAGTAAATGATACTAAAAAAAAAATCATTTGTGGTGGTATTGTTAATCGCTTTTTGGCTTGGTTATATGTTGTTGAGTATTGTTCAGACAACTTTTACGACGATTCAGGCCAAGGCGCGAATTGATGATTTACGAAATCAGAACATCGATTTTATTTTAAATAACTCTAAGGACTTTATATTATCTGAAAATTTTGATCTTTTAGGAGAACAACTACAGAACGCTGTTAAACTTAAATTTATAGACTACTATTGTTTCAAGGATGGTGAAAAGGTCATTCAAGAGAGGTATTTAGATACGAACAGATCTGCCTGTAAAATACTTGATACCTATAAGTTCATTCATTTCGATCAATTTCATGTGTTTGAATTAAGAACAGTAAAACCTATTAAAATTGATAATTATATTCTTATTGTGGGGTACAGTTCAAACTTAATTCATTTTCTGAAATGGGAACATAAAGAGAATCTAATTCCATTTATAAAAGACGTTTTTATAATTACGATATTTGTGGGTTTATTGATTTTTCTGATTTTAAAAGATTTTGTAATTATAGAACAACTTTTACAGAGCGGAAATAAAGAGAAGTTGGCTAGGCTCAAAACATCCAGCAAGGAAGCCCAGACTTTGTTGGATTCGACCAGGATGTTGGACAAAATAAATCTTCACAGTCGGCAAAGCATTCATTTGCTTCAAAATACGGTGGGTGAGGCCTTGGCGTCGGAGATTCGCAAAAAGACTCCCAGTTTAACCAGCCTTCAGGTGAGTGTGGTGCGCATCGATTTGAACGGTTACACGCAAATCTTTCTTGAAAAAAAAGAGGAACATATTGTTTCAATATTAAATGAATATTTTGAAGTAACAAATGATATCATCAACCGTTATCAAGGTGAGATTTATCAAATTATTGGAGATGAAGTTATTTTCATTTTTAAAGGTCATAAAAGTGATCCATTAGTTCCAGAGCTGAAAGCTTTATTTGCCGTGAAGTCCATATTTGAATGGGCAAAAAAACTTGATAAAAAAGTGAATGATCAATTTGGTCACCGATTTTTATTAAAATCTTCAATTTCAAATGGAAACTTAAAGTTTGTTAAACTAAATACAGGATTCGCTTTTGCCGGAGTTCCATTGATTGAGTCGGTGAGATTATTGGGTTGTGTTTCAGATAAGTCTGAAAATTGTCTAGTAGTTTTGGAGGAGAGCTATCATCATTGGGATAATTTTTTTCAAGGTGTTAACAAAAAATTGGTTCAATTAAAAGGATTTGATGACACCGTACCTGTGGTTGAAATTAAAGAGTTCGTGTCGCTAGACGCCTACTTTGTCAATGTGTTAAGAGAAGAGGATAGAGAAGTTTTTAGATATAAAATGAATTATTTATATTACTTTAGAAGTCAAAATGATATTTTGGAGTCTTTAGTTCTGATTGATAAATATTTTCAGGCAGAGAAAATAGAGCCCATTTTTTATTTATTGCAATCCTTAAAAAAGATCTCTGTTTCGGTTCCTGATGCTTTAATAAGTCAAAGACTGTATCAAATATTATCAGACCATTTTGAAGTCATTCAAAAAAAGCAGACTGAAAACTTATTTTTATCAGGTATTTTAAATTTAATACCTCATTTTATTAACAAAGACATGTGGTCTGATTCTTGGAGCTCTTTATTGCAGAACTATTTACTTTCATCAAATCCAAGGATAGTTGCGAATGCGTCGGAAGTTTATTTTATCTTTCATGAACAAATATCTGAGGTCAAAAATATTTTAATAAATTGGAAAGATAATAATAGAATTTCAGCTAATCTTGTTTTGGCACAACTTAAAAAAGATCTGGCAAAAAAGGAAACTGAAACGGTGATTCAATGGATTAAATCGGGGACGCCTCTGTTTCAAGCCAGTGCCCTCTATTTAATAGAAGAACTGATTTGCTATTACTATAAAAAAGACGAAGTCGTTTATGCTACAAATGATCTCTTGGCAAAACTAAAACAGGAAGGACTAAAATTATTGAGCCACCAAAATGAGATGGTAAAGTTAAGAGCCTCTATTTTAGAGAAAACGATCTTAGAGAAAAAAAATAAGGCATCTAACCAAGAAGATTTTAAAAGTTAGATGCCTTACAACCCGCCCATTTACTTCATATATTAAGACTATCTGTCATATGAATTGGTTAATCAGTAACAAGAAAAATTTAATTAATATAGTGAATTTGTTTTGTACGGTAATTTGCAGTCTGCAAAAAATATAATAGTAATTTCTACTTCATCCTACTTTTTTTATTTTGTGTTCCAAAAAATAAAACAAGATAAATTTTTCAGAGTCCTATTTCAATTCATGTTTAATTTACAGAGAATTAATGCTTTTTTATCTGTAATGTTTTTGGTCAGTACCATTTCGTATAATTTCTGCTATAAGCGGAGTGCCATAAGCGGAGAATATTTTAGTTAACTATGAAAAATTTGGGGGATTTTATGAATTTTCAAAAAGTGTTATTCTTAGTCTCGTTTTTTATAATTAGTTTAAGCGGGAAAAGTTCTTATTCAAAGACACTGACAGAGTGTCAAGATATGCCAGATAATGCTTCAATAGGAATGTGTCTGGATGATGTATTTAAAGAATCAGACGCACAATTAAATTTGAAATATCAAAAACTAGTTTCCAGACTAAAAACGAGCTCCCTTGAGGAAAACAAAGAGTTGTTGTCACGGCTTGTGAAAGCGCAAAGAGCGTGGATTACTTTTAAGGATACTACATGTGAATTGGAAGGTATGCAAATGTACGGCGGGACCGGACAAGGGTTGCAAGTACTGTCTTGTCATCTGGAAATGACCGAAAAAAGAATTGAAGATCTAATCAGGTATCAAGACTTAGTTTTTTAAAGATAGGGGGATCAGTTGAAATTTCTTGTTCTACCAATAAGTGTCTTTTTTGTATTAGAGTGCCTGATTGGGTGTGGGAAGTCATACAAGCAAGTGGCTGAAACACGTGTATTAGGGGAACCAAAAAACTCAGCGGAGCCAAAAAATCCATCTGAGTTTCAAGTTGATTCTCAATTGACTTTGAACCTTGATAACCCTCGAGGCTTTTACCCTTTAAACGTCAAGGGATTGCCTGATGTTGTAAGGGCTGCGGGTTCCTCTGTTTTGGAATTACGAGTTCTTGCTGCGGGAGAGGACCGACTTCTTCGTGTTGTCGATGTATCCAATGGTCAGGGCGTAAAAATTAAAGACAATATTCGAAGAATGAAAACAAGTTCGACGGATGTAAGTTCAATAGATGAAAAAGATAAAACTGTTTTGATCAAACAGATTGAGAGCTGCGAGGGAGACAAAAATATTTCGAACCAAATGAATTGTTTGGTAACCTTTGATATTCGAAAAAGCACTGGATTTTTGATGGGAGACGGCTCAATTCTTTGGACGAATGCACATGTCGTTGAGGGTTTCATAGGGTTTGTTGAAAAATTTCGAGATGCAAAATTTAGAAATAAATCTAAATTGAGTCAATTTAAGAAAATCTTTTCTGAAAAGCAACGAATTGCCGTTTTCATTTTCACCAAGGAAGGCGAATTGCTTCTGAATCCCTATTTAGACAAAGCTACCGTAGTTAAAGCTCCCCCAATGACATACAAGGCGAGAGTTAGAAACACTTTTTATGCTGAAGATTCTGACTATATTGGTTTGTCTCTTAGCAGGCCTATAGGTAATCCCTTAAAAGTTGCCGAGAAGCCTCCTGTATTTGGGCAGAGGATTTTCCTATTTGGTTATCCGGCTTGCACAGCCTGCAAACCAGAGGCTTTTCAAGTGGATGATCCCAATGACTTTGCAGATAGGTCACCGGAACCAAATTCTGATGGAGAAGGGCTGAAAGTTTCTTCTGGAGTTTTGCTAGAACCTAAAAGCCAGGCTTCATTTTTTGAAGTTCAAGAATCTTTAATGGACTACTGGCAGTTAGACAGAATGCTTTTTAGTTCTGCCGACTCAAATCATGGAAATAGTGGAGGGCCCCTTTTAAATGAAAGAGGCGAAGTGGTTGCTATTCATACCGGAGGAAAATCCAGAATGATTGATGGGAAACTAAAACGAGTTTCCAGGTCAGTAATTTTTTTCTAGCCAGCTAAAATCTATTTAACGTTAAGGACTTTCAATAGATTTCTATCAATAGCTTCTAAGAAGGGTTCCGTGTTTAAATACTTGTCGGCAGGGATCTTGTCGCCGTAAATGCAAGCAGCTAAATCTTTCGTCATTAAACCTGATTCAACGGTTTGAACACAAACTTGCTCTAATGTTTCCGCGAAGCGAATGAGCTCTTGATTGCTGTCTAATTTCCCTCGATGTGCCAAGCCCCTGGTCCACGCAAAAATCGAGGCAATGGGATTAGTAGATGTTGGCTTTCCTTGCTGATGAAGTCGGTAGTGCCTGGTAACTGTCCCGTGGGCAGCTTCTGCCTCCATGGTTTTTCCGTCGGGAGTGATCAATACGGAAGTCATTAACCCGAGAGAGCCAAAACCTTGAGCAACAGTATCTGACTGAACATCTCCATCGTAGTTTTTGCAGGCCCATACAAAACCACCTTCCCACTTCAAACAGCTCGCGACCATGTCATCAATAAGACGATGTTCATAGGTAATACCTGCAGACGCAAAAGCAGCTTTAAAGTCCTTTTCATAGATCTCTTGAAAAATATCTTTGAAGCGACCATCGTATTTTTTAAGAATCGTATTTTTTGTCGACAAATAAAGTGGCCATTTTTTTGTTAGTGCTACGTTGAAGCAAGACTTAGCAAAGCCTTTGATGGACTCGTCAGTATTATACATGGCCATGGCTACGCCATCCCCTTTGAAGTTAAATACCTCATGAGAAATTTTTTCTCCATTTTCGCCTTCGAAAGTGATGGTGAGCTTCCCTTTTCCTTTTGTCATAAAATCTGTAGCCCGGTATTGATCTCCAAAGGCATGTCTGCCAATCATGATGGGTTTTGTCCAGCCAGGAACTAGGCGAGGGACATTTTTCATAATAATAGGCTCACGAAAAACGGTACCATCTAGAATATTTCGAATCGTTCCGTTAGGAGACTTCCACATCTGCTTTAGCTTAAATTCTTTGACTCGTTCTTCATCTGGGGTAATCGTGGCACACTTGATTCCCACATTGTATTTTTTGATAGCTTCGGCTGAGTCAATAGTTACCTGATCATTGGTCTTATCTCGATTTTCCATTCCCAAATCAAAGTATTTAATGTCGATATCAAGGTAGGGAGTGATCAATTTATTTTTGATGAAAGCCCAAATGATTCTTGTCATTTCATCGCCATCGAGCTCTACAACGGGATTTGCTACTTTAATTTTCTTCATAAGTTATCCTTTTATTATGACTAGGTTTAAGATTTAGATCGATTTTAAACCGAATTGAGTTAGAGTTCAATTCGATGATTAATTTCGAGTTCAACCTGGTATAAATTTAGTATTTTTGTTAAATAAAAGAAAGACAAGATCAAAGCGTCATGAAGCTAAGGGCCTAAGTTGTTTTTGCGCAAGATTTTGCGCAAGACCTATGGAGTTGTTCCTAAATTCCAAGCAATCTTTTCTAGAGCTTCGGTCTCTTCGGCCCAAAAGGAATAGGAGCCAAAATTTGGAAATATTTTTGGAAAGGAAGGGTCACTCCAACGTTTGGTGATCCAACCTGCATACATCAAGATTCTTAACCCGCGAAGAGCTTCTACCCAACCCCATTGATGAAAGGGAAACTCACGAAAAAGCTCGTAACCCTTAACAAGCAAATCTTTTTCTTTTTCCAAAGTGCTCTCGTCAAAACTGAGCAACATCCATAGGTCTTGAATAACGGGACCATTTAAAAAATCATCGAAATCAACAAGGTAAAACAAATCTTGAAACTGTAAAACATTTCCTTTGTGACAATCTCCGTGAATACGGATAAACTCTGCCGGGTTAAATTCATAATCAATAAATTCTAAAATGGTTTCTGCTGATTTTATGTACCGAGATCTTAGTTCTGGTAGAACTTTATCTTGTAACAAGTCCAATGTTTCCCAGCCACCAAAATAACTTGAGTCAAGAGTAGGACGATGAATTGCTTTTTTTCGTCCGCCCAAATTGTGCACTCTTGCCAGGAGCTGGCCAATTCTCTTCAAGTCATCATTTAAAAACTCTTGAGGCATGCGTCCACGAAATTTAGGAAAAAACGAAACGTAGATGCCATCATGCTCGATGATAGTTTTCCCGTTTTTTAACAGTAAAGGTTCAAGACAGGGGATATCTTCAGCATTCAGTTCGTTTAAAAAAGCATGTTCTTCTTGAATGGAATGCAAAGACCATCGTTGCGGACGGTAAAATTTTGCGATAATATTTTCAGATGATTCCATTTTTAAATCAAAAACACGATTTTCATAAGAGTTTAATTGCGTGAATTGTCCAGTAGGAACAAATCCAGCTCTTTCGCTTGCAAGCAAAACACTTTCTGGATCTAAATTAAAAAAATTATCGGTCATACTTAGCACACTCATCAGTTAATTGTTTTTTTTAATTTTCACATAAATTTCATTTAATTTTCATACTTTTTTCATACATTTCATTTTCTGTTCTCTTAAGATTACATTTCTACTTTAAATTTTAAAGAGGATAACCATTGTATGCTGGTGAAGTCTAATGATATTAAATAAATTCCGATTTTGATTGTGCCGGTTGATGTCGTCTGAGAAATAGGATAAAATGCACTCATGTCTTCCGAAATAGTCCATTTTGAAAATTATGAATTTCAAATTGAAAGAAAATCAAAATGCCGATCAGTAACGGTATTTATGGCTCCGAAGAGGCCAATTATCGTAAGGACGGGATTAAAAACATCTCATTACTTTATCTTGAGCTTTTTGAAAAGCAAAATTGGATGGATTGAAAAAAACATAAAAAGAATCAAAGAAATTGAAAAACAGTATCCTGAAAAGAGAATTCGGGAAGATGAAGTTTTTCCCTTTCGAGGCGTAGATTATGTTTTAAGGGTTGTCATCACTCCTGGAAAGAAATATTTTATCTCTTTGCCAGAAATGAATGCTGATAGAACCATGCTCTTGCACGTTCCTTTAAAAGAATGGCATGCTCTGAGCAAAAAGCTTGAATACGAAAATCAAATTCATGCTCTAAGGGTTTTCTATAAAAGAGAATCCAGTCGTTTCCTCATAGAAAGAGTCAATTATTTATCTCAACAGATGGAGCTATACCCCACTCAAATAAAATTTCGAGAGCAAAAAAGTAGATGGGGAAGTTGTTCAACAAATAAAATCATCAATTTGAACTGGAGATTAATCATATTTTCAGATGAAATTATTGACTATGTATTGATTCACGAGCTGGCTCATTTACAACATTTAAATCATTCCGAAAGTTTTTGGGGCTTAGTGGAAAAATTCTGCCCACAATACAAAGAAATCTCAAAAAGGCTAAAAAGAAGTCAAGGCTTAACCGGCTTTTTAGATCTGTAGGACTTTAGATGCTTTTCTAGAAAGAAAATAAAATAGCCACAGGCAAGTAAGATGCCCAACGAGTGCGCCGATAAGAATATCGGCAAAAAAATGATCACGAGTCATCACACGAGTGAAGCTAAGGGCTGTAGCTAAAAGATAGAAAAAGTATTTCTTTTGCGGATAGTAAAAAGAAAAAAAAGTGGCCACACAAAATAGCACCTGGGTATGTCCAGAGGGCATTGAATGAAAATTCCAATGTGTACTAAATGGGTAAAAAGCATGGGGATCAAAATCAGGAGAGATTTTAGGGCGTTGACGTCCAAACAAAAATTTAAAAAATTGGAGACACAAACCTGAGAAGAGTAACGAATAAATCATGATTTGAGATTTACGATAAAAGGAATGAACTTTGGGGTGAGCAACTCGCTTTAACTTAATCAAGTATAAGCAAATTGCAAGAACTGTTAATGCGGCAATAAAGTAATTAGAAAATAAGCCAATATTCGTGATTTCTCGAGCAAACAACCATTTCCAGTCGTCATCTTTGAAGTAATATGTAATTTTTTGGTCAAAAAAAGAGATAGAAAAAAGACCAGTAAAGATAGTGACCACACTTAATATTGTGGAATAAGAATAAATTTTATTTATTGGAGTTTTCTTTAGCTCCCATGACCTAAATATAAACATAGATGTATTTTTTACTTATTTCATTGTAATGACAACGATTCTTTTTCGGTTTTAGTTGGCGTGCTGTTTGCTTGAACTGTTTTGTTAGCTTATTTATTTTAGTTGGTTGGCTGAAGAAGCTTATAAAGCTTAAAAAGCTTAAAAAGCTTAAAAATCAAAATAAAGTAAGTTTTCGATTCAAATTGGGGGGCGAAATGATTTGGCAATTAAAGTGGCAAAAATTAATAGTTTATTTAGGAATTTCATTATTTTTAAATTCTTGTGGAGTGAAAAAAGAGCCTGTAAGGGATGAAACACCATCTGCAACAGAAGCGCCAGTAAACTCACCTCAATCGCCACCGTCTTCTTCTCCTCCTCCTTCTGTAACTGAGAGTAAGCCTTTACCAGAGAATCAGGTTAAACTTAAACAAGGACGTGATAGTCTTGATTTATCGAAACGAGCGCCCAAAAGTATTTCAAAAAAGCATACTGCCGTTCCAAAGGAATCAGAAAAGTCAAAAGAAAGTACTTCTGAATCAAAGTCAAAAGCCAGTCCAGCTGTTTTGACTGGTGGAAGAAGTGAATTAGGTTTCGTCTACTCTGGAGCTTCTGATGATTCTATTTTGAAATTATTAATCACAAATGAAAATAAAGTGACCGAACCACAAGCTAAATTAAATAAGACACTAGCTGGGTCTATAATTGAGATGAGTTATTTGGTAGATAAAACCAATCAGATAACAATTGATATCTCTTTAAAGACAAAAAATGAAATAAATAATTATCGATTTCAAACTGCTTTTAGAGAAAATTCTCTAATGACAATGAGCAATGCGAACCTTATTGTGACAGCCCAGTGCGTGGATTCATATAAATATTCAGATCATTGTTCGAATTTGGTAGTTAAAATCGAAACAGGCGTGGCGCAGTCCCAGGCCATATTAAGACAGTCTAGTGCGGATTTAAAGTTTTGGGTTTATGACGTGAATGATCCTGAACACAGTGAGCTTATTCAATTTCTAAAGAATTCCTCCACCAACACCATAAAAAGTAACGAATCAAATAAGAAAATAAATCATAAAAAAGTAGAGAAAGTCTCTTTTAGTTCATTTGAAATTCTTAATGGTAGGGCTGGATTTTCTGCAATTATCATGGGTCAAGATAGGCAAATCATATCAATTAAATCAGAACTGATGCTCAAACAGGATTTAACGGCCGCCCAAAATAACGTCGAAAAAAATCTTGATGAAAGTGATCTTAATGTTTTTCTCGCGACACAAGGAACTCCTGGAGATTCAAGTTTTATGGACTTATTTAAAACAGCAACTGTGACTGAAAACAACAGCATGGGGCAAGTGACTGTCGAAATTAAGACGGAAGCCAAGAGATCTAAAATATCTAGCAAGATTGTATTTAGATTTACTCGAATATCAATTCCTACAAAAATGGAATAAGATTCCATGAGAATAGTATCAGATTTCAATCCAATTTTATTGGCATCAACCTTGCTTTTTTAGGCCTCAACTTGGGTTGAGGCCAAATTTGGACTTTTTTGACACTGGTTCAAGTAAAAAGATGTTCCAATGATTTTATCCTGTTTGGTTATCCTTTGAGATAAACTTTACAGATTGATCGCGGGATTCGACCATGGTGCTCTGCCCAAGTAAAATTAAAAAATGAATTGATTTTATTTTTTTACTTTTGTGTACTTAATTACAAAGGGGTGGTTATGTCTGTAGATCAGTTTAAGAAAAGTGATGAAAAATCAAAGAATTCACAAGGATTGCCTAATATTTCAGATTACCTCGATTACCGATTGTATTTACGCGAATTCTATCAGGCTAAAAAGGAGCTCAGTAAAAATGATCTTAGGCCCTATAGCTATCAACTTTTTTCTGCAGCCGCCAATATTAAGTCTCCCAATTATTTAAAAATGATTATTGAAGGACAGCGAAATCTTTCTGAAGACATGATTGGAAAGTTTGCTAAGGCGCTGGCTTTAAGCAAAGACCAAAGCGAGGAGTTTTCCTATCTTGTGAAGTTAAATCAAGCTGAAGACACTTCAGAAAGAAATATTTATTTAAAAAAAATTTCAGAGGTGCGGGTTGAACAAAAACTTAAGAGCGGTGAGATCGATCGCAAAACTTGGGAAAAGATTCCCAATTGGGTTGCTTGGATTTTATATGCAATGATTGACCAAGAGGGTGTTTCTTTTACAACCAAAAACCTGAAGGAATTACTTAGAAATAAGGCCTCTGAGTCAGAGATTGAAGCGTCTTTGAACTCATTACTGGCGAGCGGCGAAATTAAAAGAGATCCTATAACTGGTGAAATAAAAAAATCACATAATTTGATTGATTCTCCAGAAGAAATTCCAGTTGCCCTTGTTAGAAAATTGCAAACGCAGCTGATGTATTTGGGGTTGGAGTCTTTGTATCAGGACGCTCCCCAAGATCGTGAATTTGGTACGTTAACTATGTCGTTAACAAAGGAAGAGTTTGAAGATATTAAATTTAAGTTGAGACAACTCAGAAAAAGCATTCATAAAGATAATTCTATTGGAAGAAAAGATAAAAAAGGCGAACGCGTGTATCAATTAAATATTCAGTTATTTCCAGTGACCAATAAAATCAGCGAAGAACAGTTATCCATTTTTAAGAAGAATCTTGAACTCATGAAGAAAAAAGATGAAGGAGAAAGCACAGTACAGTCATTAGCAGAAAGAGCTTTGCAAGCTGCATCTTTTTTTGAGTCTCAAGTTTAATTTAATTACTGATTAGGGTCTTATTTTCTTTCAAGAGCGATATCTATGATCTCCAAAATTAATGATTTATCGCATCATTTGTTCTTAAATTTCTATATAAAAAATGAAAAAACTTTAGTCTGGGATGTGGAAAACTCTGTGGGTTTGGTTGATAACTTATTAAAAATTAGGGAAAAAAGTGGCAATTTTCAGTTGCCTAAGAAATTATTTTTTTTAATGAGTTTTTTTCTTTTCAAAGATTAAAAAAATTATTAGAATTTCAACTCTATAAATATCAAAGATGTTTTATGCAATAATTCAAACCTTTTTTGAAGCAAAAAATGAATCAATTTTGAGCAGATTTTTCTCAATGAATTACTTATGTTAAATTAGAATGTAAAATTGAGTTGGGATGATCTAAAATTTAAAAAAATAGGAGATTAAAGAAAAACTAAGACTAGGATTTGGTGTTTATAAGAAATTTGAATCTCATTTTTTCTGATAGTTTGCGGTTTTCCTTATAATCTCTGTTGTTTTTTCCATTCTAATGGTAGACTGAAACTGTTAGAGTTTTTATGAAATTTTCAAAAAAATAAAGGGGGCGACACGGCTTCGACGTGGGCGCTGAAGCATAAGGAGCATACCGGGGCGCACAGGGACCTCGATAAAAAGGTGCAAACTTTTAATTGCTAACGAAAACGTAGCAATGGCAGCTTAGTGCTGTCACGGTCACTAACTTAATCGATGGTGTTGAGTTAACTGGCTGTAATTAATGCCATATCGGTTGAGTGTTGTTTTCTCCAGGGCACCAACTTAAAAATGCTGGAGGATTGATGGCAGTGATTTTGTCTATGGAAGCGAAGTCATCAAAATTAAAACATAGACTAAGTATGAAGCGCCTTATCGTGGATCACCTGCGGACGGGGGTTCAATTCCCCCCGCCTCCACCAAATTTCTCCCACTTATAATTGAGATGAGCCAGCCCCCTTTAAAACGGGGGCTTGGGTCTCAATACAAAAATATCCAGTGATTTTAATAATTTGTATTACAAAAATTTCCGCCATCTCGCATTAAAAGGCCACGACACACCATTACAAAATTTTCTGGCAATGCCCTTTTGATGTCCGTTGGGCATCAATTACTACAAGTTAAGTAAATTTGTAGTCAATTTTGTGGACAATTTCGCACCTTTCAACGAAAACTTGGCTTATGAGTAAACGAACAAGCCAAGTCCTCGTCAGCCCAGAGGGACGGATTTTGAAGAAATTGAGAGAGAAACACGGCCTTTCAATGAAACAGGCTGGGGATGCGATTGGGGTCAGCAACTCCTACATTTCGCAAATTGAAAATGGCCGTGCCGATTGTCCAAGGGGCGAAAGGCTGAAAACCTTTTTAGACCTCTACGGGAAAATTGGAGCGAAATACTTTTATGAACTTTGCCGTAATTGGGAAAAGGAAAGCACGGACGAGGATTTCATAAAAGACAATGTGGGCAAACTCTCCAAAGAGAACCAGAAACTCATCAAGGCGATGATGGAAACGATGCTGGCGAACAAATAAGACCAAGGGCTTATCGCCAAAAAAATCTCGCTGAATTTATGAGGTTAGACCTCAATTTTATTCGGGATTTTTACGATAAGAGACGAGCGAGGAACTTAATGAGCGACGAACAAAACAACGAAACCAAAAACCCCAAGAAAAAGAAAATTGAGGTTTACGAAAAAAATGCGGACGGCTGGCTGAAAGAGCGAGACGGCATTTTTAAGCATCCATCAAAAAACATTTATGATGTGCGAGTGTATCGCAGAATAAAAGTTGATGCGAACAAACCACCCAAGCAAATTTTCAAACGGGCAAGAAATATCACAAGCCTACTCCTCGCCATTCAAAAGCGAAACGAATTGATGGAGGAATTATCTCAACTCGCCATCAAACACGAGGGCAAAGATGCCACTTGGGGGAATGCCTGTGAGGAATACTTTGGGCGATTAGAGGCACGATACAAAGACAAGAAAATTTCTTTCAATACGATGGACACCACCATTAGCACTTTGAAAAAGCATACCGCCATTTGGAACAAGAAATGGTTGAGCGATTTCACCAGTGAACAAATAGAAAATTTCATCAACAGCGAGGAACTCAAAAAGAATGACGAGGAAAAAGTAAAATCGGCAACGAGAATGAACATCCTCAAATTCATTCGTGGTGTTTTCAAATTTATGGTTGATAGAGGCCGAATGAAACACAACCCAGCGATGGGGATTTACATTCGTGGCAAGAAAAAATTAAATTACCCAACCGTAATGAAACACAATGAAATGATTAGCCTCATTGAGTATGCCAAAACGGTAAACCCAGATTGGGCAGATGTTTATACGGTCGCCTATCTCACAGGGGCAAGGTCAGGCGAATTGTATTCAATGAAATGGGAAAATGTAGATTGGGAGAACCGCCTACTTTTCATTCGGGAAAACTACGATTGGAAAACTGAAACCCATCAACTGACCAAAGGTAAAAAAGACCGAACGGTTCCCATTAATTTAGACTTGTTAGAGTGTTTTTTGGGATTGAGAGGCAAGCACGGCGAATATATTTTGCCTCGTATTCAAGACTGGAAAAATGGAAAGTCGGCACAAATCGTTCGCCAGTTTCAAAAGGCATTAAAAATTAGACAAACAAAGTTTCACGGCATCCGTGGGACATTTATCACCAATCTTTTATTACAAGGTGTTCCCGTCATCAAAGTTCAAGCAATCGTTGGACACGACGACCTAAAAACAACATTGATGTATGTGGGAATGCTCGCCGAGGAAACCAAAGGGGCAACGGATGTTCTTACCTTAAAACCCGAAAATAAAGTTGCCACACTTTCACTCGCCGAATTGAGAAGAATACCAGCAGATAAAATTAGCAAGGGTTGAATGGAGAAAAAATGGCAGAGTTAAGTGTATCAAGAAAAAATATCGCTAAACTATTTAGCGAAATGAGAAATAAAAAATATGTAATTCCAGAATACCAAAGACCGTATGACTGGGATTTAGAAAAATGTGAAACCCTTTGGAACGATATTACCTCATTTTTTGAGGAAAAATCCCCAGAGCAAGAATATTTCCTTGGCACAATCGTAAGTTGTAAGAACGAAAAGAACCAAAGTGAAATTGAAGTGATTGACGGACAACAACGGATTACCTCCCTCTTTCTTTTATTGAGAGCCTTTTACTCAAAATTAGAAATGATGAGCGAGGACATCAATGTTCGTGGTCTTAAATCTCAAATTGCCCCGTGTATTTGGGATGTGGACGAAATTTCTATGGTGGTGAACGACAAAAATAAAATCCACTTGGAAAGCCGAGTTTCCACCGCACAAGACAACGATGTTTTACAAAAAATCCTCTATTCGGGAAAAACCGAAAGTGGTTCGGCAAAGTCAAAGTATGCTGAAAACTATAATTTCTTTTTTGAAAAATGCGAAGAATATGCCCGAACAAATCCCCTGAAATGGCAACCCCTATGTGTCGCCATTTTACAATCGTGTATTGTCCTACCGATTGATTGCGAAAAAGAAGATACGGCATTGACCATTTTTAACACCTTGAATGACCGTGGATTGCCTTTGGCGGACAGCGATATTTTCAAGGCTCAAATGTATAAAAATAAAGAGCAAGCCGAGCGACAAGAGTTTGCGACACGATGGAAAGAATTACGGGAGAGTTGCGAGAAAGCAAAAATCCAGTTGGACGATTTGTTTCGGTATTACTCGCATTACATTAGAGCCATCAAAAAAGATAAGTCCAAAGAGATTGGGTTGAGACGGTTCTATGCCGAGAATAAATATGAAAAACTCAAAACCCCATCTTTTATGGATGACTTGGAATTACTTTGTGGTTTTTGGGATGAGTTGAACAATTACCGCAAAGATGGTCAGTTAAAATTAAGTTTTGAGGATTTGAAATACACTCAATGCCTCCACAATTACCCAAATGATTATTGGAAATACTTGGCGAGTGTTTATTTTTTAAAGCACAAAGACAAACCAGATTTTCAAAAAGACTTTTCAGTTTTTTTGAAAAAAATTATTTCGTTCCTATTCTCAAAATTTATTGAACGACCTACCGTCAATGCGATTAGGGATGATGTTTTTCAAGGTGTAATTGACCTGTGGGCAACTGGAACTGTGAATTTCAAATATGAAATGGGCAAAACCTTTGATGCTCAACTTGAAAATGCCTATCAAACCAAAATCGCCAGAGGTTTAATCCTACTCCATTCATATTTGAACGAAAAACAGGACAACCTTTTACCAGAAGATTTTGAAGTGGAACATATCTTTCCAGTGAAATGGCAAGACACCAATTATAATGGCTGGACGATTGAAGATGCCGAGGAGCAGTTAAACCGATTTGGCAACAAGGTTGCGATTGAGAAACGGTTAAACATTCAGGCTGGAAATGGGTATTTTGGAAAGAAAAAATCCAAATATGCCCAATCTAAAATCGCCAATGTTAATGACCTCGCACGGGTCAGTCAAAACGACTGGCAAAAGCAGGACATTGAAAAACGAAATGCCGAGTTCGCAGAAAAATTAGTTTCGTTTTTTAAAGAGAACCTTTAAATCAATTGGTCGCACCCAGCCATAAGCCGTATTGCCTTTTTTGGCGAAACCGTATAGCATTGTAAATCTCTGGGCTTACCAGAGGATTATGAGAGCATAAATAAACCTACCATTCTTATTCTTTTAACTTTTAAAGAAATGCGAACAGTCGCAGGGGTTTATTTATATGCCATCAATTATCACCGTCAACGGTGTGTCCTTTGAATTACCAAACGGTCGCACCCTTTTTAACAACATTAGTTTTTCTCTTAACTCGAAAATGACCGCCCTTGTTGGGCCTAATGGGGTTGGTAAGACCTGTCTTGCTAAACTTATTGTGGGTGATTTTTCTCCTACAATCGGCACAGTTCGCAAGAGCGGAGCCGTTGCCTTTTTCTCTCAACGAGAAATAGCAAAAGCCATTACCGTAGAGGACTATTTATCCCCTCGTTATTCGTGGTCAGTTCTTGGTGAAAAACTCCTTACAGGAATTGACCGAGCCACCTTTTGTTCAAATTTAAGTGGTGGCCAGTGGATGCGAGTAAGACTTGCCTCAACAATAGATGACCAATTTCTTATTCTTGACGAGCCAACAAATGATTTAGACCGAGAGGCAAAATCAATTTTACGAAACTTTCTTGGCGAATATCAGCACGGTGTCCTTTTGATTTCTCACGATAGAGAATTTTTAGCCCTTTGTGATGATGTGCTGGAACTCTCTAATCAGGGGTTAGAGAAATACGGCGGGGGCTGGCAGTCTTATGAAGACGAAAAAGAACGAGAACGAAGCCAGTCAGTGAACGAACTTGATAGGGCTAAACGAGAGCGAGACAAGACAAAGGCCGAGCGAACTATTCAAATTGAAAGGCAAGAAAAGCGAAATCGTCAGGGTAAAAAATCCGCAGAAAAAGGCGGTATGCCAAAAATTTTAATTGGAGCAAGAAAACGAAAAGCACAGGCCACCACGGGTAAAGTGGATGCCTCAACAATGGAGAGGGCAAACACAAAAGTCAAAGAGGCTTACGAGGCATTTAGCGAAATTAAAATTGACCCGATTATGTATGCCGATTTAAACGGGGTTGAAATTCCAAGTCAAAAATTGGTTGCCGAGGCAAAGGACTATAATGTGTTCTTTGATAGATGGTTATACGAAAATGACCTTAATTTTTCTTGGAGAGGCAATGTTCGTTTGGCAATTAAAGGAACGAACGGTTCTGGGAAAACTACTCTAATTAAAGCGATATTAGGTAATTCACTAAAAACAAAAGGTGAACTCCGCCTTGGAAAATTATCAACACTTTATTTAGACCAGCAATGCTCAACCCTAAATGAAACACAAAGTGTTTTTGAAAATGTCCGTGCCGTTTCAAAAATGAGCGAAAGTGAAATTAGAAACAATCTCGCCAAGTTATTATTTACTGGCGACAGTGTATTTCAAGAGGTTCACTCTTTGAGCGGTGGAGAACGATTGAGGACGGCTTTAGCCTGTGGACTTTTGGCCGAGGAAAAACCAGAATTGATTATTCTTGATGAGCCGACAAATAACCTTGACCTTGGGAATATCAAATTTTTAGAAAACTTGATTTCTCAATTCAAGGGAGCGGTCATAATCATTTCCCACGATGAGATTTTTTTGAAAGAATGTGGGATTGATGATGAATTGTCTCTATGAAAATTAAGCCACATTTTTTGAGATGATTTCATCTACAAAATCATAGAAATCATCTGGGGAGTGTTTAAGGGTCATTCCACCCACAACACAAAAAGCAATGTAGGCGGAATATTCTTTTTCAATCCCTTGTTTTTCACATAGCTCCAAGAATTTCCAAAATTCATTAGCCACCAGTTCTTGTTCACTTGGTTTTTTCTTTGATTTTTTCATATATACCTTTCATTTTTATTCTGTTTTTAAGTTCATTTGATAAATTATTTCGTAAAAAAGTAGTTCTATTATTTCTGGCAACCACTCAATCCATTTAAGATGCTCCATCATATCAAGCCACCTTTTCCTTAAAGGGTGATTTTTGAATGGTGTTCTCCACGGTGTCCAATTTTCCGTAATCCATAACAGCCGAAACTTTGTTTTCAATCTGTTCACGGAAAACATTTTGAATTTCACGGCAAAGTTGAGTTGATACGGTAAAGACTTTAAAAGTTTTAATGGTGTTCGTGTTCGCATCCACTAAACAGGCCGTAAACATAAAACTCTCACCATCAATAATCTCATTTAAAAATCCCACTTGGTTTTCCTTGGGTTCCAAATTGATATTGATGAAATACTCACTACATAGGTGTTTGGTTTTTGTATAGAAACCCAACTGGCCTTGAACTTTACTCACGGCAAATTCCCATTCGTTATTTTCCCAAATAGAAATTGTCTGTTTATCAATATAGGGAGCCGATGTGATGAGATAAAATCCACCGTTCACTAAAAATGCCTTTGGCCCCTGAAATCGTGGAAATGGTGATGGCCTACCATTAGCAATCCCAAAAAATCCGTCCATCATCGTATTTAGACTTTTGGATTTCTTATTTTGTTTCCGTTTCAGTTTCGCCTGTCTCCGTCTCTCCGCTCTATTCATAAAATTACCCAGCCCTTTCAAAAATCTGTTTAAATGGAACATCGGTAATCAAATAGTCTTTGTCTTTTAGTGCTAATGGCAAAAGAGCCACACCAGTCCAGAGACGGGGAACGGATTTTGTTAAATCCATTCCAATCACAACCCGTCCAGCACATTTAGGATTAGTCCTTTCAATCAACTCAACAACCATCCCCATCATTCTTACATTGTGTTCATCGGTTGATTGCTCAAATGGCACCGTGAAAACCACTGGGACAAATTCGTTTGGTTTTGTTGGTGGAACATAGGTTTTTACATAAGTCTCAATTCGGTTAAGAAAGTCATTTTTAGTTTTCATACGAACTCCTATAAAAAATTTGCGAACATTCAGGACACAAGACGACCCACTAACCACATTGATAAGTGGCTTGATGTCCTTTGGTTTGAATACTTGGACAGATTTTTGGGTAAGGGGTTCCGTTCGGTGTTTCGCTATGGAAATCCCGTCTCACTCAAAAATTTTTGTAATAAATTGGTTGGCTGGTATTACGGTTGGTGGTAGATTTGAATTATCAGGTCACTCTACTTACCAACATTGTCTCTCTAAAAATCTCCTTTCATTTACCGTTTTGTTTTACTCAAAAACTTTTCTCTATACACACAGTATAAAATACCCATCTAAAAAAGTCCAATTTTCAAGCACACAAAATCACTTTTTCCGCAAGAAAAATATTTTCGTAATGGCGAAAATATTAAACTCAAATTTACGAGTGAATGAGCGACCTATTACAAGAATTTCGCTCTCACGATGAGACGAGTTTTTAATATTATTAAAAATTAAATCACTCATTGCTCATCACTACACTCATCCAATGATTAGCCGACTGGATGATGCCCTTATAAACAGTCATACCAATCAAGTCATATTCTACTGGCTCGTCATTCCCCGTATTCACTCGGCAATCTGGTATTTTAGAAAAGTTAATTTCGGGTCGTTCTCCTTTTGAAAGAGCCAGCATCTTTTCAAACTTGATTTGTTCCATTGCTTGAAATGCTCGTGCCTCAACAGAAAATTTCTCGGCCTTAATTTTTATGTTTTTTCTTTTCCTGTATCTGTCGGCAAAGAAATCAACGACCGATTGAATGCCAATAAAATTATCTTTTTCCATATCGGCTCCATTTTAAGTCATTCTCAATTTCAAAGCCCGCATCTGTTAATTTTTGGATGACTGTATCTACATCGTAGAAATCTCCACGAACCTCTATCCATAGCCCATCATCAACATTGGCTCTTTCCGTATCACGACAACAATAACGAAACTGAACCTCGTCAATTTGGCGAATGACTGTGCCTCGTCTATATTTAGAGCCAAGAATTTCCACTGGGTAATCTTGGTTTAATGTTTCCTCCGTATAGTCCTCCACATCAACAGGACGGATGTCGTGTGTTTTAAGTCTCCGTTTTGTAATGGCGGAAAGTTTTAATTTTTTCATAACTACTCCTTATCTATTTCTGGTTATTGAGTTGCGACCACCGCACCTCTTATTGGTGAAATACCGTTTCCATTTTTAAAATTTTGAAAAACCAGAAAAAAAGATAAAAAAGTTATGAGAACGAATTGGTGAGACTTAAAAGCAGGACTTAATATTAAAAACAGAACCAATGATAAGCGAGGCAAGCCGAACCCGTAAGGGATGAGGCGAAGCCTCGCCATCGCATTATTCTATAAGCGATGGCAATAAGACATTCATCGCCCAATATCGCCGAAAAACTCAATCTATTGGAGTTTTTCCAGCCATCAAAAAAATTTTAAGAAAAATAGCAAACCACTAAAAATTTCTCCCATTTAGTTTTTACGAGCAGGTTTTTGATTGGCAAGAACCACTCGCAAACTAAACCGCCCATAAGGGCAGAGGAGAAATTGTATGAAGCATTTTATTTTAACCAAAGTCCACTCGTCGTCAGTGGCAACCGAACCCAAGGATTTAGAAAAGGGTCTGGGATTTATCGCTGTGTTGGAGGCAACAAAGCGAATTGGCGATATTGTTGTGCCTGATTTCATCAAATGTAAGTCGGCCATCAAGTTAGATGCTGGTGAGCAGTTGTTAGAGGTTGAGGTGTTTAACATTTCTGGGAGCAATGGTGGTCGGCCACAGACTTACTATCGCATTCTACGGAAAGCCGAACTTGGAGGGAAAAAGTAATGTTTCCCACAGTCGGCGAAGTGTTGAAACACAAGGAAGCCCTTATCACCGTTTTTTCGGTGGTAGGGGCAACCCTATTTTATTTCTTTTACCGTCTTTATAGAGGCCGTAAATACCATTTAAAAGAACTAAAAGCCCTTGGCCTCTATCAAGACAACACAAAAGATATGATGAACGAAAAAACAGGATTAAGGGAACGGCGAGTAAGTTCAAAAATCAAAGTTTACTGGAAAGCCAATAAACTGATTTTTTCAAAATATAACCGTGCCTATGGCATCAAAAATTTTGAAAACTTAAAGCCGAACTTGGAAACCCTTTTTGGCAAAAAAATTGAACTCATCACACACGAAAAGCAATGGTGGTCATCACAACCAAAAATCATCCTCCACACCGAGGCATTTCCAGAAAAATTCTTGTTGTCGCAAATACCATCACTCACAGTTGGGCAGTTATTCATAGGCATTGATGCCTTGATGAATTTCATAATTTTGGAGGTCATCAAAAATTTTGAAAACACTCTTTTAATCATTGGGCCAAAGGGGTCTGGAAAATCAGTTTTAATCAATTCAATTATTCGTTCTTTCTTTCAAACTCTTTTGAAACACAACCGACTGAACGAATACCAGTTGATTATCGCCGACAACAAGGGAACTGACTTTATTGAGGTCGTGGATGAGTTCAAGGGTTCCTACTATCAGCCGTTCAATTTGGGCGATTTGCGAGAGTTGGTTGGACGATTGAGACAACACAAAGAGGAAATTGAGGCAACATTGGCATTTTTAAAAGCCAATAAAATTAGTCCTCGGCATTGGGACGAAATTCGCACGGAGGACACAAAATTTTATGTGCCTCCAAAACTTTTCTTGGTGTTGGATGAGATGAAAGCCTATTTTGGCTCTGGTAAGTCAGCACCCAAACTTTCCAAAGACCCGACAGCCGATGAGTTGGCTCGCAAAGAAAAATACGACTTGACCCAAGAGTTCGGTCATTTGGTCAATTTTTTTGCGGAACAATGTCGCTCTACGGGAATAGTCCTCATCTGTGCCAGTCAATCGCCGAATAAAAGTGATTACGACTACCCAGATTTTATTAACTTTCCAATACTCATAGCATCTCAAACCAATGCCCAGCAAAGCATCCAGTTAATCGGCGACACAAGCCTAAACGACAATACACTGACCAGAGGAAAGTTTGTAATTCGGGACGAAATTGGAACCCGTAGGTTTTTGGCTCCGCTCTCTATCAAAATCAAAGGTGATGGAGATGGTTCTAAATAAAGTATTCTGTGGCCTTGATACAATCCACATCACTATTACACGGCCACGAAGTTTGATTTCATTCGTCGGTGAAAATGCGGAGCCTACGGACAAACTCTTTTACGGCATATTGGAAATTCTGTTTGAACAGCATTTTGTCGTTCAAGGTGGCTCAAAGCAATTCGTGAACAATGGGAGCGAGTATGTCCAAAGCAATTCAAAGGAAATTTTAGTTCAACTCCGTTCCGCTCACCTAATGAAATACGGTCGCCTAAAAGTTGGAGCCATCCTAAAATTTTTGAGCGACAACGGAGTAAAGCCCAGAGCAAAGCGAACTCGCAAAAAAGATTTTAAGCCTGAAAAACAAGATGTGTTTTATCAAATCACACGGCTGGATTTTGCCGTGGACTTTGAAACACGAATTGACCTGATTAAAATTTTAAATGAGCGAGTAGGCTACACTCATTTTTTTACGGGCATCCCCAAAGACTATTTTTATCGGGTCATCCAGCACAACATACGGATTGATAAGGACACACGGGAACACCGATTTAAGGCGATAGACATTTACAATTTGGGTTGGCAACTCATTATCTACGACAAGAGACTTGAAATCGCAGAGCAAGCGACACCAGAAAAACTCCAATTATACCCACCTATCTATCGGGACATCCTCGTAGCCAAGGAACGGAGACTTTATCGGGTTGAATTGAGGTTTTTCCGTTCCCGTAGCATCGCCTTTAATAATCTTACCGTGGATGAACTTTTTGATTTACCAGCCAAGGAATTGAATAAGTTTGGGCAAGCGACCCAATTATTAAAAAGAAAAAATCAAAAATTTATTCCAAGCACTCTTTTTTCTCGTCTTTTCTCCGTTTGATTTTCCATTTAAAGAACGGAGGAATTTTTATGGACAGTAATTTTTCAAGTATTAACAGAGCCGTTGAACAATCAATGGCCTTTCTTAATGACCAAATCAAAAAAATAGATTGGGACAAGAAATGGCGAACGGATTACCCGAAAACTGAACGGGCAAAGCAAGAAGCGGAGACACTTAAAAAGCCAGAGGTAAAAGAGGCACTGAAAGAGGTTTTCACCGAACAATCGTTGGTGATGTCCCGACTTGGGGAGGTGTTCTAATGAAAGCCGTTAGAATTACCGAGTTGGACGAGATTACTGAATTTCCCGTGGGCTATATCGTGAAAGCCGATGGGAGCGATGAAATGGTGGGATGTTGCCCAAAAGGATTTTTCAATTTCTTTGGGTTATTGGATGCGATTGATGAACTGAAATCATATTTTTTGTTTTGGTTAAAAGCCGAACTCCAAGAGGACGAAAAAACTTTGATTACACCTAATCACGGCATTGATGCCTTTTTTAAAAATCCAATCTTTGAAAAGTTAGAGTGTCGGGGTGGCTATATCTATGCCCACGACGGACAGACTTTTATTATTTCACTGACCGAGGGCTGGGTTTTACTCACATTTCTCATAAGTAATGGCAGAGGCAATCCAAGCCACTGTGAGGTTTATTATGCGAGAGACGGAAAATTATTTTGTAATGGGGCGGAAATTTCCGTCCAAGCCTTTGTTCAAAAACTTTATTGCGATGAAAAAAATCAATTCATCATTGGGAGGAAAAAGGGGGGCGAGGATTAACCCTCGCCCTGATTTTCAAGAACTTTAAGCAGATACTTGATGGAAATTGAAATGGCAGAACCAGAATTTAAATAAACTAAAATGTTGGTTCCGTTTTTGGTTTTTCTCACCTTATGGAAAGGCACAAAAGCCAAGCCTCGGTTCATTTTCTCGTTCTGTGTTTGTTGTTTTTGTTTAGCCATACGGCCTCCTTTTTTGTTTCAACCCACTTTGGGGTTTTCACAAATCGCTGAAACCCAAGTGGTGTTAGAAACGAGGGGCAACCAGCCGAAAAATTTTTAGAGTGGAAAGAGGACGACTGGCATAACCGATGACGACTTGTTGGCGGTGGTTAGTGATTAAGGATGTCCCCAATCGGTCGGCTGGATTGCCCCGTTAGAAAGGTCGTATTGGCAATTAAAACCCCACAGACTGGAAAATAAGAGGCTCTGGCAGGGTCTTTTAGGGTGAGAGTGAAAACGAAAATTGAGGGCATTTCTATTACAAAAATATCTCCCATTGCCCAAGTGATGCCCAAATGCTATAAGTTATTGATTATAGGGGGTTTACATCACCTCCACCAATACCTAGATTTGAGAACCCGGGTCGTCCCCGTGAGTTCTCGCCACTCAGAACTTGGTTTTTGATACTGGTTTGGATGAGTTAGTCTTCGCCGTCTCGATGAAGCGGCAAATCCAAGATTGCAAAATGGGGACGAAAACGTTGAACCCGAGGGGCTGAGACAACGCAGACTTTGGGTTTTTTTATGGGGTGGGGACGGTAAGTGAAAACCAAATCCCTAAATTCATTTAGTATTTTTAACTCTGAATTTGGTTCGCCTGTTGTTACATCACCTTTTTGGTTGCGGGGATTGAATCAATTTTTCACTTCAAGCTTCCAGTGGCCAATTCAATGAACGCTTTCACCTTGGGTGGTACGAATCGATGTGGTGGATAAACAAATGAAAGAACAACTTTTGCTGATGGGCCGATATCAATTTTCCAATCTGGCAAAACTTGTATAATCTTTCCGCCTTTAATTTCTGCTTCGCATATAATTGATGGCATAATTCCGATTCCATCACCCGCAAGGACAAATCCTTTAACAGCCTCCATGTCATCAACTACGATTCTAGGATTGATTTGAACCGTCGCAGTTTTCTTACCGTCAGTGAGTTTTATTTTATTACCAATTACTTTAAAACCAAGAAAATCAAACTTGTCTAAATCAGATACATTTTTTGGTACCCCTCGCTTACTTAAATATTGAGAACTCGCCCACAAAGATCCCTCTGTGTCTTTAAATTTTTTAGCTATAAGAGATGAGTCTTTCATAGGGCCGCCCCGCAGGGCGAGATCGACAGATTCTCCGACTAAATCAACGAATCGATTCGTTAGTATAAGCTCAACTTTTGTTTTCGGAAAACGAGCTAAATATTTCTTTACAAGCGGAGGCAGAACACTATGGCCTAAATCAGGTGGAGCAGTTATTCGTAGCAATCCTTCAGGTTCTGATTGAGAGTCTTTCAGCGCACTCTCTGCTAAGTTCACTTCGTTCAAAGCGACTAGACAGTGTTTAAAATACGTTTTTCCAGCTTCCGTGATACTGAGTTTTCTGGTCGTTCGGTGTATCAAAGTGGTACCAAGTCGTCTTTCAACCTCTCTGATTTTGCCGCTGACTGTAGTCACAGGCATGTTTAATAGCTTTGCTGCGCCTGTAAAGCTGCCAGTTTGAATAACCTTAACAAAAACTTCGATACCGTCCATTTGTCCCATGCTTTTGATTATACCGTAATCCGCACAGTATTTCCATATAATACTGTCTAATAAAATATAATGATTTGGACGATACTTAAATGAGAGGGCTAACAACTAAAGCAAGTCATTAAGGAGATATAGAAATGGCAAATGCAGATCGAAAAACAACAATTGGATTTTGGGTGCTAACCCTATTGGTATTGTTACCAACCGCAGGATCGGGAGTTGCAGAAGTATTTACTTCTGGCCCTGAACAAACGATCAAGGCCATGCAAGTGCTGGGCTATCCGCTGTATTTGATGAAACTTTTAGGCACCGCAAAGATTTTAGGCGCGATGGCAATCTTAACGGGTCTTTCAAAAACGCTGAAGGAATGGGCGTTCGCAGGATTTGCGATTAATTTCATGGGCGCTACGGCTTCCCATCTTCTTGCCGGAGACACTGCGAATGCACCAATGCCGTTTGTTTTCTTCATACTGCTCATGGGTGCGTACTATTTTAGTAAAAAAAGAGAAACCGTTTAAACTAATCCACCAAATAAAAAAGGAGAACCAAATGAAAGCACAACAAACACGAATTCCATTGAAAGCATCAATTTCAGCTATTGCAATACTATTTGCAATGAACGCAAAAGCTGGTGCTCTCGATATCGATCTAAGTAAATCGAGCATTGATTTCAAAATTAAACATATGCTGATGATGACGGCCGATGGCCAATTTAAAGAATTTTCGGGGTCGATAGAGAAAGATGACGCAAATTTTTTAAATTCAAAAGTAAATTTTAAAGTGAATACTTCGAGTATTTTTACTGATGAAGAAAAGAGGGATAAGCACTTAAGAACAGCAGATTTCTTCGATGTAGAAAAATATCCTGAATCTACTTTTGTTAGCACGAAAATCGAGTCCGTCGCAGATAAAAAGTACGCCCTCTACGGTGATCTGACAATTCACGGAAAAACTAAAAACGTTAAATTTGATTTAGAAGAGTCACAGGTGGACGGAAAATCTGTTTATACAGCTTCGACATCACTTGATCGACTCGAATTCGGGGTCGGTCAAAGTAGTATGATGATTGGCGACAAGGTTAAGCTTTCAATAAAATTAACTACTAAATAAGGAGTTTAAAATGAATATCACACTATGGGTTATACAAGGTTTACTAGCAGCCATGTTTATCATGGCTGGAATGATGAAGGCTTTTCAGTATGAGAAAGCAAATGAAAAACTTCCATGGGTCAAAGACGTTTCCAAAGGCTTGGTCACACTCATCGGAATAAGTGAATTGCTTGGAGGAATAGGTTTGATTGCACCGCAAGCAACTGGAATTTTGCCGATATTGACTCCAGTAGCTGCTATAGGACTTTCGGTCATCATGTTGTTAGCGGCTCGGTTTCATCTATCCAGAAAAGAAATGCCTGGAGTAATCACGAACCTTGTTATTCTAGTTTTAGCAGCGTTCGTAGCTTATGGACGGCTTTCTTTATAGGAGACAATTATGAGAAAAACTCAACCAACATTTTTTCTCTCTCATGGTGGAGGCCCTTGGCCTTGGCTTAGAAAAGAAATGCCATTTTTAGACGGACTTCACCAGTCGCTAAAAGATGTGGTGATGAGTCTGCCCGAGAAACCTAAGGCTATAGTTATAATTTCAGGTCATTGGGAGGAAGATGAGTTTACAATTATGTCTAATCCCAGGCCTCCGATGGTGTTCGATTACTATGGTTTTCCAGAACACACGTACAAAATTAAATATCCTGCCCCTGGATCACCTGAATTGGCTCAAAAAATAAAAACTGTTTTAAACGAAAATAATATTTCATCGAGTCTGAATTCGGAAAGGGGATTTGATCACGGCGTTTATAGTTTGCTCTATCCAATGTATCCAGAGGCAGACATTCCAATTGTTCAAATTTCAATGAAAAATGATTTTAATCCTAGCGAGCATTTTCGCCTTGGTTTGGCTCTGTCGTCTTTACGTCAAGAAGGAGTGCTCATAATTGGCAGCGGAAATCTTTTTCACAACCTCAGAGAAATGCAACGCTCTAAGGTACAGTCTGAGCAATTTGATAGTTGGATTAGAAAAGTTATCTTGAGTCAGGACTTAGAATTTCGCAATAAAGAAATATTGAATTGGGAAAGCGCACCTTTCGCAAGGTACTGTCATCCAAGAGAAGATCATTTAGTTCCACTATTTGTTGCTTTAGGTGCAGCTCATCAAGAACAAGGCACGCTTGTTTTTGGTGAACCACTTTTGGGTGCAGTTTCGGTCTCTAGTTTTCGATTTGGAGAAATTTAATTATGAGTATGCTGGGTAAAAAAAAGAAATCCCCATTTTTTCAAGAGAACGGATCTCCAATCGTGGACCCTATCGTTCTGAATCGAAGCGAAATTTTAGCAATTCGTCGTCAACTTGGTTTTTCTACGAATAAACCAAGTTAAAAAATTGAGGGTGACCCCTGCAGCTAATGGGACTTCTTCGACGGAAGTAAGAAATCTGACTGATTTTTACCTCAACGTTCAAAGAGTTTCAAAAAATTCAGCCACAGACTGTTCAAATTTTATCCTATCTCTCATTTGAAAAGAATTTTTAGTCAGCGCACAGGTAAGTATTCTATCTACTCTAAAAACTCGAACGTCCGATCGCAAATGATCCCAAGCAAGAATGTACCATACGGGCCAATTGAAAAGCAGAAAGTGAGGCTCGATAGTTCTCGTTGTCCTTTTTTTACTCTCGTCTGAGTATTTGATTTCGAGTTGTTTATTCTCAAAAAAGCCTTTCTGAAGTGGAGCCAGAATACTATCCTTGGGGGAATTTAGCCCGGATAGCACTTGATCAGATGCTCGATCGCCAACCCAAATACGTTTGCGTATGTTCTCAATCAATCGCCTCTGTGAATCTGGGAAGGATTGTGCAATCTTGTTTCTGACACTTCTGAGATTTTTCATCAAAAGTGGTGAAGGCAACTTCTCCATTGTTGCAAGAGCCAGTAAGAGATCAAGAATTTCGCCATAACTGAGCTGTAATTTGCCAAGGCCCCAACCTTGTTGAAGTCTTATGCCGCCCCCGCGTCCTCTATCTGAATCGATCGGATAACCGGCTTCTGACAAATACCTCAAGTCCCGCATCAGAGTTCTAAGACTTACTCGCAGGGTCTTGCTTAAAGCAATAGTGGTCCAATGCTCATGTGATTTTAAGAGGCCCACCAACCTATCGAGTCTATTTTTTCGCTCTAAGTAGCTGCTTTTCGACATGAAACAAATATGCCATTAAATGGCATATATTCCCATAAAATAGATACTGGAGGTAACTTATGAGAATGCTTATTTTTACAGTTATGATTTTATTTCCGTTGAGCCAAGCCTATGCGGCCCAAGACAACTGTCCAGTAGTTGAAGTGGGGATTGGCAAACTAAGGCCGCAAGCTGACCAGACATTGTTTCTCAAAGACTCAAGAAACCTCGGTCTGCATCTGAAGCAAATGAAGGGATTTATCAGTCGGCAATTCTACAGAATTGAATCCACTAATCAGTGGATGGATATTGTTTGCTGGCGATCAGAGGGCGAAGCAAAAAAGGCAGCAGAGGAAGTTCATAAGATTCCTGCTTGCAACAGTTATTTAGGGCACTACAATGATAAACCGGATCTCTTTGTTCATGGAGTAGCGCACGACTAAATGATTGCACCAAAATCTAAAGGTAAAATAAAAGAGTACAGATTCAAAGGTAAGGTCTGGAAGTACAAGGGCCATGCTGGTTGGTACTTTGTGACTTTACCCAAGGCGCTTTCAAAAACCATTCGGCAATTTCATGGTTTATCAGAGGAAGGCTGGGGCCGCTTGAAGGTCAATGCTGCGATTGATGAAATTACTTGGACGACTGCAATTTGGTTTGATACTAAATTCGCTAGCTATCTCCTGCCCATCAAGGCCACAGTTAGAAAAAGAGCAGACATCAGTGAAGGCCAAAGACTTTCAATAGCCCTGCACCTAGAGAGGGAAGACTCAAGATTTAGCCTTTTCAGAAAAACCCGGTAAGAACTCTGACTGAGAAAGCTCGGTCGGTTCAGTTCGGTCCATCCCAGTGCCACTCATCTCAAATGTTGGGAATATGGACCTATGGGTGGCCGACATTTCAGTATATTAGATGACATATCAGTAGTTGATCTGCAAAGTCAGATTCCGCGAGCTTGTCCCTAGTTTAGGTAGGGTTTGATAGTGGACTCCAAGTAAGGAATAATCCTTATTTGCAACTAACCAAGGAGCCCACGAAAATGAAAGTAATAAACAACACACAAAATTAGAAGAAAAAT
>WBZM01000465.1_pt1 | contig 51270 bp, 49 predicted proteins | sample 5204271 | NCBI WGS metagenome assembly WBZM01 (sample SAMN12344346, study PRJNA552823) | activated sludge metagenome | biome: Activated sludge suspended growth; feature: Nitrification reactor; material: Wastewater; isolation source: activated sludge from nitrification reactor of wastewater... | reverse complement strand
GTACTTTCCCCCGAGCACCCTTGGAGTCGAGAAATAACCACCCAAGCACAAAGGCCTGCAGTGGAGGATTACATTTTCAAAGCCACTTCAAAATCTGATCGTGAAAGAAAAGCTGAGGCCAAAGAAATCACTGGAGTCTTTACAGGTAGCTACGCTTTCCACCCACTTTTACCTAAGCACAAGGTTCCAATATATATTGCGGACTATGTGATTGCTGAATACGGGACAGGCGCGGTGATGTCCGTTCCTGCCCATGACGAACGCGATCATCTCTTTGCTAAGACTCAGGGCTTGCCACAGATCCGTGTCGTCGTGGGTGAAGGGGCTCTGTCATCAGGGAAAGGTGGCATTGTCGAAGAGACTTGCTTTGTTGAAGATGGTAAATTACAAAATTCGGCTCAGTTTTCAGGATTGACCTCAAAAGAGGCTCGTTCACAAATCATTTCAGAATTAGAAAAGGTGGGCCTGGGAGAAAAGAAAATTACTTATAAATTGAAGGACTGGGTTTTTTCGCGGCAACGCTATTGGGGCGAGCCATTCCCTTTGTCCTTCGCTCCTGATGGATCGATCGTTCCCGTTCATGAATCAGAGCTCCCTGTGGAATTACCTGACATGAAGGATTTCAAACCGAATGAGGATGGCTCGGCTCCGCTAGCTCGGGTTCCTGAATGGGTGCAACATACTTCTAAATCTTTGCCAGGAGTGCCTTTGATGCGCACCACAGACACCATGCCTGGTTGGGCAGGGTCCTGTTGGTACTATCTTAGATTTATGGATCCAAGGAATGACAAAGCACCTTTTTCTCAAGATGCAGTTAATTATTGGGGGATGGTGGATCTCTATGTGGGAGGAACTTCCCATGCGGTCATGCATTTGTTGTACGCTCGATTTTGGCACAAAGTTTTTTATGATTTAAAATTGGTTCCCCATCCAGAGCCATTCAAGAAACTTTTCAATCAAGGTATGGTCACCGCCTTTGCTTTTAAGGATTCTACCGGACGCTTGGTAACTTCTGATGACGTGCAAGCTTCTGGTGCTGAGTGGATTCGAAAATCCACAGGCGAAAAAGTGGAGAGGTTTATCACCAAAATGTCTAAGTCCCTACGGAATGTTGTAAATCCAGATGAAGTGATTGAAACCCACGGATGTGATGTTTTGCGAGCTTATGAAATGTTTATGGGCCCTCTCGATGATGAAAAACCCTGGACAGATGAAGGGCTTCCTGGATGTGAAAGGTTTTTAAAGCGGGTTTGGAATTTTTTCCATGAAGAAAATGATACCTTGAAAAAGCAATTTTTAAAACACGATGACCAAAATTCTGAAGATCGGCTAACTCTTGAGCGAGCTTTTCATCGGTGCTTAAAACGAGTAAATGATTCTTTCATCAATTTTAATTTCAACACGGCTATTGCAAGCTTTATGGAGTTTTTAAATACGGCCGTTGAAAAATCCAGCGCGATGAATCGTCAGCAAGCAGAAAACTTTCTTAAGATTCTGTCACCATTCTGTCCTCACTTGGCTGCAGAAATTTGGCAAGAATTGGGACATCAGAATGTAATTGATTATGAATCGTGGCCTCAACTTAATCCTTCATTTTTAGAGGATACCGATTTTGAACTAGTTATTTCTGTTAATGGTAAACCTAGAAAGCGAGCCCAAGTGCCGCGAGGAACAAACAAGGAAGAGCTAGAAAAGATCGCCAAGGAGACTTTGGGGGAACTGATCGCTGGAATGACGATCCTTAAGGTGATCGTCGTTCCTGACAAGTTAGTGAATATCGTGGTTAAATAAATTCGGGTTAGAGGTATAGGTTTTTTAAAAGATGGTCGGTAAAATTATTCCAGGTTCCTTTCTTGTTAGAATCTGAGAAGTCTTTGCCGGCGTTTGAGTATTTTTCATCGTCCCTGCTATTCAATATTTTTTCTTCAATTTTAGTATCATATTGGCTGTTTTCTATAAATTCAGCAATAACTGTTGAAGTTCCTGTTTTATCATTTCCTTTGAGTGTGTTTTGAATGACTGAAGTATCTAATGTATATTCTTCCTTATTTGATTTGGAATCTAATCTGACACATATAAGTTTAAATTCAGTGATAACAAATCCAGAAATTGGATGAATATCCTTTAAATTAGCGTATTTTACTGTTCCATTGTCCACAATCTCTGTGACTTCTAGAACTTTAGGAGTGATTAAGACTTTATTTACATATTTAATATCGTAATATCCAGATTTGTTTGGATTAAAATATTCAGAGTTTGGTTCAATAAAACAAGATGTTTGTGCAGATATTTTACTTGGGATAATTTTTCCTCCACTTAAAGCTAAACTTGGAATCTTATACGTTATTGATTCATCAACGGAAGAAGTTAACTCTTTATAAGCTTGGTAACTATTACTTTTATCAATATGAGCATAGGTATTAATTAGAATCTTATCCTGCTGTTGAATGTCGGCAGCATACAGATTAAAACTCGAAATTCCAATGATCATGCTTAGAAAATATTTATAATTCTTCATGGTTTGTCTCCCATTGTTATTAAAAAAGAGCTATTTTTAAGAGAAAATACTCAATGAGAAAGAATGCATAATTGAGACCACTATCGAGCCGATTTTTTTACTCAGTCATTTCCATTAGGAATAAACTAACTATTTGAATTTATTTACTGAAAAAGATTGTTCTTAGAATTCATAATAAACGATTGATGTTAAATCTCAGGTTAAAGGTGAATCTAAAACAAAAATTGTCACTGGATGCTGTCAACAATAATGACGGGGTGAAGCCTCTATCTTCTTTTTGGTGAATACAACTCAATTTGTCATCAGGCAAGTTGGACTTAGTCTTTAATTTTAATCTGCTTGCCACGAGCTAATCTAGTATTTTTGCTAGATTAATCTAGCAAAAATACTAGATTAGTTGACAAGAAGAAGACTGACTTCTAACATGTAAAGAATGAAAAAAAAGACAAAACCAACCGTCAAACTCAGTCGCTTTGAGATGGACCTTCGTCACCGATTTGAGGAAGGTTTTGATCTTATTCAGGTTATTCTGGGCCCTCGTCAAGTAGGTAAAACAACGGCTATTTTGAATCTCTTGGCGGATTATGACGGAATTTTTCATTACATATCAGCCGAAGAAAATTTAGCTGTTCAACAAGACTGGCTCAATCAACAGTGGCAACAGGCACTTAGTAAATCCAGCTCTTGCCTTTTGGTCATTGACGAAATTCAAAAAGTACCCAATTGGAGCGAACGAATCAAAACCCTCTGGGATGAGCAGAAGGTCAAAAGAAATCAAAAACTAAAACTCGTTCTATTAGGATCGAGTTCGTTGAAAATTCAAAAGGGCCTTTCCGAAAGCCTTACTGGACGGTATGAATTGTTGCGAGCCTTTCACTGGAGCTTTGAAGAGTCACAAATTATTCAGAAACTAACCTTGAGTGAATATCTTAATTATGGTGGCTATCCAGGATCCTACCGTTTTATTGGCCATGCGAAACGATTTGATACCTTTATTCAAAATTCCATTATTAGTTCTGTGATTGAAAAGGATCTATTGAGTGAGTCTCGAATCAGAAATCCAGCACTATTTAAACAGACCTTTCAGCTTTTGCAGGTTCTTCCCTCTGCCGAAATTAGCTATACAAAGCTTTTGGGGCAGCTTCAGGACAAAGGAAATACAGATCTTATCAAAAATTATTTAGATTTTTTTGAAGGTGCATTTTTGCTAAAACAAATTCACAAATATAGCAGTAAGGCTTTTAGGACCAGGCTTTCGAGCCCAAAAATAGTTTGTTTGGCGCCTTCACTTTTTCAAAGGCAAAAAAAAGAGGCTCCTGATTTTTTGGGATTATGTTTTGAGTCCTTGGTGGGGGCTGATCTGCTGAAGGCTGGCTTGGAGGTTACGTACTGGCGTGAAGGCGATTTTGAGGTCGATTTCTTAGTAGAATTGGATGGTCACACCATAGGTATTGAGGTCAAATCACAAAAGAGAAAGTCCTCTAAAAGCGTTCCTGTTTTTTTGCAAGAATTCAAAAGCGCAAGAATTATTTATATTAATTTTGAAAATTATAGTCATTTTGCCCTTGATCCGAAAAATTTTTTGTTGAAAATGACGGACGGATAGGACGAATTAAGCCCGAATTGTTAAAGCCTTTCATCTACATGGTTTCTTGCCTTTTTTGTTTTGATATCTCATTGACAACACTCCATATTTCATCGACTATTATGGAGTATGATACAAAGACTAGTAACCCCTTCTAATAAATCAAGTTTTTTCCTTTTTGGCGCTCGTGGAACAGGAAAGTCCACCTTTATATCTGAACAATTTCTTCCGCAAATTGAGGGCGAATACATTTACTATGACCTACTGAATGACGAGACAGAAGAGCGTTTATCTCGAAATCCGAGTCTTATTGCAAGCGATCTGACTGCATCAAGAAAAAAGCCTGAGTGGATTATTATTGATGAAGTTCAAAAGATTCCACGCTTATTAGACGTTGTTCACTCCCTCATAGAGAAACAAAAGATAAAATTCATCTTGTCCGGCTCCAGCGCTCGAAAGTTAAAAATAGAAGGGGCAAACTTGCTCGCTGGACGCGCCTTTGATTACAGATTGTTTCCAATAACATTTTGGGAACTCGAATCAGAATTTGATCTCGGGCAAGTTCTTAGTTTCGGCTCGCTACCGACAGTCTTTCATTTTAAAGAAAAACCAGAAAAAATAAAGTACTTGAAGTCTTATGTCGCCTCCTACGTGAAATTGGAAATTCAGATGGAACAAGTTGTCAGAAGATTAGATCCATTTAAACAGTTTTTAGAAGTTGCCGCGCAGATGAATGGCAAGCCAGTGAATTATTCTAAAATAGGAAAGGAGGTTGGAGTTGATACAAAAACAGTTATTAATTATTTTCAAATTCTTGAAGACACCTACTTTGGCTTCATTCTTCCTGCATTTCATACCTCATTGAGAAAAAGTATTTTGTTAACCCCTAAGTTTTACTTTTTCGACATAGGAGTTAAGCGCGCGCTGGAGAGATCTCTTCACTCCGAACCAGTACCAAGAACCTCCTATTACGGAGAGACCTTCGAACATTTGGTTATTATTGAAATCTTCAGGTTGAATTTCTACTTTGAAACAGACTATTCTTTGAGCTACTTTTCAACCAAAGAAGGAGCTGAAGTTGATCTTGTTTTATCGCGAGGGAAACGTGAAATAATTTTTATTGAAATAAAATCAACAACGTCCGTTGACGAGGTGGAGGTAAAAAAGCTATCGACTTTGGTATCTAAAACACAAATTCAAGCTTTCTATTTTTCCTTAGATCCAATTCCACAAGAAATTCACGGAGTGAAATGCCTTTATTGGCGAGACGGAATAAAAGATCTTTTCGAAAAAGTTTAATCAGAATCCATAAGAGCTTCAAAGGCTGAAGAAATTCCTTTTCGCTTCCGAGTTTGTTCCAGGAATTAGGATCGCGCTTGAGTGAAGCCGCTGCATCGACCGAGCTGCCCTCCGGGATTTGAGGCCCATAAATTCGAACCCCAGCAGGAAACTGTGTCATTACTTAAAATTGCAAAGGTATGGTTATTGCTAAATTGGGCGGTTTGAATGGTACAAGTTTATTTTTCAGCAAGCGATTTTCTGAGGTCTTCAGAAAATCTTACTAACTTGTCGTCGGTTTTTTTAACGAATCTACTTGGTGGTAAATTTTCCGATATCGATTTTAATTTCAATTGCAGAGACGCTATCATAAACTGCGTTTTTTCTTGATCATGGCCGTCGTCTTTACCTTTTTCCATCCTTAGATATTCCGTCAATGCCTTTGCAACATTCAAAATGTTATTTCTAGCCATCGGAGATAGAGGAGTTTGGGTCATAGTGAAAATTTCGAAGCACTTTTCTACCGAATCCATTTCACTCCATAGTTTGGCTAATGTTTGAGGCACATTTGGGCTTTCCCCAAGGTACTCTTTTGTAGAAACGCAGCGATAGTATGTCACCTCTCTATCAATTCCTTTGTATGGCGTACTCGCATCAGGAGCTTCGTTTTCAGTTAAACCATACTCCGATAGCGTATTTCTTTTATTTGCAATGATGAAGGGACTATCTCGATGTTGGTTTGGCTTTTCATAAACAAAATATTCGGAGAGGTAAATAAATGCATGCTGGACGAAATAAGGCTGCTTCTTCCCGGCCATAGAAATCAATCCCAAATCACCAACAATGGGTTTTTCGTTTGGGCCAAGTTTTTTGCATAGACCAGAATTCATATAAAAGCTGATTTCATCCTCAGTCGAATAACGTAGATTAGAAAGTAATCCCATGAAAACCAATCCCGCATTGTAACAATTTGGTCCACCTTCGGTTGGCCTTTTAGCAAAATAGTTCTTAACTTTTTCTGGCAAACAATTTGAAATCTCTACTATACACTGTCCGTTTTTTTGAGCTGGATTTAACGTGCAATTATAAGAGTCAGTTTTTTGCTTCCAGTTGTAAATGGCGTTCGATAGAGCGCTAACCTCAGAGCAGTCACTAGATTTTAGAAAGACATCGTCGCCTTGTCTTTGAATCTCAAAACTATAGCCTTTCAACGACCATACCATGGCGTGAAAAAGTAAAAGAACAATTCTTATAGCCATTCTTAAAGTATAAACTAAAATCTCAAACGACAAATCCATTAAATTACCGTCGCTGGATCATTGTCCAGAGCCACGGTTAGACAAGGTTTAGTATTTACAGTAAAAACGCCGCAAGGGCATCTGTGTCAACTGAACAGTGCTGACCCAAAACAACAGGTTTCCAAATGGTTTGAAAGCCATTTACTGTAGCATATTTAACAAATACGTTGGCTCCATAATAAAAACCATACTGATCTTGATCCCCGCTGGACAAAAATAGTTGTGGTCCATTTTTACCTGGAAAAACTTTTTGAATTAGTACTATCTTCTCAATAGACAACTTGGGCAAAATAATTTGCTCAAGCTCTGTCAAAAAATCCATTTTTTCTTTCTTGTGCTCTAGCCAATTGTATTTCAAGGACAACTGGTAAAAGACAGTTTCCCTGCTATCTCGATTCAAATTCTCACTCCCATTTAAGGTTATGGACCAAAGATTAGTACTATTTTCGGTAACAGTAATTACCGGGCATCCAAAATTCGTGACCCAAATTGAGATTCTTAAGTTTGGTTTTTCGGTAACACGGATTGCCGGGCAATTCGATTATGAAATTTAAGTTTTAACAAAGAATGACCGAAAGGGGGGCCATGGGAAGATTTAGAGTTTCTTTGATTTTTTTCTCAATTTTGTTTCTAAGTTCGTGCTATTTAACTGCCTCCCTGGTCAGTCCAGGCTCAAGCTCGATCCCATCGAACGGGATCACGCCGAATCCCGATGAACCAGGCACTCCGGAAATATCAGAACCAACTCCTTTTACATTGACATCGATTTACCCTAACTTTTCCAATACTCTAGGTGGCGTGACCGTGACGCTCATTGGAACTGGCTTTGCTGCTGGCGCTAATATTACCATCGGGCCTTCGCCGTGTGCGAATATTGTCGTTGTTTCGGACACAATGATTACCTGTGTGACTCCTTCCCTACCTGTCGGAAACAACGATGTCGTTCTTCATCTAAATTCAAAGCAGCAGACTCTTTCGGGTGGATTTAAAGTGACGACATTGCTTGGTCTGGTTTCTGCGAGTTCAGGAAACATTCTTCTCTACTCACATAATCCGGCGGACGGTTCGCTTACATTTGGAAGTTCAACCTCAAGCTCTGGGGCTGTTCCTCGAGGGATCCACTTTTCGAAGGGCCAGAGACTGTATGTTATTAACTCTGGCGATGCCAAAATCTCAGCCTACACCTTTGAAATGACCAACTTCACTCTGACGCAATTGTCAGGCAGTCCGTATACCGTTGCTGGCTGTACATCTATGAAGGGAAGTGCAATATCGCCAAATTTTCGGTATTTATATGTGTCCTGTGAAGCGAGTAACAATTTCTTTGTGTATAACATTTTAAGCGATGGCACATTGACTTTGAATTCTGGTCCCTATTCTTTTTCACAAGCAAAAAGCATAAATGTTCATGGGGCGGGATCGATCGTTCTAGTAACAGGCTACAGCACTAATGCTACCGGTGTCTTCATCGTTAACGGCGACGATGGAACATTGAGCAACATTGAGTCATTTTCGGTTTTAGGGCAAAATGCAAATACAGCGCTATTTGGCGATTTCTTCTATGCGCCTAGGTGGGGTGTGGGCACGGTCCAGCAGTTTGGATCTAATTCTGGTTCCTCATTCGTTGCTTTGAATCCAGCCGCTGTAACTAGCGGCACAAATTCGTATTCAATTTCCATTTCGCCAGATGGCAATTGGGCGAACTCTCCCCGAGAAGCGGTGTCAGGTGATTTACTAGATAACTTCTCACGTTCAAATTCCACTGGGCAGTTGACTCCGCTAGCATCAGTAAACACAGGCACAACGACCAATTTGCGGGTAAGTACATATGATCCCAATTCCCGATACCTTTATGTCGCTGGAAATAATTCAAGCCTTCTTGGTTACAGTGTTAATCAGTTGACAGGTGCCCTGACGGTACTGACCGATTTTCCCTTAAGTCTGGGCAGCAATGGTAATGTTTATGGAATATCTGCTAAGTAGCAGGATCCTACCTGAAGTTCTAAATCTTTAATCTTTTTTTGATATGCTCTAGATTGCTTTTCATATATCGAAATTGTTTCAACAACCTATTTTGAGATGAAAAATACCAGAATGATATATGTCAAAAAGAAGAAGAACAGATGAACAAAACCCACGCATTTCATTTTGATTTTTTTGTCTGAAGGCATTCCAAATTAAGATGAAGAAAAGGCCAATAAGCTACTCAATTGCCTTCAAACACCGATTGTCTCACAACATGTCTTTGGAACAACCATTGCAACAAAAAGAACTGTCAGGTTTAAACAAAAAAACAATAATTGATATAAATAAAAAAAGGGGAATTGTATGAATCAGAATGGGAAATTTTTTGTCGGTTTGGTTGGACTTTTCATGAGTGTTATTCAATTTGGTGAAGTCGCCCAAGCAGCAACCACTGAAGTGATTCGTCGGACAAGTTCTGGCGCCGTAATACTAAGTAGGACGACATTTGATGATGGAAGTTATGAAAATTATACGTTTGATCCAGACAAGCAATACGACTTTTCAAAACTTACTTATAAGTATGATTCTGCCGGAACATTGCTTTCCGTAGAGAGAGTATACGATGACGGCGGGCGGGAAGTGTCCTATTTCTATCCATCAGCTTCCCCCATTCTTATTCAAAAGCGGTACTTTGTGCCAGCTGGCCCTCTACTTCAACAGACGGTTCACTATAAGAATGGCGACTTGTATACGTCAGACTACGATGTAAATGGAACGCAGCCTTGGAGTGTCCGTCATCAAAAGATAGTAGGACAAGTGAATGACGGGAACACCATTTCAGGCGGAGAAATTGACTTCTTCGACTATCGAATGGATAATGGAACCCGCCAAATTGAAAGGTTTGATCGACTGGGAAATCAAACTTATACAAAATTTATTGATTATTACGATACTCTAGGACGGCAAAATTATCGAGTGATATTTATGGATAATGGAACCCAAGTAATTACTGACTATGATGAGGCAAATAAATCATCTTGGAAAAGTTTATACAAGACTTTTAACCAACAGGGTCAGCTGATTTATCAAGACTATAGATTTGATGATGGAACTCGCCAATTTGAAGGTTACGATACAGACGGAACGAAATCGTGGACGAGATATGTAAACAACTTCAATGCACAAGGCCAGTTAGACTACAGCAATATCTATCTTGACGATGGACGTCGACAGGTGACTGATTATGACCAGGCAAGTAGCGAATCATGGACTACTTTAATTAAGGTCTTTGATAATCAAGGTCGTCTGGATGTTGTTGACTATAGAATGGATGACGGAACTCGTATCTATATCGACTACGACCAAGCATCACAATTTTCTTGGTCCGAGCGAAAGTTGACCTTTGATAATTCGGGGAAGTTAGTCTCACAACGCTATACTAACGATGATGGAACCGTCACCATTAAATAGGTCAATCAATAATTAACCTGTGATTTAGGAGAGGAGTCCGAAGGCTCCTCTTCTTCGTTTTAGAAAGCCACTAAAACTCATTCCAACTATTTTCTAAAGCAACAAGGGCATCGGCAAAATCCTTTATTAACTGGGTGATTGCGTAAAGAGTTCATATCCATAATTTTTTGTTCAAGGACAGGAATCTGATATCCTAAGTAAATCATAGACAAGACTAATGGCAGAACTTATTATCTAAATTGAAAAGTATTTTTTTATCATTTAAGGAGTTCTGAGATGGCAAAAACAGCATTAGTGACAGGTGGAAGTGAAGGGATTGGAAGAGCATTTGCGGTGCGCTTGGCAAAAGAGGGATTTCTTGTCACTGTTGTTGCTAGAAATGAAACAAAGCTGAAAGAGCTGACTTCGCATTTAGGAGCTTCTCATAGTTATCAAGTCGCAGATTTATCTAGTCTTGAGGGGCAAAGTAAAATTCAAAAAATCATTGAAGATGGAAAATTTAATTTGTTGATTAACAATGCTGGTGTTGGAACGGTAGGTGGATTCACCGAGATTTCTTTTGAGAAGCAAATGGAAATGTTTCACTTAAATTGTGAGGCCGTGGTTCGCTTTTCCTATGCTTTTCTAAAAAATGCGAAGAGCGGGGATTCTTTAATAAATGTTTCATCAGCGCTGGCTTTTATGCCAACTCCATCAATGGCCCTCTACTGCGCAACGAAAGCATTTGTGTCTTCGTTGTCAGATTCGCTTTGGTATGAGCAACAAAAACGCGGAGTTTACGTCATGGGACTGTGTCCAGGCATAACGGATACAAATTTTCAAGTTACCGCAGGTGGAAAAAAGGAAGATTTGCCTAAAGGTCTTTCCCAAAGCCCTGAACACGTCGTTGATGTGGCGCTTAAAGCTCTGGACCAAAGACAAAAACCCACGGTACTTACCGGGGTTAAGAATGTTGTTTTTGCTAGTTTGTCGAGGGTCTTATCCCGGAAAGGGGTGGTCAAGATGACCGGTGGAATGATGCCGGCAAGCTCTCAACCTAAGAATTGAATCAAAATCTGAAAATAGTTTAATAAAAGAGTTGTCTGGGGAACCCACCTCACTCAAAAACCAGGAGCTGGAAATATGTTGCAACTAATTTCCATACATGAACATGACAGTTCCAACAAAATCATCGTTTATAAATTTTAGTACCTTATTTCCGGTAGCTGTTTTTGTTTCACTCTTCCTAGGATCATTAATGTTATGTGTTTATCTAAACAACTCATCAACATAATGAAAGCCAAATACAAAGTGGGAGATCAGGGAGTATAAACCGGCAATGAGTAAAATAATGCCAGCGAGTTTTCTTTTTTTTTCATTTGAAAGTAGGATGTTTTTTTGGACCATTATGGAAACAGCGCTTAAGGCAGGAATGCTTCCCAAAGTGAAAACGAGCAGAATTAAGGCCCCAGCGTAGGGGCTTTTGCTGGCTACGGCAGCAAGGAGAAAAGTATAGAGCCAGCCGCAGGGGAAAAAGCCGGTAAAGAGCCCGAGCCAGTAGCCAGAAGTCAAATTTAGTTTTTTTTGTAATTGAAAAATAAATGTCATGGTTCTATTAAATTTTATTTTTGCAAGGACATCTTGATTCCGTAATGAAAGAACTCCCATAGCGATCAGAGTAATGGATAAAAAAATAATACTCAAATATTGTATCCATTTAAATTGGGAACCAAGGAAGAAGCTTCCCATCCAGCCAGATAAAGCTCCGAGACTAACATAGGAAGTAATTCTTCCAATATGATATCCTGTTAATTGTTTCTTATTGGCTGCAATGCTGGCAATGGGTGAGCACATCCCCACGCAGTGCCAGCTTCCTAAAAAACTGGTTGTTAATATCATCAGTGTCAGGGCTGAAAAAGACAGATGGTGGAGTTTTTCAGCAGAGGTGACCGAGGGGAGTAAGGACTCCATCAGTTTGATCCAGAGAGGGGACCAATAAGACTAAATTCTTTTGATTGGGGATGGCTCTGAGTGGATGCTGATGCAGACAACGTCGAAGGAAGCTCCTCTGAAGACGAAGCTGAAGCGGGAATAGTTGAACCTTCGACAAAATTTAATTTTAACTTTATTTCCCCTTTGTTTGTAAGAATTTCTTTTTTAAAAATCATAAAAAAATGAATGGTTTTGTCGGTTCCGGCACTTACATCAATAGGATTTTGAGGCATCTTTAATTCAATGTTTAAGTGTTTAAATTCTTCAGGAAAGGAAACAGAAAAGTTTTTGTCCTCAAAACTTTGGTTTTTTATATGTAATTTAAAGTGGTTCATGACGACATCCGTACCATCATTATTTTTTCGTATCTGATAGGGCATGTCTTTGGCTCTTAATAATTCGACATGAACATCGGATCTACTAAACAGTAGAGTGAAAAAAACTGCGCTGCTGATAACCAAAATAGATAAATAAAGGAGAGAACGTAGCGAGGTTAATTTATTTTGCTTTCCTGAAACAGTATTGTATTTGATAAGTCCCTTAGGTTTGTTGACCTTGACCATGATATCGTCACAAGCATCGATGCAAGCGGTGCAGGCGATACATTCCATCTGTAGACCTTTGCGAATGTCAATCCCCGTAGGGCAGACTTGAACACACCGTTGGCAAGAGACACAATCTCCTTTTTTTTCACCGGTAGCTGAAGGCAAGCCTTTTCTTGGTTCACCTCGTTTTTCATCATAGAGTACAGCAAGAGAGCCTTGGTCCATCAACACGCTTTGGAATCTCCCATAGGGGCACATGATGATGCAGAATTGTTCTCTGAACCATCCAAAATCAAAAAGCAAAACCAAAGTGATAAAGGAAATAATTAAAAAAGTTGACCAGTGGGCAGTCAGGTCTCCCGAGTAAATCCATTTGGTTAACTCGATAGAACCAACAAAATAAGCAGCAAAGGAATGGGCAATTAAAGAGGAGATGATAAAAAACAAAAACCATTTGGAAATTCTTTTTAAAAATTTCTCAAAATTTAGTTCCTGTTTTTCAAGAGCCCTGCGTTTCAGGTAGGGTCCTTCAATTATTTTTTCAATACGTCGGTAGATAAAATCGATAAACACCGTTTGTGGGCAAGCCCAGCCGCACCAAACTCGTCCCCAAATGGAGGTCACAAAGGCCAGCCCAATCGTAAAAAAAGCGAGAATAAAAAAAATCATTGGGGCATCATGGGCCCAAAAGGTCAGACCAAAAAGTGCAAACTTTCTATTTGGTAGGTCTAAGAGTATCGTTTGAACCCCATTGATTTTAGTCCAAGGAAGTACCAGAAAAAACAGGATCAAGGCGGCATAAAAATAATCCCTTTTATTTCTCCAAAACCCTGTGACTTCCGCAGGAATAATACTCTTCTTATGACCATGATCATCGAGCATGGTCAGTCGTTCTGGATCTAGACCTAAATTAGTTTCTTCACTCAACCGGTTCTCCTTGTGGAGGCATTTGATTCGGAGGATTTGAGCCTTTTTTAGAATGAATAAAACTAGAGACGGCAATAAGTTCATCTTTTTTCAAGATATTTTCCCAGGGAGGCATTCCTTTCTCAGCAACTCCTGTCTTAATAGTGACAAGCATATCGCTGATTTTACCCTTACCATGGATCCAATATTTATCAGTTAAATTGGGACCAACAAGACCTTGAAGCTCATTCCCATGACAAGAAGCACATTTCCCGGTGAAGACGTCAGCCCCTAAGGCAAGTACCTTTGGGTCTTGAGCCTGCTTTAGGAGACTTTCTTCAGATTCCTGGGTTTCTGCGATCTTGGCAGGTTTGGAAGCTTGAATTTCTTGCATGGCCACTTCAAGTTCTTTGGCTAAGGTGGGACCTCCGCCAAATTCATAGTGAAGGACATAGAGAAAGGCAAAAATGATGGTGGCATAAAAAGTAAAAAGCCACCATCCCGGTAGGGGATTATCAAATTCTTTGATCCCATCATATTCGTGTCCTTTGATGAGAAGATCTTTTTCTTCAACTTGACTCATATTTTATCTCCGTCGTTAAAAGGTAATTCTGAAATATTTTGATAATAATTTTTAGAATTTCTGCGATAGGTCCAAAGTAGGACCATCACAAACACTGAAAAAAACAAAGCAAACCCCGCTAAGGCCAATGGCACATCATTAAAGTGAGCCAGCCACTGACTTTTCATTTGACGCTCCTTTCTGGATATTTTTTTGTCCTAAACTTTGAAGGTAAGCAATTAAAGCAATGATTTGCTTTCTTTCAAGCCCCACTTGCACCATTCCCTGAGAATTTAATCCAGCAACAATTTCCTTAGCTTGTTTTTCCGCCATGATATCTGCATTGGCTAAGGTGTTATCGTCATAAGGAATACCCAGAGCTTTCATTACCGCTACTTTTTTTCGTAGAATAACAAAATCAGTCGAGTTATCAGCCAGCCAAGGGTAGCCAGGCATAATCGATTTTGGAGTGACGGCACGTGGGTCAATCATGTGCCGGTAATGCCACAAATCAGGAAACTTTTTCCCTTCCCGAGCTAGATCTGGTCCAGTTCTCTTCGATCCCCATTGAAATGGATGATCATACATGGATTCCTCAAGGGTTGAGGCTTTTCCATAACGAAGCACATCTCCTGGCAATTGACGGATCATCTGCGAGTGACATACGTAGCATCCTTCGGCAATGTAAATATCTCGGCCTGCTAATTCAAGCGGAGTATAAGGCTCAATGGTATTTTCCGATTTAATATATTTAGCTAGATTCAATGTAGGATAAATTTCAATAACGGATCCAACTAAAACAGCTATAAATGCAAGAACGGCGAATACGGTGACTAAGCCTTCTAGCTTGCGGTGACCTTTTTCATCTTTTTCATTAGGATTCTCATGGGCCACGGGAACTTGAACCTCAGTATCTTGATGGCCAGCAGGAGCTTTTTGAATCGTCTTGATCACATTGTAAATCATGATAAAGAAACCAACTAAAAATAACAATCCGCCCAGTGCACGTACCCAATAAAGTGGAACGATTCTAATGACTGTTTCCACAAAATCTGGGTAAACCAAGTTTCCTTGGGGATCAATAGCTCTCCACATCAGGCCTTGGGTAATTCCCGAAGCCCACATCGAAATGTAGTACAAGAGGATACCCAATGTGGCCACCCAGAAGTGAGTGTTCGCTAGGGATTTGGAATAAATCTCGGTTCTCCATAATTTTGGAATAAGATAATAGGCCATCCCAAAGGCCATGAAGCCATTCCAGCCAAGAGCACCGCCATGAACGTGTCCAATAATCCAATCGGTATAGTGGGCTAAGTGATTCACTGATTTGATTGAAAGCAAAGGTCCTTCGAAGGTGGACATTCCGTAAAAGGTGACTGCCGTTACTAAAAACTTAACAATAGGTTCAGTTCGAATAAGATGCCAAACACCTCGAAGAGTTAATAATCCGTTGATCATTCCTCCCCAACTTGGTGCCCACAACATCACTGAAAAAACAACTCCTAGGGTTTGCGCCCAGTCAGGCATGGCCGTGTTGAGTAAGTGGTGAGGGCCCGCCCAGATATACAAAAATATCAAAGCCCAAAAGTGCACGATCGACAAACGGTAAGAGTAGATAGGACGATTAACCGCCTTAGGTATAAAGTAATACATTAATCCGAGAAAGGGTGTGGTTAAGAAAAAAGCCACGGCATTATGCCCATACCACCACTGCACCATCGCATCTTGAATGCCGGCCCAAACAGGGTACGATTTCATAAAGCTGACAGGATATTCAATCGAGTTAACAATATGAAGCATGGCTACTGTTAAAATGGTCGCCATATAAAACCAGATGGCGACATAAATGTGTTTTTCTTTTCTTTTAGCTAGAGTGCCGAAGAAATTAACAGCGAAGACAACCCAAATAACCGCGATGGCAATATCGATGGGCCATTCTAACTCAGCATATTCCTTTCCTTGCGAGTAGCCTAAGGGGAGGGTGATTGCTGCGGAAAGAATGATTGCTTGCCAACCCCAAAAATGGATCCAGCTCAAGGTATCGTTAAAAAGCCTTGTTTTACAAAGTCTCTGGGTTGAATAATAAATCCCACCAAACACGGCATTGCCAGCAAAAGCAAAAATAGCGGCGTTGGTATGTAAAGGTCGAATACGGCCAAAACTGAGCCACTCTAAATTAAAGTTAAATGGCCAATAGGCTAACTGGAGCGATGCAAGCAATCCTACGAGGAAAGCAATCCCCGCAAAAGCGAGCATGGCGAGGATAAAGGCTTTGACGATTTTGTCGTCATAGGTCACTTTTTCCATTTTAAGTGATTTCTGATTTTCCACTGGGTTCCCTTTCTTTTTCTTCTTCTTTATTGTTTTTTAAAACTAAAATAAATTATCAAAATCATAAATCTAAAAATCAGTCTTTATCATCTTTGAGCATTCTCATTGCTGGGGTTTCTAAATCATCAAATTGCCCCCTCGACGTGGCCCAAATAAAAGCAAAAACAAATCCTGCAGCGAAGATTAGTGCCATCGGTATTGTTAAAATGAGAATATTCATTTTCTGACTCCCCAAAGTGTTGATCCCAAAATAACAGCACTACTTAGAGGCATTAAAATGGCCGCCATAAGTGGATTTATAAATCCAAATAAAGCCAAAACTCCTCCTGTAAAATTGTAAATCAAAGCAAAAAATAAATTACGTCTTAAAGTATCTTGAGATTTTTTTGAAAGATCAATCAGAAAGAGTAAAGATTTTAATCCCGGTTGGGTGAAGTAAATATCGCAAGAAGATAAACTCAATGAAACAGATCCTTTCACGGCAATGCTTACAAGGGAGGCTTTCATGGCCAGGGCGTCATTGGCGCCGTCGCCAATCATACAAACATTTTCAAACTCCTTAATTTTTCTTTCTTTGTCCTGGGGCGAAAGTTCGGAATAAGCTAAAAGTGGATCTATTTTTGTTTCATTGGCGATGGTTTGAACAATGTGTTTGCGATCACCTGATAAGATACCCATTTTAAATTTCTTTAGATGCAATTCTTGAATGACTTTAGAAGTGTCAGGATGAAGTTCATCGCAAAAATAAAAGTAACCAAGAGCTTGATTGTTTTTTTTGAGCGTCACTCCTAATAATCCGCTATCGCTTCTTCTTTGATCGGCTTCAAGAGTGTAATCATTTTCCTTAAACCGGCCAAAAACGCCGAATCCTAACTTTTCTTCTAGATAATCCAAAGAGGTAGGAGTGATTTCTTTCCAGGCATTCCTGAACGAAAAGGCGATGGGGTGGGAGGAGGTTCCTTCAAGTCCTAAAATCAGACTTTTGATTTCATCTGAAATTTCATTTGGAAAATGCTGAACAAGTTTTAGTTTCCCAGAAGTTAAAGTGCCAGTCTTATCAAAGAAAATGACTTTCATTTTTAAGATCTTTTCAAAAACATTTCCGTTTTTAATTAAGACGCCATGATCCCGTGCTCTTCGTAAAGCCATAGCATAGGTCAAAGGAGTTCCAAAGGCCAGTGCACAGGGGCATGCCAACACGATCAACGCTAGAGATCGGTTCAAGGCCGTTTGATAGTTGAAAAGGGTTCCGTAAAATATAAAAAATAAAATGGCGACAGAAAAGACGACGACGATCAGCCATTGGGCTAACTTGTCAGATAAGGTAATAAACTTTGTTTTTTGTAAAGACTCTCTTTCAAGTTGAGTCATGATCTGACCTATCTCTGTATCAGAGTTTATTTTATCAACGATCATTTCCATGGGCTTGTTCAAGACTCTAGTCCCAGCAAACACTTTCATGCCTTGGGTGTAAGACTGAGGTAGCGACTCTCCATTTAATAGGGAAACATCCAAATCTGCTGAAATCGAAGAAAGACATCCATCCGCGGGCACAATTTGATTTGGCTTGATGATGAGTTGATCTCCCGGGTTTATTTTATGAGATGGCTTTGTAGTTATTTTATTTTCACCAGACTCTTTTTCGCTAAATCTATAGGAGATTTCTTGAATGGGAAGGAATTGATTTAATGAACTCTCAGAGAGGGATTTCTGTTGGACCCGCTTGACCATAAACCGAGTCGAAAGAATTAAAAAAATAAAACTCGCTGTAGAATCGAAGTAAATCTCTCCTTGCCCGCGGAATAAATTGAGAGTTGAAAAAATAAATCCAGCCAGTAAGGCAATCGTAATAGGTAAGTCGACATTGATGACTTTATATTTAATGGAATTAAGTGCCCCCTTGTAAAAGGGAGTCGCTGAATATAATAATATAGGCAAGAAAAGTAATAGACTAAGCCAGTTAAAAACAGTGGCATAAGTTCCGGTCAGACCAGCATACACAGGAACAACAAAAAGCATGATATTGCCCGTGCAAGCTCCAGCCACAGCCATTCTTTTAATAAATGTTCTATTTTCATTTTTAAAACGATCCACAATATTTTCTTTAGGAGAAAGTGGCCAGCCCTTATAGCCAAATTCATTGAGAATTGCCATGACCTGACTTAAGGAAAGTTGTTTGGTTCCTCTGATTACGAGGGTGGATAACCCAAAATTGATCTCAGCGGATCTAATCTCAGAATAAAACTCAGGAAGTTTTTCAATTAAATGAACACAGGAAGAACACTGCAAGCCTTCAACAAAAAAAGTAAATTCACTGGCTGCTTCGAGGACATTTTTAGACTCCAGGGATGGAGATTCGTAATAAGCCTTAAAGTCTGGATGGTCCATATATAAATACTGAGCCCGATAAGACTCAAATTGATTTTCATTTTGTGGGAGCCAATTATGAAGTTTAATTTGGTGCAGAACTTCGCAAGCAGAGCAGCAAAAATCCTTATTTTCTTGTGTAAAGGATCCGCAATGGAGGCAAAAACATGGATTTATAGTCAGGTTGTTCATGGATGGGAAAATAGTAGGGGAATCTTTCTAATAAAAATATGATTTTGATCATGAACTTAAGAGCGTATTTGAGAACTATTTATGCACACTCTAAAACTTATCTAGATGAAGGTGGGAAAAAACTATAGTTACTTATTTACTCTAGTTTTAAAGAAAAAAAGATGATAGGTTGTAAAAACATGAATTTATTTTTTCTCCTTTTTTCTTATTTTTTTTTCTTCTATTTGCAGTTAAGTGCAGAGCCAATGAGCTTGCAAAAAAAACTGAATCCTATCGCTGTTCAACAGGGGTTTTATAGCAGCGTCGCCTACTCTCTTATTTCACCTTCTTTTGAGGTAGATGAATTAAAGTCACAGAATCAAGAAAGCCTGGGATTAACAGTTGCAGGCGGGTATTTATATGCCCCTCAGGAAGGGTGGGGGGTGGCGACGGGATTAGGTGTTTTTCAAAACTCGAAAACAGAAAAATCATTACCCGACTTCTTGGCCATTAGACCGTTTACGCAAATTATTTTCGGATTAAATTCTCAGTTTTTTCTGTCCGCAGGAATTTTTATGCTTAAGTGGCAAGATGAAAAATATCAAAACTTCATTTCCTATGTCGGTAGCGAATACCAAGCAGGGTATAAAGTCAACAGTAGACTTAGTCTTAAATTTGGATTTTCCTTTATTAGAATATTTGGCGAATTTATTGAGAACGAAAAGTTGAAGCCAAGTTTTGTTTCCATTAAGGGAATTGAATCTCAATTTCTTTACTTATTTTAACGGATGTTTAGTTACGGGCTACAAAGCGACAACTTCATTTACTTCTGGGACAAGTTGTTTGATTCTGACCTCGATGCCCTCTTTAAGAGTGGCTGTGGAACTGGGGCAGCCAGCACAAGCTCCCTTCATAAGGATAAAAACAGTCTGATTTTTGAAGCTATGAAAAACAATTTCACCTCCATCTAAAGCGACTACAGGTTGAATTTCATTTACAATTATATTTTTTATTTTTTTGGATAGAGGATCAAGATCAGCGTCTAAATTGGCTGAGTTTTTTGAGACGTCATAGATGATTTTTTCATTTTTATTCAGATGTTCCTGGATCAAACCTGCTAAAGGATCTACCAGGATGTTCCAGTCAACCCAATCCTGTTTGGTGATGCTCATAAAATTTTTTCCAAGATAGACTTTCGACGTCCACGGGAAGCCAAAAATTTTACTTGCCAGCGGAGAAACTTCAGCCTCCTGGGGCGTATTGAATTCAGCAGTTTCTTCCACTAAATCTTGATGAAAAAGGAATTTATAGGTCGAGGGGTTGGGGGTGCTTTCATAACTAATTTTAATTTTTAAAGAGTCGTTTTTTGATGGGTTATCGAGAATCATAAATTCCTTTCGCCTGGGTAGGCACAGTTCGTAGCGGAACATACATTTATTTCATAACTATAGCAAGTGTGTTATGAAGCTAAAATCTTGATTAAAAAGAAGATAATGAATAGCTTCATCTTTACAAAAGTTTTTACACAAACCTTTACAAAAAGTTTTATAAAATTTTTTATTATTAATTTTTACTATCAAGAGGAGAATTGATTGACCCCAAGGGTTCGTGAAATTTTAAATTGGTATGGTTCTGAAAATCCAGGTGTTTTAAATCATTTGGCAAGAATAATGAATTCGGGTCAATTGAAAGGGTCTGGCAAGGTTGTTATTTTGAAAGCTGATCATGGGCTAGGGTTAGGTGTTGCCGACAGTTTTTCTAGGAACCCAGACGCTTATGATCCGTGCTATCATATAGAGCTGGCCATCGAAGCAAAGTGCAATGCTTTTATAGCTCCTTTGGGGGCTTTGGAAGCTGTCGCTCGTGACTATGCTGGTGAAATACCTTTGATTTTAAAATTAAGTCACTTCCAGACGATGAAGTCAGAGATAGAAAATGCTCTTCGTCTTGGCTGTTCTGGTATAGGATTAAGTCCGGTAAATAGATTAAATAGCGAAATAATGAATTTGTTGAATGAGGCCAAGAAAGCAGGTTTGGTGATTCTTATTGATGTTAAACCTGATGAAGCACTGGACCACTTGGCCAATGCTGCTCATAATGCCGCACAGCTAGGGGCTCATATAGTGAATGTTGGTATTCCAACGGATGAGTTAGCGTTAGAGAAGAACCAACTTATTTACAAAACTCATGGAATAAAAATTTCGAAATTAGCAGACCGTTCTCGGCATTTAATTCAATCCTGTTTTAGCGGTAAGAGAATCCTTCTTTTTTCAGGAGACGAATTTAAACTTCCCGAGGTTTTATTGTCAGAAGTTTCTCAGACGGTACAGGGGGGTGCTTTTGGTGGTGTCATAGGCCGAAATGCTTTTCAGAGGTCAAAAAAAGAAGCGATTCAGTTACTGCAAATTATAATGGAAGGATACGCTGGGAGAAATTTAATTTAAGTGCTGGTGTTTTTTTAAAAAGAAAATGTAAAAAGATTATTTTAAATGGAGTAATTATTAAATGACGAATGTAAATAAAGAAGTAAATAAAGAAGTAAATAAAGAAGTAAATCGAGAAAAAGAGAATCCGTTAAAAGAGGAAAAAAGAAAAAAATTATTAACTCTTAGAGAAAAAGGCATTAACCCCTTTCCCTATTCATTTGATAGAAACGCGACGTTAGAACTATTATGCAAAAATTATAGTTATTTAGTTTCGGGTGAAAAAAAAGAAGAAACTCAATATGCTGTAGCTGGAAGATTGATGACCCTTAGGTCTATGGGAAAAGCCGTTTTCTTCAACATCCAAGATCAGACGGGGTCGTTTCAAATCTACTTAAAGCCAGAAATATTGAATGCCGAACAGAAGATTATGTTTGATTTGATTGATTTAGGCGATATCGTGGGTGTTAAGGGCTTTGTTTTTAGAACTCAAAAAGGTGAGCTATCTTTACATGCTAGCGAGTTTATTATTTTGACTAAGACGCTAGAACCATTACCTGAAAAATTTCATGGAATTCAAGACGTTGAAATTAAATACCGTCATCGACATTTGGATTTAATTTCCGATCTAGACTCAAGAAAAGTCTTTCAAACCAGATCTAAAATCATTACTGAGATAAGAAATTTTTTAACAAGTAAAGGATTTCTCGAAGTGGAAACCCCCGTACTGCAACCGATTTATGGTGGAGCCAGTGCTCATCCATTTTCTACCCATCATCGTGCATTAGATATGAAATTGTTTATGAAAATTTCCCCTGAGTTGTATTTGAAAAGATTGATCGTAGGTGGATTTGAAAAAGTTTTTGAAATAGGAAAAAATTTCAGAAATGAGGGCATTGATAGATCTCATAATCCTGAGTTTACCATGCTAGAATGGTATGAAGCCTATACAGATTACAACTACCAACTAAAACAGTTTGAAGAATTAGTGGCAGACCTTTGTATGAAAATCAAAGGATCTACTAAAATTATTTATCAAGGAAAAGAAATTGATTTTACTCCACCATGGAGAAGACTCACGGTGTACGATGGAGTGAAAGAATATGCAGGAATCGATCCCGATGATATATCCCCAGCCGAGTTGTTTCAAGTATTGAAGAAAAAAGGATCTAAACTAGTGAATGCAGTTTCAAAAGGCGAGATGATCATGGAACTTTTTGAATTGACGGTGGAAGAGCATTTGTGGCAACCCACTTTTGTTATGGACCACCCAGTTGAAATTTCTCCTTTAACCAAAATTCATAGGTCAAATCCTTTGCTTGTTGAAAGATTTGAACCCTTTGCTGCATGTATGGAAATTGGCAATTCTTATTCTGAGCTGAATGACCCTATTGAACAGCGAAATCGACTTAAAGAGCAGGAAGCTAAAAGGATTCAAGACGAAGAGGCTCATCCTATGGACGAAGATTTTCTTCATGCTATTGAGACGGGGATGCCCCCAACGGGAGGAGTGGGGCTCGGTATCGAAAGGATCGTCATGATCTTAACAGATAGACCTAGCATCAGAGATATTATTCTTTTCCCAACAATGAAATTTAAATAGCAAAAAAGATGAGTATGATAATGAAGATTTTATATTTAATCCTATTTTCAATGATTTTCCAGTCTTGCGTGCCAAAACCAACGAAAATTTTGGAAACTAAAATGCCACAAATGAAACCGGTTCAGTTAGAGCAATTAAGAACCGAAGTTCAAAGTGGAACGGTGATCTTAGATACCCGCAAACCACTGGAGTTCTACGCGAGTAAAGTTCCGGGATCTATTCTAGTTGACTGGAAAGATTTCTCTATGAGGCTGCCTGGATCAGAAGGTGTATTAGATCGAGATCCCACTCAGATCACTAGGCGATTAGCTTTGTGGGGAATTGATCAAGATACGAAAGTTATTGTTCTTGGCAAACTCGATGGAGCCCAAGCCGATGAAGTGGCTCTTTTTGGGAGAGTGGCTTGGATGTTAAAAGAAATGGGAGTTAAACAAGTTAAAACTTTCAACTACGAGTTGTTTAAAAAAGAAGTCCCTGGGCTAAATGAATCACTGCCTCAGAATAAACCCTTATGGATGCCTATTGGTGAATCAAAGACCGAAATTTTTTTTGATGAGTTTCAGAGAATGATTTTTCCATTTAATTATAATTTTAAGTTTTATACACTTAAAAATAAAGATGAAAAAAATGGTCTTCGCGTTGGAAGAATTAAAAATGCAAAAATTCACTATCTAGATGTGAGATCTAAAGATGAATTTGGCAAAGAGAGCTTGAAAACCTGGGATAATACATTTCAAATCCATAATATAGAGTGGAGACAATTTTTTACTGACGAAGGAATTGTTAATTTTAATATTTTGAACACCCTCGAAAATCTGCATATTGAAAAGACAGATATAGTGATCACCATTTCAAACCAGGGAGTCAGATCGGCTGCTGTTGCTTTTGCGATGGGCGAGCTTGGATATCATGACGCAAAAAATTTCTCTGGCGGTTATAACTACCTAAAAAACTCTTTAGACTTAGAAAAGCAACTGAACGCCATTTTTTATGAGAAAGAGAAGAAAAAAACAAGGAAGAGCCCTAAGGGAAAAATCAAAAACATAAAGCAATCAAAATAGGCTCCTTAAGTTCCTTTTATTCCTCCACTTGTTTATAATCAGAATGAGTTCATAGATTAAACTTTCATTGAAAGACTCTATTTGGTCAATGATGTCATCGTCAATGCAGCTTAGACCCTGATTTCTTATTTTGATCTCCAAAGCTCTAAAATTTAAAATGACTTCTTTATTTGTGACAAAAATCAAAATTGACCCAATCAACTTATGAAGTGTGTTTGCAAACAATAGGTTATCATTTTCTTTCATGGCCACATGAAACTCCTGGATACACATTCTGCAAGTATCTTCGAAATTCTCAGTGATTTTTTCTAAAAACTCATAGTCCATAAAAAAGCGCTCTTCAAGCCTTTCTGATTCAATGTAATCGCTGCTAAATGAATAAACCGGAGGACTATTTTCATTCGGATATAACTGATTCATAAATACTCCCTTATTTAATAAAATAAAGACGAGTCGTATCAGTTCAGAGCTCGTCTCTAACAAATCACTCGTTAATTAGGCAGAATTGACTTTTAGTGAAAAATTTTCTTTTTTGCTAAAGTCCATTTCACTCACTTTTAGTTTTTCTTTCTTAGCACTTTGAGAGTCGTACTCTTGATTATTTCCAGTAATATAGACAGTCAGCTGATTGATTAAAAATTCTTTTTTCTCAATAAGAGAATCAATAATTTTTTCTTTAGTGACGATGCCTAAAGCTTTATTGTTTTCAATGACAGGCATATAATGCAGGTTCAAGTCTTTCATGAGCTGGAAACAATCTTCAACACTGCAATCAGAATTAACAAAGGGTATTTTTCGGTTGACTATGTCTTTAACCGTGACAACCAAGGAAAGGTTTCCTCTATTGACAACATTTTCATAATAATCCTTTTCCGTAAAAACACCCACAATATTGTTAGAAATCTTATTGTCGCATACAAATAACGCCGTCATTTTATTACTGGTTAATTTTTTCAATGCAAAAAAGGCCTCATTGCCTTCCTCGACAATATAATCATTTAAATCTGTATTCTCATTAAGTAACGATTTTATCGAATTCATATATCCTCCATGGTAATGAATAATGGTTAGGAAACCTTTTTAAAGTATTGTTCATCTAGTAAGGCGCAACAATACCTATTAGAACAAATTGTCAAAGCGATAATTACGAAAAAACAAAAACTGAGAAAAAAAATTATTGATAAGACCAACAGCGTTTCCATATTTAAGTCCTTTCTTAGATTAAAAAGTTATTTATAAATTTTAAATTCAGGGGCTTCTGGCAGTAGACTGGTCTGAACCGGCAGGCCGAAAGCTTATGTTCTATCTGATTGTATGGAAGCGTTGAGGTTAAGATAATCTTGGTTCTTGGAAATTTTATTTTAAGCTCGTTGCAAAACCATACTCCATCCTTAAATCCATTTAACAAATAGTCGACAATGGCTAATGCTGGTCCCCGGTAGTTGTTCATTTTTAAATGCTTGATATAGGTAAACGCTTTTTCACAAGATAGAAAAGATCGAATTCTTGTGGGATGATGAACTGTCTTATTAATTCCATATTTGATGTATTGACTGGTTGTAGGATCATCTTCAACGATCAAAACATCTGTAAAACCAACAGGAACTAAACTTGGAAATAAAGAAACTTCATTAAAAGCGTCATCGATTTGAAATGCGACACAATTTGATTTCATGTAGACCTCCATTTCTATATTTGAAAACCAAAAAATAAAATGGAACTAGAAAAATAGAAAGAATTAAATGGAATATTTATTTAAATTAACATTTGTTAGCGTTTTTCTATCGGCAAGGCAGAATCAATGAATCATCAGAACCTGAAGTGTTATCAAAATGATTATTTAAATGAGAATTATTTATTCTTGCAATATACCCTAAATTTCTTTTGTTATATATTTCAATTTTAGTTGAGGAAAGCTTTTTTCTGAGATTGCAAACATGAGTATCAATGTTTCTTAAAGAGATGTAAGTGTTGCCCCACACAAGAAGTTTCAACTCTTCACGGGAAATAAATGTCTCAAAGGAACGACAAAAGGTGGTTAAGATTTTAAATTCAATGGGCGTCATTGAAATTTCATAAACAATATTGGCACATTTGTGAAAAACAGTTTGCTTAATCAAATCCAATTCCAGGTTTAAAATTGAAATTGTTGTATCATGATGCCTTGTGGGTCCTCTCCGCAGTACGGAGGCAATTCTGGCTTTCAGCTCACTATATTCAAATGGTTTGGTAATATAGTCATCAGCTCCAAATTCAAATCCTTTGACCTTCGTGTCAACATCTGAGAGTCCTGAAAGGATAATCACTGGGACTTGCGAAGCTGAGTTGGAAAAACTCAATTCTTTAAAAAATTGAAGACCTTCACCATCTGGCAAGACTAAGTCTAATAAGATAAGGTCATAATCGTTTTGATTTATAAATTGACGTGCGCTCTTTAAATTGTAAGAAATTGTTAAATCATAGCATGTTTCAAGAACTCGTTTTATAATAATCTGGGTTTCAATACAGTCTTCTATTGATAATATTTTTGCCATAGACTCTTCTCTTTAAACCTATTTTATAAATTAACAACATAATAAATCAAACAATGAAAAGCTTTCCAATCTATCAGTTTGCTGAAAAATAAATTATTTTCAGAAGGCATAGAAAATAATTTGATTGAGATCAATAAAAATAAGTTGAGTTAAGAATTCAAAACAGAAAGGAGGTCATTCAAAAAAACAGCTAGGTATTTATTTCTGACCTTTAAGTTCTATAAAAGCAAATGTAATCCATCATTTCATTTGCTATCTGATTAATTTTTTCATCGTTTTTGGCAGAACATTCAGCATCTAATTTAATGGCTAATTCACCAAGAGTAGGAAAACCAAAGGGTTTAGAAAATCCCTTTATATTGTGGCAAATTCTTTGAATAGATTGATAATCATTTTCCAATGAGTGTTTTTTTATGAGATCTATATCGTTTTTTCTTGAGTCCAAAAAAAAAGATGAATGTTTTTTAATTTCAAGTTCGATATCAATTTCAGTTTTCATCGGACTCCTTATATTGCTATACTTTTTTCACAAGAAGGATCTTGAAAGAGGTAGCCTGATTTAGGTACCGTTTTTATCACTTTATCAAAGGGTTTTAACTTATAACGAAGGCTCGACATGTGTTTATCGACAATGCGATTGTCAATATGGTAACTCTCACCCCAAATGCTGGATACTAATTCTTTACGAGAAAAAACAGTACCTCTATTTTTATATAAGAGGAAAAATATTTTAAATTCAATTGGAGTCAAGGTAATATTTGTCAACGATTTGTTGGAATGAATCATGATTTTAGAATTTTCTAAATCAACTTCAATTAAGCTCTCTTCGTGCAGAGAAAACATTCGGGCTCTTTTGTAAAACTTGTTAATGTTAGAACTAACTCGAGCGGCGAGGGCTTTCATTGAAATAGGTTTAATAATATAGTCATCGGCACCCAGCCCGAGGCCATCTACAAGTGACTGAGTACGGTCGTCACCGGTGATAAATATAATGGGAATTTGGTTTGAACCGTAGTGATTTTTATAGATATTAAAAGCGTCAAACCCAGTGCCCTCGGTCAATTTTAAATCAATGAGCAAGCCATTATATCTAGAATTTTTAATTTTTTCTTCGAAATCAGAAAGTGTCTCAGTAAAATCAACAGTGAAAAGATTTCTTAAAGACTCACTAATCAACAATTGAAACTCTTTGTTGTCTTCAAGAGAGAGTATTCGCACAAAATCCTTTCCGCAAAAAGTGAAAAACTATAGTCTAAACGATATAGATATTAAATATTAAGGTCAAACCAAATATAGTCATTTCGATATTAGGACTCATAGAAATATCCAGATTTCTTCACAGCTTATTATAAAGTATGGAAAACAGTTCTAAGTGGGTATATTCACAAAAAAATGAAAAGTGTGATTGAATAAAGGGGATCATTTGGCATTTTGGAGAAAGTTGTCTTTATTTAATAAATTGTATTTCATTGTCGTTATTTTTATCGTTTTAATTTCTATTGAACTTTTTATTTGTTTTCTTGCAATGGATTGCTTGCATGGAGTGAGAGCTTTTGTTGGCGGAGAGGGCCTTTGGTCTAAGGCTCAAAAAAATGCAATTTTAAATTTACATCTATATGTAAATAGTGGTGAAAAAAGATATTATTTGAAGTTTGAAGAAGACCTAGAAGTGATTCGAGGGGATTCACTTGCAAGAGAAGAGCTAGAAAAGGATTCCGGAGACTTTAATGTTGAAACCATCACTGAAGGATTTATTATTGGGAAAATCTCCCCAGCAGATATTCCAGTCATGATAAAATTAGTTAAAGTATTTAAAAATAATATCTATTTTGCGAAGGCTTTAGATATTTGGAAAAATGCCGATAGTCTGATTAATCAATTACGAGAATTTGCTAGTGCAATAAGCCAAAAAATTGAAAATGGCAGTGTTTTAACGTCCATTGAAAGAAATGAAATTAACCATGAAATTGAAAGCTTTAATGAAAAATTAAGTTTGTTTGAGAATCAATTTTCATCTCGTCTCTTTGAGGCGGCTCGCAATGCGGAGTCGGTCATTTCAAAGGTGTTGTTTTTTTCGCTGTTAATCTTTGGAACATTAATTTTACTCTTAACAATAAAATTTAACAAAAGATTGTCAGAGGCCATTGCTAAATTTAGCGATATTGCCAAAAAGATTGGAAATGGTGAATTTGACATTCACATTGATGAAAAATTTAAATATGATTTTCAAGAACTAACAAGTTCTTTTAACCGTATGATACTCAATTTAGAAAAACATATCGAGGCAAGGGAACTGGCGGAACATTCTAATTCAATTAAGAATTTATTTATGGCAAATATGAGTCATGAGATAAGAAATCCCCTCAATTCGATTCTTGGTTTTTCTGAGTTGTTGCGAGATTCCAATCTGTCTGAAACTGACAAAAATAAGTACCTAGATATTGTAAAAAAGGCGGGCAGTGTTTTGTCAACAATTATAAATGATGTTCTAGATATTTCTAAAATTGAGAACAATAAGCTGGTTGTCGAAATGAGAATGTTTTCGTTGTTTGAATTGTTAGAAGAATTAAAAATTATCTTAAATTATCGCTGTCAGGAAAAAGGAATCGATTTTAAAATCAAAAAAGAAGGAGACGTTTCAGAGTTTATTTTTTCAGATCCCATCAGATTGAGACAAATTTTAATGAATGTCATTGGTAATGCAATTAAGTTTACAGAGAAGGGATTTGTCATGGTCACGTATCAAGTATCGAGCAACAAATTACTTTTCAGGGTCGCAGACTCTGGCATTGGCGTCTCTGAATCAGAAAAAGTAAAATTATTTTTTCCTTTTTCACAAGGGGATGTTTCTATTCGTAAGAAATTTGGAGGAAGTGGATTAGGCTTGTTTCTATCCAATAAATTGTGTCAGTTGCTTGGCGGTGAAATTAGCCTCAAGTCGAGCGCAATAAACTATGGTAGCATTTTCGAGTTTTATATCACTTACACACCAAAGGAAAAAATAGAAGTTGAAACTAAGGCAGCATCCTTTTCTACACATAGAAGTCTAGGTGAGGATGCTTTGCATAACCTTAAGGCCTTGATCGTTGAAGATTCTATTGAAAATCAATTATTATTACAATCCTATTTAAAGCGAAAAAATGTGAATACTTTTGTGGCCGCTAACGGAAGCGAAGCTTTGAAAATGTATTTAAGCAACAAACCGGATTTTATTTTAATGGATATGCAGATGCCAATTTTAGATGGTTATTCAGCCACCGAAGAATTAAGAAAGTTAGGTTGTAAAATTCCCATCATTGCTATCACCGGCTATGCGATGAAGGAAGATAGCGAAAGATGTCTTCTTTCTGGCTGTGATGCCTATTTAAGTAAGCCTGTTAATAGTGAAATACTTTTGGGTACGGTACTTCATGCTTTAGAGAAAAAGTTATTGGAAAATTTTTGACCTTTTGGATATTCTCCTAGAATTAGCAAATTTTGAGTCAGTGGGAGGATTTCCCTCAGGCAATTCTCATATTCTTTTTTGTTTTCCCATTCCACATCTACATGAAATGAATATTCATAGGGTTTTCCCAATATTGGTAGAGATTGAATTTTCGTCATATTGATTCTAGATTGGGCAAATTGCAATAGCACAGCACTCAATGCTCCTGGGTGGTGGGGAAGCTCAAATCGAAGACTTGATTTGTCTGGCTCGCGCAATATCTCTTTGAAATCAAACGGAGGGTTTGCTCGAAGAGGTTTTTTGCAAAGAACTAAAAATCGAGTGTAATTCTGTTTGTTTGTTTCAATGCTTTCAGCGAGAAGGTCTAACCCATACAGTGCGGCAGCCTTTTGGCTTGCAATGGCGCCAAAATTCTTTAATTTGTTTTCCTTGATGAATTTTGCGCTATCAGCCGTGTCCGAAGCTTCTACCGCTTTTATAAAGGGGTAACGAGCTAAAAAATCTTGGCATTGAAGAAGGGCCATAGGGTGGGTTTGGACAAATTCAAGATTTTCGATTTTTTGCCCAGGGAGAACCATTAGGTTCATAATGATCCGCAAATAAATTTCTCCTAATATCATGAGTTCAAAACTATCAAGAAGGTGGTAGTTTGGCAGAATGCTCCCGGCGATTGAGTTTTCAATGGCCATAATGGCTAGATCCAACTGTTCTTTGGCCAAAGATTCACAAAGGCCTCTAAAAGTATCAAATTCGATAGTGTCATAGGTGAAAAATTTATTGGAATTGGAATCAGCAATAGAATCAGCAATAGAATCAGCAATAGAAACAGTATTAGAATCAGGAAAAGCATTAGAACTAATAAAAGTAGAATTAAAATATTTTGCAAGGTATTGAGTCAAAAAAAGATCTGCGGCTGAGTCATGGAAGGAAGCTTTGCCACCTTGAATGCCTACCTTGAGCAGAGGAGATTTAGGTTTAATCATACTTTTTTATATTTTATCATCATTAGATTAAGCCGCCTGGATTTTAAACAAAACCGAATACATGGCCTTTAACATTTCTGGATCATAACGGCCAGCTAATTTGTCTCGCATCATGGTAAGGGCTTCCGTTGGCTTTAATGGGGTATTGTAAGATCTTTGAGTGGTCATAGCATCATAGGTATCACAAATGGCCACAATGCGAGCAAAAGGATGAATTTCATTTCCAGCAATTTGTTGTGGGTACCCATTTCCAGCCCAAGATTCATGGTGCTCAAAGCAAGCGGCCTTAATTTCGTCTGCGATATTTTCATTTTGATTCAAAATAACCAGACCATACTGTGGGTGCTGTTTCATCTGTTCCCACTCAGCTTCATCTAATGGCCCTTTTTTGCAGAGAATTTCCAAAGCGACGTTTCGTTTACCAATATCATGAAATAAGCAACCTAGGCCCAAATTTTCAAGTTGTTTGCTGTCAAAACCTAAAACTTTGCCCAAGCCCAGAGAATAGATGCTTACATCCAAGGAGTGATTATAAGTATAAAAGTCATGTCCAGAAAGACTCAACAGGTAACCCACACTTTCGGGTGCCTGATCCATGAAATGTAAAAAATCAGTGATGATGGGCTTGGATTCATTGAGAGCTTCATTGACGTCTGGATTTTCAAAAAGATCTTCCATGATAGCTAAAGAAGACTCGCGAAGGATGTTTGCTTTTTGTTTATTGTTAATGCTGTCAGAGTTAATTTCCTCTTTGACCCAAGATCTGTAAGTCTCTTTATCCTCCATTTTAATAAAGAATGAATTCCCCGTATCCCTCGAATGAAGAGTCTCGATCTTATCTGTAAAAAGAACGTCACCGGCCCTTCGAAAAAGGACGGCTTTATTATCAATGTGAATATAGATATCAAAAGCAGTTTTTTTATCCGGTCTGATAGTGCTGAGGCGTATACGAAAAAATTGGGAAATATCCATGGCCTATTAGAACATTATTTCCAGTGAACTTCTAGCGACTTTTGTCCAGAAATAGAAGGAGAATTTGAAGCGAGGGGTGTTGTCTTTTTCTGAGACATTGATTCAACTGAATATCCCATTTGACTTTCGAACCAAACTTTATTTACTTGTTAGATCATGAAAAAGAAACTTCCCGCTTTGACGCTAGAAACTCCTGTTCAATATATTAAGGGTGTTGGGCCTAAGCTAGGAGATATCCTTGGAAAACGTGGTATTAAAACAGTGTTAGATCTGTTGGAAAATTATCCTAGAACCTATGAGGACCGTCGATTTGGAGTAAAGATAGACCAGATTCAATGTGATCAGATGGTAAGCTTAAAAGCCCAGATTATAAAAATCCAAGGTATTTCCCTTGGGAGAACTCAGCGTAAAATTTATGATATCACTTTAAAAGATTCAACGGGTACTATTCATTGTAAGTTTTTTCGTATTCCTTACAAAGGGTATTTCGAAAGATTTAAACTTTTTCAAGAAATAAGAGTTGTCGGAAAGGCTATTAATTATCGAGGAAGTAAAGAATTTCATCATCCCGACCTTCGCGATTTGGATCCTGAAGAAGATTTACAAGATGAAATTATTCCTATTTATGTTGAAATGGATGGAGTTAGCAGTTCTAAATGGCAAAAAATAATCGATACCATTTTTCAAGATGTTTATCAAGATCCACATTTTTCAAAATTTGATAAAATTCCTAATTTGGTGAGAGAAAAAAATTCTCTAATTGGCTACACGGAGGCTTTAAAAAAAATACATCGACCGCCTAAAAATGAGTTCCCCCTTTTTTTACAAAAAAAGAGCGAATCCCATCGGCGTTTAATATTTGAAGAGTTCTTTTTTTTAGAAGTTTTTTTGGCTTCAAAAAAATTAAATTTAAAAAAGGAACAATCTTTGCCTATAAACCTGCATGAAGAAATGAAGAAAAAAATTCTTCAAAATTTACCTTTCCAATTAACCCATGGGCAGAAGCAGGCCTTATCTGAGGTTCAAGATGATTTTTTGTCGGGGCATCCAATGCACCGATTGGTTCAAGGGGATGTAGGTTGTGGAAAAACTTTGGTGGCATTTCTTGCTTGTGCTATTGTTGCAGAAAATCGACTGCAAAGTTGTCTCATGGTGCCTACAGAAATTTTGGCCGAACAGCATTTTAAAAATGCCCAAAAATATTTATTTCCGGCAGGTCTGCGGACCGAGATTTTGAGTGGAAAAACGAAAAATTCTGAAAGAAAAGAGATTTTGGAAAAGTTAGCTGGCGGAGACATAGATTTATTGATTGGAACCCATGCTCTTATTGAAGACGATGTGATCTTTCATAAATTAGCTTTTGTGGTGATCGACGAGCAACATCGTTTTGGAGTCAACCAACGGCTGCGTCTAAAGCAAAAAGGCCCATCTCCTCACTTTCTGATTATGACTGCCACCCCCATTCCTAGAACTCTTGCCATGACGGCATTTGGTGATTTAGATATCAGCATCATTAATGAGCTTCCCCCAGGCAGGGCTCCCATTCAAACTCGGGTGGCCTTTCAAAATAAACGACAGCAAGCTTTAGATTTTTTACAGGAGCAAATCAAAAAAGGGCGCCAAGGTTATATGGTTTTTCCATTGGTAGAAGAAAGTGAAAAGTTGGATTTAAAAAATGCCACCGATGAATACGAGAAATTAAAAATTCAGTATCCCGGAATAAGATGGGCCTTGCTTCATGGGAAAATGAAAGCTTTAGAAAAAGAAGAAATCATGAATCAATTTCGCGATCATCAATTTGATGTTTTAGTTTCCACAACAGTGATCGAGGTTGGGGTTGATGTGCCAAATGCGAATATCATGATGATCGAACATTCCGAGCGCTTTGGTTTATCTCAGCTGCATCAGTTAAGAGGCCGAGTCGGTCGTGGTGAGCATAAAAGCTTTTGTATCCTTCTCATGGGCTATGCGGCGAGTCCAGAGGCCAAGGAAAGAGTGATGTTTATGGAGTCAACGACAGACGGTTTCAAATTAGCCGAATTTGATTTAGAACTCAGAGGTCCTGGAGAGTATTTAGGAACCAAACAATCAGGACTGATCGGTTTTAAAATCGCCGACATCGTAAAGAATCAAGATCTTTTGTTGCAGGCAAGACAGAGTGCCTTCGAGATATTAGGTGTTGATCCAGAATTAAAATTTCCGGATAATCATTTTATCAAAGAATATGTGAACAAGAAGAGAAACGCCGATTTGGGGTAGGAACCTGTGCATGATTTCAATCAGAAACCTATCGGTCCACATCGTAATAAAACTGACTTGCCAATTTTAAGTCAGAGCCCTTAAATAAATCTCTAACGATCTTAGGATTTTTAAAGAAATACCAATCTCCAAACTTATCAAATTTTCTACATGATGTAATGATATGCGACTTCCATAATGTTCCAAATTTTTTACCTTGTGTTTTTCCATAGGCTTTTAATCTTTTTGCGAAATCAAGATCTTCAACGGTTAACAGAGATTCATTAAATCCACCAATAGCATCAAAATCTTTGCGAAAACACCAGAAAAGACCAGCTGATGGAATTTTGCTTTTGAGTGCAAAGGGTAAAATCATGAGCGAAGAAAAAATAATTCCAAAAGAAAGGCGTTCAAGTTTAATTTTAGTTCCTCCGCCGATATATTTTCCAGATTTTAAGGATTTTTCTATTTCTAAAAACATGTTTGAGCTCATGCGGCTATCGGCATCAATCGTGACAATAATGTCTCCCGTTGCGGCCCTGGCGGCAGAATTTCTAATTTTTGATAAAACTTTCGATTCATCAAAAACGACGAGGGCACCAAATTCACGCGCCAATTGTTCCGTTCCATCGGTGCAACGATTAATGCAGACGATAACTTCAACAGCATGATTTGTTAAGGCTCGGGCTTTGTCAATCGCTTCAAAACACTTAGGAATAAATTTTTCTTCATTATGAGCTGGAATGATTACAGAGAATTTCATCTCCTCTATATATCTCGATCTTGGCTAAAAGTCGATTAATTAACTCAGCTCTGCCAGTCAAACGAAAACTTAAGCAAAATTTCGAGTGGAAATCTTTTTAGCGGGAACTCCAGCCAAAATTTCATTTTTTCCTATCTTAGTATTTTTCCGTACTAACCCAATTTGAATAGTATGACTATCCATTCCAACATACTTAAAACCCTGCTGCAGCAACCTGGCAGTCAATCCACAAAAGATAAGAAATACGAATAAAAATATTAATGGTTTAACCCGATTGGTCGCAACGAGTCCTCCGTTTCCATAATTTATCTACTTGCTGACAATTTTCTTCATTCTAATGAGACAATCGTGCAAGTAGCAATGGTGATCTCCTAGTAGAAAATTAAATGTTGAAATATTCCATTTACAATGTGAAACACGTTACCTAAAAACAATTCAAAAAGGCCAGTTATGAAAAGCTACAGATTTTTGAAATCAAAAGTTATTTTGTTCATTAGCATCAGTTTACTAAGCGCTGTTTCTCGAGGCCTCATTCTGGAACTATCGAGTTATCCTTTCCCTATCCATAGTGCAGAGCTATCCACAATAGCTTCCGTAGCACCCTATGATATGAAGATGAAAATACAAAAGGTAAATATCGAATTGTACCCAGCTCGATCAAATATTTATCTTTTAGAAAACCGTCATCAAATAGAGATAAATTTTCTTAAACAAAATCATCTGGCGCCGATGATTTTTATTATTCCTGGAGTCGGGGGAACGGGAAGGGGCACGGTAATTAAGACACTCATGGAACAATTGTACGATCTCGGTTATCACGTCGTGGCTTTGCCAAATCCTTTATCATGGACATTTGTATAGTCAATTTTGATCATGGAGTGAAAACCTTAGATGCCTACTATCAACTTGGCGACCTATGGACGGCTGAACAAAAAGACAGGCTTATGGCATATTTATTAAGTATTGGTGAAAAATTAATAAATAATAAAAACCTTTCAGCAGCAGAGGTTTTAAAAGAAATCCAATTATCTGAAAAACAACAGCGATATCTTATTGGCAATAGCTATCGTGAAAGCCTGGCTGAAATTATCTATACTACGGAGCTTCTATTGAACCAGAAATTCTTATCTTCGAGTATTTCTTGGGGTTACCGTTCTTTAAGATTTGAAGAAGCTAGAAGCTTTTCATTTGCTGCTTATTTAGAAAAAATATTATTGCCAAATGTCCAAAAGGAATCACTACCTAATTTGAAATTTAATGAACTTGTGGATGGTTATAATTTAAGAAAATTCAAACAGAAATTTCAAAATGATAAGAGATTCTATTTGTTTCATAATGCAAATGATTTTCTTCTTGAGGAGGGCGATATTGCCTTTTTTGAGGGAAGTTTTCTTGACCGTACCGTTATTTTTCCTTTGGGGGGCCATTGTGGCAATTTCTCTTTTTCCATAAATAAGAAATTTTTAAAATCCATTCTTCAGGGAACTGAATAGTACTCTTCAGAGAACTAAAGAGTACCCATTTTTCCAAAGGTGAGTGAAAATGGGTACTCCTTTGAAATTATTTTAAAGTGATTTTATCAGATACTTTAGTTGCAGGTGTCGCATTATGGTAAATGCTATTTTGTTTATAAATTTTAACTTCTACTTCCATTCTCAACCCTTTTTTTCCAGGAGCAAGATCTGTTGAAACTGGAAAATTCGTAACGGCCGTCGTTAAAGAGCCATTGAAAGTATGTTTTTTGTCCCAACCGAAACCACAAGTTCCCAACCAACCAACAGCGCAAGTGCGCACTTCGTAGGAAACCATCAACTGCTCAGTGGCATCAACAGGAAGTACATTCGGAGAAACTGAAACTTGAAGCGTTGCTGCTTTTTTATCTACAGGTATTAGTTGGACTGATTGAAAAGCATTTCCTGGCAAGTAAACTTGTTTTCGGCCAATCCCAAGGACATCAATATTAGCTGCATTGTTTGATATTGGATTAACAACAAATTGGTAATTATTGTAATTAGATGAATCCAAGGTGATTTCATTTAAGTTTCCAGATAGATGAAAGGTTAATTGTTCTTGTTCTGATGGCAACAATACTGCATTCTTCACCTCAAATTGGAAAGACATTAGTTTGGTGTCAATGACTTGCTCCATTGCATTATCGCAAGTTTGGGGAACATAGTATCCTTCTCTAATGACCTGAACTTCATCACACGCATAGGGTGTTGATGTGCAACCTCCTGAGTACCCTAAATTTGCCATATTATCTGACCGATAGGTGCTAAGGACAAGAGTCGCAACCTGAGACGTAATGGCGCCTTGTGAAGCGGCTCTTTTGATTTCAGTTTTAAATTCATTCCAAGATCTTGGTTTTGAATGGAAAAACCCTTGCGCCAAAAGGCTTTCAGCAGAAGACTTTCCAACTCCCTTAATTGCCGCAGCTAAACGAGTTGCTTTGTCTTCTTTTTTGGCTGAATAAAAAGCATCCCAAGCGGCACTTTTTCCTGCGGAACCGGTACAAGTGGTTTCATAACAAGTTCCTGTAACGACTTGAACAACTGGATCCGTATAATATCCACATTCATAATAATTGTGCTGTAAAACAACTCGCTGGAAAACGTGATTGTAAGTGCTTTTATTGTTATCTGAATTATTTACAGTTAAATTAACAATTTGCTTTTTCCAATACACTTCTTGAGCTTGCAATGCCACTGATAAAATTAAAATGGCAATAGGTAATATTTGTTTAAACATAGGGAGACTCCTTTTTATATTTTTTGGTAACATGATACCGTTACAATTGTAATGAGATTAATTTCTCATATTGTTGCCCAGCGCGCGGCACCTTTGATAGGATACATACAGCAAATTGATGAATTGTGAAACTCTAGAGTTTTAAATATCAGGCGATAATGGAAATTTTTCTCAATCCAAATCCCAGAACCATGGTCTTTCCGGGCATCGAAAGAATCACGAATACTTTAAGACTGGTTAAACAATGCGATAGCCAACACCAGGTTCTGTCAGAAGGTGCTTTGGCTCCGAAGGGTTTTTCTCGATCTTTTTTCTTAATTGATTAACATAAATTCTTAGGTAATGACTTTGATCGTCGGCGATTTTGCCCCATATCTGTTTTAATAACTGAGTTTGGGAAACAACCTTACCATGATCTCTGACTAATCTGGAAAGAACTTCATATTCGGTAGCTGTCAGTTTTACTTCCTTTCCAGCGACAAAAACTTTTTTCTGTGATAAATCAACTTCTAATTCATCCGACCTAAAGACGGGAGTTGCCTCAATCAGTCCGACATTTCTGAGTGCAACGCGGACCCGGGCCAGCAGTTCATTAGCGCCGAATGGTTTTGTCAGGTAGTCATCAGCGCCCGCATCCAACAGCTGAACTTTAACCTGCTCCTGATCGGTCACGGTCAATATGATAATAGGAACTCTGGTCCACTTTCTCAATTCCTTCAGAACTTCCAATCCATTTATATCTGGCAATCCTAAATCCAGAAGAATAAGATGGGGATGAAATTCAGATACCTTTTCGATGCCTGATTTGCCATTTATGGCCATAGCAATTTGATATCCGTTAGCCTCAAGACTCATCCTGACAATGTTTCGTATGGCCTGCTCATCATCAATTAAAAGAATTCGAATATCATTGCTCACGCTTTATCCTCCTCAGGCACTCGAGGCTGGGCCTCAATAGGCAATGCGATAACAAAACACGCGCCGTGCGGAAGAGTGTTATGAACACTCACTGTCCCTTTATGAAGCTCAACAATACTTTTAACAATTGAAAGACCCAAGCCTGTCCCCCCGGTAGGGCTTCCTGGTACTCGGTAAAACTTGTCGAAGATTTTATCTTTCGAATCTTCGGGTATGCCAGGTCCTTGGTCTTCAATTTCAACAATAAAATGTGAGCCAGATTTTTTTTGTGTAATTTTAATTTCGGTCCCTATGGGGGAATAGATGGCTGCGTTTAGTATGAGATTGGATAAGGCATGCTCCATAAGTCTGTAATCCATTCTTACGAGGTAAACTTGATCTAAAAAATTAATCTGAACTTTATGCTTTGCTAATAGCTTTTCAAGCTTTTTTACAACGACACTGAATAGATCATTAAAGTCATGCCATTCTAGGTTCAGTGATAATACACCAGAATTAAGTCGACTCATATCCAAGAGATTTTCAATAACACGATTTAGGCGATCACCGGCATCATGCAATCCAGAGGCAATTTCTTTTACGTATTTATTTCCGCCAGTAAGTTCGTCTTGTTCCAAGGCCGATGCCGCCCCAATAATAGCAGTAAGTGGCGTCCTCATTTCATGAGAAATGGAGTTCAATAAAGTCTGATGAAGCTCCTCAGATTCCTTTAATCTTTGAGTTTCTGCATATCGCTTGGTTAGAAAATGCTTCTCTATTGAAACACCAAGCTGTCGAACAATAGAGAAAAGTAGACTCTCTTTCTCAAGATCAAGTTTCCGAGATTTCTTTGTTGGCTGAAAAACAAACACTCCGACAGTTTCTGAAGTACCCTTAAGTGGTAAGAACAGCGCACGTGACTGCGCCAGTGTATCTGTAGACCAGCCGGCAGATTTTTTATTTTCAAAACACCAGAGCGCAACGGCCTGATCTTTTTCGTTGAGACGAACAGAGTATGATTTTGCATGCTCAAACTCAAGCTTACCCTGATTTGACTTCAAAATGACTCCACAGGAGGCATCCAGCAAGGCACCAACTCTCTCCGTAACCTTAGTTAAAAAATCCGACTTCTCGGTGGCATTTGCTATGTCTTTAAGGACTTCATAAAGAACATTTGTTCGTTCCTCACGCTCGCGCATGACATTTTCGTTAAAACGAATCCGATTGGTTAAAAATCCAGTGATCAAAGCAACGCCAAAAAAGGCAATGCACATCAAGAAATCTTCTGTGTTATTGATGGCCAAAGTGAACTTAGGGGGAATAAAGAAATAGTCCCAAGTTAGAGCACTCATGCTGGCGGCAAAAATAACAGCTCCAATGGAGCCAAACATCCCAACAACAATTGCCGCCAAAAGAAAAATAAATCCAACGGCACGGTAGCCAATGAAGCTGTCAAGGATGGCACCAACAAAACCTACTCCAACAATTGAACAGAAAGTGTACCAATACTTAACGAGACCCGTTTTTGAACGATAATAGGATAGTTCATCGATAAGGCTTGGTCGAATTAGGGAGACTCCCTCTTGTCGTATGATGTGCACATCTACTTCTAGACTTTCACGAACCAGCCTCTCTAAGAGATTTCCTCCCTCAATGACATCTCGATACCATCTGCGAGTTGGACGGCCGACGACAACTTGAGTCACATTCTTAACTCTACAAATTCTTCGAACAGCAGAAGGCACATCAACTTCAGTGGTCGTAATCACTTCTGCTTTTAGTTCTCGGGCGAGATGGAGGTTTTTTACTAGTTGAGCCTGATCGGTGTCATTCAACGAAATTCCAGTATCAACGTGCAAGGCAATCCACGGGGCCTCAAGGTTGTAGGCAAGCCGTCTTGTAGCTCTTATCAGTTTTTCTGAATAAGGGCTGTGGCTGACTGCGACTAGCAGTCTTTCATTAGTCTGCCAAGGATTTCCCTCAGCTCGGATGCTGACAAACTTTTGTAAATCCTGATCAACACGCTCTGCTGTCATCCTCAGCGCAATTTCACGAAGTGCTGTGAGCTTGTCTTCTTTAAAGAAGTTCCGCGCCGCTCGATCCGCTTTATCACCTTGGTATACTTTTCCTTCTTTCAGTCTCTTTAAAAGCTCGGAAGGTGCAATGTCCACCAGTTCCACTTGGCTTGCTCGTTCCAACATGCTATCAGGCACGGTCTCATGAATCGGAATGCCCGTAATAGCTTCGACGGAGTCTTTACGACTTTCAAGATGTTGAACGTTAAATGCTGTATAAACATCGATTTGAGCATCGAGGATTTCCAAAACATCCTGATATCTTTTTTCATGTCTAGAGCCAGTGATATTAGTGTGAGCCAATTCATCAACAACAACGAGTTCTGGTCGCCTTCGAAGAATCTCTTCTAAATCCATCTCTTCAATTGTCGTGCCTCGATACTCGACTCTTTTTTTTTGAATAACTGGAAGACCTTCTGTTAGGGAAACGGTCTCAGTTCTGCCGTGGGTTTCAACAACCCCTATGACAACATCGGCCCCTTCATTTAACTTTTGATGAGCGGCACGAAGCATCGCATAGGTTTTTCCTACTCCTGCCGACATTCCTAAAAATATTCGGAGCTTTCCTTGTTTTCGATTTTTTTCTTCTTCATTCAGAGCACTTAAAAGCGCATCTGGATCGGGTCGGTTTTCCGAAGTCAATTGAATCTCCTAGTTCATCTTATTTTGTCTCAACTGGTGCCGTCTCGATGCCCTGGGCCTTATCAAGCAAAAGGTTGAGGGCTAGCACGTTCACTGTCGGCTCTCCAAGAATGCCCAATTGTCGATCTTCGCTAGCTTGCTGTATAAGCTTTTGTACTTGCTCAAAAGTAATATTCCTTGCCTTTGCTACTCGTTGCAATTGGTACTGAGCGGCGTCTGGACTTATGTGTGGGTCTAATCCACTGCCTGAAGCAAAAAGGAGGTCTTGCGGAGGTTCTCCTGTTTGGTCAGGATGAGCCGCTTTGAGTCTTGCTTTCCGCTCATCAACGGTCTTCTTTAGATCGGCATTTGCTTGTCCTAGATTTGATCCACCAGAGGGCAACGGATTGTAGGCGACACCTGAGGGCCTGGACCAAAAATATTCAGATTTTTCAAACTTCTGAGCAATCAATCGTGAGCCAACGACTTGACCGCCCCGATTTAAAAAATCTCCACTTGCTTGACGAGGAAACACTAATTGAGAAATTCCCGTCATGGCAAAGGGGTAAATCAAACCAAGTAAGACAGTCATAAAAAGCTTAAATCGAATTGCAGGCATTAAATATTTCATAAACAACTCCCTTTGGACTAAGCCAAACCAATAGATGTTATAACGATATCAATCAGCTTAATTCCAACAAATGGAATGATAATACCGCCTACACCATATATTAATAAATTTCTTCTCAAAACTGCTGATGATCCTTCAGCACGATAAGGCACACCTTTAAGCGCTAGCGGGATCAATGCGACAATGACCAAGGCATTGAAAATCACAGCGCTTAAAATTGCACTTTGTGGGGACACTAGCTTCATCACGTTTAACACAGCCAATGGTCCTTCTTTTGTCCCTTGAATTATGTAAAGTGTACTAAAGAGTGCAGGAAGAATCGCAAAATATTTGGCCACATCATTGGCGATGCTAAATGTCGTCAGCGATCCTCTTGTCATTAAGAGCTGTTTTCCAATTTCAACAATTTCAATCAGCTTCGTAGGGTTGCTATCCAAATCTACCATGTTTCCAGCTTCACGAGCCGCCTGTGTTCCCGTGTTCATTGCTACGCCGACGTCGGCTTGAGCTAAAGCAGGGGCATCATTAGTACCATCGCCGGTCATCGCTACAAGATGTCCCATTGCCTGCTCTTCACGAATGCGCTTTAACTTTGTCTCAGGAGTTGCTTGAGCCATGAAATCATCAACACCGGCCTCAGCCGCAATCGCAGCGGCGGTTAGGGGATTGTCGCCTGTAATCATTACAGTCCGAATTCCCATTTTTCTGAGTTCAGAAAAGCGTTCCTTAATTCCGCCTTTAACGATGTCCTTAAGCTGAACAACTCCCAAAATTTCTTTTCCATCAGCTACAACGAGAGGAGTTCCTCCTTTTTTAGCAACATCATCTATGATTCCATCCAAATCTTGAGGAATTCTTCCGCCGAGATTCTTCACATGTTCTTTGACTGAGTCACCAGCACCTTTTCGAATACTTCTTGTACCCGTTGAGTTTTGAAAATCAATTCCACTCATTCTCGTATTTGCAGAAAAAGGAATGAACTGTGCCTGAGCGGGCTGAACGCTTTCGGCCCTCATGGAATACTTTTCCTTTGCGAGAACGACAATAGATCGCCCCTCTGCAGTTTCATCGGCAAGCGATGCCAACTGAGAGGCTTCCGCAAGTCTTTCAGCGGTCAGGCCTTTTACGGGAAGAAAGGCAGTCGCCATTCGATTTCCTAAAGTAATTGTTCCTGTTTTATCTAATAGAAGAACATCAATATCTCCAGCGGCTTCTACCGCGCGACCACTTGTTGCGATGACATTTCGTCGAATCAGTCGGTCCATTCCGCTGATTCCGATCGCACTCAGGAGACCGCCAATTGTTGTCGGAATAAGGCAAACTAAAAGAGCAATTAACACAGGCACGGTAACAATGGCCCCTAAATTTTGCCCTGTTGCCGCAGCACTATAGTCGGCAAATGGCTTCAATGTCATAACAGCAAGTACAAAAATGATTGTAAGACCCGCCAACACAATACTCAGAGCAATTTCATTCGGGGTTTTTTGTCTTTTGGCTCCTTCGACCAAGGCGATCATTCGATCTAAAAAACTGTGTCCCGCTTCTGCTGTTATGCGAATGAGAATGCGATCACTGATCACTCGGGTTCCCCCAGTGACGGCACTGCGATCTCCACCAGATTCACGAATAACAGGGGCTGACTCTCCGGTAATTGCCGACTCATCAACACTGGCAATGCCTTCAATGACTTCTCCGTCCCCAGGAATTATATCTCCAGCTTCACAGACAACGATATTTCCTTTCTTAAGATCAGCGGCACTCACTTTTGACTCACTTTTGCCACTCATGAGTCGCGCCATCGTTTGAGTCCGGGTTTTTTTTAAGCTTTCTGCCTGGGCTTTCCCTCGCCCTTCTGCGATGGCCTCAGCAAAATTGGCAAAAAGGACTGTAAACCATAGCCAAAGCGAAATTTGAAATTCAAAAAACTTCGAGCCATCACCAATGTTAAAAATCACGTACACGGTCGTCATGACGGCACCGATGAGAGTGACAAACATGACTGGATTTTTCATTTGCACTCGCGGGTCCAACTTTAGAAATGATTCTTTCAGAGCTGGCACTAAAAGTTTTGTATCGAATAATTTATTTTGATTATCTTCAGACATATATTACCTCTTAAAATGTTTGACCTTTGATCATCATCAGATGCTCAACAATAGGTCCTAGTGAAAGAACAGGAAGGAAAGTTAAGGCTCCGACAATTAGAATGACTCCTACCAATAAAACGGCGAAGAGACCTGTATCTGTTTCGAATGTGCCTGCCGAAGGTGGCGAATATTTTTTCTGAGCCAGACTTCCTGCCACAGCAAGTATGGGGATGATGATAGCAAATCGACCTATGAACATCGCAATTGCCAACATCAAATTGTAATACAAAGTATTTGCACTTAAACCAGCAAAAGCACTACCGTTATTCGCAGCCGCTGAAGTAAAGGCGTAAAGCATTTCGGAAAAACCATGGGGTCCCTTATTCGCAAGGCTAGAAAGGGCTGTTGGGGAAACGGAAGAAATGGCAGTGCCAATCAGTATTGAAGCACATGGAGCTAAAATCGCGAGAATAACCATTGTCATTTCCCGGGCCTCAATTTTTTTGCCCATATATTCTGGAGTTCGTCCAACCATCAATCCAGCAATGAACACAGTAAGCAAGACAAATAGAAGCATTCCATATAGGCCCGCTCCAACTCCACCGAAAATAATTTCACCAAGCATCATGTTGACCATCGCAATTCCACCTGCCAAAGGGGATAGCGACGAGTGCATTGCATTTACAGCACCGCATGAAGCAGAGGTCGTGATGGTTGAGAAAAAGACACTGTTGAAAATTCCAAATCGAGTCTCTTTTCCCTCCATGATACCAGCCTGATTAAAAACTGGATTTGTTGTATATTCAGACATCAATGAAAATGTCGTGAAGGCAATAAACATTGCCAGCATCGTCCCAAAAATGACCCAACCATGTTTGCTTGATTTTGTCATAATTCCATAGGTATAGGTTAAAGCTCCACCGATAGAAAAAATTGATAACATCTGAAGAAAATTGGAGAGGGCCGTCGTGTTTTCAAAAGGATGAGCCGCATTGGCGTTAAAAAAACCGCCACCGTTGGTTCCAAGCATTTTTATCGCCACTTGAGAGGCAGCAGGACCCAAACCAATTGTCTGTTTCAATCCTTCAAGAGTAATGACATCTACATACGCAGTAAAAGTTTGAACCACGCCTTGACCGACCAAGATAAGAGTAAAGATCACACAAATTGGCAACAGTATGTAAATTGTAGCTCTGGTAGTATCAACCCAAAAGTTTCCAATAGTAGATGACGACCTCCGAGCTATCCCACGAGTCAGCGCCATGGCGATGGCGATACCACAAGCTGCACTTAAAAAGTTCTGCACAGTGAGGGCGGCCATTTGAGTTAAATAACTCATTGTCACTTCGCCAGAGTAACCTTGCCAGTTTGTATTGGTAATAAAACTAACTGAAGTATTCAAAGCCGAATGCCACGATACATTCGGGAGGGCCTGTGGATTTAGAGGTAACCAAGCCTGGGTCATCTGGAAAGCCATAAGAACTAGGATTCCAATGATGTGGAACACCATGAAGGCTGCGGTATAACCTTTCCAGTCCATCTCTTCTTTTGAGTTGATTCCAGAAATCTTATAGGTCAGATTTTCCAGCCAACCCAATGGCTTGTGAAGCCAAGTCTTCTCACCTTGAAAAACCTTAGCCATAAATCGACCAAGCGGTGGAGTGATTGCTATAAGTAATGCAACATAAGCAATGAACTGTATATAATCGTTGATTCTCATATAAACCTCAAAAATTCTCTGGGTTAAACAGGGCGTAAGTTAAATAATCAAGAACTGCGCATCCGATCAGTCCTGCAACAATAAAATCCATAATTTCCTCCAAATTCTTTTTCCAACTTAATCAAATTAACTCTGACAAGCGTAAAAAAGATGTAAAAATCGCAAATTGATTCGATTAAAATGAGTACAACAACGCAGCCGCATAAGACTCTTGATGGTCACTATTGGTGCCATCTTTATCCTTAAAAAACAGATTTGAATCTGACTTATCTGATCGTATCTCTAATCTAGCTTCCAAACCATCGCCAAGATTGAAATTATTTGCCAACGTCAATGACGTAATTTTTTGTTTGGTATCTGGGGCTGAAAGTCCACCTGCAATCGCAAAACCTTTGTCTGAATCATCAAATATTTCATATCGAGGCCTTATTGAATAGAAACTAGTAAGTGCTGCCTTCAGATAGACAGCCAGGCCACTCCATTTTGCATCACCAGTTGTCGGAATATTTTTTTGAGAACCGAGCACGAAATCTGTCGCCAAAATAATAGTTGGATTCACTGAGTACGTCAGATTTATTTCATGAACCTCACGACGACTTTGATCCGTTGCTTCTGCACCTCCAATGTAGTTATAGTTTGCCACAAGCCCTTCAATACCAGTGAGGCTCAGATTGGCACCCACGGTCGTCGACTTATTTTGCTCCTGTGAAATTCTACCGTCCCAAGCATTCAACAGGTAAATGGTGCCAGAGAATTTTTCTGGTATGACAGTATAGGTACCGCTAATGCCTTCATGCCAGAAAGGGATTCCATAGTTGTAGGTATAACTTCTTGAAAATTGCCAATTATCCTTTGCCTTTGTGACTTCCAGACCCATGTGGGTATAGAACTTACCCGCTGTTACGGACAATTTATCTGCAGCAGCATAAGTTATTGTTGCCTGAGTCAAGTTTCGAGTCGGCTCATTAGCCGCAGTATTTGTTGGATTTTGACCAGCGCCTGTTCCTGTCACGGATTGAGAGCCGCCACCACTCAATTGGTCAACCATTTCGCCAAAGGCAAGATCGGCTCGAAAAGCAACTCTGCCAGTTTTCTTTTTAAGTGAAAGTTCGGCCATATTAAGAGTCAATTGATTCGAATGTCTGTCAAAATATCTTCCTTCTACTACTTCTGGACCAGCAGAAGTTGAAGATGTCACTGCATGACCTTGCGGACTCGACTGGTAGTAAAAGTCGAAATATCCATTCCATTCTATCCCAAGAGTTGAACTCGTAGTTTGTTCTTTAGGTCCTTCAGCCGAAGCGCTGTTCACAACCCCAATGGCAAACAGTCCAAACAATACCTTTTTCAAATATTTTCCATCTTTCATATGCATCCTTTCGACGATTCTTGTTTTTGCTCCCTTAGGTTGCATTAGTGGTGCGTAAAAAAGATGTAAAAAATCTGATTTTTACATTTTTTTTACGTGCGGTGAGGTTAACCCTGCCTTGTATCTCGGAGGTGTAAAATGAACTTTTTAAGCATAAGCATGAATCAAATGCTCGCCATCAATTATGTTCCCCACTCTGTAAATCAAATTTCATCAAATGAGCTACCGCTGAATAATGAGGGCAGAGATTTTCAGTGAGCACTGACTAACTACATCGTCAGAGGCTTTTTCAATAAACTTAGTTTTTAGGCCGAATTTAGCAGTTATAGAATCCTCTGCCAATGGTAAGTTGAAAATTAAACAATATCATGAATTGACTTAGGATTTTAGGAAGTCTCAATATGAAAAAGTTGGTGAGCTAACCCGAATGCAAGAAGAGCACTCTGTATGTTGTTGATTATATTAGGATTAACCTTTTCGCTCAACTGGGACATCAAAATAATGCTAGAATAGTCTGGTCGTCCCCTTATCCAAAGTTCCCGTTCTCCATGAAAATCGGTTCGCGAATGTGTTCTCCAAACTCAGAATTACCGTCTTGACATATAATAACCAAATGGTTATATTTTAAATTGATGAAGGTAGCTTTCTTTTCTTCAAATTCTGGCCGTTGTTACGTTGAGGACTTCATCGATGATCTGTCCGTAAGTGATAAAGCGGCGGTCATCGCGGTTTTAAAAGATATTGAAACTTATGGCTTATCTGCTGTGGGCTGTCAGTTTCGTCAAAAAGAAGGAAAGCTTTGGGAAATTAAAATCAAGGCTCCCTAGGGTGGATACCGGATTTTTTATGTGATGATTTCAAGTGTGGAGATGATGTGTCTGCATGCTTATAAAAAGCAAGGGCAGAAGGCTCCGAAAAAAGAATTAGAAGTGGCCCGTAAACGACTCAAAGAGGTGCTGTCATGAAAAAGAAAATTCCAAGTAAGTCTTTGAATCAATTGGTCTCAAAGTATGAAAAAAATGAAGAATTCAAAATCGCTTACGAAGAAAGACGTTTCTATCTTCAAATTGCGCACATGATTCGAGACCTTCGCGAAAAAGTAGGTTTCTCTCAAGCTGAAGTAGCAAGGAAGGCTAGAGTGAGTCAGCCCATGATTGCTCGCCTTGAACGTGGGGATCATCGTCGCACTCCTACGATTGAGACCATTCACCGGATTTTAAGTATTTTAGGCTATCAGTTAATTTTGGAAGTGAAACCCGCGGCTTAAGAAGGTTGTGCCGTCAAAGCGGCACATTTACTTGCGCGAAGCCAATAAGGCACCGCGAGTCCATACAGCACTCAAAAAATCCCAACTTTTTTAAGTTTGGCAGTCCCTTTATAGCCAATCATCCAATATTTTGATATCCCCTTCTGAGCAAAGGTGACCGTTAAAAACAGCAACGCGAGGACAGTTCTTCGATTCTAAAGGAGGGAATTAAAGGGGAGGTCCTTATCTCAGGCGCGAGAGTCGGCAAGATTCGGGGTAATCGATTCGGTTCAAGGACACGAGACGTATAGCAACGAGCACTCCAGTTTAAACACTAATCCCAGAAGTCTGGAGCGGAACGCACTTTTGTGTTGGAAGTTTGAGAGCCAATACCCATAGAGCGAGGAAGAAAGTGATAAGTCGCGCAGCCTTCTTTGCAGGCAAAAAGACGTGCAGAAGTATTCTTGGTTCATACCTCCGGTTTTTTTAACTTTGGCAATATTTTTTACTTCAAGTTAGCTTGCGCAAGTAGACGTGCCATCTTGATGGCACAACTTTTTAAAACGGCGGGTTCTTTTTCAGAATAGATTGTAGCCTCAGAAGAGTTGATTAGAAAAGTACCAGACAAGATGAGCTTTGCAGAGGCCACCTGTCTTCCCATGGTAGGCAGTGCGGCTTTGACTACACTGACCGTCAAGTCAAAAATCAAAGAGGGTGATCTTATCTTTGTCGCTGGCTGTACGGGCGGCGTAAGTCATCATGCAGTTCAAGTCGCAAAGGATGCAAGTGCTACTGTTTTAGGAAGTTGTCATAAGGATGACTTTGCAATCGCAAAATTAATTAGAGTTGATGAAGTCTGCGATGACGTAACACACGATAGAAATTCCATTTATACCTGTCAAATTGTAGTCAAATCGCATTTGAAAAAAAGAGACTATTGAATGAGTGATGTTTACGAAATCCTTTTGGCAATAGCTTGCCATCTTTTTTTGTTAGCTGCTGTGCAAATGGAGCAAGATTTGGAGGGCCTTTTGATTGATTCTCGATCGTTCCTTACGACATGTAGGGTGTTCAAAATTCGGTGAAAGGGGTTTGTAAACACTGAGCGATTACAATCCGATGTCGCGAATGAATGATGAAAGTTCGCAGATTTTTACTTGGCCGATTTTCTTAGATATGGTTTTAAGGCAAACCAGAAACAAGCCGTCAATCTTCATTCGAAATTCAAGAAAGCGTTGTAGCTTTTGGGCATCGTGGGAATCCACAACCCCAGATTTGATTTCAGCAGCAAAAGTTTTGCCTTCGATTTCAACTATCAAATCCACTTCATAGCCAGAGCGAGTTCTAAAGTAACTCAGTTTGACGTTTTTGTCACGGGATTGGGCTGATGAAAGGACTTGATTGATGACTAAGTGCTCGAAAAGCATTCCTTTTCTTTCAGCCGATACTCTAAAGTTTCCAAGCAGGCCGTTAAGAACACCCGTATCGAAAAAGTAAAACTTAGGGCGCTTCTTGATGTCGGCCGTAGTCTTCTCATAGACCTCAAGTCGGGTGGCCACAAGGGTATCTTCTAAAATTTCAAAAAATCGTGACGCTATTTTTCTTTCGATTTTGGCTTGCTTCGCGATCTTAGAAAAATCGAGAATTTGTCCTGAAGTCTCTGCGGCAACATTAATAAAGCGTGAAAATCCTTCCAGATTTCTGGTCAGAGATTCGGACTGAATTTCTTCTTTGAGATAAATACCCGAATAAGTCAAAAGCAATTTTTCGGCAGCTGTTTTATTGTTCCAAAGATAAGGCTCTGGGAGGCATCCCAGACTCAGTGCTTTTTCGGTATCTAAATTGTATTTAAGTTCTGCAACTGATAAAGGTCCAATTCGATACGAAAAGATGCGTCCGGGCAAAAGATTAGCGTGTCCTCTCTTCAATTTTCGAGCGCTGGATCCTGTGAGATAAAATTTGATTTTGTCCTTTTTTTTATCCATGATGACTTGAACTGTATTCAAAAGGCTTGGAAGTCGTTGGATCTCGTCGATAAATACAGTCCTGCACGTTTGTGCGCTCAGTCTTTGGTTCAGTTCGTCTGGGTTGCTCGAAAATTCGAGGAATGTTTTTTCGTCATTTAAGTTAATTGATATATCTGGTTTTAACCCTTCAATCAACGTCGACTTACCAACTTGCCGAGGACCAAGTAGAAGGATACTTTTGGGACTATTTTTTAAAATGGCAGTTAGAAGCCGAATAACTTGTGGTTGCATGTTGACCATATTATCATGTAATATGGACATTTCAACACCAAATTGAATAAACGGCTAGGTGAATCCTTTATTAAAGTTTACCTTTCCATCGATTGAAAATATTAAAAATCGTTTTACTGTCCCATTTCGTCTTCCCAGTGCGAGTTTTTAAACTTCGTCGGGCAAGCTCTCTAGCGACTTCGCTGTGATTGCGACCTTCACGCTCAATGAATTCAACAACGAGGCGGCAAATTTTCATCAACTGCTCTTGTAAAATAAGCTGCATTTGAGTATCTGTTATTTTTAAATTTCTGAGCTTATAGTTCTCTTTGATAACCCTGGCGAGTTCTCCTTCTAAAATCGAGTTCCTCTGAATCAAGTCTTGCCGACTTAAATTATCTATCTTTGTTAATTTTAAAATTTGATCAAAACTTACTTGTTTTTCCATCTCTTTTCGTAGATTCAATCATAAGGAAACACTAGCGCGACTCTTGACTCAACGGGAATGCAGATTTTTTTATTTCTTTCGGACTATCTATAAATCTCTTCTCCATATCAGCTCCTTCAAAAAATAAAGCAAACTCCGCAGCTGTTAAAATCAATTCCCTTTTATAGTAAGGATTGATCTTACTAAATAAACCTTTCTCTAA
>WBZM01000542.1_pt1 | contig 51290 bp, 45 predicted proteins | sample 5204271 | NCBI WGS metagenome assembly WBZM01 (sample SAMN12344346, study PRJNA552823) | activated sludge metagenome | biome: Activated sludge suspended growth; feature: Nitrification reactor; material: Wastewater; isolation source: activated sludge from nitrification reactor of wastewater... | reverse complement strand
CGAAGCAATCAGAGGCCTGAAACGGCGCCTCTCCGACGTCGTCTACCGAGCCCTGCTCGCAGACGCGCAACCCGCTCAAGCAGCACCCGCAGACTTGCTCGCGGCTGCCGCTTGACATAGGAGCAAAGCATGCAGACCACCCAGGCGACGGCGGACAGCGGATCGTCGGACCGCCGCGCCGCGGCCATCTTCGATCTCGATCGCACGCTGCTGATCGGCGCCAGCGGTCCGATCCTGAGCGAGGCGCTGCGCCGCGCGGGAGTGGTGTCGGGCTCCACGCAGGGCATCGAGTCGGTCATGTTCAAGGTGTTCGACCTGATCGGCGAGACCTACCCGTCCATGCTGGTCAGCCGGCAGGGAGCGCGGGTGGCGAGAGGCTGGCCCGTCGACGCAGTCCGAGAGGCCGCCCGGTGGGCGGCTGAACCGCTGGCCGACGCCGTGCTCCCGTACGCACGTCAGCTCATCGACGAGCACCGGGCCGCGGGGCGCCTGCTGGTCATGGCCACCACGACCCCCGAGGATCTGATCCGACCGCTCGCCGACCGCCTGGGCTTCGACGACGTCGTCGCCACCCGCTACGGCACCGAGGACGGCCGCTACGACGGCACGATCGACGGGGAGTTCGTGTGGGGACGGGGCAAGGCCCGGGCCGTCTCGCAGTGGGTGCTCGACAACGACGTCGACCTGCTGGCGAGCTACGCCTACTCCGACAGCTGGTACGACACCCCGCTGCTGAGCATCGTCGGCCACCCCACCGTGGTGAACCCCGACCCCCGCATGCTGGGCATGGCGACGGTCCGGCGCTGGCCGGTCGTCCACTTCGACGTGCCCGCCGGCGTGCCCAAGTTCGTGGGCATCGAACCGCAGCAGGTTCTGTTCATGCTCGCCCAACCCCAGCTGTTCCCATGGGTGCGCTTCGACCTGGGCGGGCTCGACCACATCCCGGCCGAGGGCCCCGCCATCCTGGTGGGCAACCACCGCTCCTACCTGGACCCGCTGGCCATCGGCTTCACCATCGCCCGTCGGGGACGACCGGTGCGCTTCCTCGGCAAGAAGGAGGTGTTCGACGCTCCGATCGTGGGCGAGGTCGCCACGGCGCTCGGAGGCATCCGCGTCGATCGAGGCACCGGATCGGACGCCCCGCTGCGGGCCGCCGAGGAGGCCCTCGCCGCGGGCCAGCTGGTGGCTCTCATGCCCCAGGGGACCATCCCCCGCGGGCCGGCGTTCTTCGACCCCGAGCTCAAGGGCCGCTGGGGTGCGGTGCGCCTGGCCCACGCCACCGGCGTTCCGGTGATACCGATCGGCCTGTGGGGCACCGAGCAGGTGTGGCCCCGCAGCGCCAAGGTCCCCGACGTCACCAACCTCCTGCACCCGCCGACGGTGCGGGTCCGCGTCGGTGCACCGGTGCCCCTCGGTGGAGAGGACGTCGCCGCGGACACCGAGGCGATGATGGCGGCGATCGTCGACCTGCTGCCCGCGGCGGCCCGCGAGGTGCGCACCCCGACACCCGAGGAGCTCGCCCGCACCTACCCGGGCGGGGTGGTGCCCGACGGCGACGACGCCGAGCACGAGCGGGACCGGCGACCCGGCACCGACTGACGGGGCGGTCTGTTCGGGCGGACGGCTGGGGCTCAGTCCTTGGTGGCGACGGCGTTGGGGGTGACGTTCATCTTCGGCTCGTAGTCGACCTTCTCGACCTCCTGCGCCTCTCCGCCCATCACCGCCCGCAGCGTGGTGCGACACGTGCCGCACGGCCCGTAGAACGGCTCGACCGCGGGACGCTGGCAGCGCGGGCAGGTGAACTCCAACGGCTCGCCGAGGGGGCCGGTCATCAGGGGGGAGGCGTCGGACATCGGACGAGTGTCGCGCGGTCGGCCGTCCTACGTGGGCACCTGGACCGCGGCGGTCACTGCGATCCCCACCGCGAGTGCGACCAGCCATGCCCGGTCCAGCCGGCGGCCGCCGGTGCCCGCTCCCGTGCCCGACGCGAGCGGTTCGTCCGAGCGGACCGTGAGCCACGCCCCGGCTGCTGCGAGCAGCAGCAGGGGAGCGCCGTCCGCTGTGTATCGCAGGCTGGAGGTGTTGAACGGCCACGAGACCAGGACGAGCAGTAGCGCCCCCGTGGTGGCAGCGGCGGCCACCGCGGTGCCGAGCCCCCGCGCCCTCGCCCACGGCGCCCGGCCTGATGGCAGAGCCGCGACCGCCCCGACGACCAGGACAAGAGCGCTGAAGATCAGCCCGATCATCGGTTCGGACGTGTGGACGCTCGGTCGGTCGCCGCCGATCGTGGGGCGCAGCGTGATCCACGGGAACGACGACCGGTGGCCGGGGATCGCCGCGACGTGGTCGAGCAGGTTCGGTGCCAGGTACGACAGGCGGCCCCGCGGGTAGGTCGTCATGTCCCACACCGAGAGCTGGAGGCCGAACCCGAACTCGGTGGGGGAGCCGAAGCGGACCGTGTTGGCAGCCGCGATGCCGATCCCGACGACGACGAACGGCCCCGCGACCGTCAGGAGGTCGGCGATCAGGCTGGCGGTCGGCCGGGAACCCCGACGGGCCACGACGACCGCCGCGATGACGGCCAGGAGGATCGCCGTCACCACCATCGTCGGTCGGGCTCCGACCGCCAGGCCGAGGACGGCGGAACCGGCGGCGGCCCGGGCCCGCTCCAGGGAGCGGTCAGGATCGGTGGAGCCCAACCGCTCGGTCGATCGCAGGAGGAGGGCTGCGCCGGTCATGCTGAGCGCGAATCCGACCGCCACGGCAGCCTCGTAGCCGTTTCCGACCGACACCACCACCCACATCGGTCCGCAGAGCCCGACCGCGGCGACCGCGGCGGCCGTCGTCCAGTCGGGAAGGTCGCACAGGAACCGTCGGCGGATCTGGACCAGCGTCCACGCCGCGGCGGCCACCCCGGCGCACGCCGCGACCAGGGTGATCACCCAGTTGGGCGGTGAGGTCCCGAACGCCAGCTCCGAAGGGACCAGCAGCAGCGGGATGGTGAGGCCGTGGGCGGAGTACAGCCGCCCGTCCCGGTAGGCCAGGTCCTGGACGTCGCCGTCGACTCGGACGTCGAGGTTGGAACCGGCGTCGTAGGGGTCCGGGAGGGTGCGCAGCTCGGCGGGGACGGGACGGATGTCCAGGTGGCCCTCGGCGAACGCCGCGGCGGTCCGGCGATGGAAGTCCGATCCCGACTGGTCCCGGGCCACCAGGACCGCTGAGGCGGCGTACAGGACCATCACCGCGGCTGCGGTCAGGGGGATCACCCAGGTGCGGTGTCGGGGAGAGGCGACCCCCGGGTCCTGGTTCGAGCGCGGCGCGGCGGCGACCGTTGCGGCCATGGCTCTACATCGGCAGGCGCGGCCCGAACGGTAGGACTGCGCCCCTCACCTCCGCTCTGTCCCGCACAGGCGCGGTGATCACCGCGCCTGCGCGGGACAAAGCTGATCGTGGGGGTGGGAGGGGTGGGTCAGGCCTGGGTGCGGGCCCGGATGATGTTGAGCGCGGACCCGGCGCGGAACCACTCGATGTGCTCGTCGGACATCGTGTGGTTGCAACGGAACGGGATCTCGGTCCCGTCGGGCTTGCGCAGCAGGCAGTCGACCGGGCGGCCGGGGGCCAGATCGGCCAGACCGAGGATGCTGATCCGGTCGTCCTCGCCGACCTGGTCGTAGGTGGCCGGGTCCTCGAAGGTCAGCCCGAGCACGCCCTGCTTCTTGAGGTTGGCCTCGTGGATGCGGGCGAAGCTGCGCACGATGATCGCCTTGGCGCCCCGGAAACGGGGCTCCATGGCGGCGTGCTCGCGGGAGCTCCCCTCACCCCAGTTCTCGTCGCCGACGGCCACCCACGGCTGGCCCGCCTCGTGGTAGTGCCGGGCGATGTCGGGGAAGGAGCGGGTGGAGCCGTCGAGCTGGTCCTTGCCCTCGCCGGCCACGCCGGTGAACGCGTTGACCGCACCGAGGAACAAGTTGCCGGAGATGTTCTCGAGGTGGCCGCGGTACTTGAGCCACGGACCGGCCATCGAGATGTGGTCGGTGGTGCATTTGCCCTGGGCCTTGAGCAGGATCGGCAGGTCCAGGTAGTCCTGTCCGTCCCACGCCGCGAACGGTTCCAGCAGCTGCAGCCGGTCCGAGGTCGGCTGGACCACCACCTCGACCGAGGCCCGGTCTGCGGGCGGGGCGATGAAGCCGGACTCGCCGGGGTCGAACCCGCGGGCGGGCAGCTCCTCGCCGACGGGGACCCGCAGCTGCACCTGCTCGCCCGCCTCGTTGGTCAGCGTGCCGGTGAGGGGGTTGAAGTCGAGGGTGCCGGCCAGAGCCAGTGCGACCACGGTCTCGGGGGAGGTCACGAACGCCAGGGTGTTGGCCGAGCCGTCGTTGCGCTTGGGGAAGTTCCGGTTGTAGCTGGTGACGATCGTGTTGACGTGGTCGTTGGCCTCCGCCGGCCGGGCCCACTGACCGATGCACGGACCGCAGGCGTTGGCGAGCACGGTCGCTCCGGCGGCCTCGAACACCTCGAGCAGCCCGTCGCGGGCGATGGTGGCGCGCACCTGCTCGGAGCCCGGGGTGATCATGAGCGGTGCCTTGACCCTCAGGCCGTTGTCGGCGGCGTGGCGCAGGATCGACGCCGCCCGCGAGATGTCCTCGTAGGACGAGTTGGTGCAGGAGCCGACGAGCGCGGCGGAGATCTCGAGCGGCCAGCCCTTCTCGGTCGCCTCTGCTCCCAGCGCGCCGACGGGTCGGGCCAGGTCGGGGGTGTGGGGCCCGTTGATGTGCGGTTCCAGGGTGGACAGGTCGATCTCGATGACCTCGTCGTAGAACCCGCCGGGGTTGGCGAGGACCTCGTCGTCGGGACGCAGGTGCGGGGCCACGCCGTCGGCGGCCGCCGCGATCTGCTCCCGGCCGGTCGCCTTCAGGTAGCGCGACATGGCGTCGTCGTAGGCGAACAGCGACGTCGTCGCGCCGATCTCGGCGCCCATGTTGCAGATCGTCGCCTTGCCGGTGCAGGACAGGGAGCGGGCGCCGGGACCGAAGTACTCGACGATGGCGCCGGTGCCGCCCTTGACGGTGAGGATGTCGGCGACCTTCAAGATGACGTCCTTGGGTGCCGACCAGCCGCTGAGCTCACCGGTGAGGTGGACGCCGATGAGGCGGGGCCAGCGCACGTTGAACGGGAAGCCGGTCATCACGTCGACGGCGTCGGCGCCGCCGACGCCGACGGCGATCATCCCCAACCCGCCGGCGTTGGGGGTGTGGCTGTCGGTTCCGACCATCATCCCGCCGGGGAACGCGTACTGCTCGAGCACGACCTGGTGGATGATGCCCGAGCCGGGCTTCCAGAACCCGATGCCGTAGCGGGCCGACACCGACTCGAGGAAGTCGTAGACCTCGGCGTTGCCCTCCTCGGCCGCGAGCAGGTCGACCCGGCCGTTCTCCCGGGCCTGGATCAGGTGATCGCAATGCACGGTGGAGGGGACGGCGACCTCGGGGAGTCCGGCGGTCATGAACTGCAGGAGGGCCATCTGGGCGGTGGCGTCCTGCATGGCGACCCGGTCCGGACGGAGGTCGTTGTAGGTGACGCCCCGTTCGAAGGCCGCGGTGGGGTCGTCGAGGTGGGCGATCAGGATCTTCTCGGCCAGGGTCAGCGAGCGACCGAGGCGTTCCCGCGCTGCGTCGATGCGCTCCTCGAAGCGGGCGTAGACCCCTTCGACGAGCTCGATCGGGGTGGATGCGGTGACGGCCATGTCGCTCTCCTCGGTTCGGGTCCGGCGCGGAGCGGGGGTAGGACTCCCGGGGGAGCGGTGCTCCCGCCCGGCGCCGGACCGGTCGGCTGGTGCTGCTCGAACGAGCAATACAAGTACAATACATGTTCGTGGCCGATGTGACCGATACACCCCGGAGCCCTCGTGGACGGACCCGGTGTCGCCGGACCGTCGGCCGGACGGAGGGGCGCACGTGAGGCCGATCCGCTACCGCATCATCGCCGAGGACCTGAGGGAGCGCATCACGTCCGGTGAGTTCCGCCTGGGTGCGGTGCTGCCGTCCGAGGCCGACCTCTCCGCCACCTACGAGGCCAGCCGGGTCACCGTGCGGCGGGCGCTCGAGGCCCTGCGCTCCGACGGCCTGGTCGAGAGCCGGCAGGGTTTCGGTTGGCTGGTCTCCGCCGAGCCGCTCCGACAGGACCTGACCCGACTGGCCACCCTGGACGGCCAGCTCGGCGCCGCCGGGGTCCGCTCGGAGCGCCGGATCGTCAGCTTCGGCTTTCGGCGCACGCCGCCCCGGGTCCGGGAGTTCCTGTCCGGACGCACCGTGCTCGAGGTCGTCCGGCTCCACCTGGCCGACGACCGACCGTTCGCCCGCGTCACCGTCTGGTGCCGCGAGGACCTCGGCGCCGCGCTCAGCCGGGACGACGTCGAACGATCCGCATTCCTCGAGCAGCTGCCGGTCCGCCTCGGCGGCGCCACCCAGACGATCGGCGCCGATGCGGCGTCGTCGGCCGACGCCGAGGTGCTCGACGTCCCCGAGGGCGCACCGCTGCTGGTGGCCGAGCGGGTGACCCGTGACCGTTCCGACCAGGTCGTGCTGGTGAGCGAGCACGTCTTCCCGGCGCACCTGACCCGATTCGTGGTCGAGCTCCCCGCCGATGACGGACTGCTGGAGCCGGCCGGACTCCGAATCGTCGACCCGGCCTGAGGTCCGCACGAGGCGACGCGCCCGCTGGACGCGCCGATGGACGGGCCACGTCATCGGGGCCCGTCCATCGGGAGACCGGAGCGGACGCAACGCCGGCCCCGGGATGGCTGTCGGGTCCACGGTCGGGGTCGTCCCGTGCGTGGCCCGTGGTGTGGGTCGGTCCCGGTCGATCGACGGGAGCTCCCCGTCAGGGGACGAAGAGGCTGGATCCCGAGCGGTCGAGGCTGCCGCTGGCCGAGGTGCCCAGGAACTGCACGGCCGTCACGCACACCAGTGCGATCAGGGCGAGCAGCAGGGCGTACTCGACGAGGCTGGCTCCCCGCTCGAGCCGTCTGGTCGACCAGGAGGACAAGGTGACGTACCACCGCATGGCGTCCTCCAGGAGTCGTGGTCGACGATGCTCCCGGGAACGACGGAGGGGCGGGTCTGATCGACCCGCCCCTCGCGTCCGTTCCCGGTCAGGGCATCACTTGAGGGAGTTGCCGACCTCGCTGAACTTGCTCTTGGCGCTGGAGCCGATGAACGAGACCGCAGCGATGCAGACCACGGCGATCAGGGCGACCAGCAGGGCGTACTCCACGAGGGAGGCGCCACGCTCGGTCTTGGCCTGGGCCTTGAGCCAGGTCTTGAGGAAATCGAACTGAACCATCATGTTGGGATTCTCCCGTGTGTGAGTGTGCTGGTGCTGGTGCTGGGTGGCGGACCCGCCGAGGCGATCCCGCTCCCTTGAGTTATCGACGACTGACCCCGGCCCTTGATGGGTCATTGGGACCATTCGTCGACGGGTGGAACCGCCCGCTCAGTCGAGCGACACGATCCCCATCCGCACGGCCTGGAGGACGGCCTGGGTACGGTCTCGGGCGTCGAGCTTCTGGTAGATCGACGCCAGGTGGTTCTTGACGGTCTTCTGCGAGATGAAGAGGCTGGCGGCCACCTCGGGGGTGGAGCAGCCGTCAGCGATCAGCTGGAGGACCTCCTCCTCGCGCTTGGTGACGACCCGGTCCTCCTCTGCGGTACGGGGCTGGTCGATCCGTCGGACCTCTTCGAGCATCGACCGGGCGAGCTGCGGTGACAGCACGGTGTCGCCCTCCGCGGCCATCCTCACCGCTTCGGCGATCTCTCGGGTCGAGCAGTCCTTGGTGAGGTAGCCGATCGCCCCGGCCCGGATCGCGTTGGTGAGCACGTCCTGATCGGCGTGCATGGTCAGCATCACGACCTTGGTGTCCGACGATGTGCTCTTGACCTGCCGGCACGCCTCGACGCCGTCGCAGTTCGGCATGGTGACGTCCATGAGGATGACGTCGGGGCTCAGCTGCAGGGCGAGTCGGACGGCCTCGACGCCGTCGCCGGCCTCGCCGATCACGTCGAAGCCGGCGTCGGTCATCGATCGGCGCAGGCCCTCTCGGAGCATGCGGTGGTCGTCGGCCAGCATCAGGCGGATGGCCATGGGGGTCACCTCCGGGTTCCGGCCTCGACGGCCGAGGGGATCGTCCGGGTGTCCCCGGTCTCGTTGGGGTTGAGGGAGCAGCGGACCCGGGTGCCGCGACCCGGAGCGCTGAGGATCTCGAGCGACGCGCCGATGCTCGAGGCGCGCTCGCGCATGCCGAGCACGCCGTACGAGTCGAGCCGGCCCGCGGTGGCGGCCTCGAAGCCGACGCCGTTGTCGGTCACGTCGATGAGGGCACGCTCGCCGTCGCAACGCCACACGATCCGCACAGCGGTGGCTCGGGCGTGGCGCTCGACGTTGGCAAGTGCCTCCTGGGCGATGCGCCACATCTCGCGCTCCTGGAGGATCGGCAGACGGGCGTCCTTGTCGGCCTCGACCTGGATCGTCAGGTGGCTGCGCTCGCCGACGCGGCCGACGTACTGCTCGAGCACCGACCCCAGGCCCTGCTCCTCGGACACATCCGTGCGGAGGTCGTAGAGCGTGTCGCGCACCTCGCGGATGACGCCGCGGACGTCCTCGCGCAGGCGGGCCAGGTCCTCGGTGACGCCCTCGCCGGCCTCGTCCCGCTCCACCAGTCGGTCGAGCGAGAACGCCAGGTACGCGAGCGACTGGCCGATACGGTCGTGCAGGTCTCGGGCGATGCGGGTCCGCTCCTCGTCCGCCCCGACCGTGCGCAGCCGGGCGAACCACCGGGCGTTGTCGAGGGCGAGCGACGCCGGGGCGACGAACCCCTCGATCAGCTCAAGGTCGCGGGAGGTGAAGTGCTGGAAGTCGCTGTGCTCGATGGCGAGCAGGCCGATGATCGACCCGCGGGCCGACAGGACGGTGTAGATGCCCGAGCCGGACCGGTCCGACAGCCCGGGGCCCTCCGACTGCAGGTCGGCGACGTAGACGGGCCGGTTCTCGGTCAGCGCCGTGCGCAGGCCGGGGGGGAGCTCGGTCGGGCCCAGGCGGGTGGGGACGTGCAGTCCCTGGTGGCGGACGACCTCCCAGTGGCCGTCGGTCTCGTCGAAGAGCAGCACGGCCACGCTGTCGTAGGCGACCAGCGACTTCATCCGGCTGAGGGTCGAGTCGAGCACGTCGCCCAGGTCGAGCGACGCGGGCAACGTCTGGGTGACGCGGTGCAGCGAGTACAGAAGCGCGTTCGCGTCGCTCAGTCGGCTCAGTCGGTCGATCGCCAGCTCGCGCTCCCGGGCCGCCTCGCCGGAGATGCGGCGGGCGTAGCCGGCGATGATGGCGACGAGCATGACGATCCCGCCCCACGACGCCGACTGCAGGAATGCTTCGCGCTGGTTGGCGGCGCCAAGGATGTACGGGAAGCTGACCGCAACGATCGTGACCACCGCGATGCGGATGGAGAACCCGAAGCCGCGGGCCAGGCCCGCGATCGTGACTGCGGTCAGCAGGGTGAAGATCAGCGGCGACTGCCAGTAGCCGGTCATGGCGACCGCAGCGACGTGCAGAGCCACCTCGGCCAGCACCCGCAGCAGCGACTGGAGGTCGCTCTCGTAGCGGATCGGTCGGAACGCTCGGAAGATGGCGTACCCGACGACGACGGCGGTCCAGATCCGCACCGACATCCCGAACTCGTTGAGCTCGCTGGCGACCAGCAGCAGGGAGATCGCCGTGGTGGCCAGCCGCATCGCCGTGATGAGGCTGTTGAAGCTGGCGACCCGGTCCACCCCCATGCTCGGGAGCTGCTGGGCGACGATGTCGAAGTCGCCGGTCGGCTGCTGGGCCGGGTCGATCAGCGCTTCGCGCAGGTCGCGGTCCAGGCGCTCGCGGAAACGCCCGACCAGGCTGCGGCGTGCCTCCGCCGGCTCGGCGGTCGGGGTCGGCGTGGGGGTCTCGGGCGCGTCGAAGGCCCCCCGGGGTCGCGACGGGTCGTCGGACGGTGGAGGGTTGGAGAGCGGATCGTCCGGCGGCGCGGTGTGCATGGAGGATCGTCCCGAGGTCGTGGGTCGGTGCGGACGCACCGGTGGCTGTGGTGGTCCATCCATCGGCAGGCTCGGTCCGGGACTTTGGGAAATTCCCCAGAACCTGCGATTCGGCATGTCGGGGCGACGGGTGGGCCGGGCGCCCTCCACCTCCGGTAGCGTCGGTCGCCGTGCTGCTGATCGGACTCACCGGTGGGATCGGAGCGGGGAAGTCGTCGGTGTCCGCGGCCCTGGCGAGGCGAGGCGCGGTGATCGTCGACGCCGACGCCATCGTGCGGGAGCTGCAGTCGCCGGGCACCGACGTCTTCGGCGAGATGGTGGAGCGGTTCGGCTCGGGGATCGTGTCGGAGGACGGGACCCTGGACCGCGCCGCGGTCGCACAGGTGGTCTTCACCGACCCGCAGGCGCTCGCGGATCTGGGGGCGATCGTCCACCCCCGGGTGCACGCCGAGATCGAGCGGCGCATCGCCGAACAGGCCGGCACCGACCACGTCGTCGTGCTCGACATCCCGCTGCTGGCCGAGGCGGGCTGGCCCGGTCTCGCCGGCACGATCGTGGTCGACCTCGACCCCGACATCGCGGTGCAGCGCCTGATCGCCCACCGGGGGTTCTCCGAGGAGGACGCCCGCAACCGCATCGCCAACCAGATCGAGCGCGAGCAGCGCCTGAGCCGGGCGGACTTCGTGGTCGACAACCACGGCGACCCCGAGGCCCTCGAGGCCGAGGTCGACCGCGCCTGGACCTGGATCCACTCGATATAGGGGTCCTCAACGACACACCTTGTCGCTTTCCCGACCTCAGAAATCGGCGGCGGCGGCCGTCGGACCCCCGACGTAGCCTCCTGGTCGTGGCCCCCGTCGAACACACCCCGGTGATCCCGACCCGAGCAGAACCCAAGATGGTGCGGCCGTTCGAGGTCGTCAGCGACTTCCGCCCGGCCGGGGACCAGCCCGCTGCCATCGAGGCGCTGGCCGACGGCGTGCACTGCGGGGAGCGGTTCCAGACGCTGCTCGGCATCACCGGGTCCGGCAAGTCCGCCACGATCGCCTGGACGATCGAACAGGTGCAGCGCCCCACCCTGGTGCTGGCGCCCAACAAGAGCCTGGCCGCCCAGCTCGCCAACGAGTTCCGCGAGTTCTTCCCCCACAACCGGGTCGAGTACTTCGTCTCCTACTACGACTACTACCAGCCCGAGGCGTACATGCCGACCACGGACACCTTCATCGAGAAGGACAGCTCCGTGAACGACGAGATCGAACGGCTGCGCCACGCCGCCACCTCGTCGCTGCTGACCCGCCGCGACACGATCGTGGTGGCGTCGGTCAGCTGCATCTACGGCCTGGGGTCACCCGACGAGTACGCATCGCGGTTCTTCACCCTGCGCGTCGGCGACGTGGTCGACCAGCGAGACCTTCTGAGCCAGCTGGTCCACCTCCAGTACGAGCGCAACGACATGGTCCTCAGCCGCGGCAAGTTCCGGGTGCGGGGCGACGTGATCGAGATCCAGCCCGCCTACGAGGAGACGGCGGTGCGCATCGAGCTCTTCGGCGACGATGTCGAAGCCATAGCGGTGGTCGACCCGCTGACCGGCGAGAAGACCGCCCAGCTCGACGACGTGCTGATCTTCGCCAAGACCCACTATGTGGTGTCCGACGAGCGCCTGCACGCCGCCATCGGGCGCATCGAGACCGAGCTGCAGGAGCGCCTGGCCTTCTTCGAGCGCTCCGGCAAGCTGCTCGAGGCACAGCGGCTGCGCATGCGCACCGAGTACGACCTCGAGATGCTGCAGGAGATGGGGTTCTGCAACGGCGTCGAGAACTACTCCGCCCCCATGGAGGGCCGCGGTCCGGGCGATCCGCCCAACACCCTCATCGACTACTTCCCATCCGACTACCTGACGATCATCGACGAATCCCACCAGACCATCCCCCAGCTGCACGGCCAGTACGAAGGCGACCGATCCCGCAAGGAGGTCCTGATCGAGCACGGCTTCCGTCTCCCGTCCGCGGCCGACAACAGGCCGCTGCGCTTCGAGGAGTGGTACGAGCGGGCCGGTCAGACCATCTTCCTGTCGGCCACACCAGGGGCATGGGAGCTCGATCACTCGTCGCGGGTCGTCGAACAGGTCGTGCGACCGACCGGGCTGATCGACCCCGAGGTCGTGATCAAACCCACCAAGGGCCAGATCGACGACCTGCTGGTCCAGATCAACGACCGGGTCAGCAACGGCGAGCGGGTGCTGGTCACCACGCTGACCAAGAAGATGGCCGAGGACCTGACCGACTACCTGCTCGAGATGGGCGTCAAGGTCCGCTACCTGCACTCCGAGGTCGACACCCTCCAGCGCATCGAGCTGGTCCGCGACCTGCGCCTGGGCGAGTTCGACGTCCTGGTCGGCATCAACCTGCTCCGGGAGGGGCTCGACATCCCCGAGGTCTCGCTGGTGGCCATCCTCGACGCCGACAAGGAGGGCTTCCTCCGTTCCGAGACGTCGCTGGTGCAGATGATCGGCCGAGCGGCGCGCAACGTGAACGGCCAGGTCCACATGTACGCGGACCGGGTCACCGACTCGATGACCCGAGCCGTGTCGGAGACCAACCGACGGCGAGGGCTGCAGCAGGCGTACAACGCCGAGCACGGGATCGACCCGCAGTCGGTGCAGAAGGCGATCACCGACATCCTCGCCGACCTTCGTGGTTCCGACGGAGCGCCGCTGCCCGGCGGCGGTCGCCGCAGCCGACGTCCGGGGGAGAAGGCCCGAGCCGAGCAGTTCGCCGACCTCCCACCCCAGGACCTGGGCGCCCTGATCCAGCTTCTCGAGGACGAGATGCACCAGGCCTCGGCCGACCTGCGCTTCGAGGAGGCGGCCCGACTGCGTGACGAGGTCAAGGAACTCAAGCGCGAGCTGCGCAACGCCGGCGGCTCCTGAAGGACTGGTCGGTCGCGTCGGGCTTCGCGTGTGGATCGGGCGCGTAGCGTGTCGTTCTCGCACGCGGAGGCTGAGCTACCACTGCTGCAGGCCTGCATCAACGGGTCGCGGTCCCCGTTGCCGGCACCTTGCGCGACGTGATCCCGTCGGTGTGTGCGAGCTTCAGACCTCGGTCGTCTCATCGAATTGGCCAGCCCCAGTGCCGGAGCGTTCAGCGCGTCGCAGGCGGGGGAGATCGGCGTCAGCCGTCGGCGGCTGCTGCAGGCCCATCGGGCCGGCGTGATCAACCGGCTCCATCCATCGGTGTTCCACGTGGGCGCGACCATTTCCCGCCGAGCGAGGATCGCCGGGGCGCTGATGGCAGCGGGCCCCGAGTCGGTTGCCAGTCACGAGTCGGCGCTCTACCTGCACGGGGTCGAGCGGGTGCCCTTCGTGGTGGCCGTGACGACGGGACCGACCGGCCGGACCGACCTGCAAGGTGTGCGGGTGCACCGCTGCCGGGATCTCCACCCCGAGCACATCCGCGTGGTCGGTGCTCTGGACGCCACCACGATCGAACGTGCGCTGGTCGACGTGGCGACCTGCTTCTCCGGCGTTCGGGTGGAGTGGCTGCTGGACCACCTGACGATCACCACCCGTCGCACGTCGCTCGGGCGGATCGCCAGGGTGCTGCGCCAGATCAACCATCGGGGTCGCACCGGCATCGGCTTGTTCACCGCTCTGCTCGATGAACGGGCCGCGGGCCCGCCCGCTCCGCGGAGCTTGCTCGAGCGCTCTGCCGACGAGCTGCTCGCCTTGACCGGGCTTCCGGCCGCACGGCTGGAGCACCCGCTGCCCGGTGCCGATCCGTCGGTGCCGGTGGGCTTCGTCGACCGGGCGTGGCCCGAAGTGAAGCTCCTGTTGGAGATCGACGGGCGCAGATGGCATGCGCGTGAGGCGGACATGGCCCGGGATCGTCGACGGGACCGGCAGGCGGCAGCGGCTGGTTGGCTGACGTTGCGCGTCCTGGGCGAGGAGGTGGCAGATGTGCCCAGCGCTGTCGCGGACGAGATCGTCGCCGTGTACCGGGAGCGTGCGGTGCTCTTCGACGTGCCGATCCCAGGTGTTCGCGTGTGAGGTCGACGCGTGGCGGGTCGTTCTCGCACGCGGAGGGTGGGTGCCGGTGTTCGCGTGTGAGGTCGACGCGTGGCGGGTCGTTCTCGCACGCGGAGGGTGGTCAGCGCGGGGCGGCGCCTTCGAGGGCGGCCTGGCGGAGCCAGTGGTCGGCCAGGACCATCAGCACGGCAGCCTCGACGATCGGAACCGCCCGGGGCAGCACGCACGGGTCGTGTCGACCCTTGGCCTCCAGCGTCACCGCCTCGCCGGCACGGGTGACGGTCTGCTGGGGGGAGGAGATCGTGGCGGTGGGCTTGAACGCCACGCGCAGGAGGATGTCCTCGCCGTTCGACATCCCGCCCTGGATGCCGCCGGAGTGGTTGGAGGTGGTGCGCGGGCGCCCGTCGGGTCCGGGCACGAACGGGTCGTTGTGGACCCGGCCGGTCATCGACGCCGCACCGAAGCCGGAACCGACCTCGAACCCCTTCGATGCCGGAAGGCTCATGAGCGCCTTGGCCAGGTCGGCCTCGAGCTTGTCGAACACCGGCTCGCCCCATCCTGCGGGCACTCCTCGGGCCACGCAGGTCACCACCCCGCCGAGCGAGTCGCCGTCACGGCGGGCCTGCTCGATGGCAGCGGTCATGGCCGACGCCGCTTCGGTCGACGGGCAGCGGGTCGGGTCGGCTTCGACCTCGTCGACGGTCACCGACGAAGGGTCGACGTCGGCCACCACGTCGTGGACCTGTGACACCCAGGCCAGCACCTCCACGCCGACCCGCTCAGCCAGCAGCTTGCGGGCGACCGCCCCGGCGGCCACCCTGCCGATCGTCTCGCGGGCCGACGCCCGCCCCCCGCCGGCCACAGCGCGGATCCCGTACTTGGCCTCGGTGGTCCAGTCGGCGTGGGACGGCCGGTAGATGTCGGCCATGTGGTCGTAGGCGCCGGAGCGGTGGTCCTGGTTCCGCACGAGCATGGCGATGGGGGAGCCCAGCGTGAGCCCGTCGGTCACCCCGGAGAGGATCTCGACCCGATCGGTCTCGTCACGCTGGGTGACCAGGCGGCTCTGTCCGGGGCGGCGTCGGTCCAGATCGGGCTGGATGTCGGCATCGGAGAGCTCGAGCCGCGGCGGGCAGCCGTCGACGACCACGCCGACACCGCCGCCGTGGGACTCGCCGAAGGTCGTGACGCGGAACAGCGTCCCGGTGCTCGAGGACATGGGGTCAGTATGGCAGCGCGCTCCCCAGGCGCTGTCGTCCGGGACCGTTCAGTTCGGACCGGGATCGGCCGACGACAGGACGGTGACCCTGCTCGACCCGTCGCGTCCCGGAGCCGGATCGGCCGGCCAGGACGTTCCACCGGCCTCGGACTCCGTGCCGGGCCCGGGATCCGCGGGCCCGACGCGGTCGGTGCGCCGCGGCGTGGCGACAGCCGCAACCGGTCCCTCGGACCTACGGCTCGCGCTGCATGCCGCAGGGGCGCTGGTGGCGGTCCTGGTCCTGGTTCTGGTCCTGCACGGACCGACACCGGTCATCTCCGACGACGGGTCGGTCCTGGCCCAGGCGGCCCTTCTGCGAGACGGTCGCACCGGGGTCGACCTCCCGCTGGCTGCGGCGGACCCCGACGGCGTGTTCCCACCTCTCGAGAACAGCACGACGGCGGCCGGCCGGGCCTTCCCGTACAGCAAGCACCTGGTCCTGCCCGCGGCGGTCGCAGCCCTCACCCTGCTCGTCGGCGGGGCCGGCGGCGTCGTGTTCTCATCTCTGAGCGTCTGGCTGGCGGGTCTCGCCGCAATGGTGCTCGCGGCACGAATCGATCGTCGGCTCTCTGCGGTCGCCCTCTGGTCAACGGTGCTGCTCACACCCCTCGTCTTCGACGCCAACCTGGTCGTCGCAACCGGCACGGCGGCCGCGGCCCTCGGTTTCCTGGTCGTGGCGGTCGTCTCGGTCCGCGCTCGACCGGTGACGCGGCGCCTCGTCCCCGTGGCGGTGCTCGCCTTCGTCGTTCCGATGTGGCGCACCGAGGGCATGTTCGCGGTGGCGGCCGTAGCCGTCCTGGCCACGGCAGAGCCGTTGGTGATCGCCGCCCGCTCCCGCCGGCTCACCGGCGACACCGTCCTGCGAGTGGCTGCCGGGGTGGTGGCGGGGACCGCGGGGATCGCCGGCTACGTGCTCGACGTCTCCATGGCTGCTCGCGTCGTGGGTTCGACCACCCGGATCGTGCCGTCCACCCAGGACTACGACCCGATCCGTGGGCGCCTCAGCTCAATGTGGGGATCGCTGCTCCGGCCCGCCCACGACGTACCCGCCTCCTCAGGACTGCTGGTCGCCCTGGTCGCGGTGCTGGTGCTGGTCGCTGTGGTACTGGTGCGGCGGCGCGGGCCAGCGGGTCGGATCGTGACGCTCCTCGTCGCCGCGGCCGCCGTGTCGATCGCGTGGGTCCTCACCCCTCCCGCCTTGGTCACCGGTCTGCTGCCGGCCGCTCCGGTGCTGTTCGCGGGCCTGCTCCTGTTGGGCCGCGCAGATCTGGATGTGCCCGAGACGCGGGCCGGCCTGTCGGTGAGCGCTCTCACCGCGCTCGGGGTGGTTGCGACCAGCTACTCCGCCGGGGGCGGTGCCGAGTGGGGCGGCCGCTACTTCCACATCCTGATCCCACTGCTCGTCCCCGCATCGCTCGTCGGGTTGAGCCGAGCCCGTGACCTGTTGTCGGGTCGGGACGGGATGGTGGCCACCGTGGCCGTCCTCGTCGTCGCCGTGGCGCCGTCGGTCGTCGCGCTTCGCTCGGTCGTCCAGCTCCGCTCCGGATCGGAGCGGACGGTGGAGGTCGTCCTCGACGGGATCGACAGGGCGGAACGGGCGGCCGAGGACGAACCGGGCGGCCCGGCCGGAGACGGCGGCGACATCGTCGTGGTCAGCGCCAGGCCGACCTTCGGGAGATTCGCATGGAACCGACTCGATGGCCTCCGGCTGCTCAGCGTGGCGGACCCGACCCGGCTCGTCGACGCCCTGGACGGCGTGGCCGACACCGACGTCGATCGGGTCGTGGTGCTGGCCCAGGACGACGAGGAGCCGCTCGGCGACACCATGGGGGATTGGACGGTCGTGGAGCGGGAGCTGGTCGGGGGCTGGCAGATCACCCGAATGACCCGCAGTGGGGCCTGACCGACCCACCCACAGCACCTCCAGGCGGAGGGTTGGAGCGGCGACGATCACCTGACGAACACCTGTTCGGGAGGTAGGCTGCGGGGTCGATGGCACCCCCGGCCAAAGCCCCGTCCCCGTCGAACACGATCGTCATCCGCGGCGCTCGCGAGCACAACCTCGACGACGTCTCGCTCGACCTCCCGCGCGATCGGCTCATCGTCTTCACGGGCCTGTCGGGATCGGGGAAGTCCAGCCTGGCGTTCGACACGATCTACGCCGAGGGCCAGCGTCGCTACGTCGAGTCGCTGTCGGCGTACGCCCGGCAGTTCCTCGGTCAGATGGACAAGCCCGACGTCGACGTGATCGAGGGCCTGTCGCCTGCCATCTCGATCGACCAGAAGTCCGCGTCGCGCAACCCGCGGTCCACCGTCGGCACCGTGACCGAGATCTACGACTACCTGCGGCTCCTGTTCGCCCGGGTCGGCGTCCCCCACGATCCCGAGACGGGCGAGCGCTTGGTGCGCCAGACGCCGCAACAGATCGTCGATCGGATCCTGCAGCTGCCGGAGGGGACCCGGTTCCAGGTGATCGCCCCGATGGTGCGGGGTCGCAAGGGAACCTACGAGCAGCTGTTCGCGGATGTCGCCCAGCGGGGCTTCACCCGCGTGCGGGTCGACGGTGAGGTCCACGAGCTGCCGGCAGACATCGAGCTCGCCCGCTACGAGCAGCACACGATCGAGGTCATCATCGACCGGTTGGTCCTTCGCGACGGCATCGAACGCCGCCTGACCGACTCGATGGAGACGGCGCTCGAGCTGGCAGAGGGCATGGCCCAGATCGAGATCGTGCCGCGCCGAGGTGACGACGGGGCCGACGCTCCGGCGGACGCAGAGCCCGAGCTGCTCACCTTCTCCGAGAAGCTCGCCCGACCCTCCGACGGCAAGTCCTTCGAGGAGCTCGCCCCCCGCAACTTCTCGTTCAACTCGCCGTACGGCGCCTGCAGCGCGTGCGACGGTCTGGGCACGGTGTTCGAGGTCGACCCCGAACTGGTCGTCCCCGACCCCGACCAGACGGTGGCCGGCGGTGCGATCGCGCCGTGGGCGTCGGGGCACGCCAAGTACTTCCACCGCCTGCTGGAGTCGGTGACCGCCGAGTACGGCATCGACGCGACCGTCCCGTGGCAGAAGCTGCCCAAGAAGGACCAGAAGCTCCTCCTCTACGGCATCGGCGACGCCCAGCGCATCGACGTCAAGTTCAAGAACCGCTACGGCCGCACCCGCAGCTACAGCGCCCGCTACGAGGGCATCATCCCGTACCTGAAGCGGCGCCACTCCGAGGCCGAGAGCGACTCAGCCCGAGAGGCGGTCGAGGGCTACATGCGTCAGGTGCACTGCCCGACATGCGGAGGGGCCCGGCTCAACCCGTACGCGCTGGCCGTCACCGTCGACGACCTCAACATGCACCAGCTGTGCAGCCTCAGCATCTCCGAGTCCCGGGACCGGCTCGCCAGCCTCCACCTCGACGACCGCCAGGCCCTCATCGCCGAGCGGATCATGAAGGAGATCAACACCCGCCTCCAGTTCCTGTGCGACGTCGGACTCGAGTACCTGTCGCTGCACCGCTCGGCGTCCACTCTGTCGGGCGGTGAGGCCCAGCGCATCCGGCTGGCTTCACAGATCGGCTCCGGTCTGGTCGGCGTGCTGTACGTGCTCGACGAACCGTCGATCGGGCTGCACCAACGGGACAACCACAAGCTGATCGAGACGCTGATCCGGCTCCGCGACATCGGCAACACCGTGCTGGTGGTCGAACACGACGAGGACACGATCCGCATCGCGGACCACGTCGTCGACATCGGCCCGGGTGCCGGCGAGCACGGCGGCCGGGTGGTGCACACCGGCACCGTCAAGGGGCTCCTGCGCAACAAGGAGTCGGTCACCGGCCAGTACCTGGCCGGCAAGCGGTCCATCCCGGTGCCCGAGCTGCGCCGCCAGCCGGGCGACGAGTGGCTGTCGATCAAGGGCGCCCGCGAGCACAACCTCCGCAACATCGACGTCGACATCCCCCTCGGCTGCTTCGTGGCGGTCACCGGCGTGTCGGGCTCGGGCAAGTCGACGCTGGTGAACGACATCCTGCTGCGCTCGCTCATGCAGCACGTGTACGGCTCCAAGGTCCCGCCCGGACTGCACCGCCGAGTCGATGGCATGGACCAACTCGACAAGGTGATCGACATCGACCAGTCGCCGATCGGTCGCACGCCGCGCTCCAACCCCGCCACCTACACCGGCGTCTTCGACCACGTCCGCAAGCTGTTCGCGCAGACGCCCGAGGCGCGCATCCGCGGCTACATGCCCGGCCGGTTCAGCTTCAACGTCAAGGGGGGCCGCTGCGAGGCGTGCGCGGGCGACGGCACGATCAAGATCGAGATGCACTTCCTCCCCGACGTGTACGTGCCGTGCGAGGTGTGCAAGGGCAAGCGCTACAACCGCGACACCCTCGAGATCACCTTCAAGGGGCTCAACATCTCCGAGGTGCTCGACCTTCCGTGCGAGGAGGCACTCGAGTTCTTCTCCAACCAGCCGACCATCGCCCGGCACATGCAGACCCTTGTCGACGTCGGGCTCGGCTACGTCCGGCTCGGCCAACCCGCGACCACGCTGTCGGGCGGAGAGGCCCAGCGGGTCAAGCTCGCATCCGAGCTCGCCAAGCGTTCGACCGGCCACACGATCTACCTGCTCGACGAGCCGACCACCGGGCTGCACTTCGAGGACATCCGCAAGCTGCTGACAGTGCTGAGTCGTCTGGTCGACCAGGGCAACACGGTGCTGGTCATCGAGCACAACCTCGATGTGATCAAGACCGCGGACTGGGTCATCGACCTCGGCCCCGAAGGCGGCGTCGGCGGAGGGCAGGTGATCGTCGAGGGCCCACCCGAGCTCATCGCCAAGACTCCCGAGAGCTTCACCGGCCAGTTCCTGGCGCCGCTGATCGACGGGGCCTGATCTCGCCGGTCGCGGTCCGGCGGCCCTGATCGCAGCCCACCCCGGAGCCTCGGTCGCTTCGGCGTGCGGTGCTCCTCCCGCTCAACGACGGAGCGGTCGCTGCCGATGGGGGACCGTGAGCGCGACGCTGAGCAGATCTACGCGCCCGGTGGGAGCAGAGGGGGGCTCGCCCGAGCGAGTCGCCGTCGTCGAGGGCTGCCGGCGCTGGTGGCACGTCGTCGTGGTCGCGGGGATCGCCCTGTTCCTTGCGGTCGTGGTACTGCATCCATTCCCCCTCAGCGACCCGGTGCTCTACCGAGGCGACGCGTTCCAGCACGAGATCCTGACCGGCGCTGCTGACGGATGGGGCAGCCCCGCGCCGAGTGCGGATCTCGCCGCCCCGGACTCGGTCGACTGGTCGGTCTTCCCCACCGGGACCGAGCGACTCCAGCTGTTCGTGCTCCACGCGTTGCGGGTGGCATCCGGCGGGGTGATCGCTGCGGTCAACCTCTACCTCCTGGTGGGCGTCGTCGTCACCGCCGTGGTCGCCTTCGCGGTGCTGCGCTGGATGGGACTGCGGCCGTTGCTGGCGGGAGCCGCCGCGGTGGTCTTCACGTTCGCGCCGGCGTTCAGCTCGGCGGTGTTCCAGGGCCACCTGTTCCTGTTCGCCCTGTACCCGGTCGCGCTGGCGGTGTGGCTCGCCCTGTGGTCGACGATGACCGGTCCCCGGTCGAGACCTCCACGATCAGAGCTGGTCCTGGCGACATCGGCGGTCGTGGTGACCTCGCTGTCGAGCGCCTACTACACCGCGTTCGCGGTCGTGGTCATCCTCGCCGTCGGCTCAGCGGTCGCGGCCCGACGACGTTCGGTGAGTTCACTGCTGCGGCCCGGTGCCGTCGTTCTCGGGCTCGCCGCCGTGGCCGGGGCATCCCTGGTTCCGAACCTGATCGCCCGCCGAGGAGATCCCGCCGCGGGGGCGCTGCGACGGACGGCCGCGGACGTGTGGCGCTACTCGCTGCGACCCCAGGACCTGTTGGTTCTCGGCGACGACCATCCCCTGGGACCGCTGGCCCGAGGACTGCGGGAGCTCGGGTCGAGCGCCGTTCGACCGGGCACGGGCACCGTCCTGGGGCTCTTCGCCTTGGTCGGATGCGTCGGGTGCCTGATCGTGGCGCTCCGGCACGCCCGCGCGCCCCGGGATCGATCGGACCGGATCGTCGGACGACTCGCCGTGGTCGTGGGGGCGGTGATGGCCGTCGCGACCGTGGGAGGCATCGGGTCCTGGCTCGGCGAGCTCGGATTCACCCAGGTCCGGGCGTGGTCGCGCATGGTCGTCGTGCTCTCGTTCGTCGGCCTCGCCGCAGGCGGGCTTATCCTGCAGCGCCAGATCTCGACGCGGTCGTGGAGCGCTCCACGAGTGGCGATCGGCACGGTCGTGATCGCGGCCTTGGCCCTCCTCGACCAGGGGTTCCCCGCGCTGGACCACGCCGCCGCGGCCCAGCAGGCCGGCTCGGATGCCGAGCTCGTGTCCGTGATCGAGTCGCAGGTTGGTGCGACCGCCCGGGTCTTCGAGCTCCCGGTCGTCAGCTTCCCCGACGATCCGGGCTCCGGGCGGTTGCTGGCTCCCGCGGTCCACTCCGATGGACATCTGCGCTTCAGTGCCGGGTTCTTCCGAGGTGGGGAGTCGGACTGGCAGCTCAGCTGGTGCCGGCAGCCGGCCGGAGCGTTCGTGCGTGCGGTTGCCGTGGCGGGATACGACGCCCTGCTCATCCAGCGGAACCACCACCTCGTGGCCGACCCAGCGGCTCTACAGGCCCAGTTGGATGCCCAGCTCGGCGCTCCCACCGGCACGAGCCGGGACGGGGCCTTCGTCTGGTACGACCTCCGGCCGCTGCGGGCCGAGCTGATCGACCGCTTCGGTGAGCGGGCGGTCGCTCGCTCCGGAGACCTGGTGCAGCGGCCGATCGGGGTCGACTACGCGGGCGTCACCGACCTGCGAATGAGCGGACGGGTGATGGCCGGCGGGGGAGCGGTCCGCCTCCGGCGCCTCGATGGCGACGGTGGCCCGGTCGAGGTGACGATGCACGTCCAGCCCGATGGTGGGGAGGGGCGGACTGTGCGCTCCGAATCGGACCTCGACGAGGTGGTCACCGAGATCCCCGTTCCGGGGCCGGCCCCGACGACGGTGTCGGGTCTGTCGGTGATCGACGTGCGCGCCCTGGATGACCCGGTCCTCGGACCCCGTGACGGTGACGGCCTCCCCGCCGTCTGCATGTGACGGCGGGCGGCGCTGGAGGGCCCCTCAGGTGATCGACAGCATGCGCTCCAGCGCCACCGTCCTGCTGGCAGGCGGCGCTGGAGGGCCCCTCAGGTGATCGACAGCATGCGCTCCAGCGCCACGCGAGCCCAGTGGGCGGTGTCGGGGTCGACGGCGATCTGGTTGACCACGTTGCCCTCGACCAGGTTCTCGAGGGTCCAGGCCAGATGCCGGTCGTCGATGCGGAACATCGTCGAGCACGGGCAGATCAGCGGGTCGAGCGACCGGACGTCCTTGTCGGACTCGGCGTCGAGGCGCTGCACCAGGTGGATCTCGGTTCCGACCGCGACGACGGTGCCCGCGGGCAGGGCGTCGACGGTGCGGATGATGAAGTCGGTGGAGCCGACCTCGTCCGCGAGCACGCACACCTCGTGGCTGCACTCCGGGTGCACGATCACCACGCCGTCGGGATGCTCCGCTCGGAACGCCTCGATGTTGGCCGGCGTGAAGCGCTGGTGCACCGAGCAGTGGCCCTTCCACAACAGGAACGTGGCGTCCTTCACATCGGCCTCGTCGAGGCCGCCCAGGTCACGCCTCGGGTTCCAGACCCGCATGTCGGCCTCGGTGAACCCCATCTGGTGACCGGTGTTGCGGCCCAGGTGCTGGTCCGGGAAGAACAGAACCTGGCGGGCCTGCGGTCCGTCGGGGTCGTTGAGCGCCCACTCGAGGACGGCCCGGGCGTTGGTCGACGTGCACACCGACCCCCCGTGCTCGCCGACGAACGCCTTCAGGTCCGCGGCGGAGTTCATGTAGGTGATCGGCAGGACCCGCTCGATGTCGGTGATCTCGGCGATCGACTCCCATGCCTCCTCGACCGAGTCGATGTCGGCCATGTCGGCCATCGAGCAGCCGGCGTTGAGGTCGGGGAGCACGACCTTCTGGTGGTCGCCGGTCAGGATGTCGGCCGACTCGGCCATGAAGTGCACGCCGCAGAACACGATGTAGTCCGCCTCGGGGCGCTCCTTGGCGAGCACCGAGAGACGGAACGAGTCGCCGCGGGCGTCGGCCCAGCGCATGACCTCGTCGCGCTGGTAGTGGTGGCCGAGGATGAACAGCCGTTCACCCAGCGTCTGCTTGGCCGCGGCGATGCGTTCGGCCAACTCGTCGGGGGACGCCGTCGTGTACTGCTCGGGCAGCGGCGCCTGGAGTCGCAACATGGTGGTGAACCTCCTTGGGGCCTCGCGCCGGGCGCGGGCCGTGAGGACCTCCGATTGACGGCCGGTGGGGGCAGCCTGGTCGCCACGCCACGGGGATGTCGGCCTCAGAGGTTGATGTCGCCGGAGGCCAGGCCGGCACCGAGAGCGTACCCCGCACCCCCGTCACCCGCCGACACATCGCCCAACCCCCGCGTTCTGACGACAAGTCACGACAGTGGCGGTACTCAAGTGTCATCAGAAGATGAGGATCCAAACCGATCGCTGGTTCCGATGACAGTTGGGTACCGCAGCGGTACGCGCGTGTCGTCAGAGCCTTTGGTGGTCGGGTGGCGGCGCGGGCGGGAGCGTCGGACGGCGCGGGTAGGTTCGGCCATGATGCTCGAGCGACCCCCGGCCGGCACCATCCCCGACACCCCCGGCAGCTACCAGTTCAAGGACGCCGATGGTCGGGTCATCTACGTCGGCAAGGCGAAGTCGCTGCGTCAGCGCCTCTCGAACTACTTCCAGAACCCCGCCAACCTCCCGCCCCGCACGTTCCAGATGGTCTCGACGGCCGAGTCGGTCGAGTGGATCCAGGTGCGCAACGAGGTCGAGGCGCTGATGCTCGAGTACTCGCTGATCAAGCAGCACCGGCCCCGCTTCAACGTCCGTCTGGTCGACGACAAGAGCTACCCGTTCCTGGCCGTCACCGTCTCCGACGAGTGGCCCCGGCCCATGGTCATGAGGGGCCGCCGGCGCAAGGGGGTGCGCTACTTCGGACCGTACGCCCACGCCTACGCCATCCGCGACACCCTCGACGAGCTGTTGCGAACGTTCCCACTGCGCACCTGCTCCGACGCCAAGTTCGGCCGCCACGAGCGCCTGGGAAAACCGTGCCTGCTGTTCCACATCGAGAAGTGCGCCGGACCGTGCGTGGGTGAGATCGACGCCGAGCACTACCAGCGCCTTGTCGACGAACTGCTCGAGTTCCTCGACGGCGACACCGAACCGGTGTTGCAACGGCTCGAGACCCAGATGGCCGAGGCGGCCGAAGCGCTCGAGTTCGAGCAGGCCGCCCGGCTGCGTGACCGCCTGGCCACGGTGCGGCGGGCGATCGAGCGCCAGCAGATGGTCGGCGACCGACGCGAGGACGTCGACGTGATCGGCATCGCCGAAGACGAGCTCGAGGCATCCGCGCAGGTCTTCTACGTCCGCAAGGGGAGGGTGGTGGGGCGCTTCGGCTTCCTTCTCGACAAGGTGATGGACCTCACCGCCGAGCAGACCGTCGCCGCGGTGCTCGAGCAGCTCTACGGAGACGAACCGGCTGTCGGCTACCCCAAGTCGGTGCTGGTGCCCGAGCTGCCCGAAGACCTCGACGTCTACCAGGAGTGGTTGACCCTCCAGCGGGGCAGCCGGGTCGACATCCGGGTCCCTCAGCGAGGTCCCAAGCGGGAGCTGGCTGAGACCGTGACCCGTAACGCCACCGAGGCGTTCACCCGCCATCGACTCAAGCGCGCCTCGGACCACAACAGCCGGGCCAAGGCGCTCAACGAGCTCCAGGAGACCCTCGGCCTGCCCACCGCCCCGCTGCGCATCGAGTGCTACGACATGAGCCATCTCCAGGGCACCGACTACGTCGGGTCGATGGTGGTGCTCGAGGACGGCTTGCCCCGCAAGCAGGAGTACCGACGCTTCAAGATCCGTGGCGTCGACGGCAACGACGACTTCGCCGCCATGGAAGAGGTGTTGACCCGCCGACTGTCGAACTACCTGGCGGACCGCGACAAGCCGTCGTCCGAGAAGGGGCGCTTCGCGTATCCGCCGCAGCTGCTGCTCGTCGACGGCGGCAAGGGACAGCTCGGCGTCGCGGTCAAGGTCCTCGAGGACCTGGGCCTGAGCGATCAGATCCCGGTGGCCTCGCTGGCCAAGCGCTTCGAGGAGGTGTACCTGCCGGGTCGGTCCGATCCCGTCGAGGTGCGACGGGGTTCCGAGGCCCTCTTCCTGTTGCAGCGCATCCGCGACGAGTCGCACCGCTTCGCCATCACCTACCACCGGGAGCTGCGCGGCAAGCGCATGACCCGCTCGGTCCTCGACGGCATCCCGGGTCTGGGCGAGAAGCGCAAGCAGCGCCTGATCAAGGAGCTGGGCGGCGTCCGGGCGGTCCAGACCGCCGAGCTGTCCACGCTCGAGGCGCTGCCGTGGCTTCCCGACGCGGTCGCCCGTGCGCTCCACGACACGCTGCACTCGCCGGTGCCGCCGTCGGCGCCGTAGCGTCGGGCGCCGTGCCTGACCCGACCCAGAACCCCGACTCCGGCGAGCATCCCGACCCGTGGGAGACACATGCCGCCTGGTGGCAGGAGCAGTTCACCGACGGGGTCGACCCCGAGTACACCGAACAGATCCTGCCGCTGATCGCCGCCCATCTCCCCGAGGGGGCCGACCGCGTGACCGGGCTGGCGATCGACGTCGGCTGCGGCGAGGGCCAGGTCGCCCGGGTCGCCGCCGCGGTCGGCCTGGACGTCCTGGGGGTGGACCCGGCGCAGTCCCAGATCGACGTGGCGGTGCGACGGGGAGGCGGCCCGCGCTACCGGAAGGGATCCGCGGTCGACCTTCCGGCGGGGGACGGAGCCGCCGACGTGGCGATCGCCTGCCTGGTGTTCGAGCACATCGCGGACCTCGACGCAGCGCTGGCCGAGGTCGCCCGGGTGCTGCGTCCCGGAGGTCGCTTCCTGTTCCTGCTCAACCATCCGCTCCTCCAGACACCGGGAAGCGGGTGGATCGACGACCAGGTCCTGGACCCGCCCGAGCAGTACTGGCGCATCGGGCCCTACCTCCGTGAGGCCGAGACGATCGAGGAGGTGGAGAAGGACGTGTTCATCCGCTTCTTCCACCGACCGCTGTCGCGCTACCTCAACGCCGCCCACGACGCGGGGCTGGTGCTCGAGCGCATGGAGGAGCCTGCTCCGCCGCCAGGGTTCCTGGCCCGCGCCGAGGAGTACGCCGACGCGGCGTCGGTGCCGCGGCTGCTGCTCCTGCGGTTCACCCGGACCTGAGCCCGGGTCCCGGCACCACGCCGGAGCATGGCGCCGAAGTGCGGGTGCGGCCGACGGTCCGAGGATCGTCGGCAGGCGGTGGGTCTCAGCAGTCGGTGGGCCTCAGCAGTCTGTGGCCGGAGCGGTGGTCACGCCGTCCACCTTGAGGATCGTGCCGTTGACGGCCTTGACGCCGTCCTGGGCGGGCACCGGGGCCCCGCCGAAGTCGACCGCTGCGTCATCGCCCTCGCCCTCGACGGTGACCTTGACGTTGCCTCCGAGGGTGGCGACGCACTGACCGTTCTTCTCGCTCAGATCGTCCCAGGTGACGTTGCCGTTGAGGATGTGCAGCTTCAGGACGTTGGCGAGCGCACCCCTGGGGTCCTGCTCCAGTGCGGTCATGGTCGCGGCCGGCACGGTGTCGATCGCCGCGTTGGTGGGTGCGAGCACCGTGAACGGCCCGCCGTCGGTGAGCATGGCGTTGAGACCCGCCTCGGTGGCGAGACCCGAGAACTCCGACAGCTGCGGGTCGGCGACCAACAAGGCGGCGAGCGTCTCGGTCGGTGCCGCGGTCGTGGTCGTCGTCTCCTTCTCGGCCTTGACCGTGGTGGTCGCCTCGGCGTCCTTGTTCTTGGAGTCCTCGGTGCTGCTGCAGGCGCCGGCGAACAGGGCGAACGCGCAGCAGATGGCGACGACGGGCAGGAACAGCTTGATGCGCATGGACGATCTCCTCGGATCCCCGGGCGGGCCCGGGCGGCGATGGGCCCTCAAACCTAGCGACGGTCGGGCCGGTACCCGCTGAACCTAGCGAGGGTGGCGGTGCTCGGTGTAGATGGGTCGATCGGAGCGGCTCACCGGTAGCGTGAGCCGGGTGAGCGAGTTCGTGGTGATCACCGGCGTGTCGGGGGCGGGTCGCACCCAGTTCGGTGACTCCCTCGAGGACCTCGGCTGGTTCGTCATCGACAACATCCCGGTCGAGCTGATCCCCAAGGTGGCCGAGTTGGCCCGGTTCAAGGAGCGGGGCACCCCGGTGGCGCTGGTGGTGGGAAGCGGGGGGGACCTGGCCGAGATCGGACCGGCGCTCGACGAGCTGCGCGGTTCGGGAGCCGGGGTCCGCATCGTGTTCCTCGACGCGTCGACCCCCACCCTGGTTCGTCGCTACGGCGAGTCCAAGCGTCGTCACCCGTTGGCAGCGCAGGCCGGAACCGTGGCCGGGGCGATCGACCTCGAGCGCGAGGTGCTCGCCGAGGTGCGCCAGGCCGCGGACATCGTGATCGACACATCCGAGCTCAACGTCCATGACCTGCGGTCCCGGGTCAACGACCTGTTCGCCGAGTCCGACGGTTCGCGCATGCAGGTCACCCTCCAGTCGTTCGGCTTCAAGCACGGCGTCCCCGCCGACGTCGACACCGTGTTCGACTGCCGTTTCCTGCCCAACCCGTACTGGATCGACGAGCTGCGCGACCTGACGGGACTCGACCCGGCGGTGCAGGACTACGTCAGGTCGATGGGTCTCACCGGCGAGTTCCTGCGACGTATCGAGGACCTGTTCGACCTCCTCCTGCCGGCGTACGTGGCCGAGGGGAAGTCCCTGCTGACCATCGGCTTCGGCTGCACCGGCGGCCACCATCGTTCGGTGACCATCGTCGAGACGGTCGCGGAATGGCTCCGGTCCAAGGGGATCGAGCCGCGCGTCCGACATCGGGACATCAGCAAGTGAACGCCGACCACAACGGTTCAGCACCTGCCGTGGTGGCGGTGGGCGGAGGCCACGGCCTCGCGACCACGTTGCGCGCGGCCCGTCGCTACGCCGGGTCGATCACCGCAGTGGTGACCGTCGCCGACGACGGGGGCTCGACGGGTCGACTCCGGGCCGCGACCCCGCGGCCCGCGCCCGGAGATCTGCGCAAGTGCCTGGTGGCACTGGCGGACCACGACACCGCGATCGTCACCGCGATGGAGCACCGGTTCAGCACCGGTGAGCTCGAGGGCCACGCGTTCGGGAACCTGTTGCTGGTGGCGCTCGAGGAGTCCGAAGGTGATCTGGTGGGGGCGCTCGACGAGGCCGGACGGATCCTCGGTTGCGTCGGTCGGGTGCTGCCCAACACCACGACGGCGGTCGAGCTCAACGCCCGGGTCGACTCCGGTGGAGTGGTGCGGGGTCAGGTCGCCGTGGGGGAGCGGGCCGACCTCCGTACCGTGTCTCTCGAGCCGCCGGACGCCCCGGCCTGCACCGAGTCCATCGAGGCGATCCTCTCGGCGGACCAGGTCGTGCTGGGTCCCGGATCCCTCTACACCAGCGTCCTCGCGGCCACCGCCGTGCCCGGCGTCGCCGAGGCGGTCCGCCGCACCTCGGCCCGGGTCGTGTACGTCTGCAACCTGCACCCCCAGGTGTCGGAGACCGCGGGCTACGGCGTCGCGGACCACGTGGACGCCCTCGCCCGTCACGGCCTGATCCCCGAGGTGGTCCTCTACGACCCCGACACGATCCGCGGCGCCGACGGCGTCGTGGGCGCCCGGGGCGTCCGCCTGGCTGCTGCCAACGGGCTGGCGCACGATCCAGTGCTGCTGGGCGTCGCTCTGGCCGCACTCGTCGCCTGAAGCACGGTCGTGCCGTCCCCGACGGCTCGGGATTGGCAATCTCAGCGTTCGCCGTGCTCGCATATGGGTCCGCGCCCGGTGTGATCGCCCGGCGCGGACCAGAGTGCCATCCGACCGTCAGACACCTGAGACGAGGACGTGAAAATGACCGTGCGTGTGGGGATCAACGGCTTCGGCCGCATCGGCCGCAACTTCTTCCGGGCGGCCAAGGCCCGGGGCGCCGACATCGACTTCGTCGCCGTCAACGACCTGGGTTCGCTCGACCAGATGGCCCTGCTGCTCAAGCGGGACTCGGTCGCCGGCACCTACCCGGGCACCATCAAGGAGGTCGACGGCGGCATCGACGTCGACGGCGACGTCCTCAAGGTCGTCCAGCACCGCAACCCGGCGGAGATCCCCTGGGGTGACCTGGGCGTCGACGTGGTCATCGAGTCGACCGGCATCTTCACCGACCGCGACAAGGCCGCTGCCCACCTCGATGGTGGAGCGCCCCGCGTGATCATCTCCGCCCCGGCCGGCGGCGTGGACGCCACGTTCGTGGTCGGCGTCAACGACGACACGTTCGATCCCGAGAAGCACATCATCGTGTCGAACGCGTCCTGCACCACCAACTGCTTCGTTCCGCTCATCAAGGTCCTCGACGACGCCTTCGGCGTGCAGAAGGGCCTGATGAACACGATCCACGCCTACACCGGCGACCAGTCCCTGGTGGACGGTCCGCACAAGGACCTGCGCCGGGCCCGGGCCGCCGCGGTCAACATCGTGCCCACCTCGACCGGCGCCGCCCGCGCCACGTCGCTGGTGCTCGAGGCCATGAAGGGCCGCCTGGACGGCACGTCCCTGCGGGTGCCGATCCCCACCGGGTCGATCACCGACTTCACCGGTCTGCTCGACCAGGACGTCACCGTCGAGCAGGTCAACGAGGCGTTCAAGGCCGCCGCGTCCGAGGGCCCGCTCAAGGGCATCCTCGAGTACACCGACGAGCCGATCGTCTCGTCCGACATCGTCGGTTCGCCCTACAGCTCGATCTTCGACTCGGGCTTGACGATGACCATGGGCAACATGGTCAAGGTCCTGTCCTGGTACGACAACGAGTCGGGCTACTCCAACCGCCTGGTCGATCTGGCCCTGGTCGTCGGCGCCGCCAACCACTGACGTCCTGACGGACCGGCGGGTGGCTCGCACCTGAGGTGCAGGCCACCCGCCGGAACGCGGGACCCATCCGAGGGGAGAACGATGAAGTTCGGAGTACCCGAGCTCGAGGACCTCGGCGACGTGGACGGCCGCTCCGTCCTGGTGCGCGCCGACTTCAACGTCCCCATCCGGGACGGCGTCATCACCGACGACCTGCGCATTCGTGCTGCACTGCCCACGTTGCAGTGGCTCCGGGAGCGCGGCGCCCGCGTGACCGCCTGCACGCACCTCGGCCGACCCAAGGGTGCGCCGGACCCGGCCTACTCGGTCGAGCCGGTCAGGCAGCGCCTGGCAGAGCTGGCACCCGGGGTGGAGCTGCTCGAGAACCTGCGCTTCGACCCGGGCGAGACCGGCAACGACGCGGCCTTCGTCGACTCGCTGTGCGAGGGCCACGACCTGTACGTGAACGACGCGTTCGGCGCGTCGCACCGGGCCCACGCGTCGATCGTCGGTCCGCCCACACGTCTGCCCTCGGCGGCGGGTCGGCTGCTGGCCAAGGAGGTCGAGGTCCTGCTCGGACTCCGCGAGCAGCCCCGCCGTCCGTTCACTGCGATCACCGGCGGATCCAAGGTGTCCGACAAGCTCGGAGTCCTGACCGCCCTGCTCGACATCGCGGATGACATCGTCATCGGTGGTGGCATGTGCTTCACGTTCTTCGGGGCGATGGGCCATCCGGTGGGGAGCTCGCTGTTTGAGGCCGACCAGGTCGACAACTGCGCCCGGCTCCTCGACGAGCACGGTGATCGCCTCCACCTGCCCGAGGACGTCGTCGGCCTCGGGCCCGGCGGCAAGATCGGGGATCCGTCCGCCGGGGGAGAGGTGCGCAACTTCGGTCGCTCCCTGCCCGACGGCTGGATGGGCCTCGACATCGGCCCGGGTGCCGCCGCGGCGTTCGGCGACGTCATCGGCGAGTCGCGCACCGTCTTGTGGAACGGGCCCATGGGCGTGTTCGAGGATCCCCGCTTCGAGGCCGGGACGCGGGCGGTCGCCCAGGCCGTGGCCGAGTGCCGCGGCTTCACCGTGATCGGCGGCGGCGACTCGGCCGCGGCGATCGCCCAGTTCGGGCTGGCCGACGAGGTCGACCACATCTCCACCGGTGGGGGGGCGTCGCTCGAGCTCATCGAGCAGGGCGACCTGCCCGGGCTCGACGCCCTCCGCCACGCTCCCAACGTCGCCGGCTGACACCGGCACCCGATCCGCAGCTCCGATCCCGAGGGGGAACCATGGCCAGCACCCGCAAGCCGATCATCAGCGGCAACTGGAAGATGCACAAGAACCACTTCGAGGCGATCCAGGCCGTGCAGAAGCTGCACTACCGACTCGATGGCGACGACCACGACAACGTGGTGGTCACGGTGCACCCGCCGTTCACCGACCTGCGGTCGATCCAGACGATCATCGAATCGGACCGGATGAAGATCGAGTTGGGTGCCCAGAACTGCCACTGGGAGGACCAGGGCGCGTTCACCGGCGAGGTGGCGCCGCCCATGCTGGCCAAGCTCGACGTCGCCTACGTCATCGTGGGGCACTCCGAGCGTCGCCAGTACTTCGCCGAGACCGACGAGACGGTCAACCTGAAGGTCAAGGCCGTCCAGGCCGCGGGGATGATCCCGATCATGTGCTGCGGCGAGACGCTCGAGCAGCGCGAGGCCGGCGAGGCCGAATCATGGGTCGAGGGCCAGATCGTTGCCGGCCTCGCGGGACTCGGCGGCGACAAGGTCGCCGCGCTGGTCATCGCCTACGAGCCGATCTGGGCGATCGGAACGGGCCGAACCGCCACCTCCGAGGATGCCCAGGCCATGTGCGCCCACATCCGCTCGGTGGTGTCGGCCACCTTCGGGCCCGACGCCGCCGCGGCGGTGCGCATCCAGTACGGCGGGTCGGTCAAGCCCGGCAACATCGCCGAGCTGATGTCGCAGCCCGACATCGACGGAGCGCTCGTCGGTGGGGCCAGCCTGGAACCCGACGAGTTCGCGGCCCTCGTGCAGTACCGGAACCACTGAGCAGGTAGCCTGACCCACCGTGTCCATCATCGACATCGTCCTCTGGGTCCTGCAGTTCGCCCTCGGCATCGGGGTCATCTTCCTCGTCCTGGTCCATTCGGGCCGGGGTGGCGGATTGTCCGACATGTTCGGCGGCGGCCTGGGCGCCTCCGCGGCCGGATCGACGGTGATGGAGAAGAACCTGGACCGGATCACGGTCGTCGTCGGGCTCCTCTTCGGGTTCAACACGCTGCTGATGGCCCTGGTCATCGACCCGACCTGACGACTGGTCCGACAGCCACGGCCGGCCCAGCGGCGACGCCCGGTCAGGGAACGGTGACGGAACCGCGAAGCTCTCGTTCCCGGCGATGTCGTCGGACGGTGCCGACCACATCGCCGACCCCGGCCCCCAGCAACGCCCCGACCATGGCGTCGGCCGGGAAGTGCACCCCGGTGTGGACCCGGGAGTAGGCGACGGCCCCGGCCAGGAAATGCACCGGGAAGGCCGCCCACGGCAGCTCTCCGCCCATCGCGTTGGCGAACGCGAACGCGGACGCCGAGTGCCCGGACGGGAACGACGGTGAGGTGGGAAGGGGGACCTGGCGCCCGACGCTGACCGCGAAGTGCTCTCGGTCCGGGCGCTTGCGGGGCATCAGGCGCTTGATCGGCTGGTTGACCACGAAGCTGGTGATGCCGATGGCGATGACGCCGTCGAGCGCGGCCCGACGTCCACGTCGCCCGCCGACCAGGGCGGTTGCGGCCGCGATGCCGAACCAGAGCTTGGAGTTGTCGGCGAGCTTGGTGAGACGGCGGAGAGCCGAGTCGAGGGTCGGGGTCGACGCTTCGGCGACCGCGCCGTACACGGCGTGGTCGAGCGCCTCCAGGTCGTCCACGACCGTGCGGGCCCACTCGATGTCGTGGGCGTCGACGAAGTCGCGGAGCCGTGCGGTCAGCCCTTCGTCGCTCTCGCCGTCGTTGTCCGGTCCCTGGTCGCTGAACGTGCTCACGGCGACGAGTGTCGCACGCTGCGGACAGCGCGGCCGGTGTTCGCGTGTGGGTTCGACCTTCCACGCGTCGTTCTCACACGCGAAGCCTGGGGTGCCGGTGTTCGCGTACTTCCCACGCGGCGTTCTCACACGCGGAGACAGGGTTTCGGTGTTCGCGTGTGGGTTCGACCTTCCACGCGGCGTTCTCACACGCGGAGACAGGGTTTCGGTGTTCGCGTGTGGGTTCGACCTTCCACGCGGCGTTCTCACACGCGGAGACTGGGCAGCGACGTGGCGGCGGGTGTCCGCGGGTGCGCTACAGTGTCCGCTCGCCCCACCGGCTGGTGGGGTCCACGTCGGAGTGGCGGAATTGGCAGACGCGCTAGCTTGAGGGGCTAGTGCCCTTAGGGGCGTGGGGGTTCAAGTCCCCCCTCCGACACGACCTGACCAGCACGAAAGTGCTGGTCAGCGCCGTTTTCGGCGGCAGTCAAGCGGACCGGATCGGGCCCTTGTCATTGGTTTGTCATCATTGGCGCCTGCGACCTTGATCGCAAGCGCGGCAGATCACACGGCGACCCGTCGAGGTGGGCGCATGCCGTCCCCGAACGGCACGTTGGGGACAGTGCTGGAGGCCCGGTGGGCCGATGGTCGGATGTCGCGGGAGTTTCGGGGCGCCCCCATGGACCGACGGCGCGAAGCCGGTGAGCTCGCGAAACTGATGGCCACCGTCAACAGAGTGCGCGGCTTCTTGCGACCCTCGACGCGATCGGCACGCTCGGGGTCTCGTCAGCGGCGCACGTCGAGTACGACCTTGCCGAAGACCCGGCCCGACTCGAGGATTCGGTGCGCGGTCGCGGCGTCAGCGAGCGGGAGGACTTCTTCGATGCAGGGCCGGATCTGTCCCGCCTCGACCATGGCTGTCAAGGCGGTCAAGTCGTGGGCGTCCGATGTCACCCAGGCGAAGCCGTAGCGACCGAATCGGCGCTCGGGTCGCCGCAGATTGGGAGACAGCATGGCGAGTCGAGGGCCGATGTTGGCGACGAAGAGCCCACCGGGCGCCACGAGATGCCGCAAGCAACGGAAAGAGAATCTCGTCGACACGTCATAGACCAGGTCGAACCGATCGTTCAGTGTGGTCAGATCCACTTCCTGGTGGTCGATGACGGTGTGGGCGCCGAGCGATCGAACGAGTTCGGTGCGAGAGCCGCCTGCGACACCTGTCACCTTTGCCCCGAGCGCGATCGCGATCTGGGTGGCGAAGGTGCCGACGCCTCCTGACGCCCCGATCACCAACACTGATGAGCGACGTTCGATGCGAGCCTTGCGAACCAGGGTCTGGTATGCGGTGAGTCCGGCGACCGGTATGGCCCCAGCCATGACCATGTCGACGTCGTCGGGGACACGGGCGAGCGTCGTGGCGCGAGTGACGGCCAGCTCGGCATAGGTGCCTGGGGTGGCAAAGCCGTGACGTGAAGGAGTGGGAGCCGCGTCGAACAGGCCGTGTACCCGCTCGCCGATGCCCACGTTCGACACCCCCGCCCCGATGGCGGTCACCGTGCCAGCTCCGTCGTTGCCGACGATGAGCGGGAAGTCACGCCCGAGCAGTGGAGCGAGGCGTCCCGATCGCACGGCGGCGTCGAGGGGGTTGACGCCGGCGGCGTGGATGGCCACGACGACCTCGCCCGGACCCGGCGGCGGCGGCTCGGGTACCTCCGAGAGGACGAGGACGTCCGGACCTCCGAAACGGTCGATCGTTATCGCGCGCATCGACCAGAACATACTCCTAGTACGTACGTGAAGTATGAACCTGGCCAGCGGTCCGGTGCGGCCGCTGTACGATCGCGTCGATGACGTCCACGCGTCGGCCACAGGCTCGGGCAGTCCGCTCACTGCACGAGGTGCTGGCGGCGGCCCGCGCTCTATTCGCCGAACTGGGAGTCGACGACGTGACCATCGACGACGTCGCGGCTCGAGCGGGACGCACGAAAGGCAGCGTCTACTACCACTTCGCTTCGAAGGTCGACCTCTTCGAAGCGGTCTTCCTCTCCGAACACCGTCGCCTGGTTGACGCTGTCCAGACGACGACCGAGGGCCTCGATCCCGAGACTGCCCTGCGAAGCGGACTCGCAACGTATCTCCGGCTTGTTGCGGCCGATCCGGTGGCGGCCGGTATCACCCTCGTACAGGCGCCGACGGTGCTCGGTTGGCATCGATGGAGGGAATGCGACGGCGGCACATTCCGAACCAGCATCACCGCTGCCCTCGTCGCGGCGCGAGAGGCAGGGCGCTCGCCGTCCGAAGCCGACCCCGAGATCGTCGCGGATCTACTCCTCGGAGCGGTCAGCGAAGCCGCGGTGGCCGTAGCCAGGGATGACGACTCCGAGGGACGAGCGGTAGCGGTCATCTACGCACTGAATCGACTGCTCGACGGCATCTTCCGCGCTGCTGGCTGACAGGGCCGCAGCTCGGCCATCACCTACCGCCGGGTTCGAGTCAGCCTGGCAAGTCGTGCCGACGACCGAGGATCCTGGCAGCGACGCGATCGGCGGCGTCGGACTGCATCGGCCTCGTGACGTGCGTGTAGATCTGGCTCGTGATGTGGGTGCTGCTGTGGTCGAGGCGGTCGCTGACGACGTGGATGTCGATGCCCTCCTCCAGCGCGAGCGTCGCCCAGGTATGCCGCAGCCCGTGGAGCTTCAGCCGCGGGAGCGGCTCGTCGGGGTGGGCCTTGTTGTAGGCCTCCTGCTTGCGGAGGAACTCGCGGCTGAACCGCTCGGGATGGATCGGGGTGCCGTCGGGGCGGGTGAAGATCCAGCCGTCGTCGTGGTAGCCGCCGCCGAGGAGGCGCTTGATCTTCGCCTGGCGTTCCCGGTGGTTGGCGAGCATCTCGACGGTGCCCGGGTCGAGCGAGATCGTGTGGCCGCCCTTGGTCTTCGGGAGGTCCTTCACCACGATGCGATGGTCGACCATGGCGACTTGGCGGGAGATGATCGCCGTTGCGGCGTCGAGGTCGACGTCGTCCCACTTCAGGCCGAGGACCTCGCCGCGGCGTGAGCCCGAGGTGGCGAGGAACAGCCATGCCGGCAGGTACGGGCTGTCGGCGACGAAGTCGAGGAACTGGCCGAGGTGCTCGCCGGTCCACGTCGTGTGGCGGCCCCGTCGGGTCGATGCCTGCGGCGGGGGAGTGGCCACCGCGGCGACGTTGCGGGTCACGCGGTTCCAGCGCAGGGCGTCGCGCAGCGCGGCGTGGATGATCGTGTGGACGTACCGGACCATCCGGTTGCTCAGCCCGGGATCCTTCGGTGCCGGCTTCGGCTCATGGGCTCGACGATGGGCCGAGGCGACGGCGTGGCGGGTGATGCCGACGAGGTCGGGGAACTCCCCGGCGACGGTGTCGGCCACCTGCTGCCACGTCTGGCCCTCACCCTTGAGCCGGGCGATGAGGTCGAGCACGGCAGGATCGTGGCGTCGGACGGGAGAGCCCGGCGGTCGTCGGCCGGAGTCGAGGAGCGTCCGGTAGAGGGCGTTGAGGTCCATCGGCGTGAGCTGCTGGAGCCGGATCTCGCCGACGTAGGGGACGACGTGGAGCCGGATGTTCCGGGCGTAGCTGGCGTAGGTGCTCTCCTCGAGCGTCGGCGGCCGCTGGGTCGGTAGCCACTCGTCGATGAGGAACTCGGCGACGGTGAGCCGGTCTGGCTGTACCCAGTTGCCGTTCGACAGCGCGGCGAGGGCTTCGACCCTGGCCGCCTCGGCCTCCTTGCGGGTGGCGAACCCACCCTTGGACTTCTGCCGGCGCTCGCCGGCGCCGTCGGTGACGTAGAGGTAGTAGGTCCAGGTCGATCCGCGCTTGCGGACGTTGTTGCGGCTCCCGGCCATCGTCGCCTCCCGAAGGGGACAGCCCCGACCCCGTCGGTCGAAGCGCTGGGAAGGCGACGGACGAACCCCCGTCACGAGGGGCCCACCGGCCGAGCGGCCTGGCGGGTGCGGTCGCCATCGTCGCGCCGTGCGGTCGATCTGACCAGTCCCACCGCCGACACGAGCCCGTGTCGCACATCGGGGACAGGAGTTCGGCAGGAATCCCAGATTTCTGCGCGAGATCCGGCGTGCTCAGGGGCCTACGTAGGTGACGGGATCTCCGCGCCCGTCCGGAGGTCGTCATGGCACCCGAGCAGCTACACCTCCTGGACCTCGATCCCGAGGTGCCGGCCCCGCGTCCGGCCCGCCCGCGGGCGCGACGAACGAACGTGGCTCGGCCGCCAGCCCCCGAGACGACCTCCGCGCCGGCGCCGGGCGAGGTGGCCGTCGAGCACCACTACCCCGAGGCTCATGCCTTCCTGAGCGAGCACGGCCCGGACGCCTTGGCCGTGCTCCACGTGCTGGCGGTTCGGGCTGAGGTGATCGACGGCCGACTCGTGGCGCGGGCCAGCACCAGGGGCGTGGCCGAGCAGCTCGGGTTCTTGTCCAAGGACAGCGTCCACCGTCGCCTCCGCCAGCTCCGCCGGGCCGGGGTCCTCGACGCCCTCCCGTCGACGGGACCGATGGACCCGCCGTCCTACGTCCTCCATCTCGACGGCACCGGCATCTCCGTCACCCACGCCGACCCCTCCCGCTGAAGGAGCGACGCCGTGAACCCCACCACCGCAGCGCCAGCGTCGCAACGATCGACAGACGAGTGCACGAGCTCGTGCGGGAGGCGGTCGTGACCGCCCGGGTGACCACGCTCAAGGGCCCCGACGCCGGCGCCTACTACGTCGACGGTCCCGGCGGCTACTACCTCGACGGCGACGAGCCGCCTGGCCAATGGCTCGGCCTGGGCGCCGAGGCGTTGGGGCTCGCGGGCGAGGTCGACGACGACCACTTCCTCGCGCTCATGGACGGTCGGGATCCGATCGACGGGCAGCAGCTCGGCACCAGCCACCACGAGCGCACCGTCCGGGGCTTCGACGTCACCTGCTCGGCGCCGAAGTCGGTGTCCGTCCTGTTCGCCATCGGCGACGACCGCGTCCGCAACGAGGTCCTCGACGCACACGACGCAGCCGTCGCCGCCGCGTTCGGTTGGATCGAGGACCACGCCCACTGCCGCTACCGGGTCGACGGGGAGATCTGGACCGTCGACGCCGACGGCCTGGTCGCCGCCGCCTTCCGTCAGCACACCAGCCGGGCGCACGACCCCCAGGTCCACACCCACCTCGTCATCGTCAACCGGGTGATGGCCCCCGACGGTCGGTGGCTGGCGCTCGACGCCCGCACCCTCAAGCACGACCAGCGCACCGTCTCGGCTCTCTACGCCGCCGGGCTCCGAGCCGCGCTGACCAGCCGCCTCGGGGTGCGCTGGAACGACATCGAGAACGGCCAGGCCGAGATGGCCGACGCACCCGAGGAGGTGCTCGACGCCTTCTCCCAGCGCACCAAGCAGATGACCCGCCGCATCGACGACAAGACCGAGCGGTTCGTCGACGACCTCGGCCGTCGCCCCACCCCACGGGAGCGGTGGCGCATCGAACGGGAGGCCGCCACCGACAGCCGACCCACCAAGGCCAGCGCAGACGCGGCCGAGCTCCACCAGGACTGGCACGACCAGCTCGACGCCCTCGGCTACACGCCCGAGCACTACCTCGACCGCGTCACCGGGCGAACCCGGCCGATCGAAGGCGACGCCGTCACCGATCGGGACACGGTGATCGCCGCCCTGTCCTCGCTACGAGACACCCAGTCGGTCTGGCGACCGGCCGAGATCACCCGAGAGGTTGCCGCGGCCCTGCCGACCCGTCTTGGCGGGACCGCTGCCGAGATCGTCGAGCGCGCCCAGCGGCTCGCGTCTCACGTCGCGGACGCGCTCAGCGTCGACATCTCGCAGCCCGTGCCCGGCCACGTGCCGGTGCGTGACGACGGTCGGCCGGTCACCGAGGGAGCGCTCGATCGGATCCTCACCACACGCTCGATCCTCGACGAGGAGGAGCACATCCTCGACCTGACCCAGCGGTGGGCGGCCGAGGGCGGCACCGACGTCCACGATCTGGACAGCGACGAGCTATCCGCAGTCCAGCAGCACGCGGCCGGGGCGGTGGCGGGGGAGCGGCGCCTCGTCCTGGTCGTCGGTCCGGCCGGTACCGGCAAGACCACCGCGATGCGCCCCGCTGTCGCTCACCTCCAGGATCGGGGCCGGCCGTGCTTCGGGGTCGCCCCATCCGCGGCAGCGGCCGAGGTGCTCGCAGTCGACACCGGCATCGACGCCGACACCCTCGACAAGCTCCTCGTCGAACACCGCCTCGACCGTCCACCCCAGCACCGCTACGACCTCCCCGCTGGCGCCACCGTCGTCGTCGACGAGGCCGCGATGGTGCCCACGCCGCGCCTGGCCGAGCTGATCGACCTGGCCGACCGCCGCGACTGGCGACTCGCGCTCGTCGGCGACCCGATGCAGTTCTCCGCCGTCGGCCGCTCCGGCATGTTCGGCCACCTGGTCGACACCATCGGCGCCGTCGAGCTCGACCGAGTCCACCGCTTCGACGCGTCCTGGGAACGAGACGCCAGCCTCCGTCTCCGCCGAGGCGACACCGACGTCGTTGCCCTCTACGACCACCACGACCGCCTCCACGGCGGCACCGGTCGCCAGATGGCCAAGGCCACCGTCGCAGCCTGGCGACGCGCCACCGAGGCCGGCGAGACCGCAGCGATGATGGCCCCCACCCGGGCTGGAGTCGACGTGCTGAACGAGCTGGCGCAGCACGAGCGCATCGCTGCCGGGGAGATCGACCTCCGAAGCCGCTCGGTGAAGGTCGGCACCAGCCGAGCGTTCGCCGGTGACCTCGTCGCCACGCGTCGGAACGACCGGACGCTGCTCACCGATCAGGCCCGCATGGTGAAGAACCGCGATCACTGGACGGTCGAGACCGTCCACGACGACGGCGGCCTCACCGTTGCGGGTCGCACCGGCCGGGTCGCCCTGCCCGCTGACTACGTCGCCGCTCACGTCGAGCTGGCCTACGCCGAGACCAGCCACGCCACCCAGGGCCGCACCGTGGACCGCAGCTTCCTGTTCCTCGACGGACCCACCGGCACCAGTGGCATCTACGTCCCGCTCACCCGTGGCCGCACCACGAACGAGGCCTTCGTCGTGCTGAACGACGAGCGCACCGCCGCCGAGGTCGTTGCCGAAGCCGTCGCCCGGACCTGGATCGACCAGCCCGCGACCGCGCTGCGGCTCGACCGACCCAAGTCGCGGGCCAGCCGCGGCGACGGCGACCGGGACAATGCGATTCGACCGCGGCATGCCATCCCGTCGGCGCCGCTCCCCGAGCGAGAGCTACGAGCTCTCGTCGGTCGAGCAGCGGCTCATTGCGCGTCGGCCGAGCGGATCAGTTGGCGACTCCGCGACCACGACCGAGCGCTCGCTGACCTCGCCGAGCGCAAGGAGGTACTGCGCGACCAGATCCGGCATGCCCGAACCCGGCTCGCTGATGCGACCCGCACGCTCGACGAGCACGACCGGCCGCTCCACCGTCGACACCACCGGATGGAGATCGAGAACGCGAAGCGCGAGGCCCGGGCGCTACCCGCACGGATCGACGAGATGGAGACCGAGCTGAGCGAGCTGCCCAAGGAGGTCGAGGCCGCTCGGTCCGCTCGTGAGCAGACCGTTCGTCTCGACGAGGCGGTACGGCGTGGCGAACCCGAGCGGGTCGAGCAGGCACTCCTCGACGATGCCCGCGCGCGAGGCACGGCCGCCGCGCATCAGCCGTCGCCGATCCTCGTCTCGTACCTCGGCCCTGTACCCAAGGACCCGACAGCCCGAGACCGCTGGGTCGAGGCTGCCGGCCGCATCGCGCAGCACCGTGCGCTCTGGCCGGTGGCAGGCGACGTGCCTCTGGGTCCTCCCCCGCTCGGGGGGCCGCCCGAGTTGTCGCTGACCGACTACGCAGCGACGAGAGCAGCCGTGGAGGCTGGTGGGCGCGATCAGATCCGCCGTACCGGTCCCGAGCTCGGGCTGTGACCCAGGCCGATCAGGTCAAGAGGTCGGTCAGTGACTCGGCCCACGTGTCGTCGATTCTCTGGATCGCACCGACTCGTGCGGGGTCCTTCTTCCACGGAACGAGATCGGCGGTGCGCTTGAACCGGAACGTCCAGCGGCCCGTGACCGAGAACATGCACGCAGCGACGATGTCGAAGGCGTCGAACGTGTACTTCCGCCCGGCGCCGGAGTCTCGCGTCTTCTGCGTCTCGACCTTGGCATCGCCATCCTTGTAGGTCTCGCGGAGAGCGTTCTTGCATTCGATGGTGAGCTCACGCCCGTCGCTGAGCTGGATGCGGAAGTCTGGCTGCCCGTCCTCGTCGATCGCCTGGTGCGACGCAACGGCGGCATCCCGAGCGAGGAGCTGGCCCAGGTGGTGCTCCGCGACACTTCCCCGAACCGCCACGCCGAGTCGGAAGTTCGAATCGACGATGTCGAGGATGGTCGCCGCGTCGATGCCGAAGAGCTGCTCCAGGGCGTGGCGGTCGACATGGCCCGCTCTGAACCGTTCTGCCAGGCTCATGCGGAGGCCGGTGTCGAGCCCCAGGCTGGTGGCGATCGCCTCGAAGCGGGCGTAGTCCAGGAAGCGTCCTGGTTCGAACCCGACCATCGATTCGAGTCCCTCCCAGTTCGCGCCCTGCTCGGTCCTGGGCTTCGACTTCTCCTTGGCCCACGCGAACCAGCCAGAGCTAGCGACTGCCTCGGCGTGGGTGTCGCGGTAGTACCCGGACACACCCATGGGCAGCTCGGCGTAGACGAGCGGGTCGAGACCGACGAGGAGATCCCGCTCGGGATCTGCTGCCAGCACGAGCGTCACGTCCACACCGGCTGGATCGTGGCCGAGCGGGTTGGACTCCTTTCGAACCCGGACGGGATCGCCGAACCGGATCTGGAAGCGGTGTTCTGCAGTCGGACGGTTCTTGGTCGTCCGGCGCGTGGTCGTGAACGGATAGGTGAGGAGCCCGTACCGGTGCCCGTCCTCGTCCTCGGCGCCGAAGAAGATCGGTGCGACCCGCTCGCCGGGGTACGAGCACGAGACCACTCGCCCGCCACTCGCCTCGACTGCACCGTGGAGCAGGTCGATGACAGGCATCCGTCTTGCCGAGATCGGATAGGTCTTCGGGACGTACGAGCGGCCCGCGAGATTCCGTGCGCTCGTCGGTCCCACGTCGCTCAGTGTCAGCCCGCGACTGCCGCGACGGCTTCGGCGACACGTCGAGCCAGTAGAGGTGGGACCGAGTTGCCCATCTGGGCCTGCACCGATGCCCGCTTGCCGACGAGGTCGAAGTCGTCGGGGAAGGTAAACAGACGCCGGAGCTCGGGCACTCGAAGGCGCCGGCTCTCCCAGTGGAACGGCCCGACGTTGGGGCCGGGCTGGGCCTGGATGGTCGGCGACGGCCTGGCCGGGTCCAGTTTCAGCAGGAACGACCAGTAGCGAGAGCGCCACTCGAAGATCGGGTCCGGGTGACCGCGCTCCTTGGTGAAGTGCAGGTAGTTGTCACCCGGCGGGATCTCGGGGAGCAGGTGCCCCCAGCTGCCCCGCACCACCTCTTCGAGTTCGGGTTCGGTGATGAGCTCATCGAGCGCCTCGCCCGTGGTGACGTGGGGGAGCGGCCCGCCGGTGACCTTGCGTCGCTCCCACTCGCCGTGGTGGGTCGGCTCGGGAAGCTCGGGGAGCTTCTCACCCTTGCGGCAGCCGACGATGAACAGTCGGGGCCGCGCCTGTGGCACGCCGTAGTCAGCGGCGTTGAGGACCTGCCACGTGTACTGGTAGCCGGCCGCTTCGATCTCGCTGAGAAGCCGCTCGAAGGCGGGCTTGCTGGCCTTGTTGTTGAACGTCAGTGCGTAGACGTTCTCGAGGATGAAGTAGCGGGGCTTCGCCTCGGCCAGGACCCGCGTGTACGCCTGCAGCAGACTGGCCGCCGGATCGATGCCGTCGCGCTTCCAATCGAGCCAGAACCCAGACTTCGAGAAGGCGACGCACGGAGGCCCGCCGACGAGCAGGTCAGGTCGGTTGCGGAGGTTGAGCCCGCCGGCACGGAGTATGTCTCGGGTGGTGACACCGCTGTCGGAGCCCGCCGCGAGGGGGTAGAGGTCTGCCCGCACGACCTCGTGGAGCCCCGGGAAGAACGTCGGGGCGTTCTTCTCCATCGTGTCAGCAGCGTCCTGGTCCCACTCGACGGCAGCGACGGTGGAGAAGCCGGCAGCCTCGATGCCCAGATCCAGCCCCCCGGCGCCGGAGAACAGGGAGATCGCAGAGCCGAGGGTCATGCGCCCAGTCTGACCGCTGCGCGGCGGCCGGGCGCGAACCCTTGCGGGCGTGAGGAGACTGAGCTGGACGCCGTTGGCTCGTGGGTCATGGTGCAGCGATTCCATCCACCTAGTACACCCGGACCCTGTGACAGCGAACCGCCGGCCGGAGCGCCCCTACGGGGGAGCGGCACCGCCCGGTGAGGGCCGTACGTGAACCTCGGTGGCGGCCGGATCGTGCCGTACCCCGAGCCCCGGGACGAGGCGGCCACCAAGATCGGCAAGGCCAACCGACGGACCGGTACCAAGCCGGAGATCCGGCTCCGGTCGGCACTCCATCGCCGCGGTCACCGGTTTCGGAAGGACCACCTCCTTCGAGTCGGGACGGTGCGGGTCCGGCCCGACGTCGTGTTCACGCGGTGGAAGGTCGCAGTGTTCGTCGATGGCTGCTTCTGGCACGGCTGCCCGGACCACCAGGACGTTCCGAAGTCGAACCGCGACTACTGGGTGCCGAAGCTCGCTGCGAACGTCGAGCGCGATCGCAGGGTCGACGCCGCGCTCACCGAAGCCGGCTGGATCGTCCTGCGCATCTGGGAGCACGACGACGTTGCCGGCTTGGTCGCGCAGATCGAGGCAGCGCTCGATCTTCGGCGAGGAATGCCGTCGGACCGACGCTGATCGTCACACCTCCAGGCGATGCTGTGGACATGACGATCACCCTGGTGTTCAACGTTCCCGTCCACGTCGAGGTCGATGAGGTCCACAGGACCGTCGTGTCCGTCAAGGTCGACGACGAGCACGCCGTGGGTCCGGTGCATGCCATCGAGGATGACGACGGGAGCACAGAGCTTCTCGCTCGTGGCGCCGCCATCGCCGAGGACGTGGCCTGGCCCATGTGGGAGGTCGGACCCTAGGGACTCAGAGCGGTTCGTCGTACTCGATCTCCTCGGGGTCCGAGTAGGTCGCTCGAAGGCTGTACATGTTCGTCAAGGCGCCCCAAGCTGCGTCGGCTGCCCACTCAGGATCGTCGTACGCCGGGTGCCCGGGCTCGACGTTGAACGTGATGGAGAAGCGGAAGGTGCGGGTCTCGTTCGCCATCGTCCGATCATCGCTCGAGGATCCGGCTGTGCTCGAGCGATCATCCGTGCACCCGACGAGGAGGACCCCGATGAGCGTCTACGTCCGCTACCGAGCTGACATCTGGGCCGAGGTCTCACGCGACGGCGAGATCGTGACGGTCGTGGTGGACGTCGACTCCATGGCGGACCCGCTCGACGTCCTGATCGCAGACGGCGAGCCAGTCGACGGCAAAGCCCGCGCTGAGGCCGTCGAGGCTGCGCAGTCCCAGGAGTGGCCGTCGTGGGACTACGGAGCGAGCCCGGTCACCCGCCGGGGAGATGACTGATCCTGTGGAGGCGGCGATGGGCCAGCCTCGTTGGACCTAGCGTCGGTGCCATGCCGACCCCGCCTGGGCAACCCGTCGTCGACTGCACCATCGAGCTGCGCGAGGTCCAGCCTCGCGTGTGGCGTCGGCTCCTCGTTCCGGGGAGCGTTCGGCTCGACAAGCTGCACCGCGTGTTCCAGGCGGCGATGGGGTGGGAGGACTGCCACCTCCACGCCTTCGAGATCGGTGGCGAGCGCTACGGGATGCAGTTCGACGAGTACCCGGACGGGGAACTCCAGGAGAAGGACTTCACCGTCGTCACCGCCATCGGGTCGAACGAGCGCTTCACCTACGAGTACGACTTCGGCGACTCATGGGAGCACGAGATCACCGTCCACCGCGTCTGGCGGATGCCGAGGGGCCTGAAGTTCGCTGTCTGCCTGGATGGGGCCAACGCCTGCCCGCCCGAGGACGTGGGCGGCTCCTGGGGCTACGAGCATCTCCTCGCGGTACTTGCCGACCCCACGCACGAGGAGTACGAGCACCTGAGGGAGTGGGTCGGTCGCCCGGTCGATGCGACAGCCTTCGACCTGGCTCTCGTCAACGCGTACCTCCAGGCAGCTCGCTGACGAGCGGCGCGACAAGTCGCCTGGTGGCGGAAACTGTTGTCAGATAGTGGATATCTGGATACGGTTTCCTCCATGGGTACCACCGCCCTTCCATCGGAGCTCCCGGAGCTGTTCAGCTACACCGACGCCCGCCGGCATGGACTGTCGGATCGGCAGCTCCGGAACCTGAACGATCAAGGGGCGATCGAGAAGATCGGTCGCGGGCTCTTCAGCACGACCACGCTGGATGCCGACCCGGACCTCATCGAGGCCGCGTTCCGCGACGAGCGGGCCACCATCTGCCTCACCAGCGCGCTCGCCCGTCACGAGCTGACCGACGAGATCCCGGCGTCGATCGACCTGGCCCTCCCACGGGGCACGCGAGCACCGGCCACATCTGCGCCGATCACCTGGCACAAGTTCGATCCGAAGACCTTCGACCTGGGTCGGGAAGACCTCGATGTCGGCGCCGGCTACCGGATCGGCCTCTACTCCGCCGAGCGCTCGATCTGCGACGCGTTCCGCCTACGTCACCTGGAGGGCAGCGAGCAGGCAATCGAAGCGCTCAAACGCTGGTTGCGTCGACCCGGCAGCCAGCCATCCCAGCTGCTCGCCCTTGCCGCCGAGATGGGTCCGAAAGCGTCAGAACCCATCCGCTCGGCACTGCAGATCCTCCTGTGACGCGGCCGACGAGAGCGACCGTCGACGGCAGGGCGTTCCTCGACCTTCGGGCGCGAGCCAACGCAGACCGGCGTCCCGTCGACGAGTACCTCACCTTGTACGCGCTCGAGGGGTTCCTCGACCGCCTCAGCAGGTCACCCCACCGTGACCGCTTCGTCCTCAAAGGCGGCGTTCTCCTTGCCGCCCTTGACGAGCGGCGGCCCACGCGGGATGTGGACCTTGCCGGCCTCCACCTCGACAACGCCATCGAGACCATCACCGAGGCAGTCGTCGAGATCGCTGCCATCGGCGTCGACGACGGCCTCGTCATCGCGGCGGATCAGGCGAGCGCCGAGGTGATCCGAGAGGAGAGTGCGAGCTACACGGGCGTGAGGGTCTCGCTCCCGGCCACTCTCGCTGGCGCACGGGTGAGCTTCCACGTCGACGTCAACGTGGGCGATCCGATCGAACCCGCACCGGAGCCGACCGCCGTGCCACGGATCCTCGGCGGCTCCATCGACGTCCTCGGCTACTCCGTCGAGATGGTCATCGCCGAGAAGCTGGTCACCGCGGTCCAACGAGGTACGGCCAACACCCGATGGCGTGACTTCGTCGACCTGCACCGCATCATCCGCTCCCGTCGCCTCGCCGGGGCTCAGCTCGTGGCCTCGACACGACTCGTCGCTGAGCACCGGATCGCGACGCTCGCTCCGCTCGGCACCGTGCTGGACGGATACGGAGAGGTCGCGCAGGCCCGGTGGGCGGCCTGGCGAACCAAGCAGAAGCTCGAGGACGAGGCGCCTGAGCGCATCGACGACCTCATCGCCTCCCTGGTGGAGTTCGCCGAGCCGATCCTCGACGGCACCGCCGAGCCCCTCACCTGGGACCCGACCTCCCGCAACTGGCAGCAATAGCCGAGAGCGCCCTCACGGTCGGGGAGGTCGAGGACCGGCACGCGGCGGTACCAGCCCGCAGACTCACGTCGTAAGCCGCGGACCGGCCAGGGCGGCCATTCGGTCCGCTGCGTCTGGGGCGTGGAGCCAGTCGACCACCTCGAAGTCGGCGATCCGCAGGGTCGGGCGCCACCCGTGGACGGATGGCAGCAGGTCCGCGAGGCCATCGCGAAACGCTCGTTGCAGGTGCCGTCCGCCTGCGTCGGGGAACAGGGGCGGACAGGGCCGGGCGAAGCCGCCGCCCGGGAGGCGCGTCGCTGCCCTTGCCCGCGCCATCCACTCCGCGGTATCGAACCCCGTCGTCAGGTCGTCGGGGTAGTGATCGAGAACGATTGCCCGGGACGGGGTGAAGTGCTGCTTCTCGTCGATCTCGATGAGTCGTCGGGATCCGTCGGGGTGGGTGAGGACAGCGTCGATGGTCCGACGCTCTCTCGGCGGCATCGCTTCTGGCAGGTCGCGACCCGTGAGCGCCGTGTAGATCTCCTGCACGAGGCGCCACCGCGTGCCGCAGTCGTCCCGCCCGGGTCTGAGCAGCCAAGCGGGAGTCGGACCGGGTGCGACGTCACCGTTGGCTACCTGCGAGAGAAGCGCGATGGAACGTCGTTGGACCTCCAGTGCCACGGCTCAGGCTCCCCGTCGGTGTGCCATCCACAGCGCCACGTCGAGGCGTCGGAGCAGGCTGACGTGGGGCGGAGCCGACGAAGTGGCATCGAGGATCGCCTGGCGGCGAGTCGGGTCCGACACGACCGCCGAGGAGGCTGCCCAGTGAGAGTCCACCCGAGGGAGCGCTTCACGCACGACCGTGTCGAACACGGGAACGAGGCGGGGACGCTTTGCCGCGAGCAGCTTCGAGATCTTGGTGGTGCCCATGCCGTTCGCTCGGTCCGGGGCAGGCCAACACGCCTCGCCGAGCACGTACCAGAGTCGCCAGAGGTCGCTCTCGGGCGCGAGGAGCTCCGGGCGTTCCCACATGTCGACGTTCGCCGGGACGTTGACAAGGTGACTCGACACGATGAGTCGTCCCTCTTCGCTGAGCAGCCACACAGCGACCTCTGCCGGGATGCTCACGCCCAGCATCGAGACAGCGACGATGTCCGATGCAGTGATCTCGTCAACGCGGTGCCGATCGGCGAGCGCCTCGAACCGCGATCCTGTGAACGGCGTGCCGGGATCGAAGTAGGTCGCCACGTGGCTGCGGGCCCTGCTCCCGCCATCCGCCGTCACCACGGCCATGACGGCCTCGACGAACCCCCCGTAGTCGTCCTGCATCAGCTCGCTCCCGATCCCCGGCGCCGTCGCCTGGATCATGTCGCGTGAGCGTGTCGGGCGGGGGAGTGGAGCCCTTCCGCTCGACGCTTCCAGGGTCCTTGATGACAAGCGCGTGCGTCGGAGGGGAGAGCGAGCGCGAGGCGTGCGACACGCGCCACCGCGCAATCGGAACTCCGACGCGCGACACGCTCCATTTTGTCATCACGATGTCCGCGAGAGCCCAGGAAACGGGGTGGTACCGGCAGGTACAGGGTGGGACCCGTTGGCACGACGGACCGACGAAAACCGGCTCTGACCTGCACGGACGCGCACGCAATGGGACGCAGCGTCACCGCTGAGGGCGGCGTTCAAGTCCCCCCTCCGACACCAACGGTCCCATACCAACCGGGGGCCGTAGCCCCACCTCTGCCAGTTCGACCCGCAGCGGCGGCGCTCCCACGGGCACGACCCCGCACGTGGTCGGGGTGGACGAACACGGCGTCGAGCATGCCCTCAACCCGCGTGCGCCGCTCCCGTTCGGTCGCTTCCTCCCACAGCCCACGCACGAGGAGCACGTGCACCTGAGTGAGTGGGTCGGTCGCCAGGTCGATGCAACAGCCTTCGACCTGGCTCTCGTCAACGCGTACCTTCAGGCAGCTCGCTGACGAATAGCGCGACCAGGCGCCAGGGCGGTGGAAACTGTTATCAGATAATGCAGAGCTGGGTACGATTTCCTCCATGGGTACAACCGCCCTTCCAACAGGGCTCCCGGAGCTGTTCAGCTACACCGACGCCCGACGGCACGGGCTGTCTGACCGGCAGCTCCGGAACCTGAACGAGCAAGGGGCGATCGAGAGGATCGGTCGAGGCCTCTTCAGCGTGACCACTCTTGATGCCGATCCGGACCTCATCGAGGCCGCGTTCCGCGACGAGCGGGCCACCATCTGCCTCACAAGCGCGCTCGCCCGTCACGAGTTGACCGACGAGATCCCAGCCACGATCGACCTGGCCCTCCCGAGGGGCACGCGAGCACCGGCTACGTCTGCGCCGATCACCTGGCACAAGTTCGACCCGAAGACGTTCGACCTGGGCAGGGATGAAGTCGACGTCGGCGCCGGCTACAGGATCGGCCTCTACTCCGCCGAGCGCTCGATCTGCGACGCGTTCCGCCTCCGCCACCTGGAGGGGACCGAGCAGGCGGTCGACGCGCTCAAGCGCTGGTTGCGTCGACCCGGCAGCCAGCCATCCCAGCTGCTCGCCCTCGCCGCCGAGATGGGTCCGAAGGCGTCAGAACCCATCCGCTCGGCACTGCAGATCCTCCTGTGACGCGGCCGACGAGAGCGACCGTCGCCGGCAGGGCGTACCTCGACCTTCGGGCGCGGGCCAACGCAGACCGGCGTCCCGTCGACGAGTACCTCACCTTGTATGCGCTCGAGGGGTTCCTCGACCGCCTCAGCCGATCACCCCACCGTGCCCGCTTCGTCCTCAAGGGCGGCGTTCTCCTTGCCGCCTTCGACGAGCGGCGGCCCACTCGGGCTGTGGACCTCGCCGGCCTCCACCTCGACAACGCCATCGAGACCATCACCGAGGCAGTCGTCGAGATCTCTGCCGTCGAGGTCGACGACGGCCTCGTCATCGCAGCGGGTCAGGCGAGCGCCGAGGTCATCCGAGAGGAGAGCGCGGGCTACGCGGGAGTGAGGGTCTCGCTCCCGGCCACCCTCGCTGGCGCACGGGTCAGCTTCCACGTCGACGTCACGTGGGCGATCCGATCGAACCCGCGCCGGAGACGACAGCCGTGCCCCGGATCCTCGGTGGCTCCATCGATGTCCTCGGCTATTCCCCCGAGATGGTCATCGCCGAGAAGCTGGTCACTGCGGTCCAACGAGGTCCGGCCAACACTCGATGGCGTGACTTCGTCGACCTGGACCGCATCGTCCGCTCCCGTCGCCTCGCCGGGGCTCAGCTCGTGGCCTCGACACGACTCGTCGCCGAATACCGGCTCGCGACGCTTGCTCCGCTTCGCACGGTGCTGGACGGATACGGAGCGGTCGCGCAGGTCCGATGGGCGGCCTGGCGAACCAAGCAGAAGCTCGAGGACGAGGCGCCCGAGCGCATCGACGACCTCATCGCCTCCCTGGCGGATTTCGCCGACCCGATCCTCGACGGCACCGCCGAGCCCCTCATCTGGGACCCGACCTCCCGCTCCTGGCAGCAGTAGCCGGGCGCGCCCCCACGGCTGAGGGGTCGAGGACCGGCAGGTGTGGTACCAGCGCCGAAAGGCTCAGGTCGCCAGCCGACGACCGACCAGCGCTGCCATTCGATCCGCCACATCCGCGGCGTGGAACCAGTCCACCACCTCGAAGTCGGCGATCCGCAGGGTCGGTCGCCACCCGTGGACGGATGGCAGCAGGTCTGCGAGGCCATCGCGAAACGCTCGCTGCAGGTGCCGTCCGCCTGGGTCGGGGAACAGGGGCGGACAGGGCCGGGCGAAGCCGCCACCCGGAAGGCGCTTGGCGGCCCGTGCTCGCGCAGCCCACTCCGGAGCATCGAAACCCGTCGGCAGGTCGTCGGGGTAGTGGTCGAGCACGACCGCGCGGGGCGGCGTGAAGTGCTGCTTCTCGTCGATCTCGACGAGTCGACGGGTTCCGTCGGGGTGGGTGAGGACCGCGTCGATGGTCCGACGCTCTCTCGGTGGCATCGCTTCCGG
>WBZM01000541.1_pt1:5000-51374 | contig 51374 bp, 38 predicted proteins | sample 5204271 | NCBI WGS metagenome assembly WBZM01 (sample SAMN12344346, study PRJNA552823) | activated sludge metagenome | biome: Activated sludge suspended growth; feature: Nitrification reactor; material: Wastewater; isolation source: activated sludge from nitrification reactor of... | reverse complement strand
ATGACCAGCGGCGCTGCAACAGGCCATATTTTGCGAAGCGACGCCAACGGAAATGCCGTCTGGGAAAGCCCCACGGCCCTTCCCAATGCCAACTGGACGACCAGCGGCACTGACCAGTTTTCGGCCATGAGCGGCAATGTGGGCATCGGCACGAACGCCCCGTCGGAAAAATTGGAGGTGAATGGCACGACGAAAACCACCAATCTGCAAGTTACGTCCGGCGCTGCAAATGGCCATGTTTTGCGAAGCGACGCCAACGGAAATGCTGTCTGGGAAAGCCCCACGGCCCTTCCCAACGCCAACTGGACGACGAGCGGCACTGACCAGTTTTCGGCCTTGAGCGGCAATGTGGGCATCGGCACCAGTACGCCAAGCCAAAAATTGGAAGTGGCGGGCAATATCAAGAACAGCGGCGACCTCGAAGTGGCTGGCATCGGCTTTTTCCCCAGCAATATTTGCATTGGCACCACCGCTCCCAACGAAAGATTGCACATTAATGGGAACATCCGGCTCGACAACAGCCATCTTTTGGGCATCAACACACTGGAAGGGGCAGCGGACATCCACTTCCGGGGCAAGCCCGGCAATCCCATCAACATGTTTCTTTCCGGCGATACTGGCAACCTCGGCATCGGCACCAGCAGCCCCAGCCAAAAGCTGGAAGTGAACGGCAATTTGAAAGTCAGCTCCGGCGAAATCAGCCTTGACAATAACCATATCAAAGGCTTGAACACGCTGCAAGGCACTAATGGGCTTTTCTTTAGGGCAAACCCCAACAATGCCTCCTTATTGGAAGCGAACCCGAATGGCAACTTCGGCATCGGCTTGCCATTCGGTTCGACACCTGCTGAGAAATTACAAATTCATGGCAATATCCAATTGAGCAATGCCACCAACAACCCCAATATCTTCGGTGTGAATGCCCTGCGGGGCACAGTAAATGGGCTGCACCTGCAAGGCGACGCCAACAGCAATTCGGATTTGTTCGTACACCCAAACGGTAGGGTGGGCATTGGCAATGTTCCAGACCCCACAGCGAGTTTGGATGTAAATGGTGGAATATTGGCGCGTGAGAAGTTGGGAGTTGGCGCTATTTATTCAGATGTTGCACTGAATGCCAGGTCAGAAGTCTCCGACGCATTAATTTTCCTTGCGGAAGGCGCAACAGGAGTGAATGTCCTTGAAGTGCAAAACGACGCAGAAGTGCTTGTCCTCGGCAATTTCTTTGTCGTTAACGGCTCCAAAAACTTCCTCATGGACCACCCGCTCGACCCCGCCAACAAGACCCTCCGTCATTCCTGCATCGAGAGCAATGAAGTCCTCAATGTATATCGGGGCAATGTCACCCTTGACGCAGCCGGGAAGGCCACCGTCCTGCTACCGGATTATTTCGAGGCATTGAACCGTGATTTTTCGTACCAACTCACCTGCGTTGGCGGCTACGCACAGGTTTTTGTTGCCCAAAAAATCGCCAACAGCCGCTTTGAAATCGCTGGGGGAACGGAAGGGCTTGAAGTCTCGTGGCAGGTGACAGGCGTGCGCAACGACCCTTGGATGCGTGACCACCCTTATCAATCCGTAATGGAAAAAACGGGCGACGAAAAAGGCCGCTACTACTACCCCGAAGGTTATGGGCAGCCTGCTGAAAAGCACATCGGCAAAATGAAGGAAGAGGCCGTGTGGCCAGCAAACTGAGCCTTTTGCCAACCCATCCAATATTTCATTTTTTCAAGCTAAAAAAATCGAACCATGATGATTACAAGATTAAGTCAACTGTTTTCAAATAGAAAAAAATCGGCAAGCTATGGCTTACTGGCTGTGTTGGCGGCCTTAACCGCCAATGAGCTTAATGCACAGAACGTGGGCATTGGCACCGATACCCCAACCGAGAAGCTGGAGGTGCAGGGCAATGTCAAGTTGGCAGGCGGCGGGGAGGTCATTTTGGAAAACAGCCATGTCAAAGGCTTGAACACGCTCGAAGGCTTCAACGGGATTTTCCTGCAGCCATCTCCGTCAAGCAATAGCCTGATAGAGTATGATACTACTGGCAATCTTATATTGACAAACCAATATTTTAATCCCAGTATTTTTGGCGTACATGCGCTGCGCGGCACGCCCAACGGGCTACACCTCCAGGGCGATGCCAATTCCAGTTCTGATTTGTTCATACACCCAAATGGCAAAGTGGGTATTGGCAATATTATAAACCCCACTGAAATGCTTCATGTGAACGGCAACGCCCTAGTGAACGGCAACATCTTATTGAGCAATGCCACCAACAACCCCAATATCTTCGGTGTGAATGCACTGCGGGGCACAACTAACGGACTGCACCTCCAAGGCGATGCCAACAGCAACTCCGATTTGTTTGTGCACCCAAACGGCAGGGTGGGCATTGGCAATGTTCCAATCCCCACAGCGAGTTTGGAAGTAAATGGTGGAATATTTGCACGTGAGAGGTTGGGAGTTGGCGCTATTTATTCAAATGTTGCACTGAATGCCAAGTCAAATGCCTCCGACGTATTAATCTTCCTTGCGGAAGGCGCAACCGGGGTGCATGTTCTTGAAGTTCAAAACGACGCAGAAGTGGCAGTTATCGGTAATTTCTTTGTCACCAACGGCTCCAAAAACTTCCTCATGGACCACCCGCTCGACCCTGCCAATAAGACCCTCCGTCATTCCTGCATCGAGAGCAACGAAGTCCTCAATATTTACAGCGGAACCGTCATTCTTGATGCTCAGGGCCATGCCACCGTTGCGCTTCCCGACTATTTTGAGGCACTGAACAAGGACTTCCGCTACCAGCTCACTTGCATTGGCGGTTATTCTCAAGTGTTCATTGAGCAGGAAGTCAATGGCAACCAATTCAAGATAGCGGGTGGCACACCTGGTTTAAAAGTGAGTTGGGAGGTCAGTGGCGTGCGCAACGACCCTTGGATGCGTGACCACCCTTATCAATCTGTAATGGAAAAAACAGGCGATGAAAAAGGTCGCTACTACTACCCCGAAGGCTATGGGCAGCCTGCTGAAAAAAGCCTTGCTCGACGCAAAGAATCGGCATCGGAAAATAATTAATAACGATTAAATACATTGAAAACCCTTGCCATTGCTGATTTTCTCCTTTTAATTTAATTCAATAAATCAGTCATGAAAAATAACTGGCACTTGCTGTCAGCCTGTATATTCTTTTTGTTTTTTGAAAAAACACAGGCACAGCTTTTTATTCAAAACGGCGCTACGCTGCACGTAAATGGAACCGAAACCATCACCATACAGAACGGCGATTTAATTAACAACGGCAGCTTCGATGCGGGCACAGGTACGGTCGTTTTCAAGGAAAACGGTGGCACGGCCAATGCCAGCATCGGCGGCAGCAGCCCGACCACCTTCCACCACCTGACCGTGCAAATGACGGCGCACGACCTCCGCCTGGCCACCGATGCCGCCGTCAACGGCAACCTGAGCTTCGACAGCGGCAACTTTGACCTCAACGGCTTCGACCTGGAGTTGGGTGCCGGCGGCCAACTCATTGGCGAAGCCGAAAACAGCCGCATGATAGGGCCTGCGGGCGGCGAGGTATTCAAAACCGTGGATTTGAATGCCCCAAACGCCGAAAACCCCGGCAATATCGGCGCTACCATCACCTCCACCGAAGACCTCGGCACTACCACCATCCGCCGTGGGCACGACGAGCAGGACGTGAACGGCGAACCAAGCATCCTACGGCACTACACCATCACGCCCACCAACAACACGGGCCTCGATGCCACGGTCAGCCTTGCCTATTTCGATGCGGAACTCAACGGCAACACGGAAGGCATCCTTGAACCCTACCGATTTGACGGCATCAACTGGGAATACCGCCCCATCAGCGACAGCGATGCTGCCCTCAATTTCGTGGAAACGGATGGCGTGGACGCTTTCAGCACTTGGACATTGGCCGAAGGCGGATTGAAAATAGCGCCCAAGGCATTCCTCTCCGGCAGCTACGCTGGCAGTGGGGCCATGAGCGACCAGCTTCGCTCCACTGGCCTTCTTCCTAACACGGAACCCTATACCGACCTCGGCTTCAACCACGTAGGCGGCGGTGGCGAAATGGTGGACGCTGCCTTGTTCAACCTCACGGGCAACAACGCCATTGTGGATTGGGTCATGCTGGAACTGCGGGACAAGCTGAACCATACCACCGTGCTGCGCACCCGCTCCGCCTTGCTCCAAAAAGACGGTGACATCGTTGACTTGAACGGCAGCTCACCCGTGGCGTGGCAGGGCATGGCCGCCGACGACTATTACCTCGTCGTGCGGCACCGCAACCACCTTGGCATTATGTCGGCGGGCATCATTGCCCTTACCACGGCCTCCACGGCCTACGATTTCACGCAAAGCGAGGCCAATACTTATGGCGGCGCCAATGGCATCAAAAACCTCGGCGGCGGCTTCTTCGGCCTGTACAGCGGAGACGTGAACCACAACGGCCAAGTGCAGAACACCGACATCACCACCCTGCTGCCGACCATCGGCAATGCGGGCTACCTGCAAAGCGACCTCGACCTGAACGGCCAAGTGCAGAACACCGACCTCCAACAAAAGCTGTTGCCCAATTCCGGGAAGGGGGAGCAGCATAATTAGTGGGCAGTTGGCAGTTGGCAGTTGGGGGCTGCTATGCTGGGCATGTTTGGAGGTGATTTTAAGACACTTCCTTATTTGTATCCACAAAGCACTGAATGTCAACGTCTTGTATCGGCTCGCAGCTCCCTGTCTGCCGACAGGCAGGGCAACTAATAACTCACAGCTACTCAATTTCTACTATTCATCCAAAAAGAAAAAACAATGAAACGGGTTATCCTATTCCTTTGCTTGGCTGTAAGCTCCTTTGCTTCCGCCTATGCACTTGACGTGAGTTTTTCCTTCGCAAACCCGCAAATCACGCACAGTGGCGGGTCAGATTTTTACGAAGTGGACGTGATGATTTCCACGTCCACGCCCTTCAAATTAGGCTCCGGCCTGCTCTATTTCAACTACAATACGGCGGCTTTTGGCAGCAACGTGTTGGCTAATGGCCAATTGACCATAAGCCACTCGGCTGGTTATATATTGGGGCAAAAGGACAATTTTATCGGCCTCGTGAATGTCTATGGCGATTTTGTGGCCAACGACAATTCCAGTTCGAGGTTCGCCTACAGTTGGCAGCAGAGCAAGGAGGGCGATTGCATCAACGTGAATGTAAATGGAGGCCCGGCCCTGCTTTTTCACTTGAAAATAAAATACTTGAATACTGCGCAAAGCCCCGGCGTTTGCTTTGAATCCGGCCCGGTCTTCGTCGGGCAGACCTTTACGCATTGCGGCCCCAACGACGGCACCTGCCTCCTTGGCGACGAGGACTGCTTCACCACGCCCGGCACGCAAATCCAGGACGACAATTTCGATTGCACCAATGCTGGCATCGTGCTGCCCGTTGAATTGACGGCTTTTGGGGCAAAGGCCAAAGACCGTACTACCCAGCTCACTTGGACGACGGCCACCGAGGTCAATTCCGACCGCTTTGAGGTGGAGCATTGCACGGATGGGGTTTCTTTTGAAAAAATAGGGGAGGTGCCTGCCGCTGGCAACAGTACGGTCGAGCGCCGTTACACCTTGCAGCACCTTGGGCCATTGCCCGGCGTGAACTATTACCGCTTGCGGCAAATAGACTTCGGCGGTGCATTTGAGTATTCGCGGGTGGTGGGCATAGAAATCCCACAGCTTGGAAGTGGTGATGCGCTGTTGCACCTGTACCCCAATCCCACCGCTGGCCTTCTTTACCTCGAACTTCCGGAGGATGCGGAGTATTTGCTGGAAGTATTTGACATGACTGGGCGGCGGGTCGAGGTGAGCAGGAATGGCAATACGCTGGATTTGCGCCACCTACAACCAGGCAATTACCTGCTTCGGGCCAGCGATATAATTTCAGGCAAAACGATGTCCAATAGAATTGTAGTGGCCAAATAGGCAGTGGCAAGCACTTAAGTATGGCAATGATTCTTTTACAATTGAATGGGTACTTTCAAAATTAGGGAACTGGCGGTGAGAAGCAGGGATGAGGGTTCGGAGCGGTTGGGGTGATTTTACTTCAAAGCGTTTAAAATCCCTTTTATATCATCCGTGGAGGGAAGTAAACCCTGATAATTGTCAGGTAATTTTGTAGTTACTGTATAGGTGGCTATTCCAATAGGCTGAGAGGTATTTTTAAGTGCATATTCCACTACTGTCTTATCCTTGGTTTTGCAAATGATAATGCCGATGGCATCGTTCTCTTCAGGCAGTTTCATCTGGTCGTTAAGTACAGACAGGTAAAATTCCATTTTGCCCTTATGCTCTGGTTCGAATTCACCAATTTTTAATTCTATGGCTACCAAACATCTCAATCGGCGGTGAAACAATAGGAGGTCTATCCAATAGTCCTTTGTTCCAACAGCCATACGGAATTGATTACCGATAAAAGCAAAATTGCCACCCATTTCAATGAGGAAGGCACGTATATTCTTTAGAATGGATTGTTCCAACTCATACTCCGAGTGTTCGTCGGATAATTCCAAAAAATCGAAAGTGTACTCGTCCTTGACGGCCAATCTTGCTTGGTTGCGTAGCGGTTCAGGCAATGTGTGGTCGAATGAAGTTTGGTTCAGTAGGTATTTTTCATAAGACTTGTTTTCAATCTGGTGAATCAATACTGCTTTTGTCCAGCCAAATTTTTTGGTCATCCTCATATAAAATTCCCGCTGGAGTTCGTCTTTGCATTTGCTGAAAATGATAATATGTTTTGTCCAGCTTATTTCTCCAACCATTGGTTGGAGATTTTCGTTTTGGCTGTATTCCAGATAGAATTGCCGCATATACCAGAGGTTTTGAGCTGAATACCCCTGCGTTCCTGGGAACTCCAATTGCAGCACCGACGACAACTGCTCCACCACGGATTTGCCCCATCCGTAATCTTGCTGCCGCTCTACAATCATCTTTCCTATGCTCCAGTAAAGGTCAATTAAGTGCTTATTGGCAGCCCTAAGCGCCTCATACTGTGATTCACGAATCTTCTTTTTCACTTCACCGACAAATTGGGCGAAATGGGTTTTATCAATTTTGCTCATAACAACTCAATTTTTTCATATCGGCAAATCCCCGCCCCCACTCGCCACATCCCCATTCCTTTTCAAACTCGTCAGCACCATCCGCAGCACCCCATAATCGTATTTCTCCCCAAAATGCTCCTTCGCCGGCTGCGTTCCCGTTGACTGGTGTTCGATGAAAAACGCACTGATTTCATCCACCTGCTCCTTGGGCAACACGGCGTAAACATCCAACTCGCCCGTGCCCACGAAGTGCGCCAAATGCCCCTCGATAGTGCCCCGCACGAAGCCCCGCTCCTGGGCGATTTCATCAATCGTCTTTCCCGCCCGCAGCATATCGAGGCTCACTTGCTTGGTGTCCACTTTGGGCGGTTTGGGCGGTGGCGGAGGTGCTGCGCTGGCGAGCAAGTTCACCGGGATTTGCTTCTCGGTGCAGTATTTTTCGATGATACCGACAATGGCCGCCCCGAACATTTTCACCTTCACCTCCCCGATGCCCTTGATGCGGCGCAGGTTGGCGGTGTCGGTGGGCAGGTAGGTCACCAGTTCCCGCACAGCGCTGGTGGGCAGCACGCCCCAGCCTTCCACGCCGTTGTCGGCGGCGGTCTCGTCCCGCCAGCGCATCAGCAGGTTGAAGAGGGCGGGATGCGGCACGTCCCTTGGGGCGCTGCTGCTTGGGCTGGCCGTGGTAGTGGCTTTTTGCTTCGCAAAATCGAGTTCCGAATCGGCCTTGGTGCGCACATAGGCGGTGGCCGAGAAGCCGTCCACGCATTTTGCGAAGCAGGCGTTTTTGATGAAAAGCTCTTTTTGCAGCGCCTCCAATTGCTCAATGGCCTGCTTTTTCACGGCCTTGTTGTCCGTCAGGGTGGGGATGGCCTTGGCCTCCGGCAGCAGTTCGCCGATTTTTTCCACGAAATAGCCGCCCGCTTTTTTCAGCCGCTCCTGCAATGCCTCGTTGGCCTCTGGCATTTGTTGCTGCGCAAAATAGTGGTTCAGCGACGGCCCGAATTTCTCCGCCATTTCGAAGACCTCGCCCCTTGCCTTGTCCGCCAGCGCCCGAAGCTGGTTCAAGGCCAGGGTGCCGAGCGTGTTCTCGTGCTCCTTGTAGGTGCGGTGCAATTGGTCGAAGTGGCGCTTGGTTGTTTTAAAAGAAAAAAGCTCCGCCAACAACGACTGCTGGTACTCCCGCTTGGCCTGTTGAAGTTGCGCCTCGTTGGGGGCGTTGCGCTCGGCCTCCTCGGTGTAGTTCTTCACCACCGAGTCCGTTTTCACTGCCGACCAGCCGATTTTTGTGCGCAGCACGATGCCCTCGAAGCTCTTGCAGCGACTGAGCGCCACATAGACCTGCCCGTGCGCAAAGGCCGCCTGCGCATCAATGATGGCCCGCTCGAAGGTGAGGCCCTGGCTCTTGTGGATGGTGATGGCCCAGGCCAGCTTGAGCGGGTACTGCGTGAAGGTGCCGAGCAGTTCCTCGTCCACCTCCTTCGTCTTTTCGTTGAGGCTGTACTTCACGTTCTGCCATTCCACGGGCGTCACCACGATGTCCTGCGGCTCATTGGGGCAGCGCACATGGATTTCGCCGTCGGCAAATTGGGTTATCTGCCCGATTTTGCCATTGTAAAAACGCTTTTCGGGCTGGATGTCGTTCTTCACGAACATCACCTGCGACCCGATTTTGAACTCCAGCGTCTCGTCCGTCGGGTAGCTGAACTGCGGGAAATCGTTCTCGATTTTTGCCTTGAAAAGATGCACCGTTCCCGGCAGGGCGGCCAGCCGGGTGGCGTTGAGGTCGTGCGCCGTGGCGTTGGTGGCGGTGAGGGTGATATAGGCGTCCTCCTCCCGTGGCTGGAAGTTGGGGATGTAGCGGCTGTTGAGGGTTTCCATCACCTCGTCGTCCATCCGGTTGTCCCGCACCTTGTTCAGCAGGTGGATGAAATGCTCGTCGCTCTGGCGGTAGATATGCTTGAGTTCGATGCTGACGGGGTTGGTTTTGCGCAGCGAAAGACTGCCGAAGAAATAGGGCGTATCGTAGTGCTGGCGCAAGAGGTCCCACTCTTCCTGCTTCACCACGGGTGGCAGTTGGTGCAGGTCACCAATCATGAGCAGTTGTACCCCACCGAAGGGCCGGGCGTGGTCACGGTAGCGGCGCAGCACCTCGTCAATGGCGTCGAGGAGGTCGGCCCGCACCATGCTGATTTCATCAATCACAAGTAGGTCGAGGCTGCGCATGAGGCTGATTTTTTGCCCGGAAAATCGGCGCTGTTGGTTGGCCTCGCTGCGGCTGGCGCCGGGCAGGTGCAGCCCGAAAGGCAGTTGGAAGAACGAGTGGATGGTCATGCCGCCCGCATTGATGGCGGCTACCCCGGTCGGTGCGACGATGACCATGCGCTTGTGGCCTTCGGTCTTGAGTTGGTGCAGGAAAGTGGTCTTGCCGGTGCCCGCCTTCCCGGTCAGGAAGATGTTCTTGTTCGTGTTGCGAACATAATCGAAGGCGAGTTCGAGTTGAGGGTTGGATTGGAAGGTCATGTGCTTATCTCATAGTTTATTGGAAGCCCAAATGTAGTAAAATCTATACTTTTCCCAACAACCACTCCCTTTCCGCTAAGGCCTTGCAGTCTATGATTTCGATGCGCAATTTCTCCCTCGCTGCCCTTTCATGAGCGGGCGTTTGCAGCAGCTTTTTTGTGAAACGGATGAGGTTGAGGTAGTTCTGCCGCAGGTAGCCCACGTCCCTTCTTCTTCGCAAAAAGATGGCAAAACTATCGAGCAACGAGTCGAGAGCGGCCACCTCGCCCCGGTCGAAGTAGATGCGCAGGAGCATCCGGCGGGCGTCGAGGTTGTGCAGGGTGTCGTCGAACTCGGCACGGGTGAGCAGCTCTAAGGCTCGGTCGTAGTCGGGCTTTCGGAAGTAGAGCGAGGCAAGGTTGAAGAGGTAGCTGCCCTCCCGATGGCGGGGTTCGAGGGCATCCTTGTATTTGGCCAGAAATACCTCCACCCAATCGAATGCCTTGAGGCCGAGGCCAGCATTGGCGATGTTCTTATAGGTGAAACGGGAGAGGATGCCATTCTCTATAAACACCTCATTGTCAAGCCCTTCGGTGTAGATTTCAAAGACTTGTCGCAGGAAAAACACCTGCTCCTCCCCTTGCTGCCGGGTGTTGATTTGGCGGATACAGTAGTTGACGGCCAAGAGGTAAATATCCCGCATCTCAGCCTTGGGGAACTGCCCTGCAAACGCCCGCATGGCCTCCCGCAATTGCCCGAACCACAGCCCCGAATCCTCCTCCGTCATGGCCTTGTAGCCGAGGTAATAAATTCCCACGGCAGGCACGCTCGCCAATTGCCGCTGCTCCACGAAGGCCAGCACCTCCTCCAGCAGGTCAATGCGCAGGTCGGCCTCTGACACAGCCTTGTGCACGAGCGCCGTGCACGCTTGGCTCAGTTTTTTGGCGGCAAAAACGATGGTCTCCTCGTCCGACCACTCCTGAAAGCTGCGGGCGGCGGTGCGCTGGCTTCTGGCGCTGCTTTCGTAGCGCTGGAGGTGCAACTGGTGGCTGAGTTGGTGGTAGTCCAAGTTGCGGTGGGGCTGAGCCTGTAGCGCCGCCTCGGCCAGTCGCAGTTCCCGCTCCGACTGCTGTTCCAAGCCTCGTTTGCGCAGTGTCTTCGCTAATTGCAGCCGATAGGCCGCTTCGCTGCTGCTTTGTTGCTCCGCAAACACCAGCCACGCCTGCGCCGCCAAGTTCAGCCGGGACATGGTGTAGGCCATCCGCTTCTCGTCAAAAGCTTCGCCGGGGAAGAGTTTTTTGAACACCGCCTCCCTTTTCAGCGCCGCAGCCTTGGGCGATTCCAGCCCGGCCACCACCAGCCCGAACAGCCGAACGACCTCTTCCCGTTGGTTGGCGAAGGGGGAGCGCAGCCATTTGTCGAGGTCTTTTTGCTCGGCGGGGGTGAGGGTGCGCAGCAATTCTACGAGGCGGGAATCTTGCATTTTGGATGAAACAATTTTAGGCTAAAAAATTGGTTTTCAGATTTTTATGACAAAATTAGAATGTATTTTTTGTGAAACAAGGGGTTATTTGTTTTTGGAGGGGTAGCAGGGGGTGCGCACATTTGTACCATGCAGTAACACGGACTGCCAGTCCGTGCTTTCGCACCTCCCGCCAGCAGCCCCCAAAAGGGTGAAAGGAACTTGGGAAGCGGGAAAGCACGGTCTGGCAGACCGTGTTACACCTAAAATTCAAGGAACATGAAACCGCTCAATTTTGACATTAATCTTTTAAAAATACAGGCTATGAAAATGATGAAATTTTGGCTGGCGGTGCTGGTTGTTCTGGCATCCTTGTCGGTGCAGGGGCAGGGGTGGATGAGGGTGTACGGTGAGGAGGAGCCATTGGGTGCGGCGTACCTCTCCAATTACCCTAAGCTGATAAAAACGACAGATAACCACAACCTCATGCTGGGTTTCAAGTATTCTACCGATGGATTCACACCCGACTCAGCAGCATTGGTGAAAGTGGACGGAAACGGCAATGAGGCTTGGACTCGGATTTTGGATCAATTCAACGATTGGTACCCTTCGGACATTATTCCAATTGAAGGTGGTGGCAGCATACTATGTGGATATAGAATTGGGGAAATAACTATTGCCAAGGTAAATGAAAGTGGAAATATCGTTTGGGAGAAAACGCACCAATCTGAAGGGGCAGTCGAGGCAATCACTGCCGCTCCTGACGGTGGGTATTTAATAGTTGGACAAGTTCATGTTGGTAATCAAGCCAACGGATTAGCCCTAAAAGTTGACGCAGACGGTGAGTTTCAGTGGGAAAAACTTTACCCCTTCACTGGTGATTATGTTTTGCTAAGCGATGTAGAACCAGCCCTTGATAGCGGCTTTGCGATTGTTGGTTGGCATGGTACAGCAATTGGGAATGAATATTTCTTACTAAAAATAGATGCCACCGGAAACCTAATATGGACTAAAACAGCTTTGGGAGGTGCCGAAAAACTGATACCTCTACCAGATGGAGGTTTCTTCGTGGCGGGTTGGCACGCCTCCAAGTACGACAACAACGGGAACGAACAATGGGCAGTGCCTTTAAACATTGCTATTACTGGGGTGTCTCGTACATCTTCTGGCGATTTTCTGCTTTCTGGTGGCATAGCCTCCACTGACATTTATCTGGAGAAATTAAACAGCGAAGGCCAATTCCAATGGGTAAAAGCCTATGGAAGTCCTATTGCCCAAGAGGGCGGCGGTGGGTTGGTTGTTAACGATGATGGAACTATCATAGTAAGTGGGAAAAGATATGACGAATTGGGTAACAAAAATGGCCTCCTGCTCCTGAAAACCGACTCCCTCGGCAACCTCTACACCTCCGCCCTCACCGGCACCATTCACCAAGACCCCGAATCCGACTGCCTCCCCGACCCCACCGAACCCGGCCTCTCCAACTGGCTCGTGCAAGCCGAAGGCACTCAGTCCTTCGCCACCCTGACCGACTCGCTCGGCCACTTCCTTCTACCTGTAGACACAGGCAGCTACGCCGTCACCATCACCCCGCCGGGGCAATACTGGGACGTCTGCAACAGCCCCACAACTGCCTCTATCACTGCGTTTTACGATACCCTCTCCATAGACTTCCCCGCCCAAGCCACCGCCGACTGCCCCTACCTGACCGTGGACATCAGCGCCCCGTTCCTGCGCCGTTGTTTCGACAATGATTATTACGTCCACTACTGCAACGACGGCACCATCACTGCCGAGGATGCCAGTGTGGAAGTCACGCTCGACCCTTATTTCACCTATGTTTCATCCAGCATTCCGCTCGCTTCGCAAAACGGAAACACGCTCACTTTCGATGTGGGAGATGTCGCAGTCGGTGATTGCGGCAGCTTCCAAATTACTGCCTACCTCGACTGCGATTCGACAGTGCTGGGGCAGACGCACTGTACCTCGGCGCACATCAGTCCTGACTCGCTCTGCCCACCGCTGCCCGACCCGCTTTGGAACGGCAGCAGCATCGAAACCGATGTGAACTGCAACGGCGACAGCGTGACCTTCACCATTACCAATGTGGGCACGGGGGATATGCCTGCCCCGCTCAGCTATATCATAATCGAGGATGAAATCGTACTGATGTCTGACGAGTTCCAATTGCCTTCCGGCCAATCCACCACCGTCACCGTGCCTGCCAGCGGAAGCACCCTGCGCATTGAGGCGCAGCAGGCCGAGGCGCATCCCAGCGGCTTCGCCAGCACCGGGGCCACCATCGAGGGCTGTGGCGGCTGGCTGAGCCTCGGCCTGTTCACCCAGTGGGCCTTCGACGACGACCCTGACCCGTTCACCGACGTGGATTGCCAGGCCAATATCGGCAGCTTCGACCCCAACGACAAGCAGGGCTTCCCCAACGGCCTTGGCGAGGAGCATCTCATCGAGCCGGGGCAGGACATCGAGTACCTCATCCGCTTCCAGAACACGGGCACGGACACGGCCTTCAAGGTGACCATTTTGGACGTGCTGCCGCCGGAGCTTGACCTCGCCACCGTGCGGCCCGGTGCCAGCAGCCATCCCTACACCTACGGCGTGACGCCGGAGGGCTGGCTGACCTTCACTTTTGAAAATATCATGCTGCCCGACTCGAATGTGAACGAGCCTGTCTCGCACGGCTTTGTGCGCTTCCGAGCTTCGCAACGGGCTGGGTTGGGGCATGGCGACTATATCGAAAACACCGCTCTCATCTATTTTGACTTCAATGCGCCCGTGCAGACGAACACCTACCGCCATCGCATCGGGCAGGTGAACCCGTGGACGTTGGTGGGCACGGAACCATCCGCTTTCCGACCAAAATCTAATGTAAAAATCATCCCTAACCCCTTGACGGACAGCGCTTTGCTGCAAGTGGGGGGCATCGAACCGGGGCCGCTCAGCTTGGTGCTGACGGACGTTTCCGGCAAGGTATTGCGGCAGCAAACGACCCAAGGCACGGGCTTCGAGTTCCAACGGGGCGAGCTGGCACCGGGCGTCTATTTCTTCCAAATCACGAGGAATGGCGAGCGGTTGGCAAGCGGGAAGCTGATGGTGGGGAGATAGAAGTTGGAAATTGGGAAATTGGGTGGCTCAATTCTTACAAGCCACCCAATTTCTCAAACTGCGTACCCTAATCCTCACCTCGCTTTTTCTTCGCCTCCTTCACCGTATAGCGCAGCAGGATGCTGAAGGCCCAAGTCATGTCGGGGCTTTTGTAGTTGCGCAGGCCGCCTTGGTTTTGCAGCCTTTTGGGCAGGGAAGGGTTCAGTTCCTTCATCGTCCCGAAGTCAGCGGTGAGGAAGTTGGGGATGACCTTGAAGTCAAGCGACAGTTTTTTGGAAAGCGAGGCCGAGAGGGTCGGGATGAGCGCAAGGTCAATGGTGAGCAGGTCGGCTTCCAGTGGAAGTTCCGTGCTGATTTTGGGTATGCGCTTATAATGGTAGTAAGAGGGTTCGATACCACCGCTAAGGCCGAAGCGAAGTTTTGCCTCCTTGTTCCTGCCGAAGTATTTGCCCAGTTCGTAGCGGAGTCCGAAGGAGAACATACTCTCGGCGTACCCCCCTGCATACAGCACTTCTTCGGGCTGCGTTTCGATGGCGGTATAGATGACTGAACCGGAAGACTTGTTGAAGGCAAGTTTCGTCAGCGATATTTCATGGAAAAGGCCGCTGGCCTGCTTCACCTGCACGCTCGCCCCAATGCCGAAGAGTTGGCTCGGCATATTGCTGATCCGCTCCTGCTGCACCCTTATGGAGTCGTCCTCTTCGATGATGAACGTACCAGAGGTCGCCGTGATGAATTTGAGCACCAAGTCTCTGTCCTTTGTATAGTACAGCCGATTGAACTCATAAGGTTTCAGCGCCGAATAGTAGTTGAACGTGGTGGCTGCGTGTACAGTCGGCTCGGTTTTCTTTTTGCTGCTTTGCGCAAGCAGGGCGAACGGCAACAGGGCAGACAAGAGGCAGAGGGTCAGTACTTTTTTCATTGGAGAAAGTTGTTTTGATTTTGTGAATGGCGCAAGGTAAAGGTTATGCCTTTGAAAATGATATTGCTGTCCAATAATTTCCATCCAGAAGCCCTCCCTGAAACCAAAAACCTGAAACCAAAACCTTCCATTTACCTTTGCCGAAAATCGAACCGCATGACCTCACTCCGGCTTTCCGTAGTTTTCCTATTGTTTTTCATAAAAGCCCAAGCACAGCCGTGGTTTTACCCTGAGCTTCGCAAACTGGGGGCACCGGAACTGGCGCCTTTCGAGTTTGGCGTGGCCAGCGGCGACCCCCTGCCCAATGCGGTCGTCATCTGGACAAAGCTCTTTATCGAGAGCCAGCAGCCGGAGAAGGTCTATTGGGAAATGGCTGCCGACTCACTCTTCCAGAACCTCGTTCAGACGGGTGAGGAATTCACTTATGGCACCTCAGCCTACACAGTCAAGGTGGACGTAAAGGGCCTCGACGCTGGCACGACCTATTATTACCGTTTCAAGCACAGCGACCGCTTTTCGCCCGTAGGGCGGACGAAGACCGCTTCGCAAAATTCGGAACTGCTGCGGCTGGCCGTCGTCTCTTGCGCCGATTACCAGAACGGCTTCTTCAATGCCTTCGGCGACATTGCGAAGCGCAACGACCTCGACGCCGTGCTGCACCTCGGCGATTATATCTACGAATATGGCGTCTGGCGGGGCGGCCCCCGCAAGATGATGCGCAACCGGGTGCGGGAGCACTTGCCCGACAAGCTCTGCACCGAGCTGATGGATTACCGCACCCGCTACGGCCAGTACCGCCTCGACCCACAGTTGCGGGAGGCGCACCGTCGGCACCCTTTCATCGTCATCTGGGACGACCATGAAATTGCGAACAACGTGACCGCTGCTGGCTCTTCCGACGGCCGGGCCATCGGCGGCTGGGAGCCTCGGAAAGCCGCTGCAAAACAGGCCTACTTCGAATGGATGCCCATCCGGGAAAATGCAGAGCGCAGCATCGTGCGCAGTTTCAGCTTCGGTGGACTGGCTGAACTTTGGATGCTCGATGGCCGCCTCGAAGGCCGCAGCCAACAGGCCAAAGGCCCCAACGACCCCGCCCTGAACTCGCCTGACCGCCACATGCTCGGCTCGAAGCAGACCGATTGGCTGCTGAACGGCATGGCCGCCTCCAAGGCCCGCTGGAAAATCATTGGCAACCAAGTGGTTTTCAGCCAATTGAACGACAGCAAGGTGTTCGACCGCCGTCCCGCCGTGCGCATGGACCGCTGGGACGGCTACCCGGCGGAGCGGCAGCATATTTTTGATTTTATCGAAAAAAATGGTCTTAAAAACATCGTCGTCGTAACCGGAGACGTGCACACTTCGTGGGCCTTTGAACTGACGAGGAACCCCGCCGACCCCGCCGTTTACGACCCAAAAACTGGCAAGGGCGTGGTGGGCGCCGAGTTTGTGACGCCGAGCGTTACGTCCTTCAATTTTGACGACGTGGCCCCCAAGTTCCTCATCGTGGAGGCCAAGCGCCGCTTCAAAAAAAAGAAGAACAACCCACACCTGCGGTATTTGGATTTGAACCGCCACGGCTACCTTACCCTTACCCTCACCCCCGAAAAGGCGCAGTCAGATTGGTACTTCCTGAAACGGAAAGACAAAGTGGACGACCGGGTGAAGCGCAAGGCGAGCCGATTTATTTTGTTTAATGGAAACCGAGTGGAAAAATAATTGTCATTTGTGCTTGGAAATCCCTTTCAACCTGTCGTTAATCACCACCTGAAAAGATAAAATTCTCAAAATGCAGTTCATTTCACGACGCCATGCAGTAAAACATTTGGCCGTGCTCGGCACAGCGACGGCCCTTTCTCCGGGTTTGTTGGCCTGCGCCAAAAGCGAGGACAAAAAACTGGGCATCGCACTCGTCGGGCTGGGCAACTATGCTACCATACAACTTGCCCCTGCACTGCAAAAAACAACCTATTGCGAACTGCGGGGCATCGTGACGGGCACGCCGGAGAAGGCCACCAAATGGCAAAAAGAATACGGCATCCAGCCTGTTCATACTTATGACTACTCGACTTTTGACCGCCTTCGTGACGACCCTGCCATTGACATCGTGTATATCGTGCTGCCCAATTTCATGCACGCCGAATACACTATAAGGGCATTGGAAATGGGCAAGCACGTCATCTGCGAAAAGCCGATGGGCATGAACGTGGAAGAGTGCCGAGCAATGATTGCGGCAGCAAAAAAGGCAAACAGGCTGCTGCAAATCGGTTATCGGTTGTTTTATGAACCACATCATTTGGAGCTTATGCGCTGGGCGCAACAGCCGCACGAGGGCCGCATCAAGTTGATGGAAACCAGTCTCGGCTTCGACATGGCCCGGCCCGGCCTCTGGCGCATTGACCCCAAAATGGGCGGTGGCGGTGCGCTGATGGACCTTGGCCCATATACCATCCAAGCGGCACGTCGGGCGGCAGGGCAGAACCCTATCAGTGTACGGGCGCAAGGATTTTTGGATGACCCCGACATCTACAAGGGCATCTATGGGACTTATACTTGGCAACTACGCTTCCCCGACGATGCGCTTTGCAACACCACGGCCAGTTTTTCGGCTTACGTTGACCGCTATCATGTAGCGAAGGGGCACCATTTCATGGAACTCAAGCCCGCCTTCTCTGCCAACTCAAAAATGGTGCTGCGTGACTGGGACGGCGAGCGGTCGCTGCCCTGTGCCGAGTTCCAACAGGCCACGCAGATGGATGCTTTTGCCCGGAACATCCTCGATGGGGCGCCCGTCGTGGCCTCCGGTGAGGAGGGGTTGATTGATATGCAAATCATCGGAGCCATCAAACAGTCTATCGAGACGGGCAGGGAAGTGGAGATTAAGTATTGATTCAAAACAAAAACGACTATCGCATGAAAAAAACGATTGCATTACTGCCGCTCTGCTGCCTGCTCATTTGGCAAGCCTGCAAGACGGAAAGCAGCAAACCCCTGAACCCCAACGGCGACAGCGAACTGGCCGTGCTCATGCGGCAGATGTTCGAGGATGGGGAACGCATCCGGGAACAAATAAAGAGTGGCCAACCCGTGGATATTAAAGTGGATTTCGAGAAAATAATGACCGCCAAGGCTACCGACCCGAAGAAGATGCAGGGACCAGAGTACCCACATTTTGCATCGGCTTATGTGGAGGCGATGAAGGCCCTGCGGGATGCACCGCCCGCCGAGGCACAGGATAAATACTCGGCGATGGTGGCCACCTGCATGAACTGCCACGAGCAATCGTGCCCAGGCCCTATTGTGCGGATAAAGAAGCTGACGCTTTAATTCAATATTATCATGGAAAAAGCAAAAATCGCCAGCCTGCTCGACGAGAAATTCGACAACATGGCCCAATGGCTGAAAACGCACCCCGCCGAAAAATGGGCGATTGGCCCTGCGGGCAAATGGACAACGGGGCAACACATCGTGCACCTGATTCAAAGCACCAAGCCGCTCGTGCGGGCGCTATCGCTGCCGGGCTTCGTGCTGCGCTGGAAGTTCGGCTCGGCCAACCGCCCGTCGAGGGATTATGAGACCATCGTGGCCCGCTACCACGAGAAATTGGCTGCCGTCAATGGCGTTGTGGTATCGCCTTTTTCGCAGAACATGCCTGCCACACCGCCCGAAGGAAAGGAGGCGCTCATCGCAGAGCTGGCGGCTTTGAACAAAAAGCTGAACCGGAAGATGGCTGGATATTCGGATGCGCAGTTGGATAAATTACTCGTGCCCCACCCGCTCATGGGCCGCATGACGCTGCGGGAGATTTTGATGTGGAATGCTTATCATACGGAGCATCATCATAAGATATTGGAGCGGTTGCATTAACCCCTTACCCCCTCCAAATACTCCCTCACCGCCGTAAACGATACGGCCTTCCCTTCAAAATATTGCATGGCTTCCCCTGCCTCATCAGCATTCGCACCCAAGTGGTTCAGGATGTTCGCCAAGTGCATTTTCATGTGCCCGGCCTGAATGCCCGTGGTCACGAGCGAGCGCACGGCGGCGAAGTTCTGCGCCAATCCCGTGCTGGCAATTATCATCATCAGTTCCTCGGCGCTGGGGTTGCCTAACATTTCCAAAGAGAGTTTTGCGATGGGGTGCAGCTTCGTCAGGCCGCCCACCGTGCCGAGCGCCAGCGGCAGGTCGAGCCAGAAGCGGAAAATGCCGTTTTCGATGGTGCAATGGCTGAGGCTGCGGTACTGTCCGTCACGGGCGGCATAGGTATGGCAGCCAGCTTCCACGGCCCGGAAGTCGTTGGCAGTGGCCAGCACCACGGCGTCCACGCCATTGAAGATGCCCTTGTTGTGCGTGGTGGCCCGGTGCGGGTCGAGGTAGGCGATGCGCACGGCCTTGCGGAATTTCTCGGCAAGTTCGGCGGCAGGAAGCCCATTGTCGAAGGGACCGAGCTTGTCCACGGGGCATTCCACCCAGGCCCGCACGAGGCACTCCGGCGTGTAGTTGCTGAGGATGGACATGATGATGTTCACGTCCCGCTCGCCGTCGTCGAAGACCGGGTGCGTGGCGATGAAGCGGTCCAGCGTTTTTGCGAAACACTCCAGCACCGAATTGATGAAATTGGCGCCCATGCTGTCGCAGGTCTCGAAGGAAACTTTCAGTTGGTAGTAGCGGGGTTCCTGCACCGTGAAGTCCAAGAGTTCGATGCCCGTGACGCCGCCGCCGCGCTTTTCCATGTTGGCGGTGATGGGCGCTGCGTCCTGCAACAGCTCCTTTTTCATCTCCTCGAAGACGCTTTCCAGCTTGCGCACGTCGCCGTTCCAAGAGAAATGCACCTGCCCCAACTTCTTGGTTCCCAACACTTTGGCATGGAAGCCGCCCCGGTCGAGCCAGTATTTGGCGGCACTGCTGGCAGCGGCCACCACCGAGCTTTCCTCGATGACCATCGGCACGGCATAGACCCTGCCGTTTATCATAAAATTGGGCGCTACCCCGAAGGGCATGGGGAAGTTGCTCAGGGTGTTCTCGCTGAAGCCGTCGAGCAGGCGCTGCTGTTCTTCGTCGGGGTTCCACCAGCGCATGAGTTCCTGCGTGGCCTCGGCGGGGTTTTGGAAAAATTGCTCCGCCACCCATTTGACCTTGTCGGGTTTGGCGAGTTTTGAAAAGCCGGATATCGTTTTGTTGTTCATCAAACTGTTTTATTGGATGTCATCATCCGTCACAGTAAAAGTGTAGATGTTGTCGCCAGACTTCTTCCCACTTGTTTTCTTTGCTTTATATTCCCAATTATCTCTAAGTTGACAATCTTTGGTCAACTCCAAACTGCTATCAACTGATACAATAAAACTATCGAAAAACTTTGTCAAAAAATTATCACCACTATCATTCAACCCGGACAAAGTTTCAAGCATGAATATTTCTTCGGTCTCTCCTGCATCAACAACGAAATGATTTGTTAATGTGTCGTAATTCAACCGATATTCAACCTTCAATTCGACAGATGACTGGTTGTCAACAATATAATGGAAATCTCCTTGTGGGTCGCAAGCAGGAAGGCTAAAAGCAATTAAGAATAAATAGGCCATTCTTTTCATAGATATACCTCATTTGATTGCCAAAAACGCCTCCGCCAATTCCAATCCCCGCACCTGCGCCGCCACATATTCCTGTAATTCCTCATAGCTGCCCCGTGCATGTTTCAAAAAGCCAGAAGCCTGCCCATAAACGCTCGGCACTTGCAGTTTTTTCATCAAATAAAACCCATCCAAAAAGCCACCGATGCCGCCGGAGATGATGATTTGCCGACAGCGCATCTGGTCGCCCAGTTCTGCGGCGATTTGGTTGGTGAACTGCACCAGTTCGGCTGCGGTGTGGCCGACCTGTGCCAGTTGCCCGTAGGTTTTTGCCTTTGCTTCTTCGCTCCGCAATAATTCGAGCTTCGCAAAATTGGTGCCTCCAGCTGCGGCGAAGTCCACGGCTTGCAGTGGCAGTTGAAGCAGTGCCCGAAGGCTGGCTGGCCCCATGCCCTGGCCCACTTCCTTGACGATGAGCGGCACGTCGGGCAGTTTTTCCAAAATGGCCTGAATCGTCTGAAGTGGTGGCCGTTGGAAGCGGTCGCCCTCCGGCTGCATCCATTCTTGCAAGGGGTTCACATGAACGATGAGGCCGTCGGCTTGGAGTTTTTCAAGAAGGGTCGTCACTCGTCCAAGTTCTTGACTGTCAATGAGTTGTTCCAACTGCGCCACGCCGAGATTGGCGTACAGCGGCAGGTCGGAACCGATGAGGTGCCGCACGGCGAAGTCCTCCAAGGTATCGTCGGAGAAGAGCAGGGAGCGGCAGGAGCCGAGGCCCATGCCCATGCCAAACTCGGCGCAGGCCCGTGCGAGGTTGTGGTTGATGGTGTGCGCCCAATCGGTGCCGCCAGTCATGCTGCTCACCCAGAGTGGCGTGCGCAGCGTTTTGCCCAAAAACTCAACCGGCGGCAGGCTGCCCGGCTGCGGGTGCGCCGCCAACAATGGCTCGTAGTGGAAGCGCCCATCCAAATCGCCGTGCAGCACCTGCGAGCGGAAGGCCATGTCAATATGGTCACGCTTGCGGGCAGCGGCGGTAGGGTCGTCTTCGGCCTGTTTCTTTTTTTGTTCGAGATGGTCCATTGTTGCAAACATCGGCAAAGATTTTAAAACTGAGGGCGTAACAATGGAGGCGAAGATTGGTTTGTCGGTTTGGAAAAGCAAATCGTGTTGGTAGAAAGTCAAATGGGCTGCCGACAATGCTCGACAACCCATTTGAAAGATACATTTCACCAAACTTAGAGCCTATCCGGAACCTCGTTTGAGTCAGAAAATGATGCATTTCAAGGTTCTGACGAAGTGTTTTTTTTGATAGCATAGCAGGGCTATGGTTTCAAAAAAAATACAAAGTCAAGGTTCCTGAAAGGCGCATTTTATGGCCAAAGGGGGTTTTCGGATAGGCTCTTAATACTCATTTTCACCAACTTATTACATCATATCGCTCCCTTGCGTGTTCATCCGATTGTTTTTACGGTTAAACAGCGAGGTGTCCATCTTTCCAAAACGGTACGAGAAATTCAGGCGCACCATCTGCGGGTTCATGATGCGGTAATTTTCCTGCGTGAAGAAATCGGTGGTCGTGTACGACCCCATTTTCCTCGTCTTGAAAACGTCCTGTACGCTAAGCGTGAGCGAGGCTTGGTTCTTCATCAAATCCTTGCGGATGGAGGCATCCACGAACCAATAGGATTTGCTGTAACCCTGTGCCGTGTTCTGGCTGGGCGGGCCGCCACCACGGAAGGGGTCGTTGTTGGTCACGGGCGTGAACGATGCCTTCGTGCGGTATTCGCCGTTGAACTGGAGCGAGAAGCCTTTTGGCAGTTTCACCTGCACCACCTCCTTGAAGAAGGCGCTCAAGCGGCTCAGTTCCAGCGAACTTTCCACGTTCGTGGCGTCCACTTCCTGTTGGTAAACGTTGAGGTTGTGCGTCAGGTCAAGCCAACCGAAGAGGCTGTTTTTCATCGTCACCTCAGCGCCGTAAGCGGCAGCGGTGTTGCCATTGGCAAAGCTCGTGACCACCACCTCTTTGTCCAAATCAACATTGAACTCGGTGAACTGGTACGAGGTAATCAGGTTCGAGGCTTGCTTGTAGTAAACGGACACGAGCAGGTTGTGGCCCTTCGAGAAGATGTTCTGGTACGAAAGCTCTATCGAATTTGTGAACTCAGGTCGCAGTTGCACATTGCCCCGGCGCAGGTTCAGCGAATCGGAGAAATCGGTGAAGGGCATCGTCTGGAAGAAGTTCGGGCGGTTCACCCGGCGGGTGTAGGCTAATTGCACCTGGTCGCCGTCCTCGTTCAGCTTCCGGGTGAGGAAAAAGCTGGGGAACAGGCTAATCGGATAGGCAATCGTGAAGGACGAATCCCGGTCAGTCAGTGCGCCTTTGTAAACGCTGCTCTCTGCACGCAGGCCCGCCTGTATGCCCCAATCGCCCCGTTGGTGGCTGCCTTGAATGTAAGCGGCGTACACGTCATCGTCGAATTTATAATGGTCGGAAATCTGCGAAACCTGCTGCCAATTGCTCTCGGCGTCGCTGTAAACAAAGTTGGCGTTGTCATTGCGGTTGTCCCGCATCGTTGCCTTTAAGCCACCCTCGATTTTTGTCTTGTCGTTGATGGGGTTCACGAAATCTGTTTGCAGCGTTACGAAGCTACCTTTACCCAATGACTCCTGTTTCTCACGGGAAATCAGACCATTATCATAAGCAGTCATGTATTCGCTGCCACCTTCGAATTTCACCCGGTTGTAGTTCAGGTCAGCCGTCCATTCAGCGCCTTTTTTCGGGAACAAGTGCTTGAACTGCACCGACGAGCCGAGGTTGCGGAAATTGCGGTCTTGGTCGCTGCTTCGCAAATAGCTGCTCGTCACCGTGTTGCCGGGGTATAGCAAGTCAGTCGTCGTGGTGATTTCATCGCTTGGCTGGAACTTGCCCCGCATCACCATCCCGCTGAAAGTCAAGGTGTTGCGGTTGTCAATGAAATAGTCCAAGCCCAGGCGGCCATTGGCGAACAAGCCGTTCATATTGGTCTTCGACGCTTGCGTTACATCGGAAAGTGGGTCGCCAAAAAGGTTGTTTCGGAGGGTCGTTCCCTCGCCACCGCCCTTGTTTTGGTTGTACATGCCGGAGGCAAACACGTTGATTTTGCCCTGTCGGGCGTTGATGTCGCCGCCGAGGTTATAGCCTCCCCGTGAGTCGCCGCCCACCCGCACGTTGCCGTTGTAGCCGACCTTCCTTTCCTTTTTCAAAACGATGTTCACGATGCCCGCAGCGCCGCCGCCCGCATCGAACTTGGAAGATGGGTTCGTGATAACCTCCACACTCTCGATTTCCGCTGCTGGAATTTGGTCGAGGGAGAGGGTTGTCGGGCGGCCATCCACGAATACCTGCGGGGAACCATTGCGCAGCGACACATTTCCATCGAGGTCAACGGAAAGTGAGGGCACGTTTTTCAAGGCATCTTGCGCCGTGCCACCCGCCGAGGTCAGGTCTTTGTCCACCCGGTACGATTTGCGGTCGAGGGCAAGGGTTGTTTGTGATGCTTCGCCCTTCACGACAATTTCTTTCAGGGTGGTGGAACCTTCCAATAATTTGATATTGCCAAGGTCTTTTTCAAAGTTCCCAGCACCAAATCCTGCGCCGGGAAATCCGCCCGTCGGAGGGCCGGAGGGCTTGGTGCCGCCTTGTGGCATCTTCATTCCGAAGTCCACCTTTTGGCGGAGTTCCGTGTAGCCGAGGAACGAAATCACCAGCTCAAACTCGCCCACCACGGGCAGTTTTTCGAGGTTGAAATCGCCGTTGTCCTCCGTGAGTTGTCCGGCCCACATGGTATCGGTGAGCGCCATTGTTTTTGGGTCGAATTTCTTGCCGTTCAACTGCACCGTGGCGAAGGCGACGCCCTTGCCTGCCTCGTCCACGACCTTGCCGTACAGCCTTCCGATGTTCATTTTGGAAGGGTCGAAGCCACCAGCGCCAGCGCCGGGGAAGCCGCCAGTTGGCGCCTGCGCCACCATTTGGTTGATGGCGAGCATTGCCATAAAAGCCAAGAGGAAGAATGATTTTTTCATGATGCTGAATTTTTATCGGGTGATGTTTTAATCGTCATTAGTCATTGGAGGTCATTGGTCATTTGGGGGCGTTTTTTTCAATTGCCCTGCAAAAATGGCCTTGAAAAAATGGCAAAACCGGATGTCCAGACGAACCGCCAAAATGTCTCGGTGAATCCCCCGCCGGGGGGCTTTGCTTCGTCAAAAAACCAGCGAACTTTGCACCGATGAAAAAATCAATGCCCATCATATTGCAAGCGGCCATTTGGATTGGCATCTGGTCGGTCTTCTCCTTCACCGGCAATACGGACGACCACTTGCCCGGCTACTACCTCGTTACCACGGTGCGGGTATTGGGCTTTGCGGCATTTTACAACCTCGCCTTCTATGCTCTTTTACCCTTGTTTTTTTCGGGTAAAAAGCGGGCGTTTTACCTGCTAGTGCCATTGCTGTTTGCAGGGTACGTGGCGTTTTCCGTGGCGGTAGATTTGACCATAGGCACGCCGGATAAGATGTTTGCCCGCTCAGAGAAAAAAGACCATTATCCGAAGGAGCGCCCGTTGTCGTGGCTCATCATCCCCCCCTTTTTCCTGGGCCTGACCATGTTCGGCGTGGCGGCGGGTTTCCGGGGTTTCTCCGAATTTGAAAACAAGAAAAAAAGCGAGGAAGAGGCCAACCGCCGCCGCCTCGAAGCGGAGATTGCGCTGCTTAAATCGCAGATAAACCCCCACTTCCTACTCAACACCCTGAACAACCTCTACGGCATCGCCATCACCGAGCCGGAGAAAGCGCCCGACGCCCTGCTAAAGCTCTCGGACATGGTGCGCTACATCCTCTATGACTGCGCCCAGCCGACCGTGCCGCTCGCCCACGACCTCGATTTTGTGAAGAACTATGTTTCGTTGCAACAGCTTCGGCTTCCGCCAAACGTGACGCTCCAGGTCGAGCTGCCAGCGCATGAGCCGACCAGCCAAATCGAGCCGATGGTGCTCATCCCCTTCGTCGAGAACGCCTTCAAACACGGCCTGACGACCAAGCAGCCTTGCGAGATTTTCATTTCGATAAAAGCCGACCAAAACCGCCTTTCGCTGCGTGTGGAGAACCAGGTTTTCGTCCAAAAACAAGCGGGCCAAGGCAATGAATCTGGCATCGGCATGGCCAATGTGCAACAGCGCTTGGAGCATGCCTACGCTGGCCGTTACGACTTGAAAATCAGTGAAGCCGACGGGAAGCACAGTGTGCATTTGGACTTACAGCTTTGAATTTGAGGGGTTATAAAAGTTGATAAGGGTTGATAGCCCGCACCCCATCAACCCTTATCAACCTCATCAACTTTATCAACCAAAAATGACCTTCATTGCCCTCGACGACGAACCCATTGCCCTCGCCATTATCGAGCGATTTGCCCGTGATGTGCCGGGCCTGCACCTCGTCGGCACCTTCACGGACGCCGCCGCTGCTGCCGATTTTTTGCGCAAAAACACCGTTGACCTCCTCCTCACCGACATAAACATGCCCGACGTGAGCGGTCTACAGTTCGTGCGGGAACTGCCCGACGAGCACCCAATGGTCATTTTTGTCACCGCTTACAAGGAGCATGCCCACGAGGGCTTCGACCTCAACGTGGTGGACTACCTCGTGAAGCCCGTTTCGCCGGAGCGTTTCAAAAAGGCCATTGAAAAGGCCGCCGAACTGCTCGACCTGCGCCGCAAGGCCGAGGCTGCGGAAATTGCCCCGCCCGCCGCCGACCATTTCTTCGTTTTTTCGGAATACCAGCAGGTGAAAATTCACATCCACGACGTGCTGTACATCGAGGGCATGGGCGACTATGTGAAGATTTTCCTCGCTTCGCAACCCAAGCCCGTGCTCACGTTGGAGCGCATGAAGGTACTCGCTGACCGCCTGCACGGCCACGGCTTCCGGCGCATTCACCGCTCGTATTTGGTCAATATGGACAAAGTGGAGGCCATGCAAAAATCAAGGCTGAAAGTGGGCGGTGAGTGGCTGCCGGTGGGGGAGACGTATGTGGAAGGGTTGAAGGGTATTTCGTGAGTTTTCGAAAGAAATTTCACAGATTTCATCAGAATTAACCCTTGATTTGTACCCAAAACGAGCCAATGACAAAGCTGACTTCACTTCTATTTTTGTTGGCAATTGCTGCCTGCACCACTTCCAAATACTTCACCGCCACCGACCTCACCCCCGAAAACTCCTTCAGTGACAACTGCGAAGGCCCCAACGTGGACAAATCAGGCAACCTCTACGTCGTCAATTACCAAAAAGACGGCACGGTGGGCATCATCACACCCGACGGAAAGGCTTCAGTTTTCGTAGAATTGCCGCAAGGCAGCACTGCCAATGCCATCCGTTTTGACAGCAAGGGCGATATGCTTTTGGCCGATTTCACGGGGCATAACGTGTTGAAAATCAATCCTTCCACGAAAAAGGTCTCCGTCTTCTGCCACGACGACCGCTTCAACCAGCCCAACGACCTCTGCATCACAAAAGGCGATGTCGTCTTCGCCAGCGACCCCAAATGGAAGGACGGCACGGGCCAAATTTGGCGTATCATGCCCAATGGCAAAGCGACCCTTGCCGCAGACAATCTGGGCACCACCAACGGCATCGAACTAAGCCCCGATGAGCAGACGCTTTATGTCAACGAGTCCGTGCAGCTGAACGTCTGGGCCTTCGACGTGTCGCTCACGGGCGAGTTGAGCAACAAGCGGCTCTTTCACCATTTCGACGACCACGGGATGGACGGCATGAAATGCGACAAGCAGGGCAACCTCTACGTCACCCGCTACGGCAAGGGCGTGGTGGCCGTGCTTTCACCGCAGGGCAAGCTGCTCCGGGAGATACCGCTCAAGGGCAAAAAAACGAGCAATATCGCCTTCGGTGGCCACGATGGCAAAACGGCCTACGTCACCTTGCAAGACCGCAAGTGCGTGGAGACTTTTAGGAATAAAGTGGCTGGAAAGGGATGGTGAGGCTGGAAATTGGGAAATTATGAAATTGGGAAATTAGGGGAACGAAACGCAATTTCTTAATTTCTTTAATTTCCAAATTTCATCACATACTTCGACCGTTGGAAGTGGAGTGGATTTTCTCCTTGATGGAAAGGATAAGGGAAGGCGAGACAGTTTTGCGATGGATACGGCTGCGGACAAACTCACGGAAACTCTGCTCCTTGGCGAGCATCTCACGGTATTCGGGGTTTTTATTTATCTCTTCAAGCATGGCACGCTCGGCGTCTGGTGTGAGTTCGTTATCGAGGAGAAGGTTGAGACGGGTGACAAAATCCTGACCGTTTTGATAAGTTTTCATCGCAAAATGAATTTGTAGCCCACTCGACGGTTCTGCCCAAAAACCAACTGACGGCACAACCTTGACAGACGCACACGCCCGTCACGGAGCCGTCGGTCGGCCAAGTGGAAGCGGGTAAGTTGTCGTTGAAAATTATGCTGTTCATTTTATAATCAATTGATTGTCAGTGCAAAAACGCCAGTAATGGCGGGTTCAGAAATGGCTTGAATTTAATTTTCAAAGAAAAAGGCTGAACGGCCAAGGTGCATAACCCTTCTTGGCCATCCAGCCCCGTTGTTGTTATCCTCTTTTGTCTTGGTAGCCGAGTTGTTCGGCATAAGACTTCAATTGTTCTTTCAATAAATTCCGGGCACGGTGCAGTCGAGACCGCACAGTTCCAATCGGAATGTCCAAGATGGAAGCAATCTCGTCGTACTTGAAATCCTCCACGTCGCTGAGCAGGATGACCGTCCGGAAGTCCACCGGCAATTGGTTGATGGCCAGCGTGACCTCGTCGCCGATGAGGTACTGGAACATTTCCTCCCGCATCTCCATGCCGCTGGTGAGCGGCGTGTCCTGCTTGTCCTGATAGACGACGTAGTCCTGCAACTCGACCCGGTTCGGCGACTTCACCTTCCGACGGTACTCGTTGATGAATGCGTTCTTTGCAATGGTGAACAGCCAAGCCTTGGCGTTGGTGCCAGCCTCGTACTTGTCCACGAACCGCCAAGCCTTCATCAACGCCTCCTGGAACAGGTCGTTGGCGTCGTCTTCGTTGCCTGTCAGGTGGTAGGCGAAGTTGTAGAGTGCATCGGAGTGCGGCATGAACTCGTCCTCGAAGATGCGCTCGAAATACGTGGTTTTGTCGGCCATTAGTACCATAACATACCTGTTTTCAGTTGATTCCCCCCTTTGTTGAGGAGAGTCGAGCCATGCTACTCCTTTGTGGAAAAGGCACATAGCCGTGCGGGATGAAACAGGCTGCTTTCGTTGGAAAGTTCCCGCATGGGCACAAAAAAATAAATTTTTTTCGTGCGGCAGTTCCATACTCAACGTGTGAGGCCGAAAAAACCTCGTAATTTGCAATAACATTAGCGCCTTTTAGGGTGTTTCCTAAGCCAAAATAGCAAGCAAATCATGCAAGACATAGCACAACCCTTGATAAATAGAGTTGCCAACAGCGGCCTCGTGACGCTGCAATTGGAGGAGTTTTTTCCGAAAGAAGAAATGACCAATTTCGACTTGAAGGACTACCTTTTCATGGGCTTGATTCTGAAGGAAAAGGACTTCCGGGAGGCACTTGCCGCCCACGATTGGACGCAGTACGAGGGGAAAAACCTCGCCGTTTTCTGCTCCGCCGATGCCATCATACCTACGTGGGCGTATATGCTCGTGACCGTCTATGCCGAGCCGTATGCCAGTGATATTTTCCAAGGAACGCCCGATGAGTTCTACAAGCATATTTTCCAAAAAGCCCTCGACGAGGTGGATGCTTCGCAATACACAGGTCAGCGCATCGTCGTGAAAGGGTGCAGCGACCATCCCGTGCCGCCCTCCGCCTATGTGGAACTGACCCGCAAGCTGCGGCCCCACGCCCAGAGCATTATGTTCGGCGAACCGTGTTCCACTGTGCCCATCTATAAAAAACCGAAATAGGTGGTCAGCAGTCACCATGTTATTGAAGAACCATTAAACCATGCGGCAATGAAGCCATGAACCCATTTCTTTGCAGTTTATGAAGAATTCAGCTAAATACTACCTAATTGCCCTCGCTGCTTTCGCAACGGTGGCCATTTTCACCTCCTACAAACCAACCACCACTGCCTTTGGTGGTGAATTTGTCCATATTCCCCATGTTCAAGCTTCCGACGATTTCTGGTTTGCCGGGGAGCGCATCCCCGTCGAGAACTTCGATGTGCGGGAGCGGCTTGAAAGGGAGTTGATTGTCAACTCCTACCGCCACTCGCATACGATTTTGAACCTGAAAAACAGCGCCCGCTACTTTCCCGTCATGGAGAAGATTTTGAAGGAAAACGGCCTGCCCGATGACTTCAAGTACTTAGCCGTGGCCGAGAGCGACCTCCGCAACGCCACTTCGAGTGCTGGCGCAAAAGGCATTTGGCAGTTCATGGAGGGCACGGCTGGCGACTATGGCTTGGAAGTGACGAAGGAAGTGGACGAGCGCCTGCACCTCGAAAAATCCACCCGTGCGGCTTGCCAATATTTGAAAAGGTACAAGGAGAAATTCGGCACTTGGTCGCTCGTAGCCGCCGCCTACAACATGGGGCCGACTGGGCTGCGCAACGAGATGGAAAGCCAGAAAATGACCAGCTTCTACGACCTTAACCTGAGCGAGGAGACCAACCGCTACCTCTTCCGCCTCGTGGCCATCAAGCATGTGATGGAGCACCCCGAACTTTATGGTTTCGATATGAAATCGGAACAAATGTACCCACCCTTGGACAACTACGCCCTCGTGAGTGTGGACTCATCCATCAACAATTTGGGCGAGTTTGCGAAGCAATTTGGCACCAGCTACCGGATGCTGAAGGTGTTCAACCCTTGGTTGAAGGACAATCGGTTGACGAACACGAAGAAGAAGGTTTATGATATTAAGGTGCCGAAGTGAGGGTAGCACCCTATGTTGAGCTATAAGAGAAGCAACAGGTTTTTTGAAAACTTAAAAAGCTTAGTTATTTTTGTAAAAAGCAGCTCAATACACTATAAATGGCAAAAGACATCTACCACGAACACGTCAAGGAGGCACTAATCAAGGATGGATGGCTAATAACCCACGACGGGTATAAACTTGGCGATGAAGAATTGGAGTATGAAGTGGATTTAGGTGCCGAAAAATTGTTGGCAGCCGTAAAGGGAAAGCAAAAAGTGCTGGTTGAAGTGAAAAGTTTCAGAGGGCAGTCAAAAACTTACGAATTTCATAGGGCTTTAGGGCAGTTCAACAGTTATCTGACAGCACTCGAAATACAGGAGCCTGATAGAGAGCTTTTTGTAGCGGTGCCTGACTTTATATATCATAATTTCTTTCAAAAATCGCTTATCCAAATAACTATCGAACGATTCCAAATGAAAGTTTTGGTGTTCGACCCAATCGAAAAAATCGTAGTTCAATGGAAAAGATAAAAAAATATGAAACCGCCATTCTTTCCTTTTTAAATGACTACGCTACTTCCTTCGCAGGACCTGAAGATGGCGTGGAAACCCAAATCATTGCCGACAAGGAAGGCCACCACTATCAACTTTACAGAGTGGGCTGGCGCAATAAACGATTTATCCATCTATGCCTTTTCCATTTCGACATCAAAAACGGCAAGGTCTGGATTCAGCAAAACGAGACGGAAGAATTGGTTGGTGATGCGCTGGTCGAGCGAGGTGTCCCCAAGAAAGACATCGTACTTGGGTTTCAGCCAGATTTTGCAAGGGAAGGTACTGGGTTTGCGGTTGCTTGAATTCAAGCTGTTGCTCCAATTGTCATTTCTCCTATCTTTCCGCCAAAAATCCAACCATCACCCGCCATGACAAACAACGACAAACGCCTTTTCCTCCTCGACGGCCATGCCCTCGTTTACCGGGCGCACTACGCCTTCATCACCCGACCGCTCATCAATTCCAAGGGCTGGGACACGAGCGCCATCACGGGCTTCGTGCGCACCCTCACCGACCTCATCAACAACCAGAAGCCAACGCACCTTGCCGTCAGCTTCGACCTGCCCGGCGGCACTTTCCGGGACGATTGGTTCCCTGAATACAAGGCCAATCGGGACGCACAGCCAGAGGGCATCACCTTCGGCCTGCCGTGGATTATGAAAATCCTGAAGGCTTGGAAAATACCCATTCTCACGCTGCCACGCTACGAGGCGGACGACGTCATCGGCACCATTGCGAAGAAAGCGGAAAAGGCTGGTTATCAAGTATTTATGGTGACGCCGGACAAGGACTACGGCCAGCTCGTCAGCCCGAATATCTTCATGTACAAGCCCGGCAAGGCGGGTGGCGAAGTGGAGATTTGGGGCGAAAAAGAGGTTTGCGCCAACTGGGACATTGACAACGTGGACCAAGTAGTGGACATACTCGGCCTGCAAGGCGATGCCGTGGACAACATCCCCGGTGTGCCCGGCATCGGCCCGAAAACGGCGGCCACGCTGCTCAAGGAATTCGGCTCGGTGGAAAATCTGCTCGAAAACGTGGACAAGGTGAAGGGCAAAAACCAGGAGAAACTCAAGGAATTTGCGGAGCAAGCAAGGCTCTCCAAAAAGCTCGCCCGTATTGACATCGAAGCGCCCATCGAGTTCCACGAAGAAGATTTCAACCTCGACCCATTTGATAGGGAAGAACTCACGGAGATATTCAAAGAACTGGAATTCAGGACTTTGGCGGTGCAAATATTGGGCGGCGACGGTACGCCTAACTCGGCTCCAAAGGCTGCCCCAAAAGCACCTGCCGCAGGTTCGCAGGGAAATCTTTTTGGCGACGCCGAAGCCGCTGCTGCGCCTCGTCAGAGTGCCGCCCCGCCCATCCCCTCGCATTCGATGGCCGACAAGAACGCCGAGAATACCCCGCACACTTACCACCTCGCCGACACGCCCGAAAAGCGGGCGGAACTCGTCGCCGTTTTATCCAAGGCAAAAACCATCTCGTTCGATACCGAGACCACGAGCGTTGACCAAATGCTGGCCGAACTGGTGGGCATGTCCTTCGCCGTGACGCCCCACGAGGCATGGTACGTGCCAGTGCCCGCCGACCGTGCGGGAGCGCAGACCATCGTCGAGGAATTCCGGCAAGTGCTTGAAAATGAGGCGATTGAGAAGGTCGGGCAGAACATCAAATACGACGCCGTCGTCTTCCTCAACTACGGTGTGGAGGTGCGGGGCTACTGGTTCGATACCATGATTGCCCACTACCTGCTGGAGCCAGAACTGCGCCACGGCATGGATTACTTAGCCGAAACCTACCTGAAATATTCGCCCATTCCCATCGAATCGTTGATTGGGAAAGGTGCGAAACAACTCAGCATGAGGGACATCCGGGTGGAGCGAGTGGCCGAATACGCTGCCGAGGATGCCGACGTGACCCTGCAATTGGGGCATTATTTCCAACCAAAACTAAAGGAAGAAGAGGGCCTGCAAAACCTCTACGACACGATGGAGCGACCGCTCATCAAGGTCATCGTGGACATGGAGTACGAGGGCATCCGCATTGACGGCGATTTGCTCCGCAATTACTCCAAAGACCTCGAAAAAAGCATTGCCGACCTGGAGCAGGAGATTTACAAACTGGCCGGCCTCCAGTTCAACATTGCCTCGCCCAAGCAGATTGGCGAGGTGCTGTTCGACCGCATGAAACTGCCCTACCGCTGGCAAAAAACAAAGACCGGCGCCTACTCCACCGACGAGGCCATCCTGACGGAAATGGCGGTGGAGCACCCCTTCGTGGCCGAGATTTTGAAGCACCGGGGCCTTTCAAAACTGAAATCAACCTATGTGGATGCGCTGCCCTTGCAGGTACACCCCCGCACGGGCCGGGTGCATACTTCGTTCAACCAAGCCTTGGCCGCCACGGGCCGCCTCGCATCCAACAACCCCAACCTCCAGAACATCCCCATCAAGACGCCGGAGGGCCGCAAGGTGCGAGAGGCGTTTATCCCAAGGGATGAAAACCACCTGCTGCTCAGCGCCGACTACTCGCAAATCGAGCTGCGCATCATCGCCGAAATCAGCGGCGACGAGGCCATGATTGAGGCGTTCCGCCTGAACCAGGACATCCACCGGGCCACGGCGGCAAGGGTCTATGGCGTGCCCTACGACGAGGTGACGAGCGATATGCGCCGCAACGCCAAGACCGTGAATTTCTCCATTATTTACGGTGCTGGCGCAACGAACGTGTCGCAACAACTCGGCATCAAACGGGGCGAGGCGAAGGAACTGATTGACACCTATTTCCAGCAGTACAACGGCCTGAAACGATACATGGACGACACCGTGGAAAGCGCCCGTGAGCACGGCTACGTGAAGACCCTGCTCGGTCGCCGCCGCTACCTGCGGGACATTGACAGCCGCAACTCCCTCGCCCGCAGCAACGCCGAACGGGTGGCCATCAACACGCCGATACAGGGCACGGCTGCCGACCTCATCAAGGTGGCGATGATTAATATCCACCAGGCTCTACTGGATAAAAAACTGGACACGAAGATGATTTTGCAGGTGCATGACGAACTCGTGTTCGATGTGCCAACGGGCGAATTGGAGACGGTGAAGCCCATCATCCATGAGCTTATGACCACGGCGATACCGAACCTGAAGGTACCTATTTTGGTGGAGATGGGGGTTGGGAGGAATTGGTTGGAGGCGCATTGACACCTACTTCTTCAACGGCCTTTTCTTTATCATCCCCCCCTTTGTATCCTTCACCTCCCCAAAGACGATAAAAGCATCCGGGTCAATCTTCTCCACCTCTTTTTTCAGCTTGGAAAGTTCCAGGCGGGTAATGACCGTGAACACGATGTCCGTCGGGTTCAGTTGCTCGCCCCGCTTACCAAAGCCCCGTTTACCATTATAGATGGTGACGCCCCGGCCCATCTTTTCGATGATGGCCAGCCTTACCTCCTCACTATAAGAAGAAATAATGGTGACGCCCAGGTACTCTTCGATGCCCTCGATGATGAAATCCACCGTTTTCGAAGCGGCCAAATAGGTCAGTATGGCATAGAGCGCCGTCTCCACCGACAAGATGTATGCAACGAACGAGAAGATGATGATGTTGAAAATCAGGATGACATCGCCCACCGTCAGGCTCGTGTGGCGGCTGATGTAAACGGCCATTACCTCCGTGCCGTCAATCACTGCCCCGCCCCGGATGGACAGGCCGATGCCCATGCCGAGGAAGAAGCCGCCAAAGACGGCAATGAGCAGCTTATCTTCCGTGATGGTCGGGAAATGGACGAAATGCACCACCACGGCAAGCAGCACGATGGCCACGGCACTTTTCAGCGCAAAGCTGCGGCTGATGGTGCGGGTGCCCATGAGCAGGAAGGGCAGATTGATGAGCACCAGCAGGACGGACAGCGAAGCGCCCGTCACTACCTCGGTCAGCAATGAAATGCCCGTGACACCTCCGTCTATGAATTTATTGGGGAGCAAAAACCCACGAAGGCCAAAAGAGGCCGAAGCCACGCCGAGGCAGATGAGCAGCACGTCCTTTGCGAAGCTGGCGATGTCCAAGCGGAGGTTCTTGCTGGCCTGTTCCAACAGCTTGGGCGGTATGCTGCCGGGGTGCGATTTCTTGAGCTGCCGTTGAACGACATCGGTGATGATTTGCTGGAAAAGTGGCGACATAGGCTGTTGTTTGGGCTAAAATAGGAAAATGCGCCTTCTGTTCACTTGTTTTCCCCGTGTGTTCGACCGCTTTATTTAGTTTTGTTCAAAAACTGTCATGGCACTGACCTCCCTTGGCCGCTTCCTTTGGTTGCTGATTCTTGCAACAACGGCTTTCAAAATCAATGCACAGGTGCAGCCCATCCCATCCAACCCGGCCAACGGCTCGGCATGGGAATACGTCGGCCCGCACGAACCACCAACGCCGACCAAGGGCACCAGTTGGGGCAGCACGGGCACGGGGGCGCAGGTTCGGGTCGGCTTTTTCAATAAAAAAGCGGCAAACCCTGCCATGCTTTATGCCGCCACGCCAACGGGCGGCCTGTTCCGTACCCGCAACGTGCTCGACAGCCTGCCCATTTGGGAGAACCTCACCGACAGCACCCGCTTGCCCGTGCTCGGCGTCCGCTCCTTCGCTTTCGACCCCTTCGATTCCAATACGATTTTCGTCGGAACGGGCATCCGCTACCCGCTTGACATGCGCCGCAGCTACGGCATCGGCCTTCTGAAAACCACGGACGGCGGGCGCACCTGGGAACAGACCGGCCTCCGTTTCGAGCCGCCGGGTAGCATGGCCGAGGTGGTACACGACATCCTCGTCCATCCCGAAAACCCCGACACCATCCACGTCCTCTGCGGCAAAGACTACTACCGTTCCGACGATGGCGGCGACAATTTTTCCTTGAAAAAAACAAACCCCTACCCCTGTCCTGCTGGCTGGGAAGGGGCTTTTGGGGCCATTGCGCAGCAACCCGGCAGCCCGCACCAGCTTTACCTCACCGCCGATGCGGGTTATTTTTTTAGGTCAAACGACAGCGGGGAAACTTGGCAGGAGACCGTGATTGACAGCTCGGTAGGCGTCACGGAGGCCGTCATGCGCATTGACATGGCCACCTCGCAGCGCAACCCAAACTTGCTCTACCTCGGCGTCTCAGCACAGCGCAATGTTTTCATCCTACGCTCGCTCGACAGTGGCGCCACTTGGCAACTTATCTTGAAAAAAGGCTTCGGCAGCAGCTATGAAAAGCATGTCTTTGCCCTTTCGCCGAATGACGACAACACCCTCTACGTGGGCGGTCTCTATGTTTACGAAGTGAAAATAGACTCGCTTGGCAAGGCCACGAGCAAGCAAATCACCGCTGGCAATGTCCACCTCGACCACCGGGAGCTATGCGTGGTGAGCGACGGGCAGGGCGGCGACATCCTCTACTCCGCCAATGACGGCGGGCTTTACCGGGCTGTTTTCGATGGAAAAAAATGGCAGTGGCGGGACGTCTCAGGCCGGGGCCTCAACAACATGCAGTTCTATGGCATTGCGGTAGCAGAAGACTACTCAGTGTTGCCCGGCGGCACGCAGGACCTCGGCACGATGCTCATCCGGCCCGATGGCAATTCCACCAAGCCCAACCTCGGCGGCGATGGCACGGACTGTGCCGTTGACCCCTATAATCCAGCCAATATTTTCAGCATTTCGTGGGCGCTGGGCCCGCCTGTCATCTATAAAACTGCCGATGGCGGAGAGACCTGGAAGCAATGGAACAAGGGCATGGTTTCCAATGGCGACAGCTATTACCACCCCATGATTTTCCATGAAAACGGCAGCCTATATTCCAGTACAACGAAGGTGTACCGCCTCCCTTACGGTTCCAAAGACTGGGTGCAAATCGGCGATATCAACCTGCCCACGACCGCCTCCTGGAAGGTCAATTCCATGTCCGTCAGCAGTGATGGGCGCACGATTTATGCCCTTGGCGAACAGCTTTACCGCTGCACCAATGCCCACCTTGATTCGCTCGCCACTTGGGAGCCGCTCGGCGAAAAAATGGGCGATGCCGTCATTCAGAAACGTGGAGGAGCGCATGTAAAAGACCTGGAATGCGACCCCGAAGACGCCCGTCGAGTATGGGTGAGCTTCCTCAGCTACAATAACCGCTACAAGGTTTTGTTCTCCCCCGACGGCGGCGATACCTGGACCAACGTGAGCAAGGGCCTTCCTGCGTACCCTGTCAGCACGCTGTTGGCCCAGGCTGGTACCGACGACGTGCTGTATGCTGGCACTGACGTGGGCGTTTGGGTGAACTTCGATGCCACCAACCCCGACTCGGAATGGCAGCCCTTCAATGCTGGCCTGCCCGTCTGCCTAATAAAGGAACTGGAAGTCAACTACTGCCGGGGCTTTTTGGTAGCGGGCACCCACGGGCGGGGCATCTGGGCGACGCCGCTGGCAGTTCCGTCTGCAATCGAGGCAAAGGAGGTTAGACAGGACGAAACCTGGGATTTCCGTTTGCTCCGCAACGACCTGACAGTGCGCAGCGGCGCAACGCTGACCTTGCGGGGTGAGGTGCGCATTGCCGAAGGCAAAAAAATAAAGGTGGAAAATGACGCCAAACTGGTATTGGATGGGGCGCATTTGTCTGACCTTTGTGGCCGGCCTTGGGCTGGCATCGAAACCGAAGCGGGCACACGGGGCTTTCTCGGCCTGTTTTTTGGAAAAGAAGCGGGCGAAGTGGTCAATTTACAACAGTCAACGGTGGACGGCCTACGGTAAACGGTTCCCATCCACCGTAATCCGTTGGCCGTAATCCGTCCACCGTTTTGAATATGAAAAAGAACTTCTTGCTCATTTTTTCATTGCTGGCTACTTGGGCACTGGCGCAACACAGTTACATCTCCGACCGCCGATTCTACACGCCGGACGAGTTGATTGGCTATGACTTCAAGCCTGCCGTAAAGGAAGTGCCAAATGAAGGCCAGGAAGACCTCGACCCCGGCGAGTACAGCTTCGGCATCACGCAGAGCCACCTTTATGTAAAGGGGGAGGGCATCGAAGGTGTTTACAACGTGAACAATATGCAGCCCGAAGAATACGGCTTCAAGCTTTTGCTCATGAACGCCCGTGATGCCCGCTTGCAAGGCCATTTGAAGGTCATCGTGAACAAATACGGCATGGTGGAAACACTGATTTTCAAACGGGCACCCACCGACAAGGAGACCATTTTCTACCTTCCCGCCATCCCAGGCCAAGTAAAGGAACAAGAAAAAGCCTACTTCACCGACCGTGGGGAACTGGCCATCATGCACCCCGACTCCGTCTGGGGCAAATCGTTCCATCCCTTCCTGCGCAAGCATACAGCCGACCGGGTGCAGGAGCGCCTCCGCATGAAGGACAGCACCACCATCAGCTTTGTGGTAGAGACGACCATCATCGAAAAAGAGGTGAAAAAAAAGAAAAAGGAAGAGGCTGCTGCTCTTGCGAGCGACTCGTTGGCGGTTGTTGCTGCCGCAACTCCAGTTGACAGTACGGCTGCGGCGGGCCCTGAAAAAAAGGTGAAAATCGTCAAAGAGTACTTCGTCGTGGAGCGTTCCATCGTGCAGATGGAGGATGGCCAGCGGGAGGACAAGACCTGGAAATACCCCGTGAAGCGCATCTCCGACAAGGAGGACTCGCAAGCGGGCGAACAGGAAGAACGCTTCCAGTGGGAGTTCGTCAACGATAAAAAGGAAAAACTGGTGCTCTACCTCAACGGCGACCACACCGTCAGTTCGATGATTATCAACGACCGGATGTACCTGATGCGAGGGTTTTAGGATTGCGGATTACGGATTGCAAGATTGCGGATTAAGGCCGTAGCTTTGCGGCCCCTGACTTTTTAAAGCCGTTTTTCAAATAAATTCAACACAAATGGCTGACAATTATTGAAATAGATGGCTGCACCGTCAGCCGTTCGTCGTTGGCCGTCCACCGTTACGTATGAAAGTCACCGAATATTTTGAGAACGCCAAGGGCCAGACCCTTATCTCGTTTGAAGTGCTGCCACCGCTCAAGGGCGGCAGCATGAAGGCCATTTTCGACAACCTTGACCCGCTGATGGAGTTCAAGCCGCCGTTCATTGACGTGACCTACCACCGGGAGGATTTCATTTATAAAAAAATGCCGAGCGGCTATTACGAGAAAATAGCCATCCGCAAGCGCCCCGGCACGGTGGGCATCTGTGCCGCCATCATGCACCGCTACGGGGTGGACGCCGTGCCGCACCTCATTTGCGGCGGCTTCACAAAGGAAGAAACGGAGAACGCACTCATTGACCTTAACTTCCTGAATATCAACAACGTACTGGCCCTGCGGGGCGACGCCGCCAGCTTCGATGGCAAGTTCGTGCCCGACCCGAACGGCCACGAGTTCGCCCTCGACCTCGTCAAACAAATCGAGGCCATGAACAACGGCAAGTACCTCGACGACAATATAAAGGACGGCCTCAAGACCGACTTCTGCATCGGCATTGCGGGCTATCCCGAAAAGCATTTCGAGGCACCGAACTTGGCCAGCGACCTGGCCTTCGCCAAGGCCAAGGTGGACGCCGGGGCCGACTACATCGTCACGCAGATGTTTTTTGACAACAAATACTATTTCAACTTTGTGGACGAGTGCCGCAAGGCGGGCATCAACGTGCCCATCGTGCCGGGGCTGAAACCACTGACCAAGGTTCACCAACTCAGCTCCATTCCCCGTCATTTCTACATTGACCTGCCCGATACACTGGTGGCCGAGCTTCAAAATGCGACTACGCCCAAGGCAAGGCAAGAAATCGGGTTGCAATGGCTCATTGCCCAATCAAAAGAACTGAAAGCGGCCGGCGTACCATGCCTGCACTATTATACGATGGGCGATGCCGACACCATCCGGCAAGTAGCAGAAGCTGTTTTTTAACAAGCTTCGGAAAACAAGCAGCTTCTTAAAGAACAAACATGAAAATCCTCGGTATTTCGGCTTTTTACCACGATTCTGCCGCCGCCATCCTACACGACGGCGAGGTGATTGCCGCTGCGCAAGAGGAGCGTTTTACCCGCAAAAAGCACGACCCCGGGTTCCCCGTCAACGCTGCCCGCTTCTGCCTCGAACAAGCTGGCTTTTCCATTGACGAACTTGATGCCGTGGTGTTCTACGACAAACCGCTGCTCAAATTCGAGCGCCTGCTCGACACTTATTATGGCTTTGCTCCGCAAGGCGTTGTCTCTTTCATAAAGGCCATTCCCGTTTGGATTAAGGAAAAAATGTTCCTCAAAAAAATCATCAGGGAAGAACTGGCCAAGGTCGGCGACTACGACCAGCGGAAGCTGAAACTGCTCTTCCCAGAACACCACCTGAGCCATGCAGCCAGTGCGTTCTACCCCAGCAATTTCGAGGAGGCGGCCATCCTGACCATCGACGGGGTGGGCGAATGGGCCACGGCCAGCATCTGCCACGGCAAGGGGGCAGGTATGGAAATCCTGCGGGAGCTACACTTCCCGCACTCGCTGGGGCTGCTGTATTCGGCGTTCACCTACTTCCTTGGCTTTCGGGTCAACTCCGGCGAGTACAAACTGATGGGCCTTGCGCCCTATGGCCGACCAAATGCCCCTGAGACGGCCCGTTTCAAAAAAATCATAGAGACAGAGCTAGTGGACATCCGGCCTGACGGCTCGCTTTGGCTTGACCAAAAATATTTCAGCTACTCAACTGGCCTGCGCATGGTGCGTGACGAGGCTTGGACAAAGCTATTTGGCTTCGCAACCCGCAAACCAGAACAGCCGCTGGAGCAGCACCATTGCGACCTTGCCTTGGCCATCCAGCAGTTGACAGAGGAGGTGGTGATTTTGATGGCAAAAGAAGCCAAGCGCCTGACAGGCTCGAAAAATCTCTGCATGGCGGGCGGCGTGGCACTCAACTGCGTGGCGAACGGCAAGCTGTTGCGGAGCAATATTTTTGAAAAAATCTTCATCCAGCCTGCCGCTGGCGATGCAGGCGGGGCGCTGGGTGCGGCGTTTGCTGCACAATATTTATACTTCAAAAAAGAGCGGCATATTACCGAAGGAAAACTCGACGGGATGCACGGCTCGTACCTCGGCCCGGAGTTCTCGTGGCTGGAGGTGGAGCAGGTGGCCCGCAGGTACAAAGCCGTTTTTACGAAGTACACCGATTTTGGAAAAATGGCCGAACGGGTGGCGGCGCTCCTAGCCGAGGGTAACGTCATCGGCTGGGTGCAGGGGCGTATGGAGTTCGGGCCACGGGCGCTGGGTGCCCGCAGCATCATCGGTGATGCCCGCAACGAGGAGATGCAGCGAAAGCTGAACCTGAAAATCAAGTACCGGGAGAGCTTCCGGCCCTTTGCGCCCTCGGTGCTGGCGGAAGATGCTGCGCAATATTTCGAACTTGACGCCCCATCGCCGTACATGCTGCTGGTGGCGGACATTGCCGAAGGCAAAAAAGCCCAAGTGCCTGCCAATTACCTCGACCTGCCGATGATGGAGCGGCTCTACGTGAAACGCTCTGATTTGCAGGCGATTACGCACGTTGACTTCTCGGCTCGGGTACAGAGTGTGCATCGGGAGACGAACCCTCGTTACTACCAATTGATTGAAAAATTCAAGGAGCGGACGGCCTGCCCGGTCATCGTGAACACGAGCTTCAACGTGCGGGGCGAGCCTATCGTCTGCACGCCCGACGATGCCTACCGCTGCTTCATGCGCACCGAGATGGACTATCTCGTGGTGGGCGATTACCTCTTTGCCAAGACCGACCAGCCCGAATGGACGAAGACGGACAACTGGCAGGAGGAGTTTGTGTTGGATTGAAAATAGTTGCAAGCTGTGAGTTTCGAGTTCCGAGCAAGGGCTGCTTAAACTCGCAACTCGCAGCTCGCCACTCGAAACTTTATAAAATGGATTTCTTCAAAGACCTTTGGAACTTCATGCGGGAGCGCAAAAAATTCTGGCTGCTCCCCGTCATCATTGTGTTGTTGCTACTCGGTATCCTGTTGGTTTTCGGCGGTGGCAGTGCAGTGGCTCCTTTCATTTACACCTTGTTTTAGCCATGAAGGAGCCTATCAAAAAAGGTCGAGCCAGCGAGACCTGTCTCGTCATCGCTACTGGCCTATTGGTCATTTACCTGCTGCAACCAGCGAAGCCGCTGATTTATGCGGCGATTGCCTTGGGTGTGGTTGGAGCGTTTGTCCCGTCCATTGCTAAATGGGTGGACTGGGCCTGGTACAAGCTGGCCGAGGGCATGGGCTGGGTGATGTCGAAGGTGATGCTGTCGGTGGTTTTCTTCTTGTTCTTGTTCCCAATTGCGCTGCTTTCGAGGGTGTTTGGGAAAAAGGACAGCCTGCAACTGAAGAAGAAATCGGGCAGCTACTGGACGGAGCGCAACCACAGCTACGAGGCCAAGGATTTGGAGAATGTGTGGTAATTTTCAATCGTTTGAATAGTTTGAGGGGTTCGATTTGCTCCGTGACAACTCAAACCAATCAAACTCATCAAACAACTCAAACCCATCAATGATAATCTACAACGTAACCGTAAAAATAGACCGCAGCATCCACGGCGATTGGGTGGATTGGATGCGCAACGTGCATATTCCCGAAGTGATGGCAACGGGCTATTTCACCAAAAACATCATGCTGCGCCTGCTTGAACCGCCCGCCGACGAAGAGGGTATCACCTACGCCATTCAGTACTTCTGCAACAATATTGAGGCACTGCGCCGCTACCAGGAGGAGGAGTCCCCTGCGCTGCAAGCCAAGGTGGCCGAGCGGTACGAGGGCAAGTATTACGCCTTCCGCACCATTTTGAAAGTGGTGGAGTAACCCTTTCTACGAAAAATTTCGTCGTTAAAAACACCCTTCCCACCGATGCAGGCGGCTGCCCGTCTGCCTTGCCTTTATTTTCATCGAATAAAATCCCGTGACTCAAATAATCGGCGGTGCTTTGAAGTTATTCCGCAATCTTTTTCACCCGATAAGCCTTGGCCAACGGCAAAAAGCCAGTAGCCAACGGCAAAAAAATTGAGTCATGGACAAAATGAAAAAATTCTTCCTGTTCTGTTCCGGCGTTGACACGGCCATGTTGGAGCGCTGCCCCTCCGACGTGAACAAGTACATGGGCATCGGTGCTACGGTTTTCTTCACGGGCGTGCTGGCATTTTTCTCGTCCGGCTATGCGCTTTTCACGGTGTTCGACAGCTATGTGATGGCCGCCGTGTTCGGCCTCGTTTGGGGTTTGATGATTTTCAACCTCGACCGCTACATCGTGATGAGCATGAAGAGCAACGGCAAATGGGGGCGGGATGCCCTCGTGGCACTGCCCCGGCTCGTGCTGGCCGTGCTACTGGCCTTGGTCATTTCCAAGCCATTGGAACTGAGGATTTTTGAAAAAGAAATAAAGGCTGAACTCGTGACAATGGAACAGGAGGTTTTCAAGAAACAGGAAGACCAACTGAAGGCCCGCTACCAAGTTCAGTTGGACGAGCAGCGCCAAGCCATTGCGCAGCTAAAAACCGAAATCGCAGAAAAGACCGCCGCACGGGACACCCTTACCCGCATGGCAGTACAAGAAGCAGACGGTACGGGCGGCTCCGGCAAGAAAAACCTTGGCCCCATTTACCGGGCTAAAAAGGCCGAGGCCGACAAGGCACAGGCCGAACTGGACAGCCTCGTGGCTGTTGCGATACCTATTATAAAGGACAAGGAAAAATCCATCGCAGCTTTGGACTCCACCGTGGCTGCCGAAATTGCGGGGCTTGCCCGCACCAGCTACGACGGTATGGCCTCCCGCATGGAGGCACTTTCGAGGCTCTCGGCGGGGAGCAAGGCCATTCATTTTGCCAGCATCTTCATCATGCTGCTGTTCATCGCCATCGAAACGGCGCCCATCATGGTCAAGCTCATCTCCAGCCGCAGCCCTTACGACTACCTGCTGCACGAGCACGAGCACGTTTTTGAAATGGCCAATAAGGAAAAAACCGTGTTGCTGGCGAATGAGGTGAACAACAAGCTACAGTACGAGACCGAAACAACAAGACACATGACGCAATCCCGTATCGTATTGCAAAAAGAACTGATTGACCACAAGTTCAAGGAGAAACTGGCTGATTTGAAGAACAGACCGTTTGATTGGAAACTTGGAGCGGTTTGACAACAAAGAAGGCAGGGGAGCAACCCTGCCTTCTTTGTTTAATGGCACTTCAACGACGTTGTGTCAGATTCGCTTCCCGCCATTGCCAGTTATGCCTAAGTTTGGCAACTTTTAAAATCATTTTCATGAAAAAGCTCAAACCCACCCTGAACGGTCTCTTCTTGCTATGCCATATATATATGGTAAAAGGTCAGGCCCTCCAAGTCGTTGCTACCCTGCCAGCGGGCCAAGCCGTTGAGGCGGCTTCAGCTATTACTGTTACTTTCAACGAACCCGTGAATGTGCAGACGGTCGGTACGGCCAGTTTCCGTGTATTTGGCCGCTGGTCAGGGCCGGCCAAGGGGCAGTTTTCTTTTTTGGAAAACAATGCGACGGTCAGCTTCCAACCCGACGAGCCTTTTTTTGCAGGTGAAATGGTCTGGGTACAACTTTCAAAAAGCATAGCTGGCGCTAACGGGGAGTCGTTGGAAAAGCCCTATGCCTGGCCCTTTGTGATAAAAGCGGCTCCTGGTATCCTCGACCAGCAACTTGAGGAGACCATCGAATTGCGGTTGCCCGGCGAGGACTACCTCCAGACCTATGGCGCTTATGCCGGGGACATGAACAATGACGGCTATTCCGACCTCGTGGCCGTCAACGAAAGTTCCGACGACCTCCGCATCCTATTGAACGATGGTACGGGCCACTATCCCGACTTCACCGTCTATGACACGGGCGACGATAGCACGCCCAGCCCCAGCGAGGGTGCCGACTTCAACAACGATGGGGAGATTGACCTCGTAGTGACGACCGCTTGGGACTCCGAGGTGCGGGTGCTCACAGGCAATGGCCAGGGCAATTTCACCAGTATGGACACCTATTACACCTCCAACGGTGTGCGGGGCGTCGTGGTCGGTGACTTCAACGGCGATGGCTGGGACGATATGCTCACGACGAACCGCTTGGCAGGCAATATTTCCATTTTTATGAACGATGGTGCTGGCACCTTCACGGCCAGCACCATGAACCTACCCAATCAGGACGAAACGGCTTGCGCTTTGGTGGATGCCAATCACGATGGCCTCTTGGACGTATATTACGCCTCCTTCAACAGTCAGCTATGCGGGGTGTTGCTCGGCGATGGAACAGGTTCGTTCACGCTTTCCAGCGAAATGGCCGTTCAGGGTCGCCCCTGGATGATTGGAGCAGCTGACCTGAACGGCGACGGTCACCCCGACCTCGTTTCCGCCAATTCCAACAGCAACAAGATAGCAGTGCTGTATGGCGACGGACAAGGAGGGCTTAGCCAACCGACGCATTACGCACCGCCAAACTGTCAGTTTCCTTTGGCCGTTGACATTGGTGATATGGATGGTGACGGCGACATGGATTTCATCACCAGCAACTATGCTTCAAAAAATTACATGGTATTCGAAAACGATGGCTCAGGCCAATTCACGATGCCAGTCACCCTGTTGGCGCCGAAAGCATCGTCCTGCGCCATCTTGCACGACCGTGACAATGATGGGGATATTGACATCACTGGCACTGATGAGGAAGCAGATGTGATTTTGTTGTTCAAAAACGATGGAGGGGCGAGCGGGGCAATGGAACAGGAAGCACTTCCCACCTGGAAGGTGGAAACAAGCCCCAACCCAACCTCAGGCAACCTCAGCATCAAGCTGGAATTGGCGCAAAAAGGCAAAGTATCGGTTGATGTTTTCAACCAACAGGGAAAGGCCGTTATACAAAATGCGTATTGGTTACCTGCTGGCAATGGGGCGATAGGTATTGACGGGTTTGAAAAATTGCCTACGGGGATTTATCATTTGGAAATAAAACAAGGAACTCTCCGCACCACTCGAAAAATAGCAAAATCAAACAGGTGAGAACCTTAAAAAAATATCCATTGGCGGCAGGGCCGCTACTTCTTAACGATGGATATTTTTTCATCATAATACGGAACAATATTCTGTTTTTTACATGAAAAAATCTTTTCCACCGTTCTCCACATGCAATTGTTTAAAAA
>WBZM01000540.1_pt1 | contig 51386 bp, 44 predicted proteins | sample 5204271 | NCBI WGS metagenome assembly WBZM01 (sample SAMN12344346, study PRJNA552823) | activated sludge metagenome | biome: Activated sludge suspended growth; feature: Nitrification reactor; material: Wastewater; isolation source: activated sludge from nitrification reactor of wastewater... | reverse complement strand
TGGAAACGTCCCCCTCACTGGAGAGGTACTCGATCATCCAGGCGCCGAGGATCATCGGCACCCCGTAGATGGAAAGGAAGAGCAGGGACAGCCGGTAGACCCGGGCGCGCCTGACCGCCAGCCGGAGGAAGCCTGAGGACTTCCTTTCCGGGGTCGGCGGACTCTTCGCGTAGGGCGGGATAAACCCCATCGCCAGCGCCGCCAGCGACGCACTGATCACAAATCCGATCCGCCAGTCGACATCCTGGTCGTAGAGCAGGCTGCCGATCAGAAGCGACCCGGCGATACCGAGCTGGATCGCCGCCCCGAAGATCCCGACCAGCTTCACCCCGCCCTCATGCCGGGCCCAGACGACCCCGACCGTGGTGGTCAGTGCAAATCCGAGGCCGGGCAGGATCCGACCGAGCGCGACCCCGGCAAAGTCCGGAGTGAAGGCGATTACAAGGTTGCCGGCAACGATCATCAGGCAGGCGGTCCGCATGCCCCAGACCAGTCCGATCTTTTCTCCGATCTGAGCAGCGAAGGCGAGCCCGATCACGTTGGCCGCGAAGAACAGGGTGCCACCGACCAGACCGACCATCGCCAGCGAAACGTCGAAGTCCGCCGCCAGCTGCGAGGCGACCGGCCCGACGTTGCCGGCATTCCAGGCACCGGAAAGCGCGAGCAGCGCAACCGCGATCGTGACCCTGATCGGAGGCGAGGACGATGTTTCGGACACTAGGCAGAAACTACACCGGACAGACAAAGCCGGGCCGGACTTTCCCGATCGGCGATAATCCGGTCATGGGGACGAAGGGGATCAAGGCGGGGCTGGCGGCCCTTGTTCTGCTGGCGGGGTTGGGGGTTTTCCACGCGAACGGGGCGACCAGCGATGCCGGAGCCTCGGCCAAACGCAAGGTGATGTTGAGAGTCGTGATGATCGGTTTGGCCGGTCAGGGCAAGCCGATGGTTGCTGCCTCGCAGATCGCGAACCCGGACGGCAGCCGCTACCGGCACTTCCTGACCCAGGACCGGTACCGCCAGCAGTTCGGGGCGACCGCGGCGACGATCCGGAAGATCAGAACTCTCAAGAACCGGCGCGGGGTTCGCCAGGTGATGCTGAACCCGACCCGGACCGCCGCGATCCTGGTCATGACGCCCCCGGCTGCGAAGCGACTCTTCTGCGCTGGCCAGAACCTTCCCGGCAAACCCTGCCGACCGGCCGGATTCCGCCAGGTGATCCGTCAGGTCTCGCTCGGTGAGATTTATCCCCAAGGGCCGACCCCAAAGCCGCCGCATGCCTCTTCATCAGGGTCCGGCACCCCGCATGGCTGCTCCGCCGCGATCAAATCGAAGGCGCTGACCCCGAATCAGATTGCGACCGCGTACGGGGTGGACGCACTTCACCAGCGGGGCCTCGACGGCTCCGGAATCAGGGTCGCGACCCTGAGCGGCAATGTGGTCGGCACCTCCGACTTCAAGACCTGGGCCGATTGCTTCGGCCTTCCCGCCCCGAAGGTTTCACAGCCTGGAATGCCGAGCGGTGTCTATGACACCCAGAGCGACCCGGACGAAACGATCCTCGACGTCGAGGCGCTCTCCTTCCTCGCCCCGAAACTGGACCGGGTCCTGCCAATCTTCGTGCCGCAGGACAACAAGTTCAATAACCCGCTGCTGCTCTTCCTCTTCGGAGCACTCGACGCCGACCGGCTCGGCGGCAAGCTGCCGGACATCCTCTCGATCAGCGACGGAGTCTGCGAGTACCAGTTCCGCAAGGCCGAGAAGTGGCTGGCCCAGCGCCTGCTGGCCGAGGCCGCGGCAATCGGGATCACCAGCCTGGCCGCCTCGGGCGACGCCGGCTTCCTCGGATGCGACATACAGAAGCCGGGCGCAAATTTTCCCGCCTCCTCGCGCTTCGTGACTGCGGTCGGCGGCACCAACCTCGGTCTCGATTCCGGCAATTCGATCCTCTCCCAGCCGGTCTGGTCCACCTATGCGAAGAAGCCTTCACAGGGGGCCGGAACCGGTGGCGGACCGAGCCGCTTCTGGCCCCGACCCGCATTCCAGGTCGCGCCAGGATTGACCCCGGCCCTGCAGAGGGGAAGGAAGACCCGGCTGCTGCCGGACCTCGCGGCGATGGCTTCCTTCTCCCCCGGGATAGCCACCTACGAGCAAGGCACCGGCGGCTGGGGGCCGGGCGGCGGGACCAGTGCCGCCACCCCGCTGACCGCTGCGATCGTCGCGCTGGTCCTTCAACAGGAGGAGAAAGCCGGGCGGCCGCCGCTCGGGCTGATCACCCCGCTGCTCTACAAGCTCAGTCAGGGAGGTGGCTACAGCCAATATTTCCGCGATGTCACGACCGGAACCAGTTCCCGCAAACCGAGGACTGCAGTCGGCAAGACCCCGGCTGGCGGCGCCGCCCAGCCCGGCTACGACCTGGCGACCGGACTCGGTTCGCTCAGGGCGACCGCCTTCGCCGACGCGGTCGCTGCGATGGCTCCGTCCCCATGAACTGTCCGATTGACGCTAGCTTTCGGTTGTGGCCTTGAAACCGAAACAACAGCTGCCTCCCGGTCCGCGGATGCCGAGTCCGATGCAGACCTTTGGCTGGTGGTCGCGACCGACCGGCTTCCTCGACAAGGCGAGGCGGAAGTACGGCAAGAGCTTCACGGTGCGACTGGCCGCACAGGACCCCTTCATCGTGATCTCCGATCCGGACGAGATCAAGCAGGTCTTCACCGCCCCGCCGGATGTCCTCCACCCCGGTGAAGGCACCCGGATCCTCGAGCCGATCGTCGGTCCGAACTCGATCCTCCTGCTCGACGAAGGCGCGCACATGACCCAACGGAAGTTGGTCCTCCCCGCCTTCCACGGCAAGCGCATGGCAGGGCTCGAACCCCTGATCGCCGATGTGACCCGGGAGCAGATCGCGAGCTGGCCGCGGGGCGCTTCGGCACCGATCCACCCGCGCATGCAGAGACTGACCCTCGAGGTGATTCTCGCCGCGGTATTCGGGGTCCGGACCGGCGAGCGCCTCGACCCCTTGCGCCAGTCACTGACCGAGATGCTGGACTTCGGCATGAACCCCCTGAGCCTGTTGCCACCGGCCCGGCGGGCTCCCTTTGGCCGCGGCCCCTGGGCCCGGTTCCTGAAGGTCCGTGCCACGACCGACGAGTTGATCTACGGCGAGATCGAAGACCGGCGGAAGCGGGGCGACGAGGGCGGCAGCGAGATCATCAACTCGCTGGTCGGGGCCCATCACGATGACGGTTCACCGATGACCGACGAGGAAATTCACGACGAGCTGATGACCCTGCTGGTCGCCGGTCACGAGACCACCGCGACCCAGCTCGCCTGGACGATCGAGCGGCTGACCCGGGAGCCGCGGGTGCTGCAGACCCTGGTCGAAGCCGTGGATGAAGGCGACGGCGATCCCTTTCTGACGGCTGTGATCCGCGAAAGCCTGCGACTCCGGCCGGTGCTGCTGAATGCCGCCCCGCGAACGGTCAAGAAGCCGGTCGAGATCGGTGGCCGGACCTATGTACCGCGGGTCCACATGCTGGCCAGTGCCTGGCTGGTCCAGCACGACGCGGACGTCTACCCGAACCCCTACGCCTTCCAGCCCGAGCGCTTCCTCGAGTCCGACCCGGGTACCTACACCTGGATCCCCTTCGGAGGCGGTCGCCGCCGATGTGTGGGGGCCACTTTCGCCCAGCTCGAGATGGCGATCGTGCTGCGCGAACTGCTCCGCACCACCGAGATCCGGGCCGGTGTCGACGGGCCCGAAGCGACCCGCCGCCGGGCGATCACCGTCACCCCCGGCCGCGGCGCCGAAACGATCCTCACCGGCCGCTAACCGGCCGCCGGTCAGGGCGAGCTCAGAGCAGCGACCAGGCGATCCACCATTGCGCCCCGCCTGGCCATCGGCCAGATCGCGATCAGGGGCAGACTGATCGGGTCATCGAGCTCCAGCTGTTCGGAGCCCGGCGAAACCTGCTCGCTGGCCGCGATCAGCGAAACCGCATCCCGCTCTTCCATCTCACGAATCATCATCTGCCTCGAAGAGCCGACCACGGAGGATTCGACCGGTTCCACCCTGGCGCCGGCCGCGGCTAGCGAAGCGAGGATCATGTCGGTGTAAGGAGTGCCCGGCGGATTGAAGGTGAGCAGCCGGTCGCCATCCAGCTCCGTTGCCGCGATCCGTCCTCTTCCCGCCAGCCGGTGGCCCTGATGGACGAGGATCGCCGCCCGGGCCGGACTCAGCGCGACACTGTCGAGCCGGGGGGTGTTCGCAGACGAGCGGGCGAGAACGAGATCAAGTTCACCCGCGACCAGGCGGTCCTCGATTTCGCCCGGGCGCACCTGATGGACGGAGATCAGCAGGTCGGGACCGGCCGTCTCGCGCAATGCCTCGATCGCCGAGGCGACTTCCCCTTCCGAAACGGCGGGGCTGTGGCCGAGCTGGATCGTGCCACCGATCCCTGAGCCGACCTCGACCGCACGGTCAAAGGCAGCGTCGGCAAGTTCGAGGATCCGGGGCCCGTCCTCGAGCAGCGAACGGCCGGCCGGTGTCAGACTGACCTCGCGTGTGGTTCGCTCGAAGACTTCAACGCCGAGTTCCGATTCGAGCTGGCCGATCGTCTTCGAAACCGCCTGCTGGCCGAGCGAAAGCTGCTCGGCCGCCCGGGTGAAATTGAGGGTTTCCGCCACGGTCACGAAAACCCGGAGCTGCCTCAGATCAGGCATCCGTGGGGCCTCCAGATTGGCCGGGGCGTGACTTCACCACCGATGGGAGTTTCACTTTTCGGATCACGAGTCTGATCATGGCATCTGCCACCAACCGAAAGTGAAGGCTGAACGTGAAACAGAGAAAACTTGGCAGTCAGGGTCCCGAGGTCTCGGCGATTTCCCTGGGTGCCATGGGGATGTCCGGCCTCTATGGCCCGAGCGACCGTGAGGAGAACATCGCCACCATCCACGCGGCCCTCGACTCGGGAATGAACCTGATCGACACCGGCGACTTCTACGGGATGGGCCGCAACGAAATGCTGATCGGCGAGGCTCTGCGGACGCAAGACCGCGATGACTACCTGGTCAGCGTCAAGTTCGGGGCACAGCGGAGTCCCGACGGAAACTGGATTGGCTACGACGCCAGCCCCATTGCCCTGAAGACGGCACTCTCATACAGCCTCAACCGGCTCGGGCTCGACCATATAGACGTCTACCGGCCGGCCCGACTCGACCCGGAGGTGCCGATCGAAGAGACGGTCGGGGCAATCGCGGAACTGATCGAAGCCGGATACGTCCGCTACCTGGGCCTTTCCGAGGTGGGTCCGGAAACGATCCGCCGGGCCCAGGAGGTTCATCCGGTTGCCGATCTCCAGATCGAGTATTCGCTGATGTCCCGTGGAATCGAGCAGGAGATTCTGCCCTTGACCCGGGAACTCGGAATCGGGATCACCGCCTACGGGGTAATGAGCCGCGGGCTGCTCAGCGGCAACTGGAGCCCGGACCGTCAACTGGACCCGAGCGATTTCAGGGCTCATGCACCCCGCTTCCAGGGCGAAAACCTGCGACGCAACCTCGAGTTGACCGAACAGCTGCGGGAGATCGCCAGCGATCTGGGAGCCACCGTCGCTCAGGTTGCGATTGCCTGGGTGCTCTCCCGCGGGGAGGACATTGTCCCGCTGGTCGGTGCCCGTCGACGGGACCGGCTGGCCGAAGCACTCCCGGCGGTCGATCTGGAACTCGACCGGGCGACGCTGGACCGGATCGAGGCTGCGGTTCCCGAGGAACTCGTGGCCGGCAGCCGTTACCCGGAACCACAGATGGGCACGCTCGATAGCGAGCGCTGAATCTCCCGACCTGGCTGACCCGGATTTTCATGCAATACGCATGGATTTCCGGGGCCGGGTTCCGGCGAGCACTTCAGGGCAGGGAGATGAAGCGGATCCGGTAGCGGTCGTGGTTCTCGCCGTCTTTGACCCTCATGGCAATGACCGCGCCATCCCGGACCGGAACGATCCTGGTCGGCTTCTTCAACCGGCGCTTGTAGCTAATGCCGTTGGCCGTGTTGTATTCGTGGATGACCCGTCCGCGATTCCAGACAACCCGGCCGGAACCGACCTGAAGCCTCGAATAGTTGTCACATTCGTAATCGAGCAGACCTCCGTTGCCGATCACCATTGAGTTGCTGCGGCTGCTCCAGACCCGGATCTTGCCGTTGTCCGTCACGAAGACATCGCCGTTCCAGCAGACCTTCCAGTTGAATTCGGCTCCGGCAGGAACGAACGGAGGCTTCCGGTAGCCGAGGTTCACCCGGTCCAGGTTGGCCCGGTCGAAGTCATCGGGGATGCCGCCGGGGGAGTCGATCTGTCCGGTTCGCCAGTTCACATAGGCGCGACCGCCGAGGCAGCCGCCCGTGCCGGTGCAGGGCACGCCGCCCTCAACCCAGTACTTGCCGATCGAGTACCAGTAGCCGCTCTTGTTGTGCGGGAGAAGCCTGACCTTGCCGCCCCGCGCCGAAGCGGTCTTGGTGACCCCCATGTGGTCTGAGTCGATCTTTCCGCACCTGAGCAGAACCCTCGAGCCGCCAACATCCAGCGGCCGGCAGTTTCTCGCGCCGCGAATCAGATTCGTCTCGTGCTTGAAGGTGTCGAGAACGACAACTGCCCGCTTCGGGGTCAGGTAGGCGAAGTAACGGACACCGTCACTGGCCATCGGGGCGGAATCGATCGCCCGGGCAGCGTTGGCGGTGGAGGTGAATCCGAGCAGGCCAATGCCCATCAGGCAAAGCGAAAAGAGAAGAACTGTGGACCTGTGAATGACCTGCTTCATGACGGTGTGCCCCCGAGTCGTAGTTGACGAAAACACCCTACTGCCGGGGTCAACTCCGGTCGCCAAACCGGGCATTGCGCGCTGATATGATGATTTCATATGAGTCGCCTTCTCTCCGTCTCCCTCCCCGACGATCTCGCCGACGAAATTGATTCGCTGGTCGAGGCCTCTGGAAGGAACAAATCGGAACTTGTTCGGGACGCACTCCGGCGACAGATCAGACTGGAGCGGGTCTACTCAGTCCGACGTCTGGGGCAAAGCCGGGCCGAGGCCCAAGGGATCGGGCCTGAGGATGTAGAGAACCTGATTGACCGGTTCCGGAACGAGTAAGCCCGCGCCGAGAATCGCCTGTGACACGAATGTCATGGTTTCTGCGTTCATCGCGGGTGGCCCTCCCGGTCGTGTGATCGAGGAAGTTGCCGACGAAAGACTGGAACTCGTCCTGCTCGAGCCCGTCCTGAACGAACTGACCCGGATCCTCTCTGCGAAGTTCGGCTTCGAAGCCGATGAAGTGGCGCAGGCGCTCGAACTGCTCGCTGACATCGCCGTGGATGTCCAGCGATCGCCAGCCGGTTCCCCTGCTCCGGTCACTGGTGATCCGGACGACGATCTGATTCTTGCCTGCGCTGTCGAATCGTCGGCAGATGTGCTCGTTTCCGGGGACCGCCGACACCTGCTTCCGGTCGGCCGTTACCAGGGGATTCGAATCGTGACGCCACAGGCATTGCTGGCTGAACTCAAGCCCTGATCCCCATCCCGGGACCCGTTGTAGGGAATCAACAAGGCTTCAGGCCAGACATATGCATATCCGACTAACGGGACCCCCTCATTGCCTTCAACCTTTCCGGAGTGCTTCATTGAGAGGAAGAGAGGAACACATGTCCAGATTCGACATCACCCAGACCAATATCGCCGTCGAGCGCCTGCTCGAGGAGACCGAGAACCCGCGCCACAGGTTCCTGCTCCAGAACTACAACCGCCACCGCTACCTGGAGATGGCCGGCCGCTGGGAGGAGATCTTCGCCCCGGACATGACCATCGAACACCCGGTCTACCGCTTCAACTACCTCGGCCAGGTCTTCACCATGGACGGCGCCGAAGAGGTCCAGGCGACCTACCGCGAGTGGGCCGAGACCGACCAGTGCATCTTCTACACCGAGAACGAGCAGCTCGCGGTCGGCGACAGCATGGTCATCTCCCGCGGCATTGGCTACCAGCAGATCCCCGGTGCCGTCCTCGCCGAACAGGGAGTTCCCGCCGACCCGGAACGGACCTACCTGGCCAAGACCCAGGAAGCGATGATCTGGCCCTATGACGAACGTGGCCGGTTGATCGGCGAGGACGTCTGGGAGTTCGAACCGGAAGCCCGCGAATTCATCCTGCTCGAGCCGGACGAGGTTCTGACCGTGGCCCAGGCAGCCGAACTGCTCGATCCGCTGATCAAGCCGCTGCCGGACTTCGAAGAATCGGTGACCACCGCCTGAGGGTTAACCGCCGGAGCCGGCAAGCGAGGCGAGCGAAAGAGCGATCCGCAGGCCGAGGTCACCCGGATCAATCGTCCGGCCAAGGGTTTCCTCTGCCTGGCGGACCCGGTAACGGACCGTGTTCTCGTGGATCCCTAGCCGATGAGCGGCGCGGCCGTGGCTACCGCCCTCATCGAGGAACGCGACCACGGTCTCCCGCAGCCGGGCGGAGGTCGCATCGCCTTCCGCCAGCTCACCCAGTTGACGGCCGGCGAAAAAGGATGCCTGATCGAGATCAACGGTCGCCATCGCGGTCACCGCAACCTGCCGGTATGAAGTGACCGTACCCGGGCCGGAACCGGTCAGCCCGGCCACCCGCCGGGCTGCCATCGCCAACCGGTAAGAACGGTGAAATCCGTCGAGCCCGTTATCTGGCTCGCCGATCGCCAGCTGCGCGCCTCCGGCGGCAGTGTCGAAGGCCGCTTCTTCCGGGACCGGGCCGATCTCGCCGTGTGAGCCGACCCAGCCGGCCACCGCCCCGGTCCCGAGCGGGTGGATCAGGGGCTTGCCGAGCCCGATCGATTCCGCCGTTTCGCTGATCGCCAGCTCCAGCACGTTCAGCGGGTTCCCGACCGATCCGACGTCATCGAACCAGGCGATGAAGGCGAGGTGATTGCGATCGAGTTCGTAGCCGAGTCGGGTCGAGGCCGTGCCCGCCTCGATCTCCTCGCCTTCGAGGATCCCGGTGATGGTCTCCGCCCGGGAGGCGGAGACGGAGCGGATCCAGCGGTCGCGCTCGTCGTTGTAGGTGTTCTCGGCCAGGCAACTCGCTGCGTCGATGAAGGCGAAGAGCCAGGTCGAGACCATGCCGGCGACCTGATCGCGCTCTTCCGGGTCCTCGACCAGTTCCCGGATGATCTCGAGCAGGGCCTGCCAGCCGGCTTCGTGGCCGACCCGGTACGCCCTGAGCAGCGGCGCGAGCGGGGTGTTCTGGTGGGCGCCGACAATCGCGAAGGCGCGGGTCGCCTCTGGAAGCGTGAGGTTCTTCGGGTCCATCCCGCTTTCGAGCAGATCGGCCAGCAACATGATGTTGGCCTCGGTGCTGGCGAGGTTCGTCGCAACCATGTCCGGGCGGGCCAGCAGTTCGGGCATCATGGCCTCGGTCCGTTCGGCGATTCCGGCTGATATCACTGGCGATCCCTCTCGAATACGGGCAGCGATACCGGGCATGTAACGGACCCATAGATCAGTCCTGGCCGGCTCCCATTCTGGCTCCATGCGCCAAGTCTAGGGCCGCAATGCCCCGATTTGTAGGAAATCGACAACGAAGGCGGCGGCCGATGCCGGCAATCGCCGAGATGCCACCGGGTATTTGGTGACTAATGACTGAAGTGGCTCAGGCGCGGGTACGGCGGCGCAACCTGCCGCCGGACCATCGACTCGCCAGTTCCCGAACGACCGGGTCCGGGTCATCGCTGAATTTGCCCCCCAGGTAGTCGTTGGCTACCGAGGGGTTCCAGGAGAGCATCGCCAGCACGACGTACCGGACAACCTGATCCTCGTGGCCGGCGAACCTGGTGAGCGCCGGAATGTCCATCTCGTCCCGGCGCTGACCGATCTCGATCAACAGGTCGCAGAGCTCCGGTCGCTCCTCGATCCCCGGCAACTCCAGGAGACGGCGTATGTCCCTTGCGCTCATACCATCGACCCGCGTGGTGCGCCCCCTGATTTCCCGGTCATTCGAGAGGAGAACCTCGTCCTCGGCCGGATTGCCGAAGTTGATCATGCAGAAGGCTCTCCATTTGCCGACGCCGCCGACCCAGGTCTGAACGGCCGAGACCAGATAGGGGGAGGCCCAGGGGTCCCCGTCCCACCAGGAAATCGTCTTTACCTCGTTCCGCTCGACCTCGTCCCAGAGCAGGGCAAGCTGAACCCGCGCCGAGTCGCGGCTCCATGACTGGATCTCCCGGTCGATTGGTCTCACCGTCGTTCTCCCGGCGATCAGACTAAGGGTTATGTCCCCGGCGTGAAATCGCGGAGCCTGCCGCCAAGCCGCTGACTAGAGTTGTCGGATTCCGGGCGGCCCAGGCCGCAGGATCGAATCGACCAGATGCCGAAACCGATTGGCCAGAGTTCACAGCGGTACATGCCGGGTCTGGACGGACTGCGCGGCGTTGCCGTGCTGGCGGTTATCGCCTATCACCTGAAGATCGGTTGGGCCGGGGGCGGACTCCTCGGCGTCGGGGTGTTCTTCACTCTGAGCGGTTATCTGATCACCGACATCCTGCTCGAACGCTGGTCCGAGCGCCGCCTGAAACTCAAGGAATTCTGGCTGGCCCGGGCGAGGCGACTACTGCCCGCGCTGTTCGTGATGCTGGTCGTGGTGATGGCCTGGGTCACGATCGGGAACCCGGCCCAGCTCTCAACCCTGCGTGGCGAGGCTGTCGCCTCGGCGCTCTTCTTTTCGAACTGGTGGTTCATCTTCCAGGACGTTTCCTACTTCGAGCAATTCGGGCCACCCTCCCCCCTGGGCCACATCTGGTCGCTCGGAGTCGAAGAGCAGTTCTACATTTTCTGGCCGTGGATCCTGCTGGTCGGACTGGCCATCTTCGGCGGGAGCCAGGCGGGCAGGCGGGACAGGAGGCACCGGGTCCAGCCCCGGCTCGCTCTGGCCACCCTGGGCCTGGCCCTGGTTTCGATAGTCCTGATGGTGGTCCTCTTCAGCCCGGGAGCCGATTCGACCCGGGCCTACGAGGGAACCGACACCCGCGCCTTCGGCCTGCTGATCGGAGCCGCCCTGGCCATGGTCTGGCCGAGCCGGAGGTTGGTCGGCCAGGTCTCCCTTCAGGCCCGCAACCTGCTCGACCTGATCGGGGCGATCGGACTGGTGGTGATCATCCTCCTGATCGCGACCACCGACGAGTTCTCGCCCTTTATCTACCGGGGCGGGCTGGTCCTGCTTTCGATCGCGACCGCGATGGTGGTCGCCTCGGTCGCTCATCCCTCGAGCCGGATGGGCCGACTCCTGGGAGTCACCCCGCTGCGCTGGATCGGGGTCCGTTCCTACGGCATCTATCTCTGGCAGTCCCCGATCATCCTGCTCACCACCCCCGCTCTGGCCGGCTTCTCGCTGCCGAGGGCCGCCGTCCAGGTCGCGGCAACCTTGCTGATCGCCGCCCTCTCCTGGAAGTTCGTCGAGGACCCGATCCGCCACGGGGTGATCGGGAAATATCTGAGGAAGGTTCGCGAACGCCGGGTCCGTCTGGGCAGGCCGGTTACGCCCGAGGGCTGGCTCGGAACGGTCGCGGTCGGCCTGATCTTTCTTTTCGCCTTCCTCGGTTTCGCCGGGGCCGCGACCAAGAACCCGATCCTGCCGATCGCGGTGACCCAGGACCAGTCGCTGGCCAACCTGGACAAGGCAGTCACGATTTCGAGTAGCGGCAACGCGACCGGTGAACCGGCCGCAGCCACCGGAGACCCGAACATGACCGCCTGCCGGTCGGTCGCCTATGTGGGCGAGTCGACTTCACTGGGCATGGTCGAATCACTGGTCCTGCCCGATCCCGCTGATCGGCTCGACGCCCGCCTTTCCGCGGTTGGTGCGACGAAACAGCAGATCGACGTCGCCGGATCGCGTTCGGTCGAGTATTCGGATCCCGGCACGCTGGGTGGAAAGGATGCCGCCCAGGCGATACGCGACGCTGGCTTCAAGGGCTGCTGGATCTTCGCGCTAGCGATCAATGATGCGGGCTTCGTGAGTTCCGGCGACGGCACCGACACCGAACGGATCGACACGATGATGGACATCGCTGACGGCGAGCCGGTGATGTGGGTTAACGGTTCGATGCTGGACAGCGGGCCGCTCGGCTATCTGAAGCCCGATGTCCTGGACTGGAATGCCGCCCTGGTCGACGCCTGCCAGACCTACCCGGCCCTGAGGGTCTACGACTGGGCCAGCGAAGTGAACCCGGACTGGTACACCGATGACGGGATCCACTACTCCCCGATCGGCTACGGCGAGCGGGCCCGCCTGATTGCCGATGGCCTGGTTGCCGCCTTCCCCGGGGACCAGCCGCTCCCCTCGGGTCAGGGCTCCGGAGACCCCGACACCTGCCTCGTCACCAGCGGTGCGGGTGTGACCCCGGTCACACCCGGTACCTGATTCTCTCAATCGGGACAAGGGCCTTCGAGAAATGACTGGACCGCGGGCCAGTTTGTTTGCAGGAAACCTCTCGTAGTTTGATTTCACGCCTTGAACGGCAGCAGGGGCTGCGCGGTTCGGCGACATAACTCGTCCCCTCGAACCTCACGAATGGGAGATTCCCTTGCTATCCAGTACCACTGGGAAGTGGCGGCGCCATGCCCTGCTTCCGATCCTGCTCTTGCTGATGGTCCTCGCGCCATCTTCCGCGCAGGCAGACCTGCCCGATGTCATGAACCGCGGGCCGTACACCGTCCAGGACATCCAGACCGTCCTGCTCGGCACCACGACCTTCCAGGAGCCGAACTCCGACGGAGGCGCCGCCACGTCGACCGGCCTGGCCGGAAGCCTCACGGCGCAGATCCGCGGTTCCATGTACCGGCCGAGCGACCGGACGGTTCCCTCGCCGGTGATCATGATCGTGCACGGCAACCACGCTTCCTGCGACTCGGGAACCGCGGCGGCCACCGCCACCTGCACGGTCTACAAGCGAAACGACCAAGGGTACGCGTACCTCGGCGAGAACCTCGCTTCCTGGGGTTACACGGTCTTTTCGCTCGACCAGGACCAGCTGATGCAGCGCCAGGACAGCGACGCCGGCAAGGGCATGCACAACCGCCGGATCCTGATGGCGGCTGCGCTTGACGCGCTCTACCAGGCCAACCAGCCCGGCGGCATTCCGATCTCGGCCGATGCCGACATCGGAACCACTCTCGAAGGCAAACTGGACATGACCCGAATCGGCCTGATGGGCCATTCGCGCGGTGGTGACGCCGTCACCAACTTCATCGACTACAACCGGGTCCGGCCCGAGCCGCTGCGCCGCTATCCGCTCCGCGCGGTGATCGCCCTGGCCCCGACCGACTATGAACGCCGGGCTCCCTACGGAGTTCCGTTCATGGCGGTCGCCGGTCTCTGCGACGGCGATGTCTCCAACCAGCAGGGCGCCCGCACTTTCGAGCGCAGCCAGTACATCAAGGGCGACGATCCGTTCCCGAAGGTGCTGACCACGATCCAGGGGGCCAACCACAACTGGTTCAACACCGTCTGGTTCGCCGACGCCGATGACGCGACGCAGACCGACAACGCCTGTCGCACCACCCTCGGCAACAACATCCGCCTGAGCGGTTCCGCCGGAACCGGAGCCGCCCAGAACTACGTGATCAACAACGCCGACAAGAACAACCCTGAAGTGAACACCCGGATCTCCGGAGACCCGGCCCGGATGGGCGATCAGGAGAAGATCGGCATCGCGACCATGGCCGCTTTCTTCCGCCGTTACGTCGGTGGTGAAGGCGCGCTCGATCCGTACATCACGGGTGAGCTGTCGGTCAACGCCGATCACCTCCAGATCCCCGCTTCCGCCTGCCCGACCTCTGCGGCCGGCCTGCGGATGCCTTGCGACGAACGTGTTTCGGAAAACTATTTCGCACCGCCGAATGAACGGGTGGACCTGGTCCGTCCGGGCGTCAACAACCCGCTGGGTCTTGACGCATTGGGCGGAACCCTGAGTGGCAGCGGATTCTCGAATCCGTTCATCGTCGGCGGCGGAGTTTCACCGATGCCGGCGACCACCCCGGACGGTTACGACTGGTGTAACCCGGAGCCGAACCAGTTCACTCCGAGTCAGCTCGGAATATCCGGACTGCCAACACCGGCAAAGCCTTGTCCGATGCCGGCTGCGGCTGCGCTGGGGGGACAGAACGGCACCCGCGAGAACTCGCCGATCAACCACTCGTATGGTCGTCAGCTTGCTCTTGCCTGGGACACGGGAACTCCGGCCCAGCTGACAGCGAAGATCCCGTCGGTATCGAATGACATGAGCGGACTGAAGGCTCTCTCGATGAGCGCCGATGTCAACTTATTCGACACCCGGAACCCGACCAGGACCGCCGCGGCGGAATACAACCCGGACACGACCACGCAGGACTTCACGATCGCGCTGAAGGACACCAACGGAGTCGAAGGTACGATCTCGGCCGGCGACGAGAAGTGGGGCAACGCCCTCAACCAGTCACTCGGCAGCTCGACCGCCAAGACCCACGTGATCCTCAAGCAGATCCGGGTCCCGCTCAACGTGTTCGAGGCCCAGGGCGTAGATGTCAGTTCACTCGCCCAGCTGCAGCTCCGCTTCGGTGAAGCCGGCAAGCCGCAGTCAGGATCGATCCAGCTGTCGGACATCCGCTTCCAGGAAGCCGACACGGCGACGCCGCTGATCCTCTCGGACGGCGTGACTCCGAACGCGGGAGCCGGTTACGGTCCGCCCGCTTCGGGACCGAATCCGCAGGATTACCTCGACATCTACGACCGTTCGGCCTCAAACGTGAAGCTGAACGACACGACCGGCAACCGGTATGCGGACACCACCTGGGTCGTCGATGACGACAGGGTCCAGTGCCCGGATGCCAACTTCACCTCGATCCAGACCGCGGTTGATTACGCGAGCCCCTGGGACACCATCGTGGTCTGCGCCGGTACCTACCAGGAGTCATCGACCCCGATCAACAACACGGCCAACCCGGTCGCGACCAATGCGAAGAACGGCCTGACAATCACCAAGTCCCTGAAGATCAAGGGCGCCGGTGCCGACAAGGTCATGATCGAACCGACCCAGGCATTCACCACTCTGGCCGGTACGACCAACTACCTGCGGGACGGCGGCGGCAACGTCATCACCGTCTCAAGGGCTTCGCTCGGCTCCACTGATACCAACGAGCTCTTCGTTGACATCTCCGGAGTCACGGTCACCTCGGGAACCACCTACGCCGAAGCAGGCGTCGGTTTCCTCAACTCGGCCGGCCGGATCTCCAACAGTGTCATCGGCCCGATGAAGCGGGCGACGACCTCCGGAGAACTGACCTCCATGCCCCACGGCTGGGGCGTAGTCAAGGTCGGCAGCAACATCGGAGCCGGAGATGGAACCGTCGAGAACGAAGTCACCATCGCGGACAGCGTCATCACCGGCTACCAGTCCGGCGGCGTCTTCTTCGACGGCGGCCGCGGCACCGATGGCAACGCCAACAACGCGACCCGGTCCGGAATCAAGTCGGTCGGCTACGTGAAGAACAGCGTAATCACCGGCTCGGGACCGGACAGCCTGATCCCGCAGACCGGCATCAAGTACGGCCCGGGCGCCCGGGGATTCGTGAAGGACAGCCGGATCACCGGCAACTTCTACACGCCCGATCAGCGCCAGTCGGTCGGCATCCTGCTGACCGATGCCCAGACCGAGGCGAACACCTATGTGGCCGCGACCGGCGGTTTCCAGGCAACCGGGAACGTCATCACCGGCAATGGCTACGGCGTGTCCAACGCGAACGGTGCCAACAGCGCGATCAACACGGCCGGTCTGCCTGCCAACGCAACCGGGAACTACTGGGGCGGTTCTGCTCCGGCTGCCGGTCCGTCGGCTGGAGGCATCGAGGGCTATTCCGGGGACGCAAGTGCCGGTCCGCCGGCCGTTCCCTCGGTCGATGTCAGCGGCTACCTGACCTCGGAGCCGTCGCTGCCGACCACCTACGGAACGACCACTGACATCCCGCCGACCGCCGCGCTTGCGAATCCGGAGGATGATGCGAGAGTGGTTGCCGGTGACGAGGTCGCGCCGCTGGTAAGAGGATTCGATGACAACTCGATCGCCTCGACCCAGCTACTGGTTGACGGCACCCTCTACTCGTCGGATACGACTGCTCCGTACGAGTACAGCTGGGCGCCCGACGAGACGATGTACGGCCAGCACACCCTGCGAGGCGTGGTGACCGACTCGGCCGGCCAGTCGACCATGTCTGACGAGATCGAAGTGACGGTCACCGCCGAGCCTGGTCCGACCGGACCGACCGGTGCCACCGGCGGAACCGGTGCCACAGGTCCGACCGGACCGACGGGTGGAACCGGAGCCACCGGCGCAACTGGCGATACCGGAGCCACCGGCTCGACCGGCGCTACCGGCGAGGTCGGTGCGACCGGAGCAACGGGTGAGACAGGGCCAACCGGATCGACGGGCGAAACCGGCAGCACTGGTGAGACCGGCCCGACTGGCAGCACCGGCTCGACCGGTGACACCGGCGGAACTGGCGCGACCGGAGCCACGGGCTCGACCGGTTCTACCGGTACCACGGGTGAAACCGGCGCGACCGGATCGACCGGTGCCACTGGTTCGACCGGCGAGACCGGCTCTACCGGAGCGACCGGAGGTACCGGCGAGACTGGCGCAACCGGGGAGACCGGCGACACCGGACCGGTAGGACCGACCGGGGAGACCGGCGCAACCGGAGCCACGGGCGAGACCGGCGCAACTGGATCCACAGGTGAAACCGGTGCCACCGGCTCGACCGGAGAAACGGGAGCAACCGGTTCCACGGGGGATACCGGCTCGACCGGTGCCACCGGCCAGACAGGAACAACCGGCTCGACCGGAGCCACCGGAGCGACCGGCATCGGAACCACCGGAGCCACCGGCCCCGAAGGCCCGAGCAAGCCCGAGTTCGTTCCGACCCTGAAGCTGGGATCGGTCAAGCAGGGAGACGGCTACTCCCTCCTGACCGTCACCACCAACGAAGCCGGGCTACTCAAGGCAACCGGACCGGATATCGGAATGAGCTTCGAGATCCCGATGTCCGCCGGCAATTCGAAGATGGTCATCAAGGCCAGCAAGAAGAGCCGGGCCACCCTTCGCAAGAAGGGCCAGATCAAGGTGATCGTCAAGGTCAGGTTCGAGGCTCTCGCCGGGGGTCCGATCCTGACCAGGGAAAAGATCCTGACGATCGTCAAGAAGTAGGGAGGAAGCCATCCGAGCCCAAGGGGCCCTTCGAAAGGAGGGCCCCTCGGGTTTAACGATCTATTCGAGGACCGGTCGAGGCCGGTTGAGAACGAAGGCCCCAACCGGCCGATACCGCAAGGTGAACATGATCAGCCGGTGCCGGAAGCGGAGGTACCGGTGGACTTCCGACATCACCCGCTCGACTTCGACCGGATCGGATCCGAGCCGGGCCTCCACCTCGACCTGGTAGAGATCCGTCGCGCTGTCCAGGCCCTGCCACCGCATCGAGTGGAGAGCGCTCCCCCGGTGAAAACGCTTCAGGTAACGGGCCTCCCGAACTTCGATGAAGTTGCCGGCCAGGGCCATCGAGAAGGCCCAGATCAGGTCGGCGCAGTCCTCGGTCGCCGGCGCCGGGCGTGCGACACCGGTGCGGAACACCCCCCGCCAGCAACCAAGCGCAAGGTTCCATTCGTTCAGCATCCGGACCGCCTCTTCGGCCGGGTCCGACTGGCCGAGATCAACCGGAGGTGACTGATAGGCGACTTCGCCGACCGGCCGCTTCCGGAACCGGCCCTTGGTCGCCTTTCTGACCACGGCGGGAAAGCCCAGTACCCGGTCCGGGTTTTCGTCAAGTGCCGAAACCAGTAGCCCGAAATAGTCCTGTGGAGACACCATGTCGTCCTGCGGCATCCAGCAGAAGTACTCGGTGTCGGCTTCGGCCAGCAGCAGGTTGGCGTGTCCGATCCAGTCCAGGGTCTCCGGCCGGGACTTCACCGTGACCCGATCGTCATCCCGAAGCAATTCGGCCAAGCGTTCGATCGCGTCATCCCGATGGGTGGCGTCGCTGATCACGACCCGGCTCCACTCCGGTGCCTTGCTCACCGTGTCGAGGATCCCGTCGATCCATTTCGCTCCGGCATGGATCGGTATCGCGATAGTCAGGCGCGGTTCCATCAGAATGCCGGCTCGGTTCCGGTGACACTGGCCGCGCAGCGCTCACCGGCCAGAGGAGCGGTGGTCAGCTTCGAGGAACGGATCGACCACCAACCGTCGCGCTCCACGAAGACCGCCCCCTTTCTCGAGTGAAGCCGACTGCCGGGATCACTGATGTCGGTCTGCCCCTCGGCCAGGATGTAACAGGGGGCGAAACTCTCCACCTCGAAGTCCTGCAGGGCGGGAAAGAGTTTCCCGATCACCTCGCGTACGGCTTCCGCGACGCCCGGATCCGCTTCCAGTTCTTCCGCGGGCCGGTCGCCGAAGTGAGTCCTCGCGGTCGGATACCAGTTGATGTACACCTCTCCGCCAGGCCAGGGGAGGATGTCTCCGAAGGGACCCTGGGCGAGGGTGGCGGTCCCGATGCTCCCGTCTCCCTCTCCGCGGACGGTGACTGAATACTTGACCCGGAAGTTGGTCGTCGTCGGCTCGTCGAGGATCATCCGATCGAGCGCCGGCCGACCATCCCAGGCGCAATTGATGACGGTCCCGGCTTCCACCTTCCGCGCTCCGGTGGATGTCTCAACCTCGAGTTCGAACCCGGCTTCCAGCCGTCGGGCGCCAGTCACCCTGTGTCCGGTGAGGATTTCGATTCCCGGCTCGTCAATTGCCGCTCGTTCAAGTAGTGCGGCAACCGACCGTGGCTGGACCGCCCGCTCCGGAGTCTCGAACCAGTAACCCGAATGGCCGCCGGTCATCCCGGGGAATACCCCGTCGTGCCGGACGATCGGGGTCTCGCCCGGATCGACTCCCAGATAGTTGGTTCCGAAGTCCGGTGCCGCTTCCCTTACCTCGGACAGCACCGACTCGTAGTGGGATTCGAGCTGATCCGGTCCGGCCAGACCTTTGTCCATGGCCACGTAGGCGAACGGGCTGGAACGGATCGCCTGCCAATCGACCGGGCCACACCACTTCTCGACGAGCGGGGCAAAGGCGAGTGATCCCTCAACCATCGCGCGGGTTGTCGTCCCGTCCTCGTCGAGCGCATAGACGAAACCGAGGTGGACTTTCCCCTCGTTGCGGACGCTCGCTCCTTCGAATGGTGCCCAAGCCGCTTCGAGGATCAGGGACCTTCGACCACGAGAGGCGAGGGCAAGTGCGGTCGAGACTCCGTGAATCCCCGCCCCGATGATCACCGTTTCCCGCTGCTCTTCCGTCACGCCGCGAGATTATTCATTCCCTCCGGCCATCGCTAGGATCCCGCGGGTGACCAGCATTCCGCCTCTCGTTTCCGCCCCCGTCCCGGCCCCGGTTTCGGTCAACGCGATCTTCGGCCGGGTCATGGGCCTGGTTGCCGTGACCGTCGCCTTCTGCGCGGTCGGCGTCTGGATCGGCAAGGACCTGACCGGCTGGCAGTGGTTCGTGCCCTGGCTCTTCGCCCTCGGCTGCATCTTCGGTTTGAACGCCGCCAACAATGCTGGCAACCGGGGTCTCGCGGTCGGCCTGCTCTTCGTGATGGGGCTGCTGCTCGGGGTAAGCGTTGGCAGCACCGTCTACTACTACGCCACGATCGACCCGAATGCGGTGACCGAGGCCACTGCGGCAACCGCCCTCTTCACCCTGGCCCTCGGGGCCGGGGGTTACGCCACCCGCAAGGACCTCTCCTTCCTTTACCGGGGTCTCTTCTGGGCCCTGCTCGCCCTTATCGGCTTCGGCTTCGTGATGATCTTTATCCGCATCCCGGGGGGCTCGATGATCTATTCGGTCCTCGGCCTGATCATCTTCGGCGGCTACATAATCGTCGACTTCAACCGGTTGAAAAGAGCCGGCGGCGAAGAGGCGATCCCGCTCGCTTGCGGCATCTTCCTCGACATCTTCAACGTCTTCCTGATCTTCCTCCGGATCTTCGCCCGCCGCTGAACGGAGCTCGCCGCCGCTTACCGGGATACTGGTTGCATGCTTCGTTTGCGACAGGCCGTGGTCGCCGTGACCGATCTGGATTCTTCGGCCGAATACCTCCAATCCGAACTCGGGCTCGGTGAGCCTTTCGCCGATCCCGACGTCGCCTATTTCGGGTTGCGAAACGCAGTCTTTGCGATTGGTGACACCTTCCTCGAACTGGTCTCCCCGGCCGGGGAGGGCACGGCGGCCGGCCGGCTGATCGAAAGGCGCGGCGGTGACACCGGCTACATGGCGATGCTCCAGGTGGATGACGTCGCCGAAGCCAGGCAGCGAGCCTCGGTGCTCGGGATTCGCGAGGTCTTCAACATCGAATTCGAAGACATCGGTGAGGCGCACCTCCACCCCGCCGACATCGGTGGCGCAATCGTCTCGATCAGTGAACCCCGCCCGGAGACAAGCTGGCGATGGGGCGGTCCGGGATGGACGGACCGGAGCGTGCCCGGTTCGCTCGTCGGCGTCACCGTGGCCGTGAGCAACCCTGCAGACGTTGCCGACCAATGGCAGGAGGTCGCCGGCGGCCCGATCCCGGTGACTTTCGAAGAAGACCCCGCCGAGTCGGGAATCGTCGCCATCGAGCTGGATCTGGATGGACGCACGGTCATCCTCGACCCCGCAGCAGTAACCCACTGATCACCTCGCGGCGAGAGTTCACCTGATTCGCCGCGGCGTCTGTTGGCTTGATCTCGTCAGGGTCAGACTCAACCCGAGGAGTTCACATATGGATCGAGATCGTTCGCAGGCGATGGACCACGTGGTTCTGGTTTTGTTCGACAATCGTTCGCTGGACAACCTGCTGGGGCACCTCTACGGTCTACTTCGCGGGCCCGCTGACCGGCGCCGCCGTTGCGGTCGTCTTCGCCTATGTCCCGCGCGGACGAGGCGGCGGCAGCGCCGGGTCAGGCGCCGCCCAGGGTGATCTCTTCACCGAGGTCCAGCGCCCGGACCAGTCTTAGTAGTTCAACGGTCGTAGATGTCCCGCCGGTGTCCGAGCGAGACAATGACTACGAGAAGGACACCGTCCTCGACCGTGTAGATCACCCGGTAGTCGCCAACCCTGACTCGCCAGGCATCCCGCCCTTTCAGCTTCTTCGAGTTCGGTGGCCGGGGGTCATCGGCGAGCAGGGCAATTGCACCCTGGACCCTTCGTTTGATCTGCGGATCGAGTTTGCGCAGGGACCGCGATGCGGCGGGGCGCAACTCGATCCGGTAGCGGCTCAATCCCAGCCCAGATCGACCTTGACCTCATCCCAGGGGATGTTCGGGCCTTCTTCGGCCATCGCCGCGTCAAAGGCTGCGATGTCCTCGACTTCCTCGAGGGCATCCATCATTTCTTCGTAGCGCTCGGGGCTGACCATGACCGCGGCAGGCTTTCCGTGCTTCTCGAGAAAGACCGCCTCGGTCCGCGACATTTCGACCGCATCAGAGAGTGACTCCCGGGCCTTACTGGTACTAAAAGTGGCCATATGCCGATTGTACACTTATTGGCACATTTTGTACAACTATTGTCAGAGAACGCCCTTGGCCGAGTCCCCGGCCGGGAGGCCGGTGCTGAAGATGATTCGTGGCTGCTCGGCGAGCACCTCGCCAGCCAGAGTCCCGAGCTCGGCCATGTACGGCATGGTGAAATGGGCGTCGAGATCCTCCTGGGACTTCCACCGCTCGACCAGAACCAGGGTGTCCGGATCGGAGTTGTCCTGATGAAGGGCGTACGAAATACAGCCCGGTTCCTTGTGGGTCTCCTCGATGACCGGAGTGATCCCGGCAATCGCCTCCTCCCGCTTGCCCTCTTTCACCGTCAGAATCGCCACAACCACGACTTCGCTCATGAAGAGACCCTAACCGGGAATGCAGGAATGCCGACACCGGCAGCGCGAGTGCGGCTACGAGGTCGACTCAATGACGAGACCCAGCTGGAGGAAGCCGTCGCCTTCGCTGATCCGCGAGCAGCTCACGCTGATGCCGGCTACGGTCATGGGGTCTGCCCCGGCTCACCAGCCGGGGCGATCACCTTGATGAAAAATTCGGGCTAGAAGGTGTCCGGTAATGCCGCCGGAAGTTTCGGGGCCGGCCGTCGTCCAACTTCGGGTTATCCGAGGCCGCGAAGTCTCGCCTGGAGTGCGGTGTGGTCAAGCACGATGTTCAGGTACGCCAGAACGTCTTTGGGTCCGACAAAACCGAGGGCGTTCCATTTGCCTTTGACCCGCGCACCAACGGTTTCAAGCGGAAAAGCGGTGTAGGGCGCGGGTACCGGTCCGTCAGGGTCAAATGTTGTGCGCGGCCCCCTCTCAGCCGCAGGCCGACAACTCAGAGTTGGCAGTCGTGACCTTGGTACTTGTTGCAGAAGATGTTTGAGATTCCGTCCTGGATCCCGTAGAAGTCGTTGAGCTGTTTTTTCGAGTAGTCATCCGGGAAGCTCTTCCAGACGTAGTACATCCCATCGCTCTCATCGTCATTCGTTATGGAGCCGACTTCATAGGCCTGAGAAGGTTTCAAGTTCGGTAGATCTTGATTGGGACCGAGCAGCAGCTTGAATTCGACCGCCGCTCCTGACGTCGCCGTGGCTCGTCCGGTGACTATCCCGGGCTTCTTGGAGTCTTCCTTGAACTCCCAGATGTAGGGGAGTTTCCTCGCCTGAGCCTCGAACTCGGCGACGTCCTTTCTGGCCTGTTCGTCATTGCTCTCGCCGCCACATCCGCCTGCGAACCCGCAGGCCAGTGCGACGGCGAGAACCATTGCGATTTTTCTCGATTGTTCGATCAAAGGAAGTCGTTCGGGTCGCTTCTGGGAGGATTCTCTCCAAGAGTGTTAGCTCCGGTGTGCTTCACCCTCAAGACCCGGAACGTGGCGTTGGGATAGTCGTGGTGAATATGTCTGATATTGACGACCGTCTCCTCCTTCGAGAGACCCCGCATAGGTCTTGTTTGAGCGATAGTCCTATTTCGCTTGACCAAGCCAAACCCTAGATTCGGCGTTTCGAGCCGGAAGTGCGTGGCTTACGAGCGTCCCACGGCTGAGCGGAATACGCCCACATCAGCGAACGCGCCCGACAGGATTCGAACCTGTGACCTTCGGTTTCGTAGACCGACGCTCTATCCAGCTGAGCTACGGGCGCGGGTGTTTGAGGGCATAAGCCCGGATCGGCATTGTATGGGTCGAGGCCTGATCGCGTTTCTACGCCGGGACCGGGCCGGATCTGCCCGCTCCGTAGGATCCGGGCATGAGCATCGTCAAGATCAACGCAATCACCGTGCCCCGCGAGCGCTTCGACGAGTTCGCCGAGCGATTCGCCTCCCGGGCCGGCAAGGTCGAACAGGCCGAGGGCTTCGAATCCTTCGATCTGCTGCGCCCCAACGACGATCGTGACCTCTGCCTGGTCGTGACCCGCTGGCGTTCCGAAGAGGACTTCATGGCATGGGTCAAGAGCCCCGATTTCGCCGCCGGGCATACCCAGCACCGCGAGCAGGGGCCGGTCGGCACCGCCAGCGAGATCTGGTCCTTCGACCTGCTCGAGTAGATCGACGCCGATTGACCCGAGGCTGACCCGGCAGTTGCCGGCCTCAGCTCAGCCGAAGGTGAAGGCGTAGCCGCTGATTCCGGCTTCGGGGCTGACCGTGAGCAAGTGTTTGCCGGGTTTCGGCAGGTTGACCAGTGAATAGAGGCGCTGGCCTTTGACCGTGACCTTTCCGTTCTTCACGTCGTCGCCGGCGTCTCCCGAACTGATCGGCTGGCCGTCCAGTTCGATGCCCGCGGTCCTCGCCTCCCCCGGTGAGGACAGAACGAGGTAGACCCGCTTCGCCCGGAAATGAACCGCGATCTGGCCACCGTCGGATCGAGCGTCTTCCTGGCTGATGCTCCACTTGCCGCCGTAGGCCAGCCAGTCCAGCTTCGGTTCCTTCAAAGAACCGAAGTCATGAACCCCGGGCAGGATCGTGCCGTTCTCGAAGCGGTCGGCGCGGGCAGCGCCGAGGTAACTCTCCGGGGTCAGCAGCACATGCGCCGCCGCCATGCCGGTTGCTCCGGTCATCCCCGAGCCGGGGTCGCGGCCGGCCTCGGCCAGCAGTTCGCGGATTACCTCTTCCTTGTGGCCGTAGTCGCCTTCGCCGAAATGGGCGTAGCGGACATTGCCGTCGGCATCGACGAAGTACTCGGCCGGCCAATACTGGTTGCCGTATGAGTTCCAGACCGTGTAGTCATTGTCCTGGGCCACCGGATATTTGATGTCGGCCCGCTTGATCGCGTCTTCGACGTTGCCCGCGTCCTTCTCGAAGGGGAACTCCGGTGTGTGCACGCCGACGATTGTCAGGCCCTTGTCGCCGTACCGGTCATACATCGCGTTGAGCCAGGGCTGGGTGCGGATGCAGTTGATGCAGGTGTAGGTCCAGAAGTCGATCAGGACCACTTGACCTCGCAGTTCGGCCATGGTCAGGGGCTGGTCATCCGGAGTGTTGAACCACTGCTGGGTGCCGTGGAACTCGGGAGCTTTGCCGATCACCGGCAGATCCGAAGCGGCCCGGGTCTCCTGCTGTACCACCGCCGAACCGGCGGCGATCTTCGCCGCCGAGGCAGATTGGGGCCCAGCCCTCAGATCGGCGAGGCGGCTTGAGGCAGCGTCGCTCGACTCGAGGTCCTTTGTCGGATTGACCAGCACGGCCGGCAGGTCGTCGGCGATCCAGTTCTGGAACTTCAGATCCCACTGGGCCGCCATGCCGATCCCGAAGACGATCATCACGATGCCCATCGCCGCCTGGAACCAGCCCACCCGTTTGGTCAGCGGAGCGATCAAACGACGCCCTCCCAGCATCAGCAGGTAGAGCACCAGGGCCGAGCCGAGCGCGTAGGCAATCGCGATCGCCAGTCTTTCGACCGTGAACGACTGCGAGGCCGAGACGGTGATCACGCCGGCGAGGATCGGGCCGGCGCATGGTGCGTAGACGAGCCCGAGGCTGGCGCCCACCACCGTCCCCGACCAGAAACCTTCGCCCGAGTTCTCGGGTGTGAAACGGGCAGTGAACTGGCTGACCCAGCCCTCGAAGCGAGCCGAGACCGAAGGCAGCAGAAGCACGATGCCGAAACCGATCAGCACCGCGATCGCGATGTTGCGAATCAGGTCATCGGGCAGCCCCAACGCGTCGATCACGTAGACCAGAGCCACAGTTGCGAAGGTGAACGAGGCAGTCAGCCCGGCCACGATTCCGGCCGGACGGCGCTTGCCGCCGGTCGCTCCTGCCGACAAGGCCACCGGCAATACCGGCAGCACGCAGGGTGAAACAGCGGTGGCCGCTCCGGCGATGAAACCGAAGAGGATCAGCAGGGCCATGGCTGAAGATTCGCAAACCGGCGCCGTCCGGATCACTTTCAGCCGAAAGATCGTGCGCCGAATCCCGTACCCGCGCCGAAACTTGACTTGCCGGGTAGGGTTCTCACCCATATGCCCGATACCCGGAATTACGCGACACTTACCCGCCGTTACGCCAAGTTCTCCCTCGTCGGAGTCCTTGCCCTGCTCGCCGTAGTCGTTCTGGCGTCCGGAGGCAAGACCGATTCCGCCCAGGCAGCTCCGGCGAATTGCCCCAGTTTCCGGGTGCTGAACAACGACAAGATCGGGAACGTTTCATTCCCCAAGGGCTCGTACGCCGTCAAGTTGCTCAACTCGAGCAAGCTGACCTGCGCCCAGTCGACCAAACTTTTTCAGGAGTTCCTGCAGGACTGGGACGGACGCCTCCGCAGCCCGTGGAACCTGAAGCTCAACGGCAACGCCAGGGTTTTCCGTGCCGGCAGCACCGACAAGGGCTTCTCGGCAACCCCGTCGAGCGGCGGCGGAGGCGGCGGAGGCACGGACGGACGGTCCTGCCCCAGCTACTTCACGGTGCTCCACAACGATTCGATCGGCAGCTTCAAGGTTCCGCGAGGCAAGTACCGCTTCACCCTGATCGACCCGAACAAGATCACCTGCGCCCAGGCCGCCAAGCGTTTCCAGGAGTTCCTGCTCGACTTCGACGGCAAGCTCCCCTATCCGTGGAAGCTCAACCCGATCCTCGGCATCTTCTACAACAGCCTCCACGGCCGGATCGGCTTCAAGGTGAACAAGGCCTACGGCCCCTCGCCGAGCCCGAAGCCCGACCCCTCCTACGGTCGCTGCCCCGCCACCTTCCGGGTCCTTCACAACGACCGGATCGGCGCACTCTCACTGCCGCGCGGCCCGTACTACATCTACGTGGTCAACGGACTGAGCTGCGCCAGCGCCTCAAACTACTTCCGCCAGTTCCTGAACCGGACCGACGGCCGCCTGCCCGCCCCGTGGCGTCTCAACGTGGCCAAGGCCAAGTTCAACACCGGCCACGGCGGCATCGCCTTCCGAGTGCAGCACGCCTAAGTTTCAGCCAGCTCGGATTACGGCTATCGGGCCCGGGCCCTGGCTGATTGGCTCGGGTTCGAGGTCGGCTGACCGGATCCACTCGCCTATTTCGGATTCGGTCCAGGTCCAGCCGCCTTCGTTTTCGATCACCATCATCGGGGTGAACGAGGCGACGCCGGGTGGCGAGGTACGGCCCTCGTCGATCACCCATTCGTAGATGACCAGTGAGCCGCCCGGGGCGAGCAGCCCGGCCGCTTCCCGGATGATGCGCTCGTTCTCCGCCGCCGGACGGTCGTGCAGGATGTTCGAGACGAGCACGTAGTCCCACTGCTCCCCCTCCGGCCGGCCGAAACGGGGCAGGTCGATGTCACCGGCGACGAAGTCGAGTTCCGGATGGCGTTCCCTGAGGACCGGCTCGGCCCCCGGCAAGTCGAGAACCGTTGCCTTGAGGCCTTCGACCGCCTTGACCAGGTTGGCCGAATGCGAACCGGCACCGCCGCCGACATCGAGCAGGCGGCGGGCGGGCGGGCCCTGCGGCAGGCCGGCCAGCTCCGGCAGATCGCCGCCGTAGAGGCGGCAGAGGTCATCGAGGGCGCGGAGGAAATCGTGGGCCTGATCGGGGTCGTTCTCGAGTCGCTCACGCCAGGCGCCGGTCTGGGTGTGGCCGGTCCGCACCGCGGCCGGCATCTCGGCCCAGAGCTTGTAGAAGAACCATTCTTTTCTGGCGATCATGGCGACCGAGTCGGGGTGCTCGTCGGCCAGGAGCTCGCCGTTCGCGGTCAGGCTGAAGGTCTCGCCTTCACGCTGGACGAGGCCGAAGGTGACCAGCCCGGAAAGCAGACCCAAGGTGCCGCGCGGGTCGGTTCCGAGCGCGGTCGTGATCCCCTCCAGGTTGTGGGGTGAGCCGTAAAGAAGGTTCGGCAGGCCGACCTCGACCGCGGTCCCGATCAGGGCCGACTCCTGGTAGGAGGTGAACTGGTCGGCGACCGCATAGGGGTCGCCCGCGCTGCCGTCCATCCCGGTTTTGCTCATGCGTTCTTCCTCAGTTCTCTGGTTGCGCGCAGCGCGTCTTTGATCAGGGCCGCCTGGGCCTTCAGCTTTTCACCACGCTTCCGCCTGGCGAGGCCAAGCTGCTCGAGGATCACCCCGGCCGCGTTCCTCCCCGGCATGCCGGTGATCCCGCCGCCCGGGTGGGTACCGGCCCCGGTCAGGAAGAGACCTTCGATCGGGGTGCTGTAGCCGGAAAGGTTGACCGAGGGCCGCATCGCCATCAACTGGTCGATGCTCATTTCGATGTGATTGGGATTGGCGCCCGGGTTGCCGTGCCGCTCGACCCACTGGAGCGGCCCGGTCAGTTTCTTCTCGACCGCGGTCATCTCCCAGCCGAGCGCTTTCTCTGCCGTCTTCCAGGTCAGCTCGGAGGCCTCCTCCAGGAGGGCCTGGTCCCACTCGCCCTGCGCGGGGGTCCAGGGCACGAAGGTTGAAAGCCAGACCACGCCCTGACCTTCCGGGGCCCAGCCGGATTCCAGGGTCGAAGGGAAGGCGATCATCACCGGTGGCCGTTCGGGCAGTTGGCCGAGACCGAGGCTGGAGAAAGCCCTGGCGATGTCGGTGCCGGTGTTGGCGGAGAGCATGAAGGCCTTCTCCATTCCGTCAGGACCGTTGACCCGCGGGACCTCGCCGATCACCGCATCGACCTTGAGTTCGGAAACGTTGTGCTGGCTGAAGTGAATCCGGCGCACCTCGGCCAGCAGCGGTGCCGGCACCTGACTCTCGTCCATCAGGCCGAGGAAAAGACGGCGGGCGTCGATCGCCGAGATGACCGCCTTGCTCGCTTCGTAGCGCTCGCCGCCCGCAATCACCGCGGTGGCCCGGCCGCCGGCGGTCTCGACCTTCGCGGCCGGCGCGTTCACGATCAGCTCGCCGCCGGCAGCTTCCAGGCAGCGGACCAGCGCATCGACGGTTCCCCTTGAGCCTCCGGCGGGGCGGATCGCCGGCTGGCCGTGTGAGGCGGCGAGGAAGAGGGCGCCGGCGCCGGTCCCGGGTGCCTGCGGCGGCTGCTGGGAGTGGGCCGCCCAGTGGTCGAGCGGGCCGCGCAGGCGATCGTCGCCGAGGGCGGCCTCGGTCACCGCCGTGGCGGGCGCGAACAGGGCCTGCATCAGCCGGGCGCCTTCCGCACCGAGCGTGAGGTCGGCGATCGAGGCCAGCGAGCGGAGACTGGGCGGTGGCCCGTTCTCGGTCTGACCGAGCACGCCCATGGCCGCGGTCGACCACTTCGAGAAGGTCCGGTAACGCTCCGCCTCCTCGCGTCCGAGCAGCTCGGCCAGGGCTTCGACGGTGCGGTCGAGCGAGTTCCAGAAGGGCAGGCCGATGCCGTCGTCACAGGGCGCGAAGAGGAACTCGTCGCGCTCGTGGAAGACCAGCCCGTACTTCGATTCGAGCTCGAGGTCCCCGGCGACGCCGCTGCCGCGGATGCCGCCGTGCTCGTAGGCGCCGAGCTCGAGACGGTTTCCGGAAGGCTGGTCCTCGGTGTAGATGCAGCCGCCCGGCGTATGGGACGACTCGAGCACGGTGACCGAGAGCCCGGCCCGGGCCAGGTAGGAACCACAGACCAGCCCGTTGTGGCCGGCCCCGATCAGGACGACGTCACTGGTTTCCGACATCGCTTACTTCCCTTCTTCAAAATCGAGCGCGCCGACGTAGGCCGACTCGCCCTTCATCTCGCCGCGAATCGCCAGGTCCCGGGCAGCTTCCCGGGCTTCCGAGGCTAGGGCCGTTCGGTCCACGCCGACGGTTTCCGCCCCGGTTACCCGGAGCCTGCCGTCGACCCAGACCTCGGAGACGCTGCGCGGAGTAGCGCCATAGACGATCTGCTGGAAAGGATCGTGCAGCACGGCCAGCTCGGGCCCGTTGCCGTCGAGCAGCACCACGTCGGCCCGTTTGCCGACCTCCAGGCTGCCGATCTCCTTTTCCTTGCCGAGTGCCTTCGCACCGCCGATCGTCGCCATTTCCATCACCTGCGGCGCGGTCATCGCGACCGCCTGGAGATGATGGACCTTCTGCAGCACGGCGGCGGACTTGATCGCCCCGAACATGTCCTGGGAGTCGTTGCTGGCGGCACCGTCGGTGCCGATCCCGACCCGCACCCCTTCGCGGAGCAGCCGGGGGACCGGGCAGACTCCGGAGGCGAGGATCATGTTGGCGACCGGGTTGTGAGCCACGGCGACGTCGTTGGAGGCGAGCAGGCCGATGTCGGTCTCCGAGCACCAGATGCAGTGGCCGGCGATCACCTCGTGGTCGAGCAGCCCGGTCCGGTCGGCGTGCCGGATGGTCGACCCGCCATGGAGCAGCGTCGACTCGGTGATCTCCTCCCGCACCTCGGCCAGGTGGGTGTGCACCGCCCAGCCGTTCTCGCCGGCGGCCTTGATCGTCCGTCCGAAGAGCTCGTCGCTCATGCCGAGCACGGTGCCGACCCCGATCCGGAAGTCAATCAGCTCTTCCGGGGCGATCCGGTCGGCGAGCGCTTCGTGCTCGGCCATGAAGACGTCGGCGCCCGGCGCCCCGTCGTACATGTCCTCGGCCCCGAAGCTGACCACTCCGCGCATGCCCGTCGCGGCGAGCCCGTCGACCGCACCGAGCGATGCCAACGAGCCCAGATTGCGGTGGCAACTCATGTCGTTGACCGTGGTGATGCCGGATTCCAGCATCTCGACCGCCTTCAGGCGGGTGCCCAGCGCGACCTCGTCGCGGGTGATCCGCAGGCCGGCGGGGTTGACCACCCGCTCGAACCATTCCCAGAGCACCGCGGTCTCGCCCATGCCCGTGATCAGGCCCTCGGTCAGATGGGTGTGGGCATTGACGAAGCCGGGCAGGACGATGCCGTTGCCGTCGCCGACCAGCTCGGCGCCGGGATCGGCGGCGATCAGCTGATCGGCCGGGCCGACCGCGGAGATCGCGCCGTCCCCGTCGAAGGCGACCGCACCCTCGCGGATCGCCCCGGCCGGGCCCATGGTCAGGGCCCAGGCGCCACGGACGATGGTCGTGCCCTCGCTCACGCCTTCTCCTCGACTTCGAGGTGGAGGCCCTCGCCCTCGGTCTCACGGGACTCGTAGTACCACGGCAGCAGCAGCCGCTCGAGCAGGGTCACGATCAGGAAGAGCAAGATGCCGATCGAGGCCAGGGTCACGATCACGGCGAACATCTCCGTGGTCGCGGTCTGGTTGTTCAACACGAGGATCAGGTAGCCGAGGCCGGCCGAGGCGCCAACCCATTCGGCGAAGACGGCGCCGATGACCGAAAGCGCGGCGGCAACCTTCAGGCCGGAGAAAAGGAAAGGCAGCGCGGCCGGCAGCTGCGCCTTGCGGAAACGCTGCCAGGAGTTCGCCTTCAGGGTCTTCAGGAGATTGAGCAGTTCGGGCTCGGCCGCCCGCAGGCCGTCGATCGTGTTGACGGCGATCGGGAAGAAGCTGACCAGCATGATCACGATCACCTTCGGCTCGATCTCGAAGCCGAACCAGATGATCAGCAGCGGGGCGATAGCCGGGATCGGCACCATCTGAGAGACGACCAGCCAAGGATAGACCGCCCGCTCGATCGTCCGTGAGCTCCGGATCAGAACGGCGAGGCCGACCCCGAGCACGATCGCCGCGGCAAAGCCGAGCAGGATCTCCTTGATCGTCACCCAGGCGTTCTCGATCAGCATCGAGCGGTCGTTCCAGAGCGCCTCGGCGATCGCGGTCGGCGGCGGCAGGGTCGATTCCTTGACGTCGCCGATCACCGTGTAGAGCTGCCAGGCCCCGATCACGAAGATCGCGAACAGCAGCGGGGGAAACACCGCCGCGACGATGCGGCGGGCGCGAGTTCCTCGGGCAAACATCAGATCTGCTCCTCCAGGGTCGGTCGGTCATCGACGAAGAGACCTCCGCCGGCCGCGGCCTCCTCGAGTGGCCTGAGCAGTTTCTGCTTCAAGACCAGGAACTCGGGTGACATCGTGATCTCAGGCTTGCGTGGCCGTTCCAGGTTCACGTTCACGTCGAGGGAGACGCGACCCGGCCGGCCGGACATCACGTAGACCCGGTCGGAGAGGTAGATCGCCTCCTCGACGTCATGGGTCACGAAAAGAATGGTCTTGCGGTCCTCCTGCCAGACGTCCAGCAGCCACTGCTGCATGTTGGCCCGGGTCAACGCGTCCAGGGCGCCGAAGGGCTCGTCGAGCAGCATCACGTCACGGCCGGCGAGGAAGGTGCGCAGCAGGGCGGCACGCTGTTTCATGCCGCCGGAGAGCTTGGCCGGCCAGTGCTTCTCGAAGCCGGCCAGGCCGAAGCGCTCGAACTCGGCCAGCGCTTTCTTGTGCGCTTCCTTCTTGCGCACGCCGTTCAGCTCCAGCCCGAGCGTCGTGTTGTCGAGCACCGTGCGCCAGGGCATGAGGCAGTCGCGCTGGGGCATGTACCCGACCGAGCCGAGCAGTTCGTCGGGTTGCCGGCCGTCGAGCAGCACCTTGCCGCTCGACGGCCGGATCAGCCCGGCGATGATGTTGAAGAGGGTCGACTTGCCACATCCAGAGGGACCCACGATCGAGACGAATTCGCCGGCTCCTATTTCGATGCCGACATCCTTCAGCGCGGTGACGTTCTCGCCGCCACCAGCGCCCCGATAGGTCTTCGATAGACCTTCGATCTTGAGTTTCGAACCTGCCTGCAAGTCAATCCTCCTTTGCTTCTCTTACGCCCTGATCACTCTTTGGGCTGGGTGAAATCGGTGGTCGCGTAACGGTCCGGCGAGATCGGTTCGCTGGCCAGGTCGTTGTCCACCATGAACGTGGAGAGTGACTCCAGGTTCTTCTTGTTGAACTGGCCGAAGGTGTCGGCCGGTCCGAGCAGCGGGGTCCAGGCCTCGAACGACTTCGTGGCCAGCTGCTTGTCGATGCCCTGGGTCTGCGAGATCAGCGCGTCGATCGCCTGGGCCGGATCCGCGAGCGCGTCCTGGTAGCCCTTGATCGTCGCGTCGACGAAGCCCTGCATCAGGTCCGGGTCATCGCCGATCTTCGACTCGGTCGAGAAGACGACCAGACCCGGGTAGGACGGTCCGCCGTACTCGTCGAGCGGGAACGACTTGGTCGGATAGCCATCGGCTTCGACCTGGACGCCATCGGCCGGGATAAAGCCGGTGAAGGCCGCCACCTTGCCGGACTCCAGCGCCTGGACGCCGTTGAAGCCGATCGTGACCACATCGGCGTCATCCGGGTTGCCGCCTGCGTCCTTCATCACGGTGTTGAGGATCGCCGTGTCCGACGGAACGCCGGTGATGCCCACGGTCTGGCCTTCGAGCTGCTTCGGATCGGTGATGCCGCTTTCCTCGAGGGTGATCAGGCCACCCGGGGGCCGCTGGGCGATCGCCATGATGCCCTGGGCTTCCCGGCCGTCGCTGATCTGGGTCGCCAGGTCGATGCCGTCGGCGATGCCGAACTCGGCCTTGCCGGCGTCGATCAGCTTCAGCGTGTCGGCGGTCGAGGTCGGCTCGATGATCTTGAGGTTGATGCCGTTGTCCTCGTAGTAGCCCTTCTGGACGGCCTCGTAGATGCCGGAGTGAACGGCGCCGGGCACGAAGTCCAGCACCAGGGTTGCGTCCTGGGTGCCACCGGCCGTGCTGGAGCCGGAGTCACCCGAGTCGTCGTCGCTCGAGCCACAGGCGGCGACCCCGACGGCGAGCGCCATCGTTGCGGCCAGCAGCAACATGATCTTCTTCCAACTGGTTGTGAAACTCATGAGTCCTCTCTCTGGTTGTAGTTCGAAACACCCGCCCCGGTTCTCACCCGGGACCGGTTCAACGCGATCCCTATTTTTCTCCGCCGTACCTCCATCGCATCCAGGCCCAGGCCCGGGTCGTTTCCTTTTCGAACCATCTGGCACGGGGATCCACGAGGTCGGCCCTCCAACCTTCCTCCTGGCCCATACCCGCTCCGGCCAGACACCTTTCCTCCAGATAGCGGGCCCGGACCACCGCTTCGGCCAGGCTGCGCCCGGTCGCGATCGAACCGTTCCCGCGGATCAGCAGGCAATCCGCGCTGCCAAGATCTCTTGAGATCTCGCCCCCGGCCTCCCGATCGGTGACCAGGTCGGTGCGGCCGCAGAGCGCGACTTCACCGGCCAGCCCGCCGAGACCATGCACCAGGGGCGGCACGACCTGCCGGGCGCCGGCCCGCACCGCGGCCGGCGAATGGGTCCGGCAGATCGCCTGGACCTCGGGCCGGGCCGCATAGACCGCCGCGTGCATCGGCGTCTCGAGCGGCAAGTCGGTCGCCCCCTCGGGCGCTTCGCCGTCGGCGTCGACCCGGTACACGTCCCGCTCGCCGGCTCCGCCGAGCGGGCGGGTAGCGGTGATCAGGAAGCCGTCACCCGCGCGCGCCGAAACGTGGCCGAAGGCTTCGACCAGGCCTGCCCCGGTGATGATCCGGGCCGCTTCGGCCACCTCGGCCGCGCTCGTATGAGTCGATCCAGTCAGTCGCTCACCCTCATCGCCATCGGGGTCGGGTTGAAGGCATTTACCGCGGAGATGTCCTGGGGGCAGGCCGAAAGGGCGACGGTCATGTCTTCCAGCACCTCCATCGCGATCGTCGATCCGGCCGGATGGGGCGGCTCGTAAGTGACGATCTTGCCGTCCTCGAGCTGGTTGTTCATGAAGACGTTCCAGCACATCTCGCCGCGGAGCGGGAGATTCGTGCCCTCGATCGCGGTCTCCAGCGAAAGCAGGCAGGAGCCGTGGTCGGGCTCGCCGTAGTCGATCGCGTAGCGCTCGGGATCGCAGCACGGAACGACGAGGTCGTGGCGGCCGACGTCATCGCGAAGGATCTTCAGCAGCGGCCGGCGATGGTTGGAGAGGATCGAGTCCCCGACTTCCGGCACCAGCTTCGAGAGCGAGGAGACCGTGTGGGAAGGCGACAGGTACTCGTTCGGGTCGGACGCGAGCCAGGCGGTGAAGTCACCGACCTGCTGGCCTTCGAGATCGACGATCTCCAGGGTCTGCCCTTTCTTCACTTCCATGGTCCGTGCCTCGCGGGCCGGGACGATCACTTCAGCCATTCTTCTCCTTGATTTCACAGGCCCCGTCGGGAGCCGGGGTGTTTCTCGACCTGAGCGCCCGCACCTCGCCGTCGATCACGACCGCGGCGATGCCGGGGATGTCCCCGTACTCGATCGACTCGAGCGGACCGTTCTGCGACGAGCCGAGCGGGCGGAAGCAGCAAAAGAGGTCGGCCGGGCGGCCCACGTCCAGGACGCCCTGGTCGACTCCGAGCACGGCGCCGTTGCTGCCGGTGGCGAGGGCGATCGCCTTCGGCGCGGCCATCCCGCAGAGCGAGGAGATCTCGCAGACCGTCTTGATCATCCCGAGCGGCATCACGCCGGTCCCGGTCGGGGTGTCGGTGGCCAGCACCACGCGGTCAAGGCGGTCTTCCTCCCAGGCGATCTCGATGATCTCCATGCTGGAGCGCAGGTTGCCGGCCTGGACCAGCTGGATCGCGCCGGGGGCATCGAAGAGTCGGGGCAGATCCCCGTCCGGCAGCGCCGTCGTGCCGCCGTTGGCGTGGCCGATGATGTCGCAGCCGAGGGCCAGCACGTCCTCGATCGTGACCGGTGAGGAATCCGGGATCGAAGCGCCGCCGGTGTGGTTCATGACCACGAAGCCGTTGTCCTGCGCCGCCCGGACCAGGGGCGCCGCGTCGGCCTGCGGGCTGAAGTCGCCGAAGCCGACCTTGGCCAGCCAGACCCCGTTCTCCTTGAGCTCCGCGAAGTCTTCCGGCTGCAGGGTCGGCTCGATGATCACCGAGCCGGCCATCACCTTCACGCCGCCGGGCCGGAAGTTCTCGAAGGCTCGCTGGGCGGCGACCGCCAGAGCCTTCACCCCCTCGCGGTCCTTCGGCCGCCCGGGCAGGTGGACCTCGGAGGCCGACATCATCGAGGTGACGCCGCCGTGCATCGAGGATTCGATCCATCCGAGCGTCCCCTGGCGGGGCGTCCAGTCGCCGAAGACGACGTGGGCATGCGAGTCGATCAGCCCCGGGCAGACGACGGCCCCGCCGGCGTCCAGCACGAGATCGGGTTCCGGCCCCGCCTCGAAGCCGGTGATCAGACCGTCCTCGACCCGGATCACCTCCGGCCCGGCGACGTCGTCGCCCAGCCGGCCGGTGACCATGCCGGCGAGGTTGCGGATCTCGAGGGTCCGGCTCACCGGCCCACCCCCGCCGCGGCCCGCGCCGCACTCTTCATGCTGGCCCGGGCCATGGCCTCTACTCGACCTCTTCCTTGCTCTTGCCGCCGACCCGGGCGTTGAGCCGGCCGCGGGAAGCAACCGCCCCGATCAGCATGATCTCGTCGGGGGCGGGGGCGTCCTCGACCTGGATCGTGATCGTGTCGTAGTGCGAGCGGACCCAGATCTCGTCCTTGTAACAGAGGGGGACGTCCACGCTGGCGCCCGGGGCGCAGCGCTTGGTGGTCGAAGGCAGCCAGGCCTTGCCGCCGCCGAAGCCCTCGCGGAAGGGATTGCCGAAGGCGGTCGTCTTGGCCGCGTTGCCGTGTTCCTGCTCGCCCGCCGTGCCGACCACGACCGCCTTGCCGTGGCTTTCGACCTCGCCGCCGATCGCCTCGTTGGCCCGTTCGCCGATCAGGGTGCCGAGCCCGGCCGAGGCTTCGACCAGCTCGGAAAGATCCTCGGTGAAGGGCTTGCCCGCGTAGGGGTTCTTGAAGACCACCGCGACCGCGGCCTTCTTCAACGGCCCCCCGCCATCGGCCCGGCCGCCCTCGGTGTGAACCTCTTCGACCACGGTGACGATCTTGCGGACTTCGACGTCCACATTCAGCTCGCTCACTTCGGCACCTCCTGGTCGGTGTTGGCTTTGCCGGTCGGTGTGTTCGGTCCGCAGGGCCGATCCGGCAGCGATCGGAAGTATTCGATCACTTCGTCGGTCTTCTTGACGTCGCCGTACTTCATCTGGATGTCCAGCAGGTTCACCTTATGCGAGATCATCGACCGATCCCAGACGCATTCCTCGGGCACGATCGACCGGTAGTTGTACTGGGTCGCGTCGACCGCGCTGGCCCGGACGCAGCCCGAGGTGGTCGTGCCGGTGGTGATCACCGTGTCGGCCCCGAGGTAGATCAGGTAGTCGAGCAGGTGGGTGCCGTGGAAGGCGCTCGGCTTGTCCTTGACGAAGTAGATGTCCTGCGGCTCGGGCGCGATCTCCTTCACGATCTCGTTGCCGAGCGAGCCCTTGATGTCCGAGGCGTCGCCGGAGCGGTAGCTCTTCCAGTTCCAGGCGCCCTGGTCGAATCCGTCGGGGCGCCGGTCCATGCCGGTGTAGACGATCGGGATCTGCTTCTCCCGGGCCGCGGAGATCAGCCGTTCGAGGTGCTTGACGCCCTCCCAGCCGCGCTCGCCGCAGGAGTAGCGCCAACGCTTGATCGACTCGAGGATCGGCTCGGGCACGTCGCCGACGAAGTTGTAGATCACGTCAACGACCAGCAGCACCGGCTTCTCGCCGAAGCCGACGTCCTTGCCCCAGCCGGCCGCCTCGAAGACCTGGCGGTCTTCCTCGGGGAGTACGTCGTCCCAGACGTTCGCCATCTCAGGCTCCCTCGTCGTTCATGCCGATCTTGACCTGCGGCCGGACCTCGGCCCGGGCGCCTTCGCCGCCGGCCACCGGCAGCAGGTCCTGGCCGGGGGTGCGGCGCAGGTACTGGCCGTCGGCGTCGCCGATGAACTCGGGCCCGGGGGCGCCGTCGTCCCACTTCGACATCTGCTTGCCGCGCAGGAAGGTGGCAACGCCCCAGCCCTTCAGGGTGTGGTCCATGATGCAGGTCCAGCCGGAACGGGTCAGCACGTTCTCGTTCTTGACCGTGACCTCCTTGTCGAGGTCGACCAGGACCAGGTCGGCGTCGGCGCCGATGTCGATCAGGCCCTTCCGCGGGTAGACGCCGAAGATGCGGGCCGGCTCGGAGCAGGCGACCTCGACCATCCGCTCGAGCGTGATCTTGCCCTCGTTGACGCCGTTCAGCAGCACCGGCAGCAGCATCTCGACCCGCGAGGTGAAGCCGGTCTTGAGCTCCCAGATGTTCTCGTTGTAGGAGGCCTCGTAGCTGGCGTCACCCCAGGCGACCACGTGGTCGGAGCCGACCGAGTTGATGATCCCGGCCTGGATCGCAGACCAGATGTTGGGGTTGTTGTGGCGCGAGCGCAGCGGCACGTTGATCCGCCATGCGTTGTGCTCTTCCTTGCCGAAGTGGAGCCAGTGCGGGCCGGTCTGGGCGTGGCACTCTACCCCGCGGCCGCGCAGCTCGAGGATCTCCTTGTAGGACTCGGGAGTGGTCGAGTGCTGGATGTAGATCGGGCAGCCGAGGTGGGCGGCCATGTCGCCGTACCAGCGGATGTGCGAGGCCTCGAGGTAATGCGGCGAGCGGTCCGACCAGGTGGCCCAGTCGGTCCGGCCCTCAGCCTTGAGGCGCTTGTCGAAGATCCGGGCGACTTCCCAGTTCTCGCAGTGCATGCAGACGATGCCGGGGCGGCCCATCGCGGCCACGTTCTCCATGGTCACCCAGATCACGCCGTCGTCGAAGCCGGCGCCGAGGCCGGCCCGGCGGCCGGGCCAGTTGGGCTCGGACTCGGGGCTCATCGCCTGGAGGTAGAGCTTGTAGGAGGTGACCCCGTGGTCCTTCGCGTACTCGGGGATCTCGGAGGCCTGCTGGTCGGTCTCCAGCATGTAGGTGGCGAAGACGTCGACCGCCGAATCGTCCTTGACCGCCTGCTCGAAGTAGGGGAAGGAGTCGTGGAAGGAGATCACGTCCTCCTTCTGGACGAACTCGGCGAAGGTCGGGTGGCCCATCCGAGTCGAGGGGGCGTGGATGCCCCAGGTGGTGACGCCGGCGGTCACGGCGGCGCGGGACTCGGAGCCGAGATCGTCCTTGAGCGGCGAGTAGCAGCCGGGATGGGCTTCGGTGTCGACCAGGCCGGGAATCACATGGAGTCCGGTGGCGTCCACTTCACGCCGCGCCGGAGGCAGGAACCGGTCCTCGGTGACGGCGACGATCTTGCCGTCATCTACCGCGATGCCGACCTTTCGCGTGCCGCTGGGACTGACCACGGTCCCACCCTTGATGACCAGATCCACTTCCTGCAATTCGCTCATTACTTCTCCTCCTGTCTCAGCATGGTTGCTCCACCACCCAAACGGTTCTGTTGTTCAGTTTGCTGAACCTTGTTCAAGATTTTGACTATCGTAGCACTCGTTCAAAACTGGCGCAAGGCCAATTCGAGTTGACCCAGAGACGGCGCTCCGGTCAGGAAGCCGGAAGGCAGACGGCCGCCGCTCTCCGCCCGGATCTGCTCCAGCCCTTCGGCATCGGGGACCAGCCGGACCAGACCCGGGCTGCGGTCGTTCACCCCGATCAATTGCCGAGTCTCGCCGCCCACCCGACGGTTCTGGGGGATCCCCGCCTCCCGGCGCTCCTCGTCGCTGGCGAGGAAGGTCCGGTGGGTCAGCGTGTGGCCGACGTAGGCGAGGATCGCCTCGTAGCGGGCGGACAGCCTGGTCAGGACCTGGTCGATCAGGGCCGAAAGCCGGTCGTGCACCTCGACGTAGGCGGCCCGCTCGTTGTCGCCCCAGGAGTAGCCCTTCGCCGTCCGGCTCACGGTTGCGTCTTCGCGCCACAGGCAGCCGATGCCGCGGTGCTCGAAGAGGCCGGGGTCGTCGTATCTGGCGCAGGGGGTCGGCTCGCCCCGCCAGCGGTAGATCGCCTCGTACGGAACGATGCCGAAGGGCTCCGAGATCACGGCCCGATCGATCCGCAGCCCGCCGGGGCCGACCAGCGGCGCGTTGCTCAGCTCCTGCGGGCTCGCCAGACCGGCAAGCTCCTCCGGCCAGTCCCCGCGCTCGCGCGGTTCGTAGCCGGCCTCGCCCAGCGCATTGCTGACCGCCCGGTGCTCGGCCGAGAGCGAGTAGGGCTTGGCCTTCTCGCAGGGGAGCAGCAGCAGGACCGCCTTCTCGTCCCCCGGGGCCGGTTGGTGTTCGGTCGTGACCCAGCGGTGGAACTCCCGCACCACCGGCAGGTCGAGGCCTTCGAGGTTCTCCTGCGGGCAGAAAAAAGTCAGTTCCTCGTCGAGGGTGTAGGGCGGCGTCGGCTTGCCCCGCGCCAGCTCGACCAGGTGTTCGCGGTCGCTCAGGGCATCCACCGCGTTATCAGTGCTCATTCATCGCCTTTCCGGGTTTCCCCGATCTGAGTTTCGGCCCGCTCGATCACCGATTCCTGCAGGGGCTGCAGGGACTGGTAGGGAAAGCCGGCGTATCCCTTAAGGAAGGGGTCCTGGACCCCAGAATCGATGCCCGACAGCGCCTCGACCACGGCCAGGCCGCAGAACGGCACGTAGGCCCGGGAGTAGCCGCCTTCGTGAAAGAGGGCGAGTCGCCCGTCGCAGATCCGCTCCGCGCACTCGCGCACCCGCGCGGTCATCTCGCGGAAGCCGTCGGAGTGGACCATCAGCCGGGCGAGCGGATCCTGGGGGCCGGGGTCGAAGCCGCAGGCGACCAGGATGAAGTCGGGGGCGAACCGCTCCAGGGCCGGGACGATGACCCGCTCGAAAGCGGCCGAGTACCCGCCGACGCCGGTCCCGGGAGGCATCGGCAGGTTGAGGTTGGTGCCGGCCGCTCCCGGACCGCCGGTCTCGTCCCAGCTGCCCGAGCCGGGCGGGAAGGCGCCGTCCTGATGGATCGAGACGGTCAGGACGCGCGGGTCGTCCCAGAAGATCCCCTGGGCGCCGTTGCCGTGATGGGCGTCCCAGTCGACGATCGCGACCCGCTCCGCGCCGAGGCTCTCGATCAGGTGGGCCGCGGCGACGGCCCCGTTGTTGAAGATGCAGAACCCGAAGCCCTGGTCGGCCATCGCGTGATGGCCGGGCGGGCGGACCAGCGCGTAGGCGTTGTCGATCTCGCCGGCGAGCACCGCTTCGACGGCAGCCAGCACGCCGCCGGCCGCGAGGGCGGCGATCTCGAATCCGCCCGGGCCGAACGGCGCCTCGTCACCGGCGAGGCCGCCGTGCTCGGCGCTGAGGGCGGCCACCCTCTCGACGTGATCCGGGCTGTGGACCCGCTCGAGCTCGAGCCGGGAAGCGGGCCGCGGCGCGACGGCCACGAGCTCCTCCAGCAGGCCCGAGACCTCGAGCAGGTTGCGGAAGCGCCGCTTGCTCTCGGGGCTCTCCACATGCTCGTCCGGCTGCAGGAACCCGCCCGGTTCGAGAAAGGCGACACCGCTGCCGGTGTCATGCCACATGTAGGTCTCATGCCAGACGAATCCCGTGGCCATGCGTCACCTCAGGCGCCGGTGCCCCGGAAGGCCCCCGGCAGCAGCAGCTCCTCGGGCACCGGTGGCGGGTCGAAGTAGTCGTAGAGGCCCTCCCGCTCCCGGGTCAGTTCGCCGTACACCTCCGGCCGGCGCATCCGGAGCAGCCCGGGCAGCGAGTCGAACTGCTTCGGCTCCTCCATCGAGTCGTCGGTCTCGCGCAGCCAGCGCACCCGGTCCAGGTCGAGGTCGGCCGTGAACAGCCCCGCCGCGGCCAGCGAGGCTTCGACCTGCTCCGGCCCGGCGATCAGGGCGGCGCCCTCCTCGTCGCCGAAGAGGTGCTGGGTCATCGCGACGTAGCACTGGTTCTCGATCGCCCGGGCCCGGGTGACGATCTGCCAGTTCGGGGCGACCCGGTGAAAGCCGCCGCCGGCCGGGCCGAGGATCAGCTCGGCACCCTGCACCGCCAGCGAGCGCGCGACCTCCGGGACCCAGAGCTCCGAGCAGATCAACACCCCGACCCGGACCCCGGCGACCTCGGTCAGGCCAAGCTCGCCACCGGGAGAGAGATGGGTGCCGGAGAGGGTCGGGTGGACGTCGCCGGTCGCGGGATGGAGCCGCTCGTAGCGGAGCAGCTTGCTGCCGTCCGCCCCGGTCAGGTGGGCGACCTTCCGCCAGCTGCCTTCGATCGCCTCGACCCGGCTCCAGCAGGCCGCGACCCGGGCTTCCCGGCAGGCCTCGGCGATCGGTCCCGCCGCGTCGTAGGCCTCGTCGATGCGGAGCGGGCCCGGGTAGCCCTCCGGGAAGAGGACGATCTGCGCCCCGGCCTCGCCGGCCTCGGCGATGTAGCGCACCGCCTCCGGCACGCGCTCCGATGCCGGAGCGTTTCCGTCGACCTGCGGTTGCACGACCGCGAGGCGCAGGGTTTCGACTTTCTCAGCCACGTGAGTACTCCCTTCCGAGCGCCTTTGGCGGCCTGCTCTTTCCGATCACGCCGGCGTAGACGATCAGCGTGACCACGTACGGAAGCGCCAGCATCAGTTCGGCCGGCACGTTGATGTCGGTCACCTGCACGCGCAGTGCCAGCGCTTCGCAGATGCCGAAGATGAGTGCCGCCCAAAGGGCCCTGAGTGGGGACCAGCGGGCGATGATCACGACCGCCAGGGCGATGTATCCGCGGCCGCCGCTCATGTTGTCGGAGAAGGTGAAGAGCTGCCCCAGCGAGAGGAACACCCCACCGAGCCCGGCCAGGGCCCCGCAGATGATCATCGACTTCCAGCGGTAGGCGAAAACCGATATGCCGAGGCTGTCGGCCGCCCGGGGGTCCTCGCCGCAGGACCGGAGCCGCAGGCCCCAGCTGGTGCGGGTGAGTATCCACCAGGAAGCCACGGCCACGACCAGGGCCACATATATGAGGGCGCCCTGCTTGAACAGGATCGGGCCGAGCACCGGGATGTCGGAGAGGAGCGGCATCGCGAAGTCGGAGAAGCCGTCCACCTTGGGCACGTCGCCACCCTCCCAGATCGCCCGGGCGAGGAACGAGGTGATCCCCAGGACGGCCAGGTTGAGTGCGATGCCGACCACGATCTGGTCGCCGGAGAGATTGATCGACACGCCGGCCTGGATCGCGGCGACCCCGATCGCGGCGATCATGCCGACCAGCGCGCCGATCCAGGGACTGCCGGAGTAGTGGGAGCCGATCACGCCGGCGAAGGCGCCGCAGAGCATCATCCCCTCGAGCCCGACGTTGACCAGGCCGGCCCGTTCCGCGTACACCTCGCCGAGCGCGCAGAAGAGGATCGGCAGCGCCAGGCGGACGGCGGTCGCATAAAGCGCGGTCGAACCGAGAATGTCGAGGAAATCGCTCATCCGCGGACCCCTTTCAGGCTCGAGGCGGCTCTTCGCAAGGCGGTGGCCACGACGTCGGTGTTGACGATGATCAAGAACAGGACGAACACGCCGATCAGGATCTGCGCGGTCGAGGTGGGGATCCCGGCCGCACTCTGCGCGCCGGTGATCCCGTTGCTGAGAAAGCCGATCAGGAGGCCCGCGACCAGGGTTCCGATCGCGGTGCCGCGACCGATCAAGGCGGTCATGACGCCGATGAAACCCCAGCCCGGGCTGAAGAAATCGCTGAGCCTGCCCTCGTTGCCCATCAGGCTGGCCGCGCCGGCCAGGCCGCCGAAGACGCCGGCGATCAGCAGCACCGCGAACCCGGTCCGCTCGACCCGCAGGCCGGCGAACCGGCCGGTCGCCTCGCCGGAGCCGAGCGACTTGATCGAGATCCCGGCCCGGGTCCGCTCGAGCAGCACCCAGACCACGATCGCCGCGACGACCAGCAGGATCGCGCCGAGCGGGATCGAGCCACCGATCACCGGCAGATCGGCCTTGGCGGGAATCTCCTTGGTGTACGGGTAGCCGGCCCCGTCCGGATCCTGGATCGGGCCCCGGACCAGGTAACTGACGATCCAGAACGCGATGAAGTTGAGCATGATCGTCGTGATGATCTCGGAGAGCCCGAGCCGCGACCGGAGGGCGCCGGCGATCCCGCCCCAGATCCCGCCGCCGATCATGCCGGCGATCAGGCCGAGCACGATCAGGATCGGTCCCGGGACGCCGCTCAGGCCGAGGATCACCAGCACCGAGGCGAGGGCACCGGCGTAGATCTGGCCTTCACCGCCGAGGTTGAAGATCCCGGCCCGGAAGGCCACGGTCACGCCGAAGGCGACCATCGTGATCGGCACCGCCTCGATCAGGGAGTTCTTGACCGCGAAGGAGGAGCCGAAGGCCTGGTCGAGGATCTCCTGCATCGCGTAGCCGACGTCGACGCCGTCGATCGCGAGGAAGATGCTGCCGACCACGCCGGCGCCGATCAGGGCGAGCAGGGTCCGGACGACGAGGGCGACGGTGTCGCCGTGGCCGGTCAGGGCGCGCCTCAGAGCAGGCCTCCGGTCCCGTTGCCGTTCTCGAATTCCTGCTGGCGGGTCAGGCCGGCCATCAGCAGGCCGACCTCGCGCCGGTCGATCTGGTCGGCCGGGTGCGGGCCGTCGAGCCGGCCCGAGTAGAGCACCCCGATCCGGTCGGAGAGAGCCATCACCTCGTCGAGGTCGGTCGAGATCATCAGGACGGCCACCCCCTGGTCGCGGAGCCCCAGAAAGCGTTGGTGGATCTCGCGCTGGGCGCGCAGGTCGAGCCCGCGGGTCGGGTTCACCGCGACCACGGTCCCCGGCTCCGAGTGGAGCTCACGGGCGAAGATGACCTTCTGCTGGTTGCCGCCGGAGAGCTGTCCGGCCAGGGCGAGCGGATCGGGTGGCGAGACGCCGAACTCCTCGAGCTGCTTGCCGGCCCACTCGACCATGCGCCGGCGGGAGAAGACGGGCCCTCCGGTCGGAGCCTGCGGACCGGTGAGCATGTTCTCCCAGAGCGTCGCGTCCAGGGTCAGCCCCTCGTGGCGCCGGTCCTCCGGGATGCGACCCAGCTTGATCTTCCGGCGCTTCCACTCACGCACCGGGGGAAGTTCGCGGTCGTCGAGCTTGACCGTCCCCCGGTCGGGGATCGCCATCCCCTGGGTCACCGCCGCCAGGGCCCGCTGCCCGTTGCCCTCGACCCCGGCGATCCCGACGATCTCGCCTTCGCGGACCTCGAGGTCGACCGAATCGAGCCCGTCGCCGTCGTCCCGGCGGACGGTGCAGTCGCTCAGCTTCAGGCGGGCGGCGCCGGCCTTGCACTCGCTCTCGCGCTCCGCCGCGACCACCTTCTCACCGACCATCGCCTCGGCCAGGGCGGCGGGCGTGGTCTTGGCGACCTCCCAGGTCCCGACCATCTCGCCGGCCCGCAGCACCGAGACCCGGTCGGCGATCCGTGCGGTCTCGCTGAGTTTGTGGGAGATGAAGATCACGCTGTGGCCCGCTTCGACCAGCAGGCGCATCTCGCCGAAGAGGTCACCGACCTCGTCGACGGTGAGCACGGCGGTCGGCTCGTCGAGGACCAGGACCCGGACACCCCGGGCCAGGCAGCGGACGATCTCGATCCGCTGCCGCTGCGACATCGGCAGGTCCTCGACCAGAGCGCCCGGATCCACGTCGAGCGGGAAACGCTCGGTGATGCCGGCGATCGCCGACTGCATGCCACGGGCGGTGCCGTTGCCGACCCCGCCCAGGAAGAGGTTCTCGGCAACCGAAAGGCGGTCGACCAGCAGGGGATGCTGGTGAACCATGCCGACGCCCGCTTCGATCGCATCCGCGGGCCCCTTCAGGTCGACCTCGCGGCCGTCGACCTCGATCGTCCCCTCGTCGGCCTGCACCAGGCCGTAGAGGATGTTCATCAGGGTCGTCTTGCCCGCTCCGTTCTCTCCGAGCAGGGCGTGGACCTCTCCGGGAGCGACGTCGAAGTCGACCTCGCGACTGGCGGTGAAATCACCGAACCGCTTGACGATCCCCCGCATTTGAACCAGTGCCGACACTCAACAACCTCCTCCCCCGGGGGCGGTCGCCCCCGGGGGTCTTCTCGTCTTCGCTACGCGTTCAACCCGTAACTCAGTTCGAGCCTTCGCCCGAACCCGGGATCGTTCCGCCGATGCTCGGAACCTCGGCGGAGCCGTCGATGATGGCCGCGCGGGCCTTGTCGACCGCTTCCTGGGTTCCGGCCGGAGCGTTCTTGACCGGGGTCAGGTCGACGAGGCCGGACTGCAGGCCGTCGACCACCAGGCCGCCCTTCCACTTGCCGTCGATCGCCTCCTGGCAGGAGTCGCTGATCATCTTCGCCTGATCGACGAGCTGCGAGGCGATGATGGTCTTCGGGGCGAGGGCGCTCTGGTCGACACCCCAGCCGATCGCCTTGATGCCTTCCTCTTCGGCGCCGTCGATCACGCCGACTCCGGCGGCGTCGGCGATGTGGTAGATCACGTCGACTCCGGAAGCGGCCTGGCTGCGGGCAGCTTCCTTGCCCTTGGCGACGTCGTCGAAGGTGCCTAGGTAGACGGTCTCGAGCGTGGCCTTCGGGTTGACCGACTGGGCCCCCGCTTCAACTGCCTTCATCTGCTGCTCGAGCACCGGGAAGTCGAATCCGGCGATCCCGCCGAGCTTGTTCGAGGTGGTCGTCTTGCCTGCCGCGACGCCGGCCAGGTACGCGCCCTGGGTCGAGTTCGGCATCAGATGCTGGACGTTGGAGTCCTCCGGTTCAAGCGGGTTCGAGGTCACCACGAAGTCGGTGTCCGGGAAGTCGGGCGCCACCTTGTGGGCGATCTCGCCGAACTCGAAGCCGTGGCCGATCACCATGTCATTGCTCTGGGCCAGCGTCTCGAACGCCTTCTCGAAGTCGGGGACCGGGGTCTTCTCCTGGTAGTTGATCTCCGCCCCGTCGGCTTCGCATTGCTTCAGCCCGTCGTACCCGGACTGGTTGAATCCCTTGTCGTTGATTGGACCGGGCAGCACCATCGCGACCTTGAGCTTCGAGTCGCCGGATGAGCCTCCGTTGTCATCGGAACCGCAAGCGGCCACTCCCGTCGCCAGCACCGCGCACGCGGCGGCAGCGCTGAGAATCTTTCCTATACGCACCTCTAACTCCTCCTGTTTTGGTTGGACACAGTGGCCGCCGAGTCCCCCAGCGACCGGATGAAAGTCTCGATTCGCTCCATTGCCTCGCCCGTGCCTTGCGGCGGCGAGGCGACCTCGCGGCTGCGGCGCTGAACCTGCTCCCTCAGGGCCTCCCTGACCGCCGCGCCGTCGGCCGTGGCCAGGTTGCCGTCGCGAACGACGACCCGTCCGTCGACGATCACGTGCTTGACCGAACGCCCGGATTCGGAGAGCGCCAGGCCCGGCTCGAGCACCTGGACCCCGGCCAGGCCGTCGGTCGAGCGGTTCAGCAGGATCAGGTCGGCAACCGCGCCTACTGCGATCTCGCCGCCCAGAGAGAGGCCTGCCTCACCGCCCGACCAGACCTGGTAGCCGGAGCCGGTTGCCATCGTGAGAGAGTCGGCTCCGGAAACCCAGCGGGGCCCGTCGTTGTGGATCAAAGCCCCGAGCTTGACCATCTCCCAGACGTTCTGGTTGTCGGAAGAGGCGGAGCCGTCGGTCCCGATCGCGACCGTCGCCTCCCGCTCGAGCAGGCGGCCGACCGGGCAGCGTCCGCTGCCGAGCCTGAGGTTCGCGGCGGGGTTGTGGACCACGATCGAGCCGGTACGGGCGATCCGCTCGATGTCTTCGTCGTCGATCCAGACCGAGTGGGGCAGCGAGCAGTTCGGCCCGAGTACCCCGAGATCCTCGAGCGCCTCGACCCCGCTGCGTCCGAAGCGCTGGTCACAGACCGCGCGCTGGAGCGAGGTCTCGAGCAGATGGATGTGCAGGCCGGTGCCGTGGGAGCGGGCGGCATCGGCGAGTCCGCCGAGCAGCTCGTCGGAGCACCACTGCACCCCGCCGGGCCCGGCCAGGATGCGGATGCGGCCACCGGCGGAACCGTGCCAGCGAGCCACTGCCTGCTCGAACTGGGCGAGCAATTCCTCGCTGCTGAGGAAGGCGACCTGTTCGGACATCAAGGCCGGCCCGAGATCGAAGTCGGATGCGGCGGCAAGCTCGCCCGTGAAGTCGCAGTCGTTCATGAGCGGCGCGACCGCGGCCCGGATCCCGGCTTCCTCGTAGGCGCGAACCGCACCCTCGACCGCGTCGAGCGAGGGCGGCGTCATCCAGAGGTGGTCGACCACCGTGGTGACCCCGAGCAACAGCATCTCGACCGCCCCGGCAAGCGCGTTCACGTAGTGGTCCTCGGGACTGTAGAGACCGGAAGAACCGAACATCCGCAGGAGCCAAGGCTCGAGGCGCAGGCCCTCGCCGACGCCTCGCAGGCAGTTCTCCGGGGAGTGCGAGTGGGCGTTGACCAGGCCCGGCATGGCCAGCAGCCCGGTGCCGTCGATCAGCTCGGCGCCTGCCGGAGCGGGTGACTCACCGGTCGGACCGATCCGACGGACGGTGCCCCCCGCCAACTCGATGTCTACGCCGGCCTGCTGCGAGCCGGGGCGTGAGAGCAGGTCGCAGTTGCTGACGAAAACGACGGGCGGGCCATCCACGCGGTGCAACTCGACAAGCCTCCTGTGGGGAGCGGTCACCGGCTCCTCTCTTCCCGTGACCTGGGGCAAACAAAGTTCAATAACTTGAACTCAGTTCTAGGAATGAAACATAGCACCGGCTATCGAAACTTGCAAAGAAATCTCGATATCCGTTCGCGCAGGACGACTTCCCGGCTGTTCGGCCGGCCTCTCGACGGGTGGAGGGAAGCGGTCTTACGAGGGGTGAGTCAGGCTTCGGAGCGGGCGCTGATCCCCGCGTCGGCCATGATCGACGCGGCGATCCCGGCGAGCAGCTGGCCGATCTCGCCCATGCGGTCATCGTCGAGGTCGGCCGGGAAACCGAGCGCGAGCAGAAGCAGGGCGAGCTCGCCGTTCTGACCGAGCACACCGGTCGCCACGGCGTGATTCTGATTCAGCTCGCCGGCGCTGATCGCCCAGCCGCGGACCTTCGCCTCTTCGACCGTCTCGATCAGGTTCTCGGGGCTGGTGATGGTCGCGTCGGTATGCGCCGGCAGCTTTCTGGACTTGACGATCCGTCGTGCCTTCGCCGGGTCCATGTAGGCCAGCAGCACCTTGCCCAGGGCGCCGTCCATCGGCCCGTAGGAGGAACCGATCAGGATCCCGACGTGGACGTCCTCGGTCGGGTAGAAGCGTTCGATGATCCGGCACTCCTCGTCGCTGACCACCTGGGCCACCGCGAACGAGAGGTGGTACTCGGCGGCCAGCGGCGCGACCCGGTCTATGGTCGAGCGGACCAGCCGGACCTGACGGCTGGCTTCGGTCCCGAGCGGGATCAAGGCGGGGCCGAGCCGGTAGTTGCGGGAATTGTTCTCGCGCCGCACGAAGTCGTGGGCCTCGAGGGTCGCCAGCAGGTTGTGCATGGTCGACTTGGACAAACCGGTGGACTTGACCAGCTCCGCCTGCGTGACCCCGGGCTCGTCGCTCGTGGCTACTTCATGCAGCACGCTGATCGCCCCGACCACGGCCGGAACCTGATACTTGGCCGGCTTCTCGCCGGCTTCCTGTCTTGACCCTCCGTTGCTATCCATGTGACCCTTCCCAGCTCCTCCGGTGACCCTACTCCCCGCGGGCGCGGAAACGGCGGAAGATGATCGGCTTCTCCCTGGTCATCTCCTCGAGCGTGTAGCCGATGCCCTCGACCCCGCGACCGGAGAGCTTCACCCCGCCGAAGGGAATGACCGGCGGCCGGTAGTTGTCGGTGCCGTTGATCACCACCCCGCCCGACTGGAGCACCTCGGCCACGCCGAGCGCCCGCTGCGGATCGGCCGAGAAGACCGAGGCCATCAAGCCGAAGGAGGAGGAGTTGGCGACCTCGATCGCCTGCGCCTCGCCGTCGACCGGGATCAGGTTGAAGACCGGGCCGAAGATCTCGTCGTCGATCGCCACGTCGGCCGAGTACGGCACGCCGGCCAGCAGGGTCGGGGCGAAGTAGGCGCCGTCGGATTCGCCGGAGCCGGCCGCCACCTCCGCCCCCTGGCCCTTCGCGTTCGCCACCTGTGCCGCTACCTTCGCCGCCGCGCGCTCGTGGATCAGCGGACCGATCGTGGTCGCCGCGTCCGGTGCCGGGCCCACCTTCTGGGCGCTCACCGCCGCAGCCATCCGCGTGGCCAGATCGTCGTGCAACGAGCGGTCGACGATCACCCGCTTGCTGGCCGAGCAGGCCTGTCCGTTCATCAGCACCCGGCCCCTCAGGATCTCGGCCGCGACCAGATCGAGGTCGGCGTCATCGAGCACCAGGCAGCCGTTGTTGCCGCCCAGCTCGAGGTGGAGGAAGGGCAGCCGGGCCGCGGTGGCGGTGGCGACGGCGACGCCGGCCGCGGTCGATCCGGTCAGCGAGATCGCGTCCACCCCGTGGGCTCCGGCCAGGGCCGCCCCGACCTCGGCGTCGCCATGGACGGCGCCGATCACGTCGGCCGGCACACCGGCCTCGATCAGGGCCTGGCGGAAGCGCTCGACCACCAGCGGATCCTCGAGCGGCGGCTTGACCACCACCGCGTTGCCGCCGACCAGGGCGGCGGCGCACTTCTCGACGAAGAGCTCGACCGGGAAGTTGAAGGGCAGGATCGCCGCCACCACCCCGAGCGGTTCGCGACGGGTGTAGGCGAGATCCCATTCGGTGCCGAAGTTGCCCTCGGTGGGCAGCATGCGACCGACCAGGCGACGGCCTTCGATCGCATTGCCGCGCAGGAAGTGGATGCCTCCGCCCACCTCGAACTCGGCCTGGCCGATCGGCTTGCCCGACTCCTGCGCGAGCAACCGGCCCAGCGTTTCCTGCTCCGGCTCGAGGAGGTCCGCGGCCCGGTCCAGCATCGCGGCCCGTTCGGCCACCGGCAGGGCGGACCAGGCGGGCCGGGCGGCGAGGGCCCGTTCGACCACTCCGCCGACCTCCGCCGGGTCGGTCGGCTCGACCTCGCCCAGCAGCTCGGTCCCTTCCGGATTCCTGATCTCAACAACGCTCAAATTCCCACCTCGAGGTACGCAGGTACCCAACTAGACGTCAGTATCAAAGTTCAGCCTACAGAACCAGGTTCAAAGTTCCGAATTTCAGGGTACGCGGTGCACCTCGAACAGGTTGGTACCCAGCTGCATGTCGGATAGTCCGGCCACGATCGCGATCAGGTCACCCGACGCCGCCGCCCCGAACCGGACCGCGTCGTCGGCGCATTCGTAGAGCAGGTTGCGGATCTCGGTGGTCTGGTCGTTGACGACCGGCCGCACGCCGAAGATCAGCTTGAGTTGCCGCTGGGTGCGCACGCTGTGGGTCACCGCCAGCACCGGAACCTGCGGGCGGTGGGCCGCCACGACCTTGGCGGTGCGACCGGAAGCGGTCGGCACCACGATCGCCTGCAGGTTCAGCCGGTAGGCGGCGATCACCGCCGACTGGGTGACCGAGTCGGAGACATCCTGATCATCCTGCGGAACCCGGTTGAGGACCCAGTCCCAGTACGGCAGGTCCGTTTCGGTGCCGCGGGCGATCTGGTCCATGACCCTGACCGCCTCGACCGGAAACTCGCCGACCGCGGTCTCTTCCGAGAGCATGATCGCGTCGGTGCCGTCATAGATCGCGGTCGCGACGTCGGTCACCTCGGCCCTGGTCGGGCGTTTGGCCGAAACCATCGAGGCCAGCATCTGGGTCGCGGTGATCACCGTCTTGGAAGCCCGGCCGGCTGCCCCGATCAGGCTCTTCTGCAGCACGGGAACCTTGGAAAGCGGCACCTCGATGCCGAGGTCGCCGCGGGCAACCATGATCCCGCCGGTGGCCCGGTCAACGATTTCCTCGACCGCGTCGGCGGCCTGCGGCTTCTCGATCTTGGCGATGATCGGGATGTCCGAGCGGAGCTCCTTCAGCTTGTTCAGCACGGGGTCGAGATCCTCCGCCTTGCGGACGAAGGAAACCGCGATGTAGTCGAGCTGGTTGGCGACCGCGAACTCGACCCAGCGCAGGTCGTCCTCGGAAACCGAGTCGAGCCCGGCTTCGACGCCGGGCAGGTTCAT